>Ga0137796_10000217_pt1 | contig 36096 bp, 33 predicted proteins | sample OV2TP3_FD_97704 | JGI IMG/M metagenome (GOLD analysis project Ga0137796, IMG submission 97704) | reverse complement strand
CACCACCGGCGGGCAGGTGTACGCCTCGGCCGACGGTGGCGACAGTTGGGCACCGGCCGTGCGCGACCTTCCCGCCGTGCTCTCGGTCGAGGTGCAAACGCTGCCATGATCCGCGTGGTGCTGCCGCCGCACCTGCGGACGCTGGCGCGGGTCGACGGGGACGTGGAACTCGAGGTTCCCGCGCCGGTGACGCTGCGGGCGGTGCTGGACACGCTCGAAGCCCGCTACCCCATGCTGCGCGGGACCATCCGCGATCACGGCACGCTGGCGCGGCGGCCCTTCCTGCGCTTCTTTGCCTGCGAGGAAGACCTGTCGCACGAGCCGCCGGACACGCTGCTGCCGGAAGCGGTGGTTTCCGGGGCCGAGCCGTTGTTCATCATCGGCGCTATCGCCGGCGGCTAGCACATGACCTGTTCAGCGGCATTCTGTAGCGCCGGCATCCTGCCGGCATGCGCAGCCACGCAAGAAATGGAGCCGGCTGGAAGCCGGCGCTACCCCAAACCGGCATCCGTTGAAGTTTTAGCGGGGGACGGGGACTTTGGGCCCGGCGTTGCGCACCGGCTCAGGCGTGTCGGCGGCGAAGCGCTCGAAGTTCTTGTGGAAGGCCTCGGCCAGTTGCGCGGCTTTGGCGCGGTAGGCCTCCTTGTCCTTCCAGGTGTTTTCCGGCTGCAGGACTTCGGCGGGAACGCCGGGGCACTCGCGGGGGATGCGCAGGTCGAAGATCGGGTCGGTGATGGTCGGGATGGAGTCGAGCCCACCGGCCAGCGCCGCCCGCAGCATCGCCCGCGTGTAGCCGAGCTTCATTCGCTTCCCCACGCCGTAGGGGCCGCCGCTCCACCCGGTGTTGACCAGCCAGCAGTTCACCTGGTGCCGCGCAATCTTCTCCATCAGCATCTTGGCGTAGACGCTCGGGTGCAGCGACATGAAGGGCGCGCCGAAGCACGGCGAGAAAGTCGTCTGCGGCTCGGTGATGCCGCGCTCGGTGCCCGCCACCTTGGCGGTGTAGCCGGCGAGGAAGTGGTAGGCCGCCTGCTCCGAGCTCAAGCGCGCGATCGGCGGCAACACGCCGAAGGCGTCGCAGGTGAGCATGAAGATGTTCTTGGGGTGCCCGCCGAGGCCGGAGGGCTCGATGTTGTCGAGGTGGCCGAGCGGGTAGCCGGCGCGCGTGTTTTCGGTGAGCGAGTCGTCGTCGAGGTCGAGCCGGCGCGAAATCCGGTCAATGGTTACGTTTTCCAGCACGGTGCCGAACTTGCGCGTGCAGGCGTAGATTTCCGGCTCACCGTCGGAGGAGAGGCGGATGACCTTGGCGTAGCAGCCGCCCTCGAAGTTGAAGACGCCGTGGTCGGTCCAGCCGTGCTCGTCGTCGCCGATCATGCGCCGCTCGGGGTCGGTGGAGAGCGTGGTCTTGCCGGTGCCGGAGAGCCCGAAGAACAGCGCCGTGTCTCCGTTGTTGCGGCCGATGTTGGCCGAGCAATGCATCGACAGCACCGACTTGAGCGGCAGCAAATAGTTCAGGATGGTGAAGACCGACTTCTTGATTTCGCCGGCGTAGGCGGTGTGCCCGATGAGCACCAACTTGCGGGCGAAGTTCACGATGATGAAGGTGCCCGAGCGCGTCCCGTCGCGCTCCGGCTCGGCGCGGAAGCCGGGCGCGGAGATAATCGTGAACTCGGGCACGTGCTCGGCGGTCTTCGAGGTGTCGGGGCGGATGAAGAGGTTGCGCGCGAACAGGCTGTGCCAGGCGAGCTGGGTGATGACGCGGATGGGCAGGCGGTGCTCGGGGTCGGCGCCGGCGAAGCAGTCCTGGATGTACAGCTCCTTCCCCTGCAGGTAGGCGCACAGGTGGTGGTGGAGGGCGTCGAAGCGCTCGGGCTCGAACGGCCGGTTGATGGCGCCCCACCAGATGTGGTTGTCGCTCGAAGGCTCCTTCACGAGGAATTTGTCGTTGGGCGAGCGCCCGGTGTGGTCCCCGGTGCGGCAGACCAGCGCGCCGTGCTCGGACACCAGCCCTTCATTGCGGCGCACCGCATGCTCGTAGAGCGCCGCCTCCGGCAGGTTCCAGTAGGCGATGACGTCGCGCAGGCCGTGATTCTCGAGCCCGTAGCGGCTCGGATTCCACCCGATGCTTCCCATTCCGTCTCCCTTTGGGTTGCTCGCCTGACTGTCCCCGCGGCGGGGGAGAAGATTATACCTTCCGCCGGCGCCGTTGAGAAACAAACCGATAGAGACCTGGCCTCGACACCAAGAGGCTCAGGAGCGGGGCTTGGTCTCGTAGGCCACCGCCGGGCTGCCGGAAGGGTAGAACGCGCCCAGCAGGCGCACGGGTTTGGTGCCGGGATTCTCCAGGCAGTGCCGCAGGCCCACGGGCAGGTAGATGCTCGTCCCCGGCCCGAACCGGCAGCTCCCGCCTTCCACGTGCACGAGACCTTCGCCCTCCAGGATGTAGATGGCTTCCTCGTAGGTGTGGTAGTGGAACGGCGCCTTGCTCGGCGGGATGAACCCGACAAACTGCGTCACGCGGCGGCAGCCGACGTCTTCGTTGACCAGCAGCTTGAAGTGCCGGTCGGCGACCGGGATGGGCGGGCGCTCCTGCTCGCGGACGGTGCGGCGCGGCGCAGCACCGGCCGGCTGTGCCTCAGGCAGCTCGTCCAAGATGCGCCGCCCCTCGTCCTCGGGGCAGCAGACCGCCACTAGGACCAGCTTTTCCGCGCCGGGGTTCTCCACCTGGTAGGGGCTGCCGGGAGGGACGTAGAGCCCTACGCCCGGCTCCAGCGGATACGGGAAGCCGCCGAGGTGGCACGTGCCCTGGCCGCTGACCGCGTACAGCACTTCCTCGGCGGAGGGATTGACGACGGCGGGCGAGGTCCCGGCGGCGTACTCGCTGACCATGGCGGCGATGTCCCGCGCGCCCCGCTGGCGGCAGATCAGTGTCCGGCAGCTCCACGTGCCGCGCCGCACCGCTTCGCCTTCGTCGGCGCCGAACACCCGGCAGCCCCCGGGCAGAAACTCCATCTCAACCCCCTTCCGGTGTGATAGTCCTGCAAAGATACGCCGATCCCTCTCGGGCCTCAAGGTTCACTGATGGTGGTCGTGGACGGCCGATTCAACGAATCAACGATTAACGGATAACTAAGGAGTGGTGAGCCCGCCGGGGGTCGAACCCGGGACCCTCTGCTTAAAAGGCAGATGCTCTACCGGTTGAGCTACGGGCTCCACCCGATTCTAGCATCGCGCCAGCTGGCTGTCAGCGGCGCGAGGCGTCTTGGTAGCGCAGGTTGCCCGAGAGCGTCCCGACTCCGGTCGGGACGCGCCTTCGAGGGCTACCTGCGGCCCTTTGATACCCAAGAAAAGCCGCAGGTAGCTCGTCTCGCGGGCGGGACTTGCAACCTGCGCTACCAACTGCCCTCAAAAGCAGGAAGCCCCGCCCATCCCTAAGCGTGGGCGGGGCCTCCCTGGAGGTAGGCGAAACCCGCGTGTCTTACCCTTCGACTTTCGCTCAGGGTAGCCCGAGCCTGTCGAAGGCTACCAGAGGAACTTAATGGCGAACTGGAACTCGCGTGGGTTGTTGAGCGTGCTGGAGGCGGCCCGCTCCGTCGTGTACCCCGCGGCCGGGTCCACGGTCATGCAGCGGTTGCCCAGCGTAATGGTCGCGGCGCCGCAGGTGGTCACGTTCATTACGTTGCCCACCAGCCGGAACGCCGTGGTATCGAAGGAGATGAAGTTGGCGCGGTTGAACAGGTTGAAGGACTCGGCGATCAACTGCACCCGCATGCGCTCGTTGAGCCGGATGTCCCGCGCGACGCGGAAGTCGAAGTTGACCAGCCCGTTCGGCGGATCGAAGGCGTTGCGGGCCACGAACGGCGCCCGGAAGTCGCCTCCGCTGCCGTTGGACGACCCGGTGTCAATCGGACGAGTGGCGGTGCTGCTCAAGAAACCGCTCAACTGGACGTTGAGGGGGCGCAGATCTTGCGCGGTCAGCGAGCCGCTGAAGGTCCAGTCGCCCAGAACCGCTTTCCGGGCGCCCTCGCCCACGTCGAAGGTTTCGTCCGGCCGCCACACGAAGGTGGTGACGAAGCGGCGGCGGATGTCGAAGTCGCTGTTGGCGCGGTCCAGGTCGCGGTCCAGCGGGTCGAAGCCGGTGGTGCTGCGGCCGAAGAAGGTCAGGCTGTTCTGGCCGTCGTCAATCGAGTGCGACCAGGTGAAGTGGCTGCTGAAGAAGATTCCCCGGTTCATCCGCCGTTCCGCCTTCAGGATGAGGGCGTTGTAGTTGGAGTTCCCCACGCTCTCGCCCTGCATCACGCGCCGGGCTGCGGTGAAGGGCCGGTCGGGGTCCCCCGGGCAGTTGCCTGCCGGCGCCGTCGCGTTGGCCACGCAGTAGAAGGGGAAGGGGCCATAGGTGCCGGCGGGGAACAGGGTCTGGCCGCCCACCACCAGGTCGCCCGTGAGGTTGAAGAACACCACGTTGGCCGCCGGGGGCATGTTGACGTCGCGGTAGAGCGGCAGCCGGTGCGCGCCGCTGAAGGCATAGGTGGCGGAGATGACCGTGTCCTTGAAGATTTCGTGTTCGATCGAAGCCTCCGCCTGGTGCACGTAGGGCCGGGCGAAGTCCTCGGAAAGCTGGAAGATGTCCGGCAACTGGGCGGTGGGCCCGGTCAGGACCGGCGTCGGCAGCGTGCAGGGTGAGTTGGTCGCGGGGATGAAGCAATCCGCATAGAACGGCGCGCCGGCGGTGCCGGTGGTGAAGCGCAGAGTGGCGAACAGGAAGCCGTTGTCGGTCTGGGCGCTGGAAAGGGCGCTGTTGCTGGTGCGCCCGTAGATGAGGCCGTAGCCGGCCCGCAGGATGGTCTTGTGCCGCCCGGCGATGTCCCACGCCACGCCTAGTCGCGGGCCCCAGTTGTTGTCGTCCTGGTTGAAGCGCGCGGTGAGGGGGAAGGCGGGGTTGGGGACCTCCGGCTGCGGCAGCCTCTGATACTCGTAGCGGATGCCGTAGTTCAGGGTCACGTGGGGATGGACCTTGAAGGTGTCCTGCACGTAGAAGTTGTAGTCGGTGGTGGTGAAGAAAATCGAGCCGGCCTGGGAGAGCGGCAGACCGGAATTCACCACCCGGGTATCAAAGGCCTGGGTGAAGCTGCTGTAGCTGCGGGTGCCGTCCGGCACGCAGCCGAACACGAGGGCGCCCGGCGGGCAGTCGCCGGCCAGGGTGGCGAAGTTGGAGTAGCTGTAAACGCCGCCGCCCTGGAAGAGGTTGATCTGCTTGTCGCGCACATAGTTGATGTCGAACCCGAGCTTCACCGTGTGCCGCCCCTTCAGCCAGGAGAAGTTGTCCACCCCCTGGAAGCGCTTCTCGAAGGGGAAGGCGGGCCGGGGCAGGAAGTTGGGCATGCCGAAGCTGAAGCCGCCCGTCACCGAGGTGCCCGGTCCGGGTGCGTTGGGCCGTTGCAACTCGTCGTCGCGCCCGTAGAGGAAGCGGAACTCGTTGATGTGAGTGGCGCTCAGCACCGAGTTCAGGCGGAAGTAGAGAGCGTCGGTGCGCACACTGTCAAAGCCGTTGTCGGAGCCGGCGTTGAAGTTGATGAGCGGGGTGCGGATGCCGTTGCTGGAGCGCCACTTGTGGTAGTTGTAGTAGAAGGAGAAGTTGTTGTTGGCGTTGATGGTCCAGTCGAGGCGCCCCAAAGCCACGTTGTTGTTGCCCGAGCGCCCGACTACGGTGCGTTCCTGCTGGAAGAACATGCAGGTAGCCACCTGGTTGGCGTTGGTCAGCACGGTGCAGTCGGTCACCGGGGTCTTGGGGACGCCGCCGGCGCAGCTCCCTGCGATGACCGTCGTCTGCCCCGGGCACAGCCCGATGAAGTCGGCGCTCGAGAAGTTGACGAAGTAGGGGAAGGTGCGCACCTGCTGGTCATAGTTGAGGAACCAGAAGAGCTTGTCCTTCTTGATGGGCCCGCCCATGGCGAACCCGAACTGCTGCCGGCGCTCGGGCAGCTTGTCGGAGCCGATGGCGCTCTGCACCACGTCCACCGGGATGGTGGGCTCGCGGGCGCTGGTGATGTCGTCGCGGACGAAGTAGAAGGCCTCGCCGTGGAAGGTGTTGGTGCCGGATTTGGTGACGGCGTTCACCAGGCCGCCGGCGGCGCGGCCGTACTCGGCATTGAAGTTGCTCAGGCCCACCTGAAACTCCTTGATGGAAGCCTGGCTGTAGGTGTAAACGGCGCGGGTGCGCCCTTTGGCTTCGGAGAAGAAGGCCTGGTTGTTGTCGGCCCCGTCCAGGGTGTTGTTGTTGTAGAGGCCGGAGACGCCGCGGTAGGTGATGAGGCCGAAGGTGCCGTCCGGCGACACGCCCGGGGTCAGCAGCACGTAGTTGTCGAACCGCCGCCCGATGACCGGGACGTTGGCCACCACCTCTTGCGACACCGTGCTGGTGACGTCGGTCTTTTCCGTATCTATCACCGGCGCGGTTTCGGTCACGGTCACCGTCTCGGTGGCCGCGCCCACTTGCAGGGTCAGGTCGGCTGTCGTGGTAGAGCCCACCACCACCTGCACGCCCTTGCGCTCGGCCACCCGGAAGCCGGACTTGCTGGCCTTGATGTCATAGAGGCCCGCCTCCAGCGAGACGGCGCGGAAGCGGCCGGTGGCGTCGGTGGTCAGCACGCGCTCGATTCCCGTGGCCGTGTTGCGCACAGTGACCTCGGCCCCGGGGATGACCGCCCCGTCGGGGTCGAGAACGAGTCCTTCGATTACACCCGTCCCCAGCTGCGCCAGAACGGGGAGGGAGGTGAACAACACCACCGCGACAACCACACCCAACAACAAACCGAACCTCGAACGGAACAACGCAGGAGACACCATGGACGGCACTCCTTCACGGTGAGAATTGGGGCGCATGCGGGTTGCGCTTCTTTCTGGTTTACGGCTGCCTATCATTCACAACTCACTGGCCGAAGGCAAGTGAAATTTCGGTTACGGCGGAGTTGCTGCCTGGCCCGCGCGTCACCCGCAGCAGCGGATCGAAGAGAGGCAACCGGCCTTCTCGGCAGGAATCCGCGCCGGCATCAGGCATACTCCACCCCAGGGAATTCACAGCACTCTTATTGCCATCTGCGCGCGCTTCGTTCTGTGGAATTCAATGCCTTTCCCAGCAGACACATGAGTTTCAAGGCTCCTCCGCCCTGAGCGCGGGAGGCCGAGCCGGGCTACGGGTTTTCGAACCGATGCCGCACCGTTTCTACGAAAACCGGAAATCCACAATCTGTGGAAAACCCTCGTGACTCCGACACGGGTCGGCTTGCCTTGCGGTGGCTTCAGCGATAGAGTTAGCCGCCGTCCCGAAGTCTCGGGACTTCCGGGGAGAAACCGCCGTGGCCCGAAAGCCGTCCGCGCCGCGCCCGAAAGTGTTGCTGCGCCGCGACGCCATCCGCCGGCGCGTGCGCGCCATCGCGCGCCGCATGGAGCGCGACTACGCCGGCGAGCGCGTCCACCTCATTTGCATCCTCAAGGGCGCGTGCATTTTTCTCGCCGATCTGCTGCGCGAGCTGCGCCTGCCGGTCTCGGTGGACTTCGTCGCCATCTCCAGCTACGGCAAGGGCACGCTGCCCTCGGGCGAGGTGCGCATCACCAAAGACCTCGACGCCAGCATCGAGGACTTGAACGTCGTCATCGTGGAAGACATCCTCGACACCGGCCTCACGCTCAACTACCTCTACCGCATCCTCCAGGCGCGCAAGCCGCGCTCGCTCCGCATCGCCGCCCTGCTCGACAAGCCCGCCCGCCGCGTCAAGGAAGTCCCGGTCGACTACATCGGCTTCACCATCCCCGACAAATTTGTGGTCGGCTACGGGCTCGACTTCGGCGAGCAGTACCGCAACCTGCCCGACGTCTGCGTGCTACCGGGCGGCGGAGAGAAATGATGGCGCGGCGCGTGCTCACGGCGGAAGACATCGAGGCCGAGCCGGCCGGCGGCGAAGTTATCGTTCCGCGCACCGCTGTCATCACCGACCAGGCCCGCGAGCTAGCGCGCGAGCGCGGCGTGCGCATCCGGGTGGAAGAATCGGTCGAGGCCCCGGGCTCGAGCCCCCGCCGGCCCGTGGTCGTCGCCTCCGACCACGCCGGCTACGACCTCAAGGAATTCCTCAAGAAGTTCCTCCTGGAAGCGGGCTACGAGGTGCGCGACCTGGGGACCGACTCCACCGCGCCGGTCGACTACCCCGACTTCGCCGGCGCCGCTGCTCAGGCCGTGGCCTCCGGCGCGGCCTGGCGCGGCATCATCGTTGACGCCGCCGGCATCGGTTCCGCCATCGCCGCCAACAAGGTGGCGGGCGTGCGCGCGGCCTCGTGCTACGATGCCACCACGGCGCGCAACAGCCGCGAGCACAACGATGCCAACATCCTCACCCTCGGTTCCCGGTTGCTGACGCCGGAGGCGGCGCGCGAGGTGCTGCGCGTGTGGCTGGAGACCGAGTTCGCCGGCGGCCGCCACCAGCGCCGCATCGACAAGATCGTCGCGCTCGAGCGCCGGAGCTGACCGCAGGATGCAACTCAGCCAGCAGCAGCTCGAACAGCTTATCGAGGCCATCACCCGCGAGGTCTTTTGCTACCTCGGCGATCGCCAGCTCTGCGAGCTGCGCGGGCTGGAAATCGACGAGCTCGTCTGTCCCGGCTGCGACGGCCGCTGCGTCGAGACCTGCGCCGAGAAGGCCCGGCGCGTTATGGCCGCCGGCGCCGACCGGCTCACCGCCGGGCCCGGCGTGGCGCAGGTCCCGCCCGAAGTCGCCGCGCTGATTGACCACACCCTGCTGCGGCCGGAAGCCTCGCGCGACGACATCCTCAAGCTGTGCGCCGAAGCGGTTGAGTTCGGCTTTGCCAGTGTGTGCATCAACCCGGCCTGGGTTTCGACCGCCGCCGCGGCGGTGCGCGGCTCCTCGGTGAAGGTCTGCACAGTCGTCGGGTTTCCTCTCGGCGCCACGCTGCCCAGTGTGAAGACGTTCGAGGCGGAGGAGGTGGTGAAGCTGGGCGCGCAGGAAGTGGACATGGTCATCAACGTGGGTGCGCTCAAGTCGGGCGACGACGAGCGGGTCGAGCAGGACATCCGCGGCGTGGTCGAGGCCTGCCGGCGCGGCGGCGCCCTTTCGAAAGTGATCCTCGAGTGCGCCCTGCTGACCGACGAAGAAAAAGTCCGCGCCTCTTGTCTCGCGCAGCGAGCCGGCGCCGATTTCGTCAAGACCTCCACCGGCTTCGCCCCCGGCGGGGCGACGGCGCACGACGTCGAGTTGATGCGCCTGGCCGTCGGCCCGGAGATGGGCGTCAAGGCCGCCGGCGGCATCCGCAGCTACGAGGACTTGAAAGCCATGGTCTCGGCGGGCGCCACTCGCATCGGCGCCTCCGCCAGCGTTAAAATCATGCAGCAGGCGGCGGGCGCGGCGCCCGAGCCCGAGCCCGCCGGCGCCGCCCGGTATTGAGTCGTGACGGGGAAAGCAGATTCCTCGGCTGCCCCCGCCTTCGGCGAGGCCAGGCTCGGAATGACAAGGTTCGGACGTTGCGGTCGCGGCCATCATTGAAGCAGGAGTGAGGAGGGAGCCATGAACAATCACGGAATTTCGCGGCGAGGGTTCGCGCGGCTGCTGGGCGCGGGCGCCGGCGCGGCGCTGCTGGCCCCGGTGGTGGCCGCGCGCGGCTGGGAAGAGCGGCTGGCGTTGAGGATGGAGGGCAGGTTCGAGCCGGTCAAGCTCAACCCCAAAGACCCGCGCGATCTGATTCTGCTGAACTCGAACGAGAACCCCTACGGCCCCTTCCCGTCGGCGATGGAGGCGCTGGTGGAGGCGCGCAGCGTGGCCATGCGCTACCCCGACTACTGGGCCGACCAGTTGCAGGAGAAACTGGCCGAGATGCACGGCGTCGACCCCGCGATGGTGGCGGTAACCTGCGGCTCGACGGAAGTCCTGAAGCTGGCCGCGCAGGCGTTCCTCGCGCCCGGCCGCCGCCTGGTGATGGCCGAGCCGACCTTCGAGGCCATCGCCTACTACGGGCGTCAGACCGGCGCCGACATCGTCAAGGTGCCCGTCACCGGCGACCACCGGTGCGACTTCGACGCCATGGCCAAAGCGGCCGAGGAGCGCCCCAGCCTGGTCTACGTCTGCAACCCCAACAACCCCACCGGCGTGCTGGAATCCAAGGCTGCCGTCGAGCAACTGGTCACGCGCGCGCCGCGCGAGAGCGTCGTGCTGGTGGACGAAGCCTACTTCCACTACGTCGAAGACCCGAGCTACGGCACCCTGCTCGACGCCGTCAAGGTCGGCAAGAACATCGTCATCGCCCGCACCTTCTCGAAAGTCTTCGGCATGGCCGGCCTGCGCCTGGGCTATGCGGTGGCGCGCAAGGAGCTGATGATGCAGATGCGCCCGCACCAGGTGATGGAGAGCGGGAACGTGCTGGCCTGCGCGGCGGCGCTGGCCAGCATCGAGGACGAAGCCGAGGTTGCGCGCCAGCGCAAGCTGAACAATGACACGCGCGCCTACACCGTGGGCGAGATGGAAAAGCGCGGCCGCGCCTGCATTCCTTCGCACACCAACTTCTTCTGCGTCCACGTGGCCCAGCCCGCGCGCCCCGTCATCGCCGCCTTCCGCGAGGAGGGCATCTCGGTCGGCCGGTTCTTCCCCGGCTTGCCCGAGCATGTCCGCGTCTCCATCGGCTCGCCGGAAGAGATGCAGAAGTTCGTGGCCGCCTTTGACAAGGTCCTGAAGTCCGCCCGCGAGCACCCGGAGGGGCCACCGGAGCGCGCCGCGGTCCGCTATCCCGGCGCCGCGCCGCTCTGGGCGCGTCGCTGAGCCCAGCGTCAATTTGGCCTCAAGAATCTGCCGTTCGCTGGCGGCTGTTTGACGCCCGCGCACATCTAATCGACAATAGGAAGCTCATGGACGAGACGCTCAAAGACGAGCTCAGCCCCGACGAGCCCATCGGCACCGACGAACCCCGGTGCGAGGCTTCCGACGAGGGACTGGACTGCGCCGAGGTCACTGCCGAGGGGGCCAGCGACGCTGCGGTGATGGCCTGCCTGCAGGAAATCGCCGAGGAGCTGAACTCGACCCTCGAGCTGGGGGGCCTGTTGCAGCGTGTGGCCCAGCGGGTCAAGCAGGCCATCGGCTACGACACCTTCGGCGTCCATCTGCTCGATCCGCTGGGGCAGGAGTTGCGGTTGTACTTCAGCGTGGGCTATCCGACGGAGGTGGCCCAGCACTGGCGCCTGGGGTTGGGCCAGGGCCTGGTGGGGACTGCGGCCGCAACCGGCCAGCCGGTGCGTGTGGACGACGTTCGGCTCGACGCGCGCTACATCAACGCCGGCGAGAACATCGTCTCCGAAATGGCCATCCCTCTTCAGGTCAAGAGCCGCGTCATTGGCGTGCTCAACGTCGGCAGCCGCCAGCCCAATTATTTCACCGCCGCACACCAGCGATTTCTCACCTTCCTGGCCGGGCATCTGGCCAACGCCATCGAAAACGCGCGCCTGTACGAGAACCTGCGCGAGCAGACGCGCACCTTGGGGCTGCTGTACGAAGTCAGCCACGAGCTGGCCTCCATCCTCGAGCGAGAGGAGCTGCTGCGGCGCATCGCCCAGTCGGTGAAGCGCCTGGTGAACTACCAGGGTTTCCACGTCATGCTTTGGAACGAGGAGAAGCAGCTGCTGGAGAACGTCTTCTCGCTGCGCTACGACCAGCGCATCTCGAACAAGGGCGGTCAGGCGCTGGGTGTGGGATTGTGCGGCACGGCGGCGGCGCTGCGCCTGCCCATCCGCGCGCCCAACGTCCACCTCGACCCGCGCTACGTCAGTTGCGGCGACTCGGTGGAGGTGAAATCGGAGCTGGTGATACCGCTGGTGGTCAAAGACCGCTTGGTGGGTGTGCTCGACCTCGAGAGCACCGAGTACAACGCCTTCAGCGAGCAGCAGGAGCAAATGCTCGCCGCTCTGGCCTCCTACATCACCGTGGCGCTGGAGAACGCCCGCCTCTACGAGAAAGTGCGCAAGGATGAGCTGCGCCTGGAGCGCGACCTGGACACGGCGCGCGAAATCCAGAAGGGATTGCTGCCGGTCGCTCCCCCGCACCTGCCCGGGCTCGATCTCGGCTATGCCTACGCCCCGGCCCGCCAGCTCGGCGGCGACATCTACGACTTCCTCTCCTACCCGGACAGCCGCCTGGCCATCGCGGTGGGCGACGTCTCCGGCAAGGCCACGGCGGCGGCGCTCTATGGCTCGCTGGCCATCGGGATGCTGCGGGCGCACGTGGTCGAGCACCCCTGCGAGCCGGCGGAGATGCTGAAGGACATGAACGAGCAATTGCGTCAGCCGCGGCTCGACAACCGCTTTGTCGCACTGGCCTTCGCCGTCTATGACCCGCAGAGCAAGATTCTCACCGTGGCCAACGCCGGCTTCCCGCGCCCCCGGCTGGTGCGCGGCGGCCGCGTCGAGCCGGTGCTGGTGGACGGCGTGCCGCTGGGCCTGCTGCCCGACATCAGCTACGAGCAGAAGAAGCTGGCCCTGCAGGTGGGCGACGCGGTGGTGTTCTGCTCGGACGGGATTCTCGAAGCCATGAACCGGCAGCAGGAGGAGTACGGCGCGCAACGGCTCGACATCCTGCTCGGAGAGCTCTCTGGGGCCTCCGCGCGGGAAACGGCCAAGGAGATTCTGCTCTCCAGCGAGCGGCATTCGGCGGGCAACGGCCGCCACACCGACGACCGCACCGTCGTGGTGCTGAAAGTCACCGGTAAATAACCCGATCGACATCTGCGGTTTTTCTCTGCGTACTCTGCGTCTCTGCGGTTTATCCCTATGGCTTGCGCAGCTCTTCCTGCCAGCGCAACCAGCCCCGCGGCCAGGGGGAAGGTCGCCCTCCTGCCCGAAATGCGTGTACAACGCGTTGCAACGCAGGGGAGAGGCATTCCTGGAGTGGTCGCCGACCCGGAATCCGTGGAGCTAAGGCCCAAGAGGCGGTAGCGCGGGTTCCCTGAGCGGAGCCGCCCGACGAAGTCGGGGTGCGAAGCCGAAGGGTACCCGCGGCTTTTCTGTTCGGGACAAGCCGCAGGTAGCTCAGGCCGCTTGCGGCCTTCGCAAACCTGCGCTACCGGTTGCCCTGCCAGCGAGCGACCAGCGCGGCGGCGAGGCAGTTGCCGGTGATGTTCACGCCGGTGCGCGGCATGTCGAGGATGGGATCAATCGCCAGCAGCAGCCCGAAGCTCGAGGCCACGACGTCGGCCGGGAGCCCGAAGTTGGCCAGACCCGCGGCCAGCGCCAGCAGCGACCCGCGCGGAATGTTGGCGATGCCTTTGCTGGCGAGGTAGAGAATCCCGAACAGGACAAGTTGGTCGGCGAGAGCGGGTGGGCGGTTGAAGGCCTGCAACACGAAGAGCGCGGCCACGCCAATGAAAAGCGCGCCGCCGGCAAGGTTGAAGCTGCCCCCCGTCGGCAGCACGAAGGCGACGATGCGCCGCGGCACGCCGAAGGCCTCCATGGTCTCCATCGCCTTGGGCAGCGCCGCGGCGCTCGAAGTAGTGGCGAAGCCGATGGCGAAGGGCTCCTTGACGGCGTTGAAAAGCCCGCGCAGCGGGACTCCAAAGGCCGCCGCCAGCGCCGGGTACAACCCGAAGAGCATCAGCCCCAGGCCAAGGTAGACCGTCACCGTCAGCCAGAAGAAGCTCTGGCCCACCGCCAGGCCGTGCTTGCCGACCAGCGCCGCCGCCGCGCCCAGCACGCCGAGCGGCGCTACCGCCATCACGAAGTCGGTGAAGCGGAACATCACGTCGGCGAGCGAGCGGCACAAATCCAGAACTGGCTTGCCGCGCTCGCCGGCCGCGGCCACCGCGGCGGCAAACAGCAGCGAGAAGATGACGATTTGCAGCACGTCGCCGCGCGCCATGGCGTCCACGATGCTGCGCGGGAACAGGCGCACCCAGAACGGCTCCTGCACAGGCAGCTCCGGCTGTTCGGCGGCGGCCGCGGTCGGAGCGAGGCCAGCGCCGGGCTGCAGCGCGTTGCCGAGCAGGAAGCCCAGCGCCATGGCCACGGCGGAAAAGATCAAGAAGAAGGCCACCGCCTGCAGCGCCATCGTGCCGAGCTCGCGCAGCTTGCCCGAGCCGGCCACGCCCACCACCAGCACGGCGAAGATGAGCGGGGCGATGATGACCATCACCAGACGGACGAAGATGGTGGCAAGGATCTCGAGCCGCTGGCCGAACTCCGGCGCCAGCCAGCCGATGAGCGCGCCGAGCAGCAGCGCGACAACGATTTGAGTCGTGAGGCCCGGAAGCTTGCGGGGTGTGGCGGCTTCGGCGGCGCTCACCGCTCGCCCCAATGGAGCTTGCTGCGCAGCACCTGGAAGTAGTCGCGGGTGGGCGGGGCGACGAGGTGGACCGGCCGGTCGGAGGCGCGCAGGCGCACCCGCGCCCCGGTGTCGAGCTCTTCGCCCTCCTGGCCGTCCACGGTGACGTAGGCGGACTCCCCCGGGCTGGCGACCTGCACCTCGATTTGCGCGTCGCCGGGGATGACCAGCGGACGGTTGGAGAGCATGTGAGGCGCAATGGGGGTAACCACCATGGCGTCGACGCTGGGCAGCACGATGGGCCCGCCGGCGGAGAGCGAGTAGGCGGTCGAGCCGGTGGGCGTGGCCACGATGAGGCCGTCGGCGCGAAAGCCGGAGACGAAGCGGGCGTCAATCGAGACGTCGAAGTCGAGGATGCGCGCCAGGGCCGACTTGTGCAGCACCACATCGTTGAGCGCGTGGTAGCGCGCGACGACCATGCCCTGGCGCTCGACCTCGGCGTAGAGCCGCCGCCGCGCCTCCAGCCGGTGCCGCCCGGCCAGCACGTCCTCGAGCGCGGGCAGCATTTCGTCGAGGGTGATATCGGTGAGGAAGCCGAGGCTACCGAGGTTGACCGCCAGAATGGGGACGTCGCAGTCGTCGAGCAGGCGCGCGGTGGCCAGCAAAGTGCCGTCGCCGCCCAGCACTACCAGCAGGTCAACCTTGGGCGGGATCTGGTCGCGCGGTGCGCCGCCGGCGAGACCGAGACAGCGCGCGGTTTCTTCGTCGTAGACCGCTTCAAGCTGGCGCTGCTTCAGCCAGTCGAGCAGGCGCGGTGCCACGGCGCAGATGTCCTCCTTCTTCGGTTTCGAGATGATGCCGACGGCGCGGAGCTTCATCGGGCGCGATTCTACACCGCGGCAGGAACAGCCGCGCGGAGAAAAAACTCGCGGTTGCCTTCGGCGCCGGGGAGGCAGGACTCGCGCACGGCGAGATCGGCGAGGCCGAGCGCGGCAGCGGCGCGGCGAATCTGCTCGACGGCTTTCTGCTGGAGCGCAGCGTCGCGCACGATGCCGCCCTTGCCCACCTCGCGCCGGGAAAGCTCGAACTGCGGCTTGACCAGGATGAGGAAGACGGCGCCCGGCCGCGCGCAGCCGAAGGCGGCGGGAAGAATCTTCTCCACCGAGATGAAGGCGACGTCGATGGTGACGATATCCACCGGCTCGCCAATGTCTTCGACCTTCAGGTAACGAGCATTGAGCCCCTCGCGGACGACGACGCGCCTGTCCTGGCGCAGCTTCCAGTCGAGCTGGCCCTTGCCGACGTCGACGGCGTAGACCCGCGCGGCGCCGTGCTGGAGCAGGCAGTCGGTGAAGCCCCCGGTGGAGGCGCCAATGTCGAGACAGACCCGGCCGCGAACGTCGAGGCCGAAGTCGCGCAGCGCGCCCTCGAGCTTGAGCCCGCCCCGCCCCGCATAGCGGGGCGGCTCGCCGACCCGCTCGACGCGAGCGTCGGCGGCCACCGGAGCACCGGCCTTCGTCGCCGGTCGGCCGTTGACGCGAATCTGCCCGGCGAGGATCAGCGCTTGCGCCTTCTCGCGGGTCGGCGCCAGGCCGCGCTCCAGAACCAACTTGTCCAGTCGACTGCGAGCCATTAGCGCATAGTACAAGACTCACCACAGAGGCCACACCCTTCGACTGCGTCCGCCTGCGGCGGACTCCGCTCCCTTCGACTTCGCTCAGGGTCTACGACAGCGTCTCCGCTCGGCTTTCGCCTCGCTACGAGACCTACTTGGAGCGGCGGAGGAGGTAGCGGGCGATGCCCTCCAGGACGGCGGCGCGGCGGCCGAAGGGCCGCAGCTCGGCGCAGGCGGCTTCGACCAGCGCGGCGGCAAGCTGCTCGGACTGGCGCAGGCCGTGCAGCGCCGGGTAGGTGGCCTTGTGACGCGCGGCGTCGTGGCGGGCGGGCTTGCCGAGACGCTCGGTGGTACTGCGCACGTCCAGAATGTCATCGACAATCTGAAAGGCGAGCCCGACCTTCTCCGCGTAGCGCGTCAATCGTTCGAGCTCGACCGCGCCGGCACCGGCCGCCTGCGCGCCGCTGCGCACCGCCGCGCGCATCAGCGCGCCGGTCTTGGAGCGGTGGATGTAAGCGAGTTGCCGCGCCGAGACTTTTCTCTTCTCCGCTTCCAGGTCGGCCACCTGGCCGCCGATCATCCCGCCGCGGGTGCCAATGGCGCGGGCCAACTCGGTGATGATGCTCGCGCTGCGCGGCGTCTTCAGCCGGCCGAGCACTTCGAAGGCCAGCGTAAGCAAAGCGTCGCCGGCCAGGATGGCGGTGGCTTCGCCGAACTTCCGGTGGCAGGTGGGTCGGCCGCGGCGCAGATCGTCGTTGTCGAGCGCCGGCAGGTCGTCATGGATGAGCGAGTAGGTGTGGATGAGCTCCAGCGCGCTAGCGAGCTCTTCGATTCCCCGCGCCCGACGACCCACCACGGCCGCCGCCGCTTCCAGGCAGAGAATCGGCCGGATGCGCTTGCCGCCGCCCAGCACGGAGTAGCGCATGGCGCGGTGGATGGACTGCGGGTAGGCCGAAGCCGGCGGCAGCAGGCGCCGCAGCCGACGGTTGATGCGGGCGCGTTGGCGGGCGAGATGGGCTTTGAGGTTCATCGGTTCGGGAGAGGGGTCCCGGAGGAAAAGGGAATCAGGCTTCTTCCTCGGCGGCGTCGTCGCCCGCCGCGGCGGGCAGCTCGAACTTGCGGGCGACCACCTTGCCGTCGGCTTTCTTGAGCAGGATTTCGACCTTGTTCTCGGCCTCTTCGAGCTGCTTCTGGCACTGCTGAGAGAGGTTGATGCCTTCCTCGAAGAGCTTGAGGGCGTCATCGAGCGGCAGGTCGCCGGCCTCGAGCTTCTTGACGATCTGCTCCAGGCGGTGGAGCGAAGTTTCAAAGCTGGGCGCGGCCATTGCGTCTCCGGTTCGGGGCGATTCTACCGCAAGTACCCGAGCACGGGTAGCGCAGGTTGCGAGTCCCGCTCTGCGGGACGAGCTACCTGCGGCGTTTCCGGTTACCCGTGGCTTCTCCTAAAAACCGCAGGTAGCCCTTCGACTCGTCCCGATTCCATCGGGCCTCGCTCAGGGTCTTCGCTCGGCTTCGCCTCGCTTCGAAAAGCCCCACAAAGGAAGGGGCGGAGAATGTCAACCCTGACCCTTCGACTTCGCTCAGGGCAAGAGGGTTGACCCGCCTTGATTACTGAGGCAGCAGGTGGAGCGTGTGGCGGGCGGCGCGCTCGACTGCGGCGTCGGTGAAGGGCGCCGGGAAGCTGCGCACCTCCAGCCAGGCCCGGTACTGGTCGCGGTAGTGCGCGCTGGCGACGTGGCCCGACTGGCCGATGGTGACGTTCATCAACGTTCCGTCGAGGTTCGAGAAATCCACCACCAGGCGCTCGGAGACGCCGGCGGCGCGGTGGGTCTGCTTGGGCGAGTGCGGGCCGCCTGATTGCGGGTCGCCGCCGAGAGAAAACCAGCGGCGCAAGACGGGAATGCGGTCGCCGACGAGATGGGCAAACCGGACGCGGCGCTGCTCGCCCCAGCGGAGGTTCTGCAGTGGCGTGTGTTTTTCTCCCTGCAGCTCGTCCAGCGCCGAGTCGAGCGCGGCCAGCAGCAGCTCGTCGTAGGTCGCGTACTTCTCCGGCCGCCAGCGCGCCGGGCGCTCGCGCAGCAGGTTCTCAAGAAACACGGTGGACATGAACCAGTTGTAGCTGCGCCAGTCGTCGCCCAGGCGCGGGCGCAGCAGCTCTTCCATCAGGCGGGCGCGTGCGGTGTCGGTCAGCAGCGGAGCGAGCGCGTCGGCGCGCATGGCGCCGTCGAAGTCACGCAGCGCCGCCAGCGCCTGGGTGCGGCGCTCCGGGTGCTGGCCGACCGAGTTGCCGGCGGCGACCAGTTGCCGGGCCAGGAAGCGGTCGGGCAGGGAAACGATGTCGCCCTGGATGCGGAGGAAATCCTCGGGGGTGAACTTCCGGTCTTCTTCGAGAAGCTCATAGATGCGCGCGGTGCGCCAGGGCGCGACCCAGTGGTCGGTGATGGGGTAGGCGTAGCCCTCCGGGACGACGCGGCTGTTGGCGGTGGCAAGGATGCCTTCGGCCGGGTTGAAGTTGTGCGGCATGGCTTCGAAGGGCACGGTGCCCATCCAATCGAAGACGCCCGTGTCTCCGGGCACGGGGACCTCGCCGCGGCCGGTTCGGCGCAGGGGCAGCTTGCCGGCGGCGTGGTAGCCGATGTTGCCCTCGGCGTCGGCGTAGACCACGTTCTGCGCCGGGCCGCCGTAGGTGCGGAAGGCGCGGGTGAACTCCTCCCAGTTCTGCGCCCGGTTGACCGCGCCGAAGGGGAAGGAGATGAGCGCGGGATCGAGCGCGGTCCACTGCAACGTGATGCGCGTCTCGCCGTCTTCGTGGACGATGGGGCCGTGGCGGGTTTCGAGGACTTCGACGACGACGTCGTCCTTGCCGCGCACGCGGATGCGCTCGATCCGTTTGCGGATCGGCTGCCAGCCGGTGGGCGTCATGTAGAGAGACGCGTCGTCCGGGTTGAAGCGCTCGACATAGAGGTCTTGGACGTCCCCGCCCAGGTTGGTGAAGCCCCAGGCGATGCGTGCGTTGTGGCCGGCGATGACCCAGGGAACGCCGGGGAGGCTGAAGCCGGCCACGTCCACGCCGGGCGCGCTCAGGTGATTGATGAACCAGATGGGCGGGACGGTATGCGGCAGGTGCATGTCATTGGCCAGCATGGCGGCACCGGAGGCGGTGCGCGCGCCGCCGGCGACCCAGTTGTTACTTCCGGCGTGCGTGGCCGGCTCCGGCAGCGCAGAAGGCTGGCTTAGAAGCTCCTGCAGAGAATGCCGGCAGTGGGTGGCAACGAGGAAGCGGCGGGGGCGCTCACGCACGGGACCTTCGACGGGGAGGGCGACGATGCGGTCGTGCTCCGAGGTGGAGACGTAGAGGTCGGCGGCCAGCTCGGGGCCGAGGCGCTCGCTGAGGCGGGCGCGGGCCAGTTCGCGCCGCCACATGTTGGTCAGCAGCTTGTACATGTTGAGCCCGATGGCGAGCGAGTCGGCGGGGGTCCAGGGCTCGGGCCGGTAGCGCAGCAGGGCGAACTCAACCGGCAGGTCGGCGGTGAGCGGCGAGCCGGGATGCTGCTCGAGGAAGGCGTTGACGCCGCGGGCGTAGGCTTCGAGCTCCTGGCGGGCTTCCGGGTCGAGCTGCGCGGCGGCGCGGTCGGCGGCTCCGCCTAGGCCGAGGATGCGGTTCTCCTTGTCGAGCTCCAAGGCGGCGGGCCCAAGCACTTCGGCGAGCAGGCCGCGGGCGGCGCGCCGCGCCAGGTCCATCTGCCAGAGGCGCTCCTGGGCGTGGACGTAGCCCTGGGCGAAGAGCAGATCGTCCGAACTCTTGGCGTAAATGTGGGGCACGGCGCGCTCGTCGCGCAGGATGCGGACGGGTTGTTGCAGCCCGGCGGCGCGGGCCTCGCCGTCGTACTGCGGCAGCGCGTGGCGGGCGCGCCAGTAGAAGGCCAGCGGAGGAACTGCAACAATCAGGAGGATAAGGATGGCCAGTGCGAGGAGAAGTTTTCGTCGACGCGTCATCAGTGGCGAACAGCCGCCATCCTAGCCCAAGAACTGCGCCCGCACAATCGCAAGGCAGAGAAGAGACAAGCTTACCGCAGAGAACGCAGAGGGCCCGCCTGGCGGCGGGCCTCGCAGAGAAAGGCCTAGCGGGCTACTTGGCGGGGGCGGGGGGCGGCGGCTCGGCTTTGACCAGCTCGACGCTGATGTCGATGCGGACCTCGTCGGCGACCACCAGGCCGCCGCCGTCGAGCGAGCGGCTCCAGCTCACGCCGAAGTCGTGGCGGTTGACCGTACTGGTGGCTTCCACGCCGATGACGCTGCGGTTGCCCATGCGAATGGGCCCGGCGGCGGTGAAGGGCAAAGCCACTTCCTTGGTGACGCCGCGGATGGTGAGGTCGCCCCAGGCCACGTACCCATCGCCGGACTTTTCGATGCGCTTGCTCTTGAAGACTATTTCGGGGTGGCTGGCGACGTCAAAGAAATCCGGGCTGCGCAGGTGGTTGTCGCGCCGCTCGTTCTGCGTGTTGATGCTGGCGGTCTTGATGCGGACTTCGAAGCTCGACTTAGTGAAGTCGGTTTCGTCCACCTGAAAGGTGCCGCTGAACTTGCCGAACCCGCCCCGCACCGTGCTCACCGTCAGATGCTTGACCGCGAAGCCCACGGCGGAGTGGTTCGGGTCGAGCTGGTAGGCGGCCTCGGCCGCCTGCGCGGGCGCCACGGCGAGCGCCAGCAGGAATACCAGGGCCACTGCCAGACTAGTCTTCTTTAGCATCCGGAAATCTCCTTTGCGACAGGAAGCGGCCCGCGGCGGGCCTGCCGTAATAGATGCAGTTGGGTGCCCTTTGGTTTCGGCGTTTTGTTCCCAAACCAGCCTTGAAAGCACCACCACTGTCATTCCGACGCTCGTCCCCCGCGCAGCGGGGGAGGAGCGGAGGAATCTGCTTTTTGCCAGGGGTTTCGAAGAACAAGCAGATTCCTCAACCCGTCCGCAAGAGCGGACGGGTTTCGGAATGACACTACGATGGGCGTTTGGTTACGCGTCCCGGCGCCAGGTGGCCAGCAGAATCACCTTGCCGCTGGCGGGGGAGAGGTAGACGTAGAAGACGCGCCGGCCGTTTTCGACTTCGTAGAAGTTCTCGTGGCGCGGATCGGCGTGGGCCAGGGCGCCGTTTTCGAGCAGGCCGCGCAGGTTGTCGACCGTTTCGCTCGGGTAGTTGCGCAGGTTCTCGATTGTCAGCCTTTCCTTCAGTTGCAGCACCATGAGCCCTCTCTTTCCGCTGCGAGCTTCACTTCTCCATACGAGCGGGGCGGTGAAAAAGTTTCCGGGGAGATGAACTCTCGAAATCCCCCTATGTAGTGCCCCTGCGCCGCGTCCAACTTCGGCGTCAGAGGATTAGACGCGGGACGCGCGGAGGGGTTAGCCCGGCGTGGTAAAATAGCGGCTACCAAATTGGCTCCTGCCGAACCATGGCGCTGATCAACATTTTCGCGGTGCTGGTGCTGGTGGCTGCCAACGCCTTCTTCGTGGCCACCGAGTTCTCCCTGGTCGCCATCCGGCCGACGCGCGTGCAGCAGCTCAAGCAGCAGGGCCGGGCGGGGGCGGCAGCGGTCGAGTACCTGCTGCGCGACCTCGACCGCATTCTCTCCGGCGTGCAGCTCGGCATCACCATGTCCAGCCTGGCGCTGGGCTGGCTGGGCGAGGTGACGCTGGCGGCGATGCTCCAGCCGATCTTCGAAGGGCTGGGCCTGCCGGGCCCGGCAGCCATGGCGCACACGGTGGCCATCACCGCGGCCTTCCTGACCATCACCACGCTGCACGTGGTGCTGGGCGAGCTGGTGCCGAAGAGCATGGCGCTGCAGCGCGCCGAGACGGTGGCGCTGGTGGTGGCGCGGCCGATGGCGGTCTTCATGCTCGCCATGCGCTGGCTGATCGACCTGTTCGACGGGATGTCAAACGCCATCCTGCGCGTGCTCGGCTACCACGCCTTGACCGGGCACGGGCTGGTGCGCTCGGCGGAGGAGATGCAGTTGCTGGTCGAGCAGGCGCACCAGCACGGGGTGTTGACGCCGCAGCAGGAGCGCATGCTCGAGGGCGCGCTGGAGATGAGCCAGGTGCAGGCGCGCCAAGTGATGACCCCGCGCGCCAACATGGTTTCACTCTCCGCCGGGGCCACGCTGGAGGAGGCGATTGAGCTGGTGCGCGCCCACCGCCGCAGCCGGTACCCCGTCTACGAAGGCTCGCCCGACCAGGTCATCGGCGTGCTCCACGCCAAAGACCTGCTGCAATATTTGAGCGAGCGCACCCGCGCGGCCGACCTGGGGCCAGCGCTCCCGGCCTTCGACCTGCGGCAACTGCTGCGCGAGTGCCTGTTCGTCCCCGAGTCGCGGCGCCTAGCCGAGCTGCTGGAGGACTTCCGCCGCAAGCGCCGCCACGTGGCCATCGTGGTGGACGAATTCGGCAGCGTGCAGGGGATGGTGACGCTGGGGGATTTGATTGAAACCATCGTCGGCGAGGTGCGCGACGAATACGAGGCCGCGCCGGTGACCCCGCGCCTGCTCGAAGGCGGCATGGTGCTCGACGGCCGCACCAACCTGCTCGACCTCGAGCACCAGCACCAGATCGAGCTCCCCAGCGGGCCCGGCTTCGAGACCCTGGCCGGGTTTATCCTCAGCCGCCTCGGCTACATCCCCGCCGGCGGCGAGTCGTTTTTGTATGACGGCCTGCGGCTGACGGTGCTGGAGATGGACGGGCGCCGCATCGCCCGCGTCAAGCTCGAGCGCATCGCCCCGCCCGACGCGGACGCTGGCGCCGCCTCCCTCGCCCCCGCCCACCCCTGAGTACCTCAGGGGCTAAAGCCCTCTTGTTTGCCTGCATTTTTCGGCACGGCTGAAGCCGTGCCCTGACGGGCTAGGCGAGGGAGAGGAGGACTTCGGCGCCGCGGGCGACGCCGAGGAGCTTGGCGGCGGGGTTGCGGTTGGCAGCGACTTCAAGGTAGCCCGACGAGCCCAGCACGGCGAACAGCTCGCCCTTCTCGCCCACGCTGTAGGTCGGCACCAGCTTGGTGATTTCCTTCCCGCCCACGGTGAGCTTGAAGGGCGGGGTGGGCTCGGCGAAAAGCGCGGGGCAGTCTTCGGCGGCGAGGCTGGTGATGACGTTGCCGAAGCGGTCGATCTTCAGCACCAGCGCCTTCCAGGATTTGTCCGAGGTCGCCTGCGCCTTGGGCACGTTCAGCTTGACGTAGTCTTCAATCGGGTCGCCGAACTTCACCGCTTCCACGCCTTTGGCCAGCCAGCCGGCAATGGGGGCGAAAACGTCGCGGCCGTGAAAGGTCTTGCTGACGGGGCGGCGGAAGTAGTGGTCGCTGGTGATGTGGTAGACGGCCAACTTCTCCTGCTTGGGGTAGATGAAGCTGAGCACGCCGTTGTCGGGGGCGATGTAGTAGTGCTGGTCGCCGCTCACCAGCAGCGCGCGGCGGTCGGTGCCGACGGCGGGGTCGACCACCACCACGTGGATGGTGCGATAGGGATAGGGCGCGGAGGCCAGCGACAGGGTGAAGGCGGCTTCGAGGATGTCGTAGGTGGGGAGGTCGTGGGTGAGATCGATGATTTCGGCGTCGGGGCAGACCTCCAGCACCGCGCCCTTCATGGCCCCGACGTAGTAGTCGGCGGTGCCGAAGTCGGTCGTCAGGGTGACGATGGGTCCCGCCATTCCTCGCTCGCTTCCGTGGGAGTCCTGCCTGCGGCGGCAGGCGATGGCACGCTACGCGAAACCCGCCGCCATTGTCAAGCCAAGAGCGCGGTGCTCGTCAAGCAATCCTATGTTCAGCCCAGCGGCCCCTGCCGCTGGCGCCCCGTGGCAGGGGCCACGGGGCTGAACATTTACGACACCAAGCGAGGTACTTACTTTTCAGTTAGCGGTTCGTCGGGGCGGTAGTAGTGGTAGCCGCGGATGATTTTGCCTTCGGGGATGCGCCGCAGCAGGTAGATGAACTGCCGGGGAAACGGGCCGCGCTCTTCCCCCTCCAGCTCGTAGAAAACGTCCTCGTAGACGATGGTCATCATCCGGTCCCAGGTCTTCTTCGGCCGGCAGCTCAGGATGCGCAGGTCGTACTCGGTTCCCTTGCCTTCTTGCACCAGGTCGGCGATGCGCGGCCCCAGCCGCCACTCCGCCCAGCGGGCTTCGGCCTTGCCGTGCAGCCAGGCGACCCCCTGCAGCGGCAGCGTCCCCACCACCTCCCCGGTAATCATCCCCGCCAGCATGCGCACGGCGCCCTCGAAGGTGAAGTAGAGGAGCAGCAAGCTGAGCGGCTGGAGGAGGTACTCGAGGGTGGTCATGAAGCCGATGGTGTAGCCGGCCCCGCGCGCCAGGAAGATCTCTTCGCCGCCCTTGCCGATTACGTCCGCGGCCCACTGGTCGATGCGCTGCTGGCGGAAGACGAAGTAGCGCCCGATAAAGGCGCCGAGGCAGGCGAGCGATTGCAGCGCCCCCGAGGCGGTGGCGCTGGCGGCCAGGTGCCCGCCGCCGCGCTCCTCCGCCCAGCGCCGGTAGCGCTGCGGCAGCAGGGCGAGAAAGATTCCCGCCACTGAGCTCATCGCGGCGAGGGACCAGTCGGTGCCGGTATGGGCCGCGGCCTTCGCCAACTGGCGCCGCTCTTCCGCCGCGCGTTCCTTCTCGTCAGTCACTCTGCAACGGCTCGTCGGGATGGTAGTGGTGCAGGCCGCGGATGACTTTGTGCTCCGGCGCTCTGCGCAGCAGGTAGATGAACTGGCGCGGGCGCGGCCCGCGCTCCTCGCGCACCACTTCGTAGAACTCGTCCTCGTAGCTGATGGTCAGCAGCTTGTCCTTCCATTTCTCTTTCGGGCGGCAACTCGAGATGCGCAGCTCGAAGGGCATTCCCTCGACTCGCTCCACGGTGTCCGCCACGCGAAATCCCAGCGCCGCTTCGGCCGCCCTGGCCGAAGCCCGCTGCTGGAAGCGCGCCACCAGCCACAACGGCAGCGAGGGCAGGACTTCGTCGGTGATGAAGGCGGCCCCGGCCCGCACCAACCCCTCCGCCATCAAATAGCCGACGAGGAGGTGGTGGGGGTAGAACAGGAACTCCAGGGTGACGAAGGCTAGGGCCACAAACCCGCCGCCGCGGATCGAGCCGGCGCCCCCGTACACAGCTGCGCGATGGCCGACGAAGCGGACGTAGAGGTTGGCGGCGGCGAAGAGGAAGAGGAGAAACTGCAGCAGGCCGGAGGCCATCGTGGCCCAGCGGAAATAACGCGTGGACTCGGGCTCCCAGCCCCGCCACCACGTCCGCGGCAGCGCCGACATCCAGAGGCCGGCGAGAAAGTTCATCGCTTACTCCGGCAGGGCGCGCCCGACGCGCCGCAGCCAATTCCCGCAGAAGTAGCAGGCCACGGCCAGCCCGCCCCAGGTCAGCAGACGGTCGAGCGCCGCCAGCCCGGCGGCGTGGCGCCCTTCGACCAGGCTGGCGCGCCAGACGTAGAGGCTCATGGGCAGGTGCAGCAGGATGAAAACGGCCGCCAGCTTCAGCGCCACCGGCAGCCAGCCGCGCTCGCCGCGCAGCGCCCGGCCGAGGAAGTAGAGCCCCAGCGCAGCAAAGGCCAGCAGGCACCACAGCCCCAGCATCAGAAGCTTTTCGCCGATCTGCGTTTGTAAGAGCAAGGCCTGGCGGCGGGCGGCGTCCTGGGTGGCCTCGAACTGCAGGGCGACATAGGTCTCGACCACGCCGGCCCAGACGGCCATGGTGGCGAGCGAGAGCATCGAGGCGGAAAGAAAGAGAGCGGCCAGGGTGCTGGCGCCGGGGTCGAGCCGGCGCGCGCGCGCGGTGGCGGTCAAGGCGACGTAGAGCCCGCAGAGGGCGACGGCCAGCAGCAGCAGCCCGCCCAGCATCTGCAGGCCGGAGTGGGCGGCGCGCTGGGTGAGGAACGAAGCCCAGTCGAAGGGGGCGTGGTAGGGGTCGTGGCGGCCGACGTACCAGGCGGTGCCAGCGGCGAGCGAAAGCAGAAAGCCGCTGAGGAGATAAGCGAGGCCGGCTGCGTTCAGAACCGCTCGACGATGCTCGAACAAGGTGGCTCTAGGGTAAAGCGAAAACAGAAAAGAGAAAATAGAAATTAGAGACAGCCGAGGCTTGGAAAGCGGAACTCGAAATTCGAGATTTGAAACTCGGGCGCGGCACCGCCCTTGCGCTGCCGGCGAACCCGCGGTAGCCTTTCGGTCTTCCATTCTGCACTCCAAGGAGGACGTATGGCAAAAGGGAAACCGACGGCGGCGCAGGCGGAGCTGCTGCTGCGTGTGTATGACTTGCGGCGGGAGGCGCGGCTGCGGGCGGCGCGCGACTGGTTCGCTCGGAGCTTCGCGCCCAAGACCATGGCGGAGATGCAGCACCTGATCCCGCCGGGGAGCGACGAGAACGCCTACCTGCGCATGCTGGTGACGTACTGGGAGACGGTGTGCGCGCTGCTCAACCACGGCTTGCTGCACGAAGACCTGTTCTTCGAGACCACGGGCGAGCAGTACATGGTGTGGGTGCGGATCGAGCCGATTGTGGGGGAGATGCGCAAGATGTTTTCCCGCCACGCCTTCAGCCACCTGGAGACGGCGGCCAAGAAGTACGAGAAGTGGTGGGAGAAGCGGGAGCGCGGTTACATCCAGCGCATGCGGGAGATGATGGCCACGCCGCAGGCGATGCAGGGGCAGCCGCCACCCAAACGGTAGCGGCGGCGGTCACCCCCCTTGACAGATTTTAGGGGGAGACCGTATTCTCTGGTTTCCTTCTTTGCAGGGTCCTGGGCCAGGCGCCAGCCGCAAGCAGCTTTCCCGGGCACGAAGCAGGAGGGAAAACTGCTGCCCGCGTCCGGCGAGCAGGGAAACTCCGCCGGACAGACGCTCTCGCGCTCAGGCTCCTCTGTTCCCGACGACTAAAACAACAGGAGTGCACCAACACTATGTTCGCTATTTACGTTCTGGCTGGTATGGTTGTGGTCGGGTATGTCGTGGGGAGCCTACGGGCTCGCCGCGGCAACCGCGAAATCCCCAACCCCTTCAAGCGCTAACCCGTCAACACTTTCAGATCCGGGCGCCCCGACACGTCGGGGCGCCCTTTTTATTTGGTAGCGCCAGCATCCTGCTGGCCGAGGCCGGCTGTCCCTCGACTTTCGCTCGGGATGGTGAGCGAGAGTCGAACCAGAAGCCGGCGCTACGAAGCTGTCGCTAGGTTGTAAGCCCGCAGGGCAGGGCTCGCAACCTGCGCTACCAGAAGCCACAGGGCAACCGGGCGGCGGGTTCGTGCTATCTTTCCGGTTGTGAGGATGACGCGACTCCTTTCCCTGGCTGGGCTGGTGCTGCTGCTTGCCCGTGTGTCAGCGGCGCCGCCCTTCGACTTTGCTCAGGGCAAGCAGGGGGAAGGCCCCAAGCAGCCGCTGGACGAGATCGTCCGGCACTTCGCGCAGAAGGAGGCCGAGTACGCCACCGCCCACCGGCTCTACGACTACGAGCTCAGCGCGCGCGTGCAGGAGATCAACAATGCCGGCGACGTGGTGGGGGAGTTCGAACAGGTCGGGCAGGTCTACCTCGATCCCAGCGACCGGCGGCGGATGCGGCTGGAGGGCAACCCGCGGGTCGACCTGACGAAGCTCGAAATCTCGCGGCTGGAACTGGGCGAGTTCGAGTTCATCCCGCTCTTCCTCGACCTCTCGCCGGAGCAGCTCGCGAACTACGACGTCACCTACCTGACCACCGAGCGCGTGGACGAGGTCGACACTTTTCTTTTCCGTTTGCAGCCCAACCGGCCGGTGCGCCCGGGCGAGATCCTGTTCGAAGGCATCATCTGGGTGGACGCGCACAAGCTCGACATCGTGCGCTTGCATGGGCGCTGGCTGCCGGTGCGCTCGACCGGCGCGCTCAAGGAGTACTTCCGGCGGGTGGAGGTGTTTCGCGAGCCGGTGGACGATTACCTGTTCCCGACCTTCGCGCGCGCCGACGATGTGTTGGAGGTGCGCGACTTTCCCCTGAACGCCCGCCTGGTGGTGCGTTTCCGCAATCACAAGAAGAGGCAATAGCCGTCAGCTATCAGCGCGGAGCACACGAACTGCGCTGGGGAAACCCGGGGAGGTTTTCCCCAGACCCCTTCCGTCGTTGCGCTGCGCGCAGTGTTCTTTTTCGGCACGACTAAAGTCGTGCCCTGACGAGTTTCGAGTTTCGTCTTCTAGGCTAGTGGTGGGCGGCGGGTGTGGAAGTCGGTGGCCTGCTGGTAGGCGCGGCCGGCGCGGAGCACGGTGGCTTCGTCGAACGGCCGGCCGACGAAGGACAAGTCCACGGGGAGCCCGTTGACTCCGACTCCCTCGGGGCCTGCGAAGCCCATAGGGACGCCGAGGCCGGGGAGGCCGCAGAGGTTGCCGGCGGCGCCGATGCCGCTGCCGCCACGGAAGACGGTGTTGAGGTCGGCGTCCATGGGGTTGGAGACGAAGAGCAGGCTGGGGGAGACGAGGAGGTCGGCTTCGTTGTAGACCTTGGCCATGGCCTGCTGGATGAGCCGGCGAATCTGCATGGCGCGGAGGTAGTCGGCGGCCTTGACCTCGAGCCCGCCGGAGAGCCCCTTGGCCTGGCGCTCGTCGACGAGCTGGTTGACGCGGCCGCTGCGGATGAGGTCGGCGAAGCAGGTGGCGCCCTCGGCGGAAATAATGTTGCTGGCGATGGTGCCGTAGGGGAAGTCGGGGAGCTTGACCTCGCGCACCTCGGCGCCCAGCCCGCGCAGCACCTCCAGCGCGGCGGTGTAGAGCGGCTCGACCTCCGACTGGCCGTTCTTTTCGAAGTCCTCCTTGATCCAGCCGATGCGCAGGCCACGGAGCGAAGAATCGCCCGCCGCGGCGGGTGTGTAGCTGAAGGGCGCGTCGGCGCTGCCGGGGTCTTCGGGGTCGTGGCCGGCGATGGCTTCGAGCACCAGGCCGCAGTCCTCCGCGCTGCGGCACATGGGGCCGAGCTTGTCCATGGTCCAGGAGAGCGCCATGGCGCCGTGGCGGCTCACGCGGCCGTAGGTGGGGCGGAGGCCGGAGACGCCGCAGAAGCTGGACGGGGTGAGAATCGAACCCCAGGTCTCCGAGCCGATGGAGAAGCCGACCAGGGCAGACGCCGTGGCGGCGCCCGAGCCGCTGGAGGAGCCGCCGGCCCAGCGCGTCGTGTCCCAGGGGTTGTAGGTGGGGACGAGGGAGGCTTTGCCGTTCGAGTAGCCGCCGCCGCCGGCCAGCTCGATCATGGCCAGCTTGGCGATGAGCACCGCGCCGGCTTCGCGCAGCTTGGTGATGACCGTGGCGTCGAAGTCGAAGACCTGGTCTTTGTAGGGCGGGGCGCCCCAGGTGCAGGGGATGCCACGGGCAGAGAGGAGGTCTTTGGCGCCGAAGGGGACGCCGTGGAGCGGGCCGCGCCAGTGGCCGGCGCTCAGGTCTTTTTCGGCCTGGCGGGCCTGCTCGAGGGCGAGCTCGCGGGTGACGGTGATGGCGGCGCCGAGCTTGGGCCCGAGGGTTTCGAGGCGGTGGAGGTAGGACTCGGTGAGCTCGACCGGGGAGAGCTCGCCGCGACGGATGCGGCGGCCCAGCTCCCCGGCGGACAGGTAAAGGATGTCTTCGCTCAGCACTGTTACCTCACATCGTTTTCAAGCGCGAGGATTGTTGGGGCAACCCGGAAAGGGTTTCCCCAAACCCCTTCCGGGGAAGCGCTGCGCGCGGCATTGTTTTTTGGCACGGCTAAAGCCGTGCCCTGACGAAAATCCTTCCGCATGATGAAGGTGCTCTTATCCGTGTGCATCCGTGTTTATCCGTGGTTCCAATCGGCTTTGAAGGCGAAGGCGGGCTCGGCGCCGTCGGGGAGCTTGAAGTCGCGGATTTGCTTCAGCGCCCGCTCCCGCCGCTCTTCGGTGGTCGGCTCGGCCGGCTTGGCCTCGGGCGTTGCTTCTTTCTTTTTCTGCGGCGGAAACGGCGAGGCGCCCAGCAGCGCGGGCGCGACCGCGGCGGTAGCCACGGCGAGAGCGCCCGCGAATTCCCGACGCGTGAGTTTCTTCAATGCCGTTCCGCTCATGAGCCACCTCCACGACAAAGGGTAGCGCAGGTTGCGACCAGTAGGGGAGCTACCTGCGGCATTCCTGAAGAACCGCAGGTAGCCCTTCGACTCGTCCCGATTCCATCGGGACTCGCTCCGGGCAACCTTCGCTACCTGCCTCGCGATGCGAAGCGTAGGGTAGCGGGACACAAGAACAGAAGCAAGAACAGAAAAAGCAGGTTCCTCGCCCCGAATCCCGAAGCGGGATTCGGGCCTCGGAATGACAGTCTCTTGGTGGTTGAGCGGCGGTGGTTCTAGTCGGCGGGGGAGGAGGGGCTGCCGAGCTGAACCAGCGAAGCGGGCTTGGGGTAGGGGCGGAAGCCGGGCTGGGTCTGGGGGGCGCGCCAGTTGTCGATGGTGCCGACCTGCTGCACGCAGGAGATGGTGCAGTGGGGCGCGCAGCTCTTCTTGGTGAAGAACTCCTGGCGCAGCATCTCGGGCGTGTAGTCGTCGAGCGGAATGGCGGGGAAGCCGCGCTGCTGCGAGCAGTAGTGCACCAGGCCATCCTCGCAGATGTAGAGGTAGCGCGAGCCGGAGCGGCAGCGCCAGTGGTGGGGCTTGCCGTCGGCGAGGTCGTGCTGGAACCAGTTGATGCGGGCGTAGGAGCCTTTGCCGAGGTTTTTAATCTCGTGGTAGATGTCGGTGGCCCGGTCGCTCAAGGTGCGGAGCTGGCCCTGGTCGTCGTGGATGACGCCGACGGTGGAGGAGAAGCCGAGAGCGAGGGCGCGGTGGGCGATGGTGAGGGCGTCCTGGGGGTCGCGCACCCCGCTGCCGAGCACCGAGTTGATGTTGACGTGGAAGTCGGCGTGCTCGGCCAGCAGCACCAGCTTCTGGTCAAGCACCTTGAGGCTCTTCTTCGAGACCTCGTCGGGCATCACGTTGTCGATGGAAATCTGCAGGTGGTCGAGCCCGGCCTGGTTGAGGCGCTGGATGCGCTCGGCGGTGAGGAGGTAGCCGTTGGTAATCATGCCGGCGAGGGCGCCGGTGCGGCGGATGCGCCAGAGGATGTCGTCGAGGTCGGGGTGGAGCAGAGGCTCGCCGCCGCTGAGGGTGATGATGGAGGCGCCGAAGCTCGCCAACCTGTCCACCCGCTTGTACATGAAGTCGAGCGGGACGGGCTTGGAGTGGTCGTCGTACTCGTTGCAGTAGGCGCAGGAGAGGTTGCAGCGGCGGATGGGGATGAGGTGGGCCAGCAGGACGTGCTTGGTGTCCATGAGGCCCCAGGCAATCATCTTGAGCTCGCGCCCGAGGCGGTTGAGGCGCCGGGCCTGGCGGCGCAGGCGCGTACCCAACGGCACCTGCGGCCGGGGTTTCGCTTCGACCTGGGACCAAGAAGCCATCGAAACAGTGTAGCCGGGGAGCGGCTGGGCGACAATGCCTCCGCGGCTAATGGCCTGAAAATCGGGCTGAGCATAGCGAAAATGCCCTCGAATCGCAACTTCTTGGGTGCGGGGGTCAGCGGAAGTGGCGGTGGAGCTCGGAGGCGTAGCCGAGGCCGAGGGTGGCGGCATTGTGCTCGAGCCAGTCGGCGAAGCGAATCCGCCCGGTGGGCGGGCTGGAGGAGACCAGCAGGTTCCGGCGCAAGCCCTCCAGCTCCTGCGGCGTCAGAATGATGTCGCCGACCAGGGTGCCGAGCGCGCGCACACAGGCCAGCGCCACGGAAGGTGCGACGTGGATGATTCTGGGCTTGCGTCTGAGGACGCGGGCGATGAGCCGCACCAGCTCCTCGAAGCTGAGCACGTCCGGGCCGGCGACGTCGAAGGTGGCGTTGCCCGGAGCTGCGGCGGCGGTCACGGCCTGAGCCGCCACTTCCTCGGCAGCGATGGGTTGGAGGCGGTAGTCGCCCGAGCCGGGCAGGGCGAAGACGGGAAAGCGGCGGAGCAGCCAGGCGATGTTGTTGAGGAGGATGTCGCCGGCGCCGAAGATGAGCGTGGGGCGCAGGATGGCGTAGGCGACACCGGAGCGCGCGAGAGCAGCCTCCTGCTCTCCCTTGCCGCGATAATAGGGCAGAGGGGACTCCGTGGAGGCGCCGGTGACGCTGAGGTGGACAATCTTGCGCACACCCGCTTGTTTGGCGGCGCGGAACAGGGCTTCGGTGTTGGCGACGGCTTTCTCGAAGGTCAGGCCGGCGTGCGGGAAGCGAATCCAGTAGGTGTTGTAGAGCGTGGCTGCGCCTTGCATATTGCGCGCCAGCTCGGCCGGGTCGTTCAGGCTGAGAGGGGCGACCTCGACCCGGTCGCCGAAGGGGTGAGGACGGCGGGGATGGCCGGTGAGGGTCCGAACCTTCCTTCCCTGGGCGAGCAGGTGCTGGGCTATGTACCTGCCGGTGTAACTAAAGGCACCGGTGACGATACTAAGCTCCGACTGCGGCATCCAATACCTCTGGTGAGGAGTTTGCACCCCGGGAGGCTCGGGCTAAGGCCCTGACCCGCCTTGAAGAGGTTACAGCAATAGATTTCAGAAACCCAGCGGCAGGAGCCGCTGGGCTGAACGGATGAGGTGAAGAGAAGCGGAATGATGGAGAGCCTCGAGTTCCTGATTAGGCACGGGTACACGGTGATCTTTGCCTTCGTGCTGGCGGAGCAGTTGGGGTTTCCGCTGCCGGCGATTCCGGTGCTGCTGGCGGCGGGGGCGCTGGCGGGGACGGGCAAGCTGAGCTTCCCGCTGGTGCTGGGGGTGGCGGTGGCGGGCGCGGTGCTGGCGGACAGCTTCTGGTACGAGCTGGGGCGGCGGCGCGGCATCCGGGTGCTGCAACTGCTGTGCCGGATTTCGCTCGAGCCGGACTCGTGCGTGCGGCGCACGGAAGAGGTGTTTGTCCGCCACGGGGCGCGCTCGTTATTGGTGGCGAAGTTCATCCCCGGCATCAACACCGCGGCGCCGCCGCTGGCGGGCATCGTCCGCATGAAGTATCCGCGCTTTCTGGCGTTTGACTCGGTGGGCGCGTTCCTGTGGGCGGGCGGGTTCCTGGGGCTGGGGTGGTTGTTCAGCGACCAGTTGGAGCGGGTGGGCGGGGAAGCGGCGCGGCTGGGCGGATGGCTGCTGGTACTTCTTATCGGGGGCGCGGCCGGATACATCGCGTGGAAGTATTACCAGCGGCAGCGGTTCCTGCGGGAGTTGCGCATCGCGCGCATCACAGCGCACGAGCTGAAGCAGAAGCTGGACGCGGGCGAAAACGTGGTGGTGGTCGACCTGCGGCACAAGATTGACTTCGAGGCCGAGCCGGAGGCGATCCCCGGCGCGCTGCACGTCCCGCCGGAGGAGTTCGAGCAGCGGCACGGGGAAATCCCGCGCGACCGCGAGCTCATCCTCTACTGCACTTGACCCAACGAGGCCACCAGCGCCCGGGTGGCGCTGCTGCTGCGGCGGCGGGGGATTCAGAAGGTGCGGCCGCTGGAGGGCGGGCTGGAAAGCTGGCGCAGGCTCGGCTTCCCCATGCAGCGGTCGGCGACAGCCGCACCGGTGCAGATTGAGGAAACCCAGGCGACCGGCGACTAGCTTCGCTCTGCCGGTCGCCGCTACGAATGCGGCTCTTTGGTAGCGCCGGCTTCCAGCCGGCTTCTTCTTGCCTTGGGCGAAACTGCCGGCAGGATGCCGGCGCTACAGAACGCGACAGAAGAAGTTGGGCTAGAGGCCGGCGCGGGGCTTGACGACCTGGGTGCCTTTGGGGGCGCTGAGGCGCTGCTTGCTGGAGGGGATGGTGGCGTTGACCTTCTGCTCGGTGTACTTGGTCTCGAAGTAATCCCCGCCCACCTCGAAGAACTTCTGCTGCACCGGAAGCCAGGAGGCGAGGTCGATCCAGAGGTGGAGCTTGTGGATCTGGTTGCGGAGGCGTTCGTCCTTGGGGGTGAGCTCGAGCTGGAGGACGGCGCGGCCGTCGAGCCTCTTTTCCCCCAGGATGGTGATGAGGTAGGCGTCCTTGAGCTCGTCGCCCTTGGTGCCGAAGCCCAGCAGCAGGTACTGCTCGACCAGGGCGCGGTGCTTGCCCAGGTCGAACTCCTGAATCTGGCTCAGCTTGGGGAAATAGATGCGCGCCCGGTTGCCGGTGAAGAGCACTTCCTTGGGCTCAGGATTGAGGAACTCGATCTTGATGGCGCCCTTCTTATTGAAATAGAGCTTGCCGCTCTCGGTGGAAGTGTCGTTGACGACGACGGTGACCTTGGTGAACTGGAGGTCGGCGGTCAGGGTTTGGAAGCGCTCGGCGGATTTGTTCAGCTGTTCGACCACGCGGTCTTCGGTCCAGGCGCGGTTCTGGGCAGCGGCGGCGAGAGAGAGCAGCAGGGCGCAGACCAACAGAGCGAGTTTGGCGGCGGTTCGCACAATAGTTTTTCAGCGGGACGCAACCTGCCTGCGGAGGGCAGGGCGGCGCTCACTCGCGCACCCAGACATCGTACCACACCACCTCGCCCTCGTCGCCCCGCACCTCTTCGATGCGGAGGATGGTGAAGGGGTGGTTCAGATTGGCGGCGAAGACCAGGCGGGCGGCGGTCTGGGGGTCGGGGTCGTAGACGGCGAGGAGCTGGGCGCTGACGCGGTAGCGCACGGCGTCGTCGCTGGAGTCGAGCCGCATGACGTCGCGGGCCTGCCAAGGGTTGTAGACCGGCTGGTCGTGGAACCAGCGGGCGGGAGCGAGCAGGACGAAGCCGGCGATGACGGCGCACATGACGTCGTACTGCCAGGTGCCGCGCTCGTGCGACCACAGCACGAAGCTGCGGACGGTGCGCAGCAGCCGCCGGGGCGTCGAGGGGGTTTCGCTCATGGGGCTAAAGCCCCCAGAAAAAAGGGCACGGCTGAATGTCGCCCCTGAAGGGGCGACCCCATTTGCCATGTCGAACCGGATGGGGTCGCCCCGATGCTTCCAATCGGGGCGACATCTTGCCGGCGCCCTCAGCCTTCGGGGCTTTAGCCCCTGGGGTGTGCTTCATGGCAGCTCGGGGATGGCGATGTGGTCGTGCTCGGGGCGAACCACCTGGCCGTCGCGCATGTGCACGGTGCGGTCGGCGTAGGAGGCGGCTTCGGGGTTGTGGGTGATGAGGATGATGGTCTGGCGGAGCTCGTGGTTGAGCTGGCGGAGCATGCGCAGGACGGTTTCGGAGTTTTGAGTGTCGAGGTTGCCGGTGGGCTCGTCGGCGAGCAGGATTTTGGGCTCGGTGATGACGGCGCGGGCGATGGCGACGCGCTGCTGCTCGCCGCCGGAGAGCGCGGCGGGCTTGTGGTTGAGGCGGTCGCGCAGGCCGAGCAGGTTGACGGTGACGTCGAAGCGGTGCGGGTTGAAGCCGTCGCCTTGAATTTGCTGCGCCAGGACGATGTTGCCGCGGGCGGAGAGGCCGGGGAGGAGGTTGAAGCGCTGGAAGACGAAGCCGATGGTGCGGCGGCGGAGCAGGGTGCGCTCGGAGTCGGACATTTCGCCCAGGTCGTTGCCGTCGACCCGCACGACGCCGGAGGTGGGCGGCGTGAGGCCGCCGAGGACGTAGAGCAGGGTGGACTTGCCGCAGCCCGAGGGGCCCATGATGGCCACCATCTCGCCTTCATGGATTTCGAGGTTCACCCCGCGCAAGGCCGGGACTTCGACCCTGCCGGAATGGTAAATCTTCCACAGGTTGTCGCACTTGACGACCGGTTCCAACTACGTCACCCGTTGCCCCGAAGGTTCGGGACGAGGCTGGCCCCGCCGGAGGCGGGGAAACCGCTGTACCAATTGAACATTTTACACCGGCTCTAACTACTCTGACTACAAGGAAGGCGTATAAAACAGTACCTAGTCGCGGAGTTCACCTAGAATCTGAGCGAGGGTTTGGGTTCTAAGGTTAATGAAATTCCAGACACTATCATTGGCTTGCGCAGTTCGGTTGTGGAAGTACGTGGGTCCTGTGGAAGCATCGAAGCGAGAAGCAAACGAAGGGTCGACAGAGCGTAAGTAGGTTCGCGTTCTGTTGGCCCAATCGTCAGCTGCTCTCGGCAGTTCTGGCTTCTCCTCAGGAACCAAGCAAGTCTGTTTTAGGGCGTTTCCTTCATCCAGCAGTTTCGCAATCTGAGCGCGGATGGATTTGCGCCGCTCACGGTGGTCGAGTTGGGCACGAAGCCTTTCAATCTCCGCATTCGCA
>Ga0137796_10000212_pt1 | contig 36565 bp, 33 predicted proteins | sample OV2TP3_FD_97704 | JGI IMG/M metagenome (GOLD analysis project Ga0137796, IMG submission 97704) | reverse complement strand
TTGGTGGCCAGCCCGCGCTGGCCCAAGTACTTCATCGCCCATTTCATGTTCAAGGGCTCGTCCTTGCAGGTGCCCTTGTTCAGGTCTACGCGGAGAATCTTTCCAGTCCATGCCATGACCGTTGCCTCCTCCTCAAGCCGTCGCCCGCTGGCCGGCGTCGGTCTTCGCCGCCCACTGGCGCATCCGCTCGAGGCCGGTCCAGTCGGCGTCGACGTAGGTGATGGCGCCGGTCGGGCACGCCTTGGCGCATTCCGGGTCGCCGCCGCACAGGTCGCACTTCATCACCTTGCCGGTCGATTGGTTGTAGTTCACGGTGCCGAACGGGCAGGCGATGGTGCACACCTTGCAGCCGACGCAGATGTCGTCGGCCACCACCTTGGCGCCCGAGGCGCGGTCGACGGTGATCGCCTCCACCGGGCAGGCGTGCAGGCACCACGCCTCGTCGCACTGGGTGCAGGTGTAGGGCACGAAGCGGCCCTGGTCGTGGAAGTTGAACACCTTGATCCGCGACTTGGCCGGATTGAACACGCCCTCGTTGTCGTAGCTGCACGCCAGCTCGCACTGCAGGCAGCCGGTGCACTTGCCGGGATCGATGAGCAGCGATTTCTGCATGGGACCTCCCCGTTCTTGTTGGCCCGTTTTTTACGGCCCGTTCATTTGTCGGCCCGCCGGGCGGGGAGGATGCGGTTCCGGCGGCAATGCCAAGCGTGCCGCGACCTGTTATCTAAGCCGGCGCACGGCGGCGGTGGCCGCCGGCCTCCCTGGTGCCGGCCTGGTCTCAGCGGTCGCGGGCTTGCGCCAGTTTACACCCGGCGGGCCGCAGCTTTGGAGTCCTGTTTTGGGGCAAGCGTGACAGGTAGCGCGGCGCACGTAATCGCTTAAGCTTGTTGCCGTTTGCCCCCGGCAGCGGGGTCTCTCGTGCTCCGCCTGTCGCGCCCGCTCTTGTCGCCGTATTGCGCCAGCCGCGCAACCAGTCATCGCATAAGCTTAGGTGCTCACGCTTTTTCCACCTTCTCCGCCAGCCACGCCTTGATGAGCGACTGATAGGGCATGTCGCGCTTGTTGGCCGCCACCTTGATGCGCTCCAAGAGCCCCGCCGGCAGCCGCAGCGAGATGGCGGTGGTCGAGGGCTTGAGGTTCGGGAAGCGGGCGCGCTCGGCGGCGCGCCAATCCACGTAATCGGTGGAATCACGGCTTTCCCAGAACCGGCGCTCTTCGGCCTCGCTCTTGAAGCGCGGGATCGGCTTAAGCTTCCTCTTCATAACGGGCTCGCTTCTTGCGATGCCTGGTGCGCGCTGCAATGACACGCGACCGGGACGGACCCCAATTTCAGGCGACCCGGATTTTTCGCACGCCGACGAATTCCGATTCCAGCTTCGGCTCGCCGTCCTCCAGAAGCATTTCGATGACTTCCCGGAGGTTTCGCTGCACCTCGTCCAGATCGGCGCCCTGGATGTGGGCGCCCGGCCACCCCGGCACATAGCCGACGAGGACCCCGGTGTCCGGGTCCCGCTCGACCACGAAATCGAACGTTCGCATGCCTCTCGCGCCTCCGCCTCCGCGTCCGCCAGAATATCGCCTGGGAGGCCGGCGGTCCAGCCACCGCGACGGCGCGACGCCGGCGCGGTCGCGGGCGCGCCCTTGCCTGGCACCCGCGGGCGGGTGCTTTGGAGTCCTGTTTTGGCGGACGGCGCCGGGCTTTGACTCATCCTGAGAAGCCGTCACGTTGGCGAAACGCCGGCTGAACGGATATTTTTATGGGAACCGGCTATCTTATCCGCGCGGATGGCCCGCCCGATGCCGTCGCCCCCGTTGCCGCCCCGTTGCCGCCACCGGCGCCGACGGCGTCCGCCGAGGGCCGCCACCGGGGGGACAAGGGAGGAAGGATGCTACCCGTCGACAGGCTCAGGCGCGAGATCAAGGTTCTCGTCTTCGACCAGTACGGCACCGTGGTCGACATGCAGAAAGGATTGACCGAAGCCGCCGCCCCCTTCCTCGAGCGGAAGGGCTGGAAGGGGGACCCCCACCGCTTCGTCACCTGGTGGCGGCGGACGCATTTCGAGAATTCGATGATCGATTCCCTGTGCGACCGCGGACACACGCCCTATCGGGAGATCGGCCGCCGCGCCGTTTCGCAGGTCATGGCCCGGGCCGGCATCGCCCATACCCGGGACGAGGCCGAATGGCTGGTCGGGCGGATCGAGACCTTGAAGCCGTTTCCGGACGCCGCCGAGGCGTTGCGGCGCCTGCACCGCCGATACCGGCTCGCCATCCTGTCCAACGGCGACCGCGACATGCTGGAGGCGGCGAAGCCGCACATCGGCTTCGCCTTCGACCACGTCATCTCGGTCGAGGAGGCCGGCTACTTCAAGCCCCATCGGAAGACCTACGCCAAGGCCGAGGAGATCCTGGGCGAGGAACGGACCGGCGTGCTGTTCGTCGCCAACCATGTTTTCGACTGCGTCGGCGCCAAGTCCTTCGGGTTCAACACCGCCTACATCGACCGCCGCAAGCAACCCTTCGGCCCCTGGCCGCAGCAGCCGGACCTGGTCGTCGCCGATCTCAAGGCGCTGGCCGACGCCCTCGCCTGACGACGCCGGCGCGCCCGCCGGCTGCCCGTTCGGTTGGATCGGCGGGTTTTCCTCGGCCCAATAGCATCTGGCCCCGGGCGCTTTGCAGTCCCGTTTTGGTGGCAAGCGCCGGCTTGACGGCGGTCATTGCGGGATCGCCGGCCCGGACTATGGTATGGCCAGGATATTTTCGGAAAGGAGCGGAAAGATGATGAAAAGAGTCGTTGTCCGTATCGCCGCCGCCGTGGCCGTGGCGCCCTTCGCCGCCCTCGCCGCCCCCGCCGATGGCCGCGAAGGCTATTACGGCCACGGCCCCATGATGTGGGACGGCGGCTGGGGCTACATGATCTTTGGGCCCCTGACCATGATTCTGGTGATCGCGGCGGTGGTCGCCGTCATCGTCCTCGTCGTCCGCTGGCTCGGCGGGCCGGGTGGCGCCACGCCGTCGGGCCGTGGCCGCACGGCGCTCGACATCCTCGCGGAACGCTACGCCAAGGGCGAGATCGACACCAAGGAATTCGAGGAACGGAAGAAGACGCTCGGCGGGTGACACCGGCGGCGGCCCCAAAGGGGCATCCAACCTGCCGGCGTTGCCGGACGCGTTGCCGGCCTCACGCGGCGCGGCGCGCCTTGATGCGGGCCGCGTCTTTCGGCGTCAGCTTGCGGCGCGCCATCTTCAGGTCGTAATGGCTCTGTAAGTTGAGCCAGAACTCCGCGCTGTTGCCGAAGTAGAGACCGAGCCGGAGCGCCGTGTCGGCGGTGACTCGGCGCCGGTTGTTGACGATCTCGGCGATGCGGTTCGGCGAAATGCCGATGGCGCGCGCCAGTCGGTTCTGCGACAGGCCGTACTCGGCGAGGAATTCCTCCTTCAGCATCTCGCCGGGGGTGACGGGCGCGAACTCGTTTTGCGTCATGGTCGACTTCCTCAATGATAGTCGACGATCCGCACCGCGTGGGCGTGGCCGTCGATCCATTTGAAGACCACGCGCCACTGGTCGTTGACGCGGATCGAATGGAACTCCTTCAGATCGCCCCTCAGCTTCTCCAGCCGGTTCGACGGCGGCACCCTGAGGTCGTCCAGCCGCGATGCCGCGTGCACCGCCTCCAGCTTGCGCTTGGCCCGCCTGGCGAAACCCTGGAAGTCTTTCACCAACGCGTCGGCGAACAGCCGCTCGGTCCTGCGGTCGCCGAAGGACTTGATCATGCCGCGACTATACCGGATACCGGGATGCGGTCAAGGCCGGCGGCGGCCGCCCGGCCGGAAATTCGGATCGGCCTTGACGGACGGCGCCATCCGGCTATAGTTAGGCAAATGCCTAACCAAAGCGCCCGCCTCGATCGCGTCTTCCGGGCGCTCGCCGACCCCACGCGGCGGGCGATCGTCGGCCGGCTGAGCCGCGGCCCGGCCTCGGTGAGCGAGCTCGCCCGGCCGTTCGCCATGGCGATGCCGTCGCTGCTGCAGCACCTGCAAGTCCTGGAGGCTTGCCGGCTCGTTCGCAGCGAAAAACACGGCCGGGTGAGGACCTGCGCGCTCCGGCCGTTGACGCTCGGCGTCGCCGTGGACTGGATCGGCGAGCAGCGAGCCATCTGGGAAGGCCGTCTCGACCGCATGGAAGCGTACGTTGCTACCCTGCAAAACCAGGAGAAGAGGAATGCCAAACGACGCAAACCGCAATGACGACCGTCTCGACCTGACGCTCAAGCGCACCATCGACGCGCCGAGGGCGCTGATCTGGAAGGCGTGGACGGACCCGAATCACATCAGGGAGTGGTGGGTGCCGCGGCCGTGGACCACGGCCGAGGTCGAGATGGACTTGCGACCCGGCGGCATTTTCCGCACCGTGATGCGCTCGCCGGAGGGCAAGGACTTTCCCCACGTCGGCTGCTTCCTCGAAATCGTCAAGCATGAGAGGATCGTGTGGACCAGCGCGCTGCTGCCGGGCTTCCGTCCGGCGCCCATCGCCGACACCGGCGGCTGCGACATGCCGTTCACCGCCATCCTGACGCTCACGGCACGGGCCGGAAAGACCGACTACGCCGTGCGCGTGCTGCACAAGGACGAAGCGGGCCGCAAGGCGCACGAGGAGATGGGCTTCCACCAGGGCTGGAATACGTGCCTGGACCAGCTGATCGAGGTGGTGATGCGGCTCAAAGGTTGAAGCGCGACTCCCCTCGCGTCACGCCGGGCGATGATGGACCGTTACCCGGACCGCCCGGCCGGCGTCGTCCAATTCCATGGTCTCGGCGACGATCTGGTCGCGGTGGTTGCGGTAGACCAACGTGACGCTGGAAACGCCGGCCAGCACGTCGATCGGCTCGAAGCGGAGCTTCGAGTCCGGCCGCAGGCTCGGCGAGAAATAGGCACGCAACTCCGCCTTGTCGCGGATGGTGCCGTCGGCGCGGCCTAGGCGCTCGACCACCAGCGGCGAGGTGAATTCGAGCGCATCGGCGTAGTGGCCGAGGATGGCGTCGAGATCGTGGCGGTTCCAGGCGGCGATCCAGCCGGTGGCGAATTCCTTGGCCTTGGCGAGGTCGATCATGGCTGTCGGTTTCCTGCCGTCTTCACGCCTCGTCGGCTTTCACCGCCGCGGCGCGGCGTGGGCCCATCCTAAGTTCTAAATTTGTTCTTGACATCGGTCAATTTAGGTGATTTAATTCCGAATTACATAGTGAATAGGAATTATGGTTCATGGCCTTCCGCTTGTCCCGCCACTGCCGGTACCGCCCGGCCACTCCGCGCGCCTGGGGGCGTTTCTTTGCCGTTTCAATGGGTTATCAGAGAAAATGATGAAAAATGATGAGTTTCCAAAAATTTTTTCGGGCCTGAATCGTTGCAAATCAAGGGCCTGGGTCAAAATCGGCGCCGAAAAATGATGAGTTTCGGACGAGTTTTGGACCAGTTTCCGATGAGTTTCGGACGAGTTTCGGACGAGACTCGGACGAGCCGCCGGCCACGGGCCGACGCTAAAACCGCATCGGCACCGCCTGCACCACGTTCTCAAGTCCACGCAGCTTGGCCACCAGCTCGTCCGGGGGCTCGCCGTCGATCTCGATCAGGCAGATGGCGTCGCTGCCCGGCGCGGCGCGGCCGAGCGAAAACGTCGCGATGTTGACGCCGGCGTTGCCGATGGTGGTGCCGAGGGCGCCGATCAGCCCCGGCTTGTCGCGGTTGGTGATGTAGAGCATGTGCGGGCCGAGCTTGGCGTCGATCGGGATGCCCTTGATGTGGACGACGCGCGGCTCGTCGTTGAAGAGCGTGCCGGCGATCGAGCGGGTCTGGGTCTCGGTGGTGACGGTGAGCGTGATCAGGGTCTGGAAGGCGCCCGCCTGGTCGGAGCGGATCTCGCGCAGGCGGATGTCGCGCTCCTTGGCGATGGCCGGCGCGTTGACCATGTTGACGCCTTCCATCAGCGGCGCCAGCAGGCCCTGCAGGGCGACCGCCGTCAGCGGCCGGCAGTTGAGCTCGCCGCACACGCCCTCGTAGGCGATGGCGACCTCCTTGACCGAGGTCTTGGTGGCCTGGCCGGCGAACGAACCCAATTGGTGCGCGAGCTTCATGTAGGGTTTGAGCCGCGGCGCCTCCTCCGCCGACACGGACGCCATGTTGAGGGCGTTGGTCACCGCGCCGGTGGTCAGGAAGTCGGCCATCTGCTCGGCGATCTGCAGGGCGACCTTCTCCTGCGCCTCGGACGTGGCGGCGCCGAGGTGCGGCGTCACCACCGCGTTTTCGAGGCCGAACAGCGGGTTTTGCCGCGCCGGCTCCTCGACGAACACGTCGACCGCCGCGGCGGCCACGTCGCCCGAAAGCAGCGCCTGGCGCAGGTCCGCCTCGACGATCAGCCCGCCGCGGGCGCAGTTGACGATGCGCACGCCCTTTTTCATTTTCTTGATCGCCTTGGCGTCGATGATGTTGCGGGTGGCGTCGGTCAAGGGCGTGTGCAGGCTGATGAAGTCGGCGCGCTTGAACAATTCGGGCAATTCCACCTTTTCGACGCCGAGACCGGCGGCGCGCTCCGGCGACAGGAAGGGATCGTAGGCGATCACCTTCATCTTCAGCCCCTGGGCGCGGTCGGCGACGATGGAGCCGATGTTGCCGCAGCCGACGATGCCGAGCGTCTTGCCCATCAGCTCGACACCCATGAAGCGCGACTTCTCCCACTTGCCGGCGTGGGTCGAGGCATTGGCTTGCGGGATCTGGCGGGCGACCGCCAGCATCAACGAGATCGCGTGCTCGGCGGTGGTGATGGAGTTGCCGAACGGCGTGTTCATCACCACGATGCCCTTTTGGGTGGCGGCGTCGAGGTCGATGTTCTCGACGCCGATGCCGGCGCGGCCGATCACCTTGAGCGCGTCGGCGGCGGCGATCACCTTCGACGTCACCTTGGTGGCCGAGCGCACGGCGAGGCCGTCGTAGCCGCCGATGGCGGCGCACAGCCGCTCGCGGTCGAGGCCGGTCCTGACGTCGACCGCGATGCCGGCCCGCTCCAGCACCTCCTTGGCGAGCGGGCTCATGTCGTCGGCGATCAGGACCCTAGGCATGGGCGCTAAGCATGGACGTCAGGCATGGACCGGCGCCTTTTCCGCCGCCTTGATGGTCGCCCACGCCCAGTCGAGCCACGGCGTCAGCGCCGCGATGTCGGCCTTCTCGACCGTGGCGCCGCACCAGATGCGCAAGCCCGGCGGAGCCGAGCGGTGGGAGGCGATGTCGAAGGCGACGCCTTCCGCCTCGAGAAGCCCGGCGATCGTCTTGCCGACGGTCTTCTGAAAGTCGTCGGGTCGCGTTTTCAGCCACGGGTCGACGACGCGCAGGCAGACCGACGTGTTGGAGCGGGTTTTCGGGTCGCGGGCGAGATGGTCGATCCACGGCGTCCGCTCCACCCACGCCGCCAGCGTGCGGGCGTTGGCGTCGGCGCGCGCCGTCAGCGCCTCGAGACCGCCGATGCTTTCGGCCCACTTCAGGCCGTCGAGGGCGTCCTCGACGCACAGCATGGACGGCGTGTTGATGGTCAGGCCCTCGAACGGCTCGTCGAAGAAGCGGCCGTCCTTGGTCAGCCGGAACACCTTCGGCATCGGCCACGGCGGGGTGAAGCTCTCGAGCCTTTCGACGGCGCGCGGCGCGAGCGCCAGCATGCCGTGGGCGGCCTCGCCGCCGAGCACCTTCTGCCACGACCAGGTGACGACGTCGAGCTTGTCCCACGTCAAATTCTGCGCGAACGCCGCCGAGGTGGCGTCGCAGATGGTGAGCCCCTTGCGCTTGGCGGGAATCCACTTTCCGTCGGGGACGCGCACCCCGGAAGACGTGCCGTTCCACACGAACACCACGTCGCGGTCGAAGTCGGCGGCGCCGAGGTCGGCGATGTCGCCGAACGGCGCCGCGATGACGCGCAGGTCCGCGAGCTTGAGCTGCGTCTGGATGTCCGCCGACCAGGTGGCGCCGAAGTTCTCCCAGCTCAGCACGTCGACGCCGCGGGCGCCGAGCAGCGACCACAGCGCCATCTCCATGGCGCCGGTGTCGGAGCCGGGCACCACGGCGAGGCGATATCCGGCGGGGATGCCGAGGATGGCGCGGGTGCGATCAAGCACCTCGCGGATGCGGCCCTGGCCCAGCTTGTGGCGGTGCGAGCGGCCTAGATGGGCGGCCTCGAGCGCCTTCGGCGTCCAGCCGGGACGCTTGGCGCAGGGACCGGATGAGAAGCGGGGGTTGGCCGGGCGGACGCCCGGCTTGGCGATGATGGTCACGTCTCGTCTCCTTCCTTCCAGAAGGTCGCGACCCGTTGGGGGGTCGTGGCCCACGGCTCTTATAAGGCCGATGCTGCATTGCGTCAACGATAGCGCGGAAGGGACCGCGGCGGCGGCTTCGCCGGGCGGCGGCGCCTAGAGTCCGTAATACCACGGCGCGAACAGCGAGAACGCCAGCCACAGCAACAGCACCAGCGGCACACCGGCGCGGGCGAAGTCCGCGAACTGGTAGTGGCCGGGGCCCATCACCAGCAGGTTGGTCTGATAGCCCAATGGCGAGGCGAACGAGCAGTTGGCGGCCAGCACCACGGCGACCGCGAACACGTGCGGCTCGACGCCGATCTCGGTCGCCAGGTCGACGGCGATCGGCGTGAACAGCACGGCAATGGCATTGTTACTGATGAAGTTGGTCATCGTCGCCGCGACCAGGAAGAACAGCGACAGCACGAACGCCGGCGGCAGGCCCGCCATTCCCCGCGCCAGGCCGTGGGCGACGAAAGCGGCGCCGCCGGTTTCCAGGAGCGCCACGCTCATCGCCAGCGCCGCCGCGACGGCGGTCAGGATCTTGCGGTCGAGCGCCCGCGTCGCCTGGCGCAGGTTGAGCACACCAGTCGCCACCATGGCCACGGCTCCGACCACCGAAGCGATCGCGATCGGCACCACGCCGAGGGCGGCCAGCGCCACGGCAAGAAGGAAGATGGCGCTCGCCCGTTTGGCGTGGTCGAGAGCCGGCAGTTCCTCGGCCGACCACTCGAGCAGCACCACATCGCGGTTCGCCCTCAGGGCCCGGATGTCCTTGGACTGGCCCTGCACCAGCAGCACGTCGCCGGCCTCCAGCCGGATGTCGGTCATCTGCTGGCGGATCATCCGCGAGCGCCGCTGGATACCGAGCACGATGCAATGGGTCTGATAGCGGAAGCCGATCTGCGGCAGGGTCTGGCCGATCATCCGCGACGCCGGCGCCACCATCACCTCGGCCAGCGCCTGGCGGCCTTCCTGCCAGCGCCCGCCGGACGCCTCGTCGCCGGCGAGCGCATCGTCCTTCTCCAGCTCGGCGTGCAGAGGTTCGGGGTCGGCGGCCGCGAACTTGGCCAGCACCTCGCGCGTCGCCGCCACCACCAGCACGTCGCCGGCCTCGGCCACGAAATCCTCGAACGGCGGCAGGATCGCCCGCTCGCCCCGCTGCACCACGCGCAGAGTCTTCTCCGGCAGGCTAGCGAAATGGCCTCCCGGGGCGCTCTTGCCGATCATCTCGGAGTCGGGCGCGACGGTGATCTGGGCGATGAACTGACGGCCGTCCTGGTCGACCAGCGCTGCCGACATGCCGGCACGATCCGGCAGCAGTCGCGGCGCCGCCAGCAGCACGTACAACAACCCCGTCGCCGCCAGCAGTACGCCGGGAACGGTGAAGTCGAAGAACCCGAACGGCCGCACCTCCATCTCGATCAATGCGCCGTTGACCAGCAGGTTGGTCGACGAGCCGATCAGTGTCGTCATGCCGCCGAGGATGGCGACGAAGCTGAGCGGCATCATGATCTTGCTGGGCGACCGGCTGAACTTGTGGGCCAGCGCCTGCATGATCGGGATGAAAATGATGACGACGGGCGTGTTGTTGAGGAAGGCGCTGATGGCGGCCACCACCGCCAGGCTGAGCAGGACGGCGCCGGTGGTGTTGAGATGCCCGCCGCCCCAGTCGAGGATCCAATGCGCGCCGCGCTCCAGCACGCCGGTGCGGATCATCCCCTGGCCCATCACCAGGAGCGCCAGCACGGAGATCAGCGCCGGATTGGCGAAGCCTTCGAGGATGCGCGCCGCATCCAGCTGATTGTCGCCGCGCGGACCCGGCACCGGGAAGAAATGGAAGAACACCAGCAGCGCGCAGACGACGCCGAGCGACGTCATTTCCATCGGCAGCTTCTCCGACACGTAGACGGCGAAGGCAACGACGATGAGGGCGAACGTCGCCCACATCTGGAACCCCGCCGCCGTTCCCGCTTCCATGCCGGTCATGGCTCAAGTGTAGCGGATGTAATGGCATGGACGGTCAGCCGGCGCGGCCCGACGGTGGGAAAACGCTTGACAAACCGGCAAATGTTCGCTATATGTTCCGACCTCGACCGGCCCTTCGTGTGCCCGGATTCCCGCCGTAAAGTATCGCGGACTGCGAGATAATGACCGCACGGTCAGCCTCCGCATCGGTGCGGAACGCGCGGGTTCGCCCCCTGTAACCAACCCGGTCTTAACGGCGCCCGGCGATTTGCCGGTGCACCAGCACATGCCGTTACGGCCGGCGCGGCCGCTCGCCGTTTTTCACCGTCACCCCTTTCCAATGGAGAAATCATATGGCCATCGACGATCTCGAATCCGTCCCCCTGCGCGCCAACGACCCCGAAACCGCCTCGTCGCAACATGGATGCGAGCAGTTACCGGCTAAAAAAGCTGAGGCAGCCAGCAAAGAGGCGTTTGTCGAAGAGGCTAGGGCCGCGATTGAGCGAATCGATGATGAACTTCGCGCTTTAAGTGCACAACCCGGTTCTCCCGAAAGGGACCGTGCCCGCACCAAACTTCAGAACGAGCTTGTGAAGTGGCAAAACGACCGTGCATTCGAATCGCGGCGACTCTCTCGGCTAATTGACGAAATCCACGATCTCGAATCGAGGTGCATCAGACAGGCATAATCCCCTTTCCAAACATGTCCGTGGTTCTTGAATGCTGTCGTCGCGGTTGTCGTCACGGCTCCGGAATTCCTTCGCACCAAGCCGAGTTTGGCGGCCCGTCGACCGCAGCGGTCAGCCCGGCCCGATAAAGGGCGCAGTATTCGCGCCGGGCCGGGTCGTGGTTCTGGCGGGCGGCCTTAAGGAACCAATGAGCCGCCCGAGCGCGATTGATCCGGACTTCGCGCCCCGACAGATAGGCAACGCCGATCAAATACTGTGCCTTATCAAAACCCGTGTTGGCGGCACTGAAAAGGTTCCTCAAACCATACCGATTATGATCTCCCTCGCACCTCCGGCGCCAAGAACCAACTCCCGATCTAAAGTCCGGTTCAATCCACTTGGCCGCCGTTGAACGCAATTTCGAATACTCTGCCTCCGAGTCCGCGCCCACCTTGGAGTCCGCGCTGATCCTGGAATCGGTTTCCTTTGGGCGAAGGCAATCGTAATGCTGCCGCGCCGATTCGAAATTCTGCGCCGCCGACCGGCGGAGCCATTCGAGCGCCTGGCGGTAGTCCTGCTCCACCGCGTTGCCTTCCAGGTAGTTCCAGGCCAGGAAGTACTGGGACAGCGCCTCGCCGCCCTCGGCCGCCCGGCGGTGCCACTTCACCCGTTGGGCCTCGTCCTTGGGCACCCCGAAGCCGTACAAGTAAAGCTCCCCTAGCCGCATTTGCGAGCGGACGTTGCCGGCCTCGGCCTCGCGGCGCAATTGCCGAGCGATTTCGGGGAAGGTCTCAGGGTAGCCGTCGTCGGCGAAGTGCTCCAGCAGCGATGCGGCGGTCTCGCGCAGGACCCGCTGCTCCACGGTTTCGGACGCACACGCTGCCAGAACGGTCGCAACCACGACGGTGACCAAGGTACGCAGGATACTCATGGATCGCCCGCTGTCAGTCTCCCGTGGAACGGGTAGTGGTCGTAGGTTACTCGACTTAATGGCAACAATAAGGCGGCGGTTTTCCGCGCCAGTGGCGTTTCCCTGCAGCGTGGGCCATGCTGTCGCCATGATGCATGCGGCGCCGCAGATCGGGAATCGCAATCGCGGCCGGCGGGACCGGCGGCCGTGAGCGGCGGCGCGTTCCGACCGCCGGCGTCGATCGCCGGACTCCTCGCCCGCGTCGTCGATGCACGGCCAGGCGAGGTGCGCGCGCTGTTGTGGTCGTTCGCTTACTTCTTCTTCCTGCTCTCCAGCTACTACGTGCTCAGGCCGTTGCGCGACGAGATGGGCATCCAGGGTGGGGTCAGGAACCTGCAGTGGCTGTTCACCGCCACACTCGTCGCCATGCTGATGGTGGTGCCGCTGTTCGGGGCGCTGGTGGCGCGCTTTCCCCGCCGCCGCATCGTGCCGGTCGCCTACCGCTTCTTCGCCGTCAACATCCTGATCTTCTTCGCCCTGTTCCACGCCCTCGACGACACCGTGTGGGCGGCGCGCGCCTTCTTCGTCTGGGTCAGCGTGTTCAACCTGTTCGTCGTCTCCGTGTTGTGGAGCCTGATGGCGGATTTGTTCTCGAGCGAGCAAGGCAAGCGCCTGTTCGGCTTCATCGCCGCCGGCGGCTCCGCCGGCGCGCTGCTCGGGCCCGCCGTGACGGCGTCGCTGGCCACCGGTCTCGGTCATGTAAACCTTTTGCTGGTCTCGGCGCTGCTCCTGGAGGCGGCTCTCTATTGCGTGCTCAGGCTGCTGCGCGCCCGGCCCGCCGCCGACGGCGCGCCGGCCCCGGAGACGGCCGGCGACGAGGCGATCGGCGGCGGCATCGTCGCCGGCGTCACCGAGACCCTGCGCTCGCCCTACCTGCTCGGCATCGTGCTCTACATGCTGCTCTACACCACCACGTCGACCTTCCTCTATTTCCTGCAGGCCGACATCGTCGCCAAGGCGTTTGCCAGCGCCGCCGAGCGGACCCGGCTGTTCGCGCTGATCGACCTCACGGTCGGCGTCGCCACCCTGGCGATCCAGGTTACGGCGACCGGCCGCTTCACGCGCCGGTTCGGGATCGGCTGGGCGCTCGCCCTGGCGCCCGCCGTCACCGTCGCCGGCCTGGCGCTGCTCGCCGCGGTGCCGGCGGTCGGGCTCCTGGTCGCCGTGCAGGGCGCGCGGCGGGCCGTGCATTTCGCGATTTCGCGGCCGGCCCGCGAGGCGCTGTACACGGTGGTCGGCCGCGAGCCCAAGTACAAGGCCAAGAACTTCATCGACACCGCCGTCTACCGCGGCGGCGACGCGCTCAGCGGCTGGGCGTTCGCGGGCTTGGCGGGGCTCGGGCTCGGGCTTCCGGCGATCGCGCTGGTCGGCGCGCCGCTGGCGGCGTTGTGGGCGGGGGTCGGCCTCGTGTTAGGCCGCCAACAGAAGCGGCTTGCCGAGGACGCGCCGACGACCCAATTGTATTCGCGAGGAGGACTCACGCCATGATCGGCGACGCGTCGACGCCCGAGCCCGAGATCAGCCGCGCCGCGTTTTTGAAACTGATGGGCGCCGCCGGGTTGATGCTGGCGGCCGGAGGCGGCGAGCCGGCAACGGCGGCGCCGGCCGCCGGGCTGCTGACCCGCGCCATCCCGAAATCCGGCGAGGCGCTGCCGGTGGTCGGCCTCGGCACCTGGCAGACCTTCGACGTCGGCAACGACGCGGGCGCGCTGGCGCAGCGCCGCGACGTGCTGACGCGGCTGTTCGACGCCGGCGGCAAGGTCGTCGATTCATCGCCGATGTATGGTCGCGCCGAGGCGGTGGTCGGCGAGCTGCTGGCCGGCATGGGCCGGCGCACCGACGCCTTCGTCGCCACCAAGGTGTGGACCACCGGCCGCGACGCCGGCATCCGCCAGATGCAGTCGTCGTCGGCGAAGCTGAAGGCGCCGGTGATCGACCTGATGCAGGTGCACAATCTGGTCGACGTGTGGACGCATCTGGAGACGCTCAAGAAGTGGAAGCAGGAAGGCCGCGTGCGCTACGTCGGCATCACCCATTACACATCGTCGGCGCTGTCGGATCTGATGGCGGTGATGGCGAAGGCGCCGCTCGACTTCGTGCAGTTCGCCTATTCCATCGGCGTCCGCGAGCCGGAGGCGCGGATGCTGGCGATGGCCGCCGACAAGGGCGTCGCCGTGCTGATCAACCGGCCGTTCGAGGGCGGCGACATGTTCGGCCGGGTGCGCGGCAAGCCGCTGCCGGAGTGGACGGCCGAGTTCGACTGCCGGAGCTGGGGCCAGTTCTTCCTCAAGTATCTGCTCGGCCATCCGGCGGTCACCTGCGTCATCCCCGGCACCGCCACGCCGCGCCACATGGACGACAACCTAGGCGCCGGCCGGGGCCGCCTGCCGGACGCGGCGATGCGGCGGAAAATGGCGGATTTCTGGGACAAACTGTAACCGGCGGCGGCGCCGTGTAGGCCCCCTGTGACCGCCGTCACTGCCCGGCGCGGGGGCAAATGGCATGGTGCTCCGCGAGAGACCCCTCATGTCTCTACTCCCATCTCATCCCTGTCACTCTCCGGGCCCCGTCCAGCGGGGCCCGGTTTCTATTCGGGCCACGCCGCGCACGCCGCCGGGCGCGGATTTCCGCGCCACGGGCGCGGTTTCGGGGACCCGGCGGTTGCACTAGAATACCCGGGCATTCACCGCCGGCCGCCGACATGCGGCGGCGAAGCGATCAACCGACGGCACGATGGTCGCGGGATGCGCGGCGCGACCGCCGGGAGGATGCCCGCCATGACGCCGAAGGGCGACCACGACTATTCGGGCGAGGAACGCCGTACCGAGGACCGTTCGACGCGTCCGTTCCGGCTGGTCCGCTTTTTCTCCATCGCCGGCGCGGCGGCGTTCGTCGGCGCCGTCGCCGTCGTCGCGGCGCTGCACTACTGGACTTCCAAGAAGGATCTGGTGGCGCTGGCCGAAATCGAGACGGTCGAGCTCGGGCAGGCGGTTTCCAACCTGGCGTGGCCGGAAATCTCCCGCCTGTTGGGCGGCACCGAGGCGCTCGACGTCGACACCCTGCGGTCGCGCCCGGAAACGCGGCAGGTCCATGAGATCCTGCAACGGGTGACGTTGGGACTGACGGTCCTGAAGGTGAAGATTTACGGTCTCGATGGCCGCACCATCTTCTCCACCGAAGCCAGGGAGATCGGCGAGGACAAGAGCAACAATCCCGGATTCCTGACGGCCTCCAAGAAGCGCACGCCGGCGAGCAAGCTAGCCCACAAGGGTTCGATCACCGCGTTCTCCGGCGTCATGTTCAACCGCGACGTCGTCGAGACTTACGTCCCGGTCTACGGACCGTCCGGCCAAATTGAAGGCGTGTTCGAGCTTTACAACGATGTGTCGCGGACGGTCGCCGCCATTTACGGCGCCCTACGCCAGTTGACGTTCAGTCTGGCGGCGGTCTTCTTCCTCCTTTACGGGCTGTTGTATTTGATCGTCCGCCGCGCCGACCGGATCCTGCAACAGCAAAGCCTCGACATCGGCTTCAAGTCCGCGGCACTCATCACCAAGAACGCCGATCTCGAGCGCGAGATCGGCGAGCGCAAGCAGGTCGAGAGCCGACTCGAAGGCGCCGTCCAGAGTCTGCAGGAAGCGTTCGCCTTTTTCGATTCCGACGACCGCCTCGTCTACTGCAACGCCGAATACAAACGCATGCATCCTCTCGGCCATGAACTGGCCAAGCCCGGCGTCAAGTTCGAGGACATCATCCGCACCAACGTCGAGCGCGGCAACATCGCCGACGCCATCGGCCGCGAAGAGGAGTACATCCAGGACCGTCTGGCTCGTCATCGCAACCCAAGGAATCCGATCGTCCGTAAATTGACCGACGGCCGTTCCGTCATCATCCACGAGACCCGCACCCCGGACGGCGGCACCTGCCTGACGATGACCGACGTCACCGAGATGCGGCGTGCCGCCGAGGCGGTGCGATTGAGCGAGGACCGCCTGCGCGGCGCCGTCGCCGCCTTGCAGGAAGGATTCGCCTATTACGATGCCGACGATCGGCTGGTGTTGTTCAACGACGAATACCGCCGGCTCCACAAGGGCCTCGCCGACATCCTCAAGCCGGGAATGCGGTTCGAGGAAATGATGCGCGCCGCCGTCGAGCGCGGCACGATTCCCGACGCCTCCGGGCGGGAGGAGGACTACATCCGCGAGCGCATGGCGCGGCACGGCGACCCCAAGGGACCGATCTCGCGGACGCTCGCCGACGGCACTCGTTACGTGATCAACGAAAGCCGAACGCCCGACGGCGGCATCGTGGTCACCGAGAACGACATCACCGAAAGGCACCGCGCCGAACAGGCGCTGACCCTGAGCGAGAGCCGCTTGCGCGGCGCCATCGAGAGCCTGCAGGAAGGGTTCGCGCTTTGCGACGCGGCCGACCGCGTGGTGGCGGTGAACGCGGTCTATCAATCATGGAATCCGTTTGCCCGGGAAACGCTGAGGAAGGGCGGCACGTTCGAGGACATGCTGAGGGCCAACGTCGCCTCCGGCGCCATCACCGACGCCGTCGGCCGCGAGGAGCAGTTCATTCGCGAACGGATGGAGCAGCATCGCAACCCGACGGGGCCGATCGTGCGACGGTTCCGCGACGGCCGATGGTCGATGATCCTCGAGACCCGGACGCCGGAGGGCGGCATCGCCATCACGTTCACGGACGTCACCGGCCTGAAGCGCGCCGAGGAGGCGCTGAAGGAAGGCGAGCGGGCGCTCCGGGCCGTCATCGACTCGGTGCCGGCGATGGTCAACGCCAAGGACCGGGACTTCCGTTACATCTTCATGAACGAGTACCAGGCGAAACTCTACGGCACCACGCCAAAGGCCGCCGTCGGCAAGACTGCAGCGAGCATTCTGGGATCCGAGTACGGCCGCTACACCCAGGCCATCGACGCCGAGGTGCTGGCCCGCAACCGCGGCCGATACAATTACGAGGAGAATTGGGTCGATCCGACGGGCACGGAGCACGTGCTGCTCACCACCAAGGTGCCGCTCGCCGACGACGCCGGGAACCCGAACTGCGTCGTCACAGTCGCGCTCGACATCACCGACCATAAACGGGTCGAGCAGGCGCAGCGCGCCAGCGACCTCAGGCTGCGCGGCGCCATCGACAGCATGCAGGAAGGTTTCGTGCTCCTCGACGCCGACGACCGGGTGGTCGCGGTGAACGATCTCTACCTGACGTTCAATCCCAGCGCCCGCCAGATCATGGAACGCGGCGGCACGTTCGAGGACTTGGTGCGGGCCAACGTCGAACGCGGCGCGGTCGCCGACGCCATCGGCCGCGAGGAGGAGTTCATCCGCGAACGGCTCGAACAGCATCGCAAGATGACGGGGCCGATCCTGCGCCGTTACAGCGACGGTCGCTGGTTCATCGTCACCGAGACCAGGACGCCGGACGGCGGCACGGCCATCACATTATCCGACGTCACCAATCTGAAGCGGGCCGAAGGGGCGCTGCGCGAGAGCGAGCAACGCCTGAAGTCCATAATCGACTCGGTTCCCGCCATGATCAACGTCAAGGACGCCGAATCGCGCTACCTGCTCAGCAATCGCTACCACCTGAAGCTGCTCGGCGTCGACCAGGCGGAAATCCTTGGAAAGGCGGGCGGCTACTACATGCCCGAGCATGCAAAGCGCCTGCGGGAAATGGAACTGAGGGCCATCGAAACCGGCGACGTGCAGCCGCCGTACGATCAAACCCTGCGCGACGCCGACGGCAACGACCGGCGGTTCATGCTGACCAAGGCTCCGCTTCGGGACCTGTCCGGGAAGATCGTCGGCACCGTCACCGCCGGCATCGACGTCACCGACCGGCGGAAGCTGGAAGAAGCCGTCGAGGCCGAGCGCCGCCGGTTGGTGGACGCCATCGAGAGCATCGAGGGCGGCGCCGTTTTGTACGACGCCGACGACCGGATCGTGCTTTGCAATTCGACCTATCGCCAGCATCTCGCCGTGGTCGGGGACATTCTGGTGCCCGGGACCCGCTTCGAGGACGTGATCCGCGCCGTCGCCAATGCCGGCACCATCGAGCAAGCGATCGCCGATCCGGACACCTACGTGCGCGAGCGGATCGCCCGCCACCGCGCGCTCGAGCCGTCGTTGATCCACCTAATCAAGACGGACCGCTGGGTCCTGCTCCGGGAATACCGCACCTCCGACGGCGGCACTTTGATCATCCGCACCGACGTCACCGAGCAGACGCGCATCGAGGAGGCGCTTCGCGCCAGCGAGCAGCAACTGCGCACGATCATGGAAAGCAGCCCGATCGGCATCGCCGTGGTCCTGCCCGCCGAAAACAAACGGCTCTACGTCAACCCGGCCATGGTGCACTTGTACAGGGCCGAATCCGTCGAGCAAATGCTGGCGACCGGGATAGAGGAATCGTTCGCGAATTCGGACGATTTCCGTCGCCTGCAGGCGGGTTCGGGCGAGAATTTCATTCCCGAGGCCGTCGTCCAGCGCAAACGACCGGATGGTTCCACTTGGTGGTGCCTGTTGGTGCGCCGGCCGATCGTCTTTCAGGGCAAGGACGCGGTCATGATATGGAACTGGGACATCACCGACCGCAAGCGGGCCGAGGAAGCGCTGCGCGCCAGCGAAGAGCGGTTCAAGGACATTGCCGAGGCCGCGTCCGACTGGTTCTGGGAGATGGGGCCGGACCTTCGCTTCACCTTCGTCTCCGAACGGTTTTTCCTGCGAACCGGATTGCATCGAGAGGACATCATCGGCAAGACGCGGACGGAGTTCGTCGGGCGGGAGCTGGTCAACGAGAACCCCGGGATGTGGCGGGCCCACGAGAAGATTCTGAAGAGCCACAAGCCGTTCCGCAACTTCGAATACGCGCAACGCGATGCCGACGGATCCCTCTGCAACATGCGGGTCAGCGGCAAGCCGATCTTCGACGACGATGGTGTCTTCCTCGGCTACCGCGGCGTCGCCACCGACATCACCGAATATCGCCGCACCGAGCGCGAACTGACGTACCACAAGCGGATGGAATCGCTCGGCAACCTGGCCGGCGGCATGGCCCACAATCTCAACAACCTGCTGCAGCCGATCATGATCCTAAGCCAGCTCACCGGCGACGCCTTGAACAAGGGCAGCGTCGAGCACCAAAACCTGCAGTTCATCAACCAGGCTGCCGTTCGCGCCAAGGAGCTGGTCGACCGCATCTTGGCCTTCAGCCGCGAGAAGTCCTACCAGCTGAAGAGCGCCGACATTTACGCCATCGTCCGCGAGGAACTCAAGCTCATCCACTCCATCGTGCCGTCCACCATCACCATCAACGAGAAGCTCGACAAGAAAGTCGGCACGGTGCTGGTCGACGCGCTGCAGACCCAGACGGTGCTGATGAACATCGTCGCCAATGCCATCGACGCCATGGACGGCAAGCCCGGCAAGCTCCACATCTCGCTCACCCGGGCGCGGGTCGGCACCACGGCGCGCAATGCCGTTCCGACCCTGCGCAAGGGCGATTACGCGAAGCTGACCATCTCCGACAACGGTCACGGCATGGACGAGAAGACGCTCGGCCGGATATTCGATCCGTTCTTCACCACCAAGGAGCCGGGCAAGGGCACCGGCCTCGGCCTGGCCACCGCCTTCGGCATCGTGCTCAAGCACGGCGGCACCATCCGCGCCGCCAGCGTGCCGGGTAAAGGCACGACGTTCGACGTCTATTTGCCGCTGATCGAGAGGGGCGGCCGGTGAAGGCGTCCCGGGCCTGGTCGCGGAGATGCTCGACGCATCGCTGCGTGGCGCGGAATGCTTTGCTTCGCGGCCGTATTACGGTAACATTTCCAGGCTGTTGACGGCCCCACAACCGACGAGAAGGGATTTTCGCCATGGCGAGGATACTGCTGATCGAGGACGAGGAGCTGGTGCGCGTCAGCCTTCGCCGCGTTCTGGAGGGTCAGGGCCACGAAGTCTTCGAAGCGGCCGACGGCGAAGAGGGCGTCGGCGAATTTCGCTCGATGGCCAAGAAGTTCAAGGCATCCGACCTCGTCGTCACCGACATTCTGATGCCGGAAAAGGACGGTTACGACACCATCACCGAGATCCGCGAGATCATGCCGAAGGCGAAGATCATCGCCATCTCCGGCGGCGGCAACGTCAACCCCAAGGTGTTCCTCGACATCTCCTCGGCGCTCGGGGCCGACCGCGTGCTGTCGAAGCCGTTCTCGACCGAGGAGTTTCTCGACGCGGTCAACCACTGCCTCGACTGACACGACGCGTCGCTTCCGAGGCTTGCCGCCGCAATCATCGACGCCAAGGTCGGGCGACCGACCCTACGTTCGGCGGAATTCCCACCGATGAACGTGTTTCGACTCGCTCGGCGCGCCGACGCGGCGCGGCCGCGGCGGCTTTTCATGCGCCCGCAGCCATGATTTAACGGGCGGGCGCCCGGGAGGACCCGACGATGATCGCGGTGATGTTCGAAGTAATGCTCGATCCCGCCAAGGGGGAACGCTATTTCGAGCTGGCGCAGGCGCTGCGCGACAAGCTCGACAAGGCCGACGGCTTCGTCTCCATCGAGCGCTTCCAAAGCCTGACGACCGAGAACAAGTACGTGTCGCTGTCGTTCTGGCGCGACCGCGCGGCGGTGGAGGCGTGGTACCGGCTGCCCGACCACCGCGCGGCCCAGGCCGACGGCCGGGCCGGCGTCTTCGCGGACTACCGTATCCGCGTCGCCGAGGTGTTCCGCGACTACGACATGGCGGCGGGCCGGCCGTGACCGAGGCGCCGCCCGAGTTCTTGTCGATGCTGCGCGCCGCCGGCCTGGCGGCCGTCGACGAGACGCCGGCGTTCGCGGAATTGACCGGCGGAGTCGCCTCCGACATCTGGCGCGTCGATCTGCGGCGCGGGCCGGTGTGCGTCAAGCGCGCCCGGGCGCGCCTGCGGGTGGCCCAGGACTGGCGCGCGCCGGTCGAGCGCAACGCCCACGAGGCGGCGTGGCTGGATTGGGCGGCGCGCATCGTCCCCGGCGCCGCGCCGGCGGTGCTGGCGCGCGACGAGGCGGCGCACATGTTCGCCATGGAGTATCTCGACCCCGGCCGATTCAAGCCGTGGAAGCCGGAGCTGTTGGCCGGCCGCGCCGACGCCCGCTTCGCCGCCCGGGTCGGCGCCACCCTCGCCCGCATCCATAAAGCGACCGCCGGCGACGCAAAGGCGGCACGGGAGTTCGCCACCGACGCCAATTTCCACGCCATCCGCCTCGATCCCTATCTGGAGGCGTCGGCGCGGGCGCATCCGGAGCTGGCCGGCCCGCTCGCCGAGCTGCTACGGGTCACCGCCGGCACCCGTGCCGCGCTGGTGCACGGCGACGTCAGCCCGAAGAACATCCTGGTCGGCCCGGACGGCCCGGTGTTCCTCGACGCCGAGTGCGCGTGGTACGGCGACCCGGCGTTCGACGTCGCCTTCTGCCTCAACCACCTGCTGCTGAAGTGCCTGGCGGCGCCGGCGGCGGCGGCCGGCTTCTTGGCCTGCTTCGACGCCGCGGCCGGCGCCTATCTTGACGGCGCCCCCGACGCGGCGGCGGTGGAGCGGCGCGCCGCCCGCCTGTTGCCGGGATTGCTGCTGGCGCGCGTCGACGGCAAGTCGCCGGTGGACTATCTCTCCGCCGACGCCGACAAGGCGCGCGTGCGCCGGGTCGCCGGGTCGCTGCTGGTGGCGCCGCCGTCGCGCCTGGCCGAGGTGCGCGACGCGTGGGCCAGGGACCTGGAGCGGCGGCGATGAGCAACACGATCATCAAATCCGTCCGCGGCCGCCGGGTTTGGGATTCGCGCGGCCGGCCGACGGTCGAGGTGGAGATGGCGCTGCGCTACGGCGCCATCGGGCGCGCCATCGCGCCGGCCGGCGCCTCGCTCGGCAGCGGCGAGGCGGTGGACCTGCGCGACGGCGGCGATGCCTTCGGCGGCTACGGCGTCGACCGCGCCGTCGCCGCCGTCAATGGCGCCATCGCCGAGCGCCTGAAGGGCCTCGACGCCGCCGACCAGAAAGCCGTCGACGCGGCGTTGATCGCCCTCGACGGCACCGCCAACAAAAGCCGCCTCGGCGGCAATGCCATGATCGCCGCGTCGATGGCCGCCGCCCACGCAGCCGCAGCGGCGCTGAAGCTGCCGTTGTGGCGGTATCTGCGCGGCGACGACCTCGAGCCGGCGTTCCTGCCGCTGCCGGAAGTGCAGATCTTCGGCGGCGGCGTCCACGCCGGCGGCCGCGTCGACGTGCAGGATTTCATGGTCGTCGCCGTCGGCGCCGACTCCTACGGCCAGGCCCTGGCGTGGACCGCCGAGGTCTATCGCGCCGCTGCCCAAATCATGGCCGACCAGGGCCGCCTCGCCGGGGTGGCCGACGAAGGCGGCCTGTGGCCGGCGTTCGAGAAAAACGAGGACGCCATCGAGACGCTGGTGAAAGCGATCGAGAAGGCGGGGCTCCGGCCCGCCGAGGACATGGCGATCTCACTCGACGTCGCCGCGTCGTCGTTCGGCGCCAAGGGCAACTACCGGCTCGCCCGCGACGGCGCGACGCTGACCAGCGACGAGCTTTCCGGCCTGCTGGTCGACTGGGTCGAGCGATACCCGATCGTCGCCGTCGAGGACCCGATGGCCGAGGGCGACAAGGAAGGCATGATCCGCTTCACCTGGGCGGTCGGAGCCCGCGTCCAGGTGATCGGCGACGATTTCCTGGTGACCAGCGCCCGGCGCATCCGCGCCGCCGCCCGCGACAAGGCGTGCAACGCGGCGCTGATCAAGCCCAACCAGGCCGGCACGCTCACCGAGACCAGGGCGGCGCTGGAAGCGGCACGGAAAGCGCGCTTCGGCGCCATCCTGTCGGCGCGGTCGGGCGAAAGCGAGGACGTCAGTGTCGTCCATCTGGCGGTCGGCTGGGGAGTGCCGCAACTGAAGGTCGGCTCGATCGTCCGCGGCGAGCGCACGGCGAAATGGAACGAGGGCCTGCGCATCGCCGACGCGCTGGCCGGAAAGAAAGGCGGCGACGGTCCGCTGCCGCCGCGCTCGGCCTTCCCGTGGAAAAAATGAATTCCGCGAAATAAACGTGGAAAGCAGGCGAAGGGCCGCCCCGAGCCTGCTTTTCTCGACGCCCTAAACCGAAAGAAAGTACACCGAGCGCAGCGAGGGACTTTTTTTCAAGCGTTATTCCGGGCTTTGCGCCTGGCCGCGGATGCGGCTGACCAGCACCGCGATCAGGCGGCGCAGCACGCGGTCGGTCTGTTCCAGCCGCACCAGACGCTGCTGCAGGGAATCGCGCGAGATCGTGCGGACCTGGGTGTCCTGCAGTGCCCGCGCCGAGGCCATTCGCGGCTGGTTGTCGATCAGCGACATCTCGCCGATCATCTCGCCGCGGCCGACGGTGGCCAGCACGCGGTCGCTGTTGCCGTGCTTGCGGAAGATCTCGACCTCGCCGGTGACGATGAGGAACGCCACTTGGCCGATCTCTCCCTCCTCGAACACGAGCTCGCCACCCTTGATCGTCTTGGTGTCACCGGTTGTCTCGGCCATGGCCTTCTTCCCTTCGTTAACCGTGGACGCACTCGCGGCGCCCTTCGCCGCGCCCTTTCCGCCGCCTCCCTGGCTTCGCGCCAACAGGCCGTCGAGGGTTTTGCTCAGGTTCTTGTGCCAGTCGGCGTTGACCGGCCACTCGGCGAGACGGCTCTTCAATCCGTGAATCACCCGGGCGACGGTCTCCGGATCGCTGCCTTCCGGCACCAGCATCGAAACCGCCCCCAGCTGGCGCTGCACCCGGTTCAGGTCCTGCGCCACCAGGGCGATCTCCTTCTCGCCCAACGGCGAGCGCACCAGGTCGAGCAGGAAGCCGATGCGGACGGCGCGGTTGGGCATGATGTCGAGCAGCCGGTCGATGGCTTTTTCCACCGTCAGGTCGATGTCGGTTTCCGACAGCGCGATGCGGGCGCGCTTGACCACCGCTCCGGCCATGCCGGGGCCGCCCATGATGCCATCGTCGATGACCAGCTCGCGCACAATGCCGACGAAAGCGTTGCGCTCGGCATCCTGGCCTTCCTTGGTCAGGCGCCGGATGCCGCCGAGCTCGCGCGCCACGCGCTCCAGCAGCACCTCGCGGGTGAGCGGCATCTCCAGCCGGCCGAGCATGTCGTTGAGCTCGACGATGCACGACAGCGGGTTCTTCGGCGGCATGCAGCTGCCGGTCGAGAGATGGATGAGCATCCTGTTGGCGGCCGCCGCGTCCGCCTGCCCGCCCAACACCTCCTTCACCGCCTCGGCGCCGTCGAGGATCTCGGCCACCACTTCGTCCAGGTACGTCGTCGCCTCGGCCTTCGGGTCGCCGCGCCCGAGCGCGATCAACGCCCGGAGCTTGGCGTCCCAGTCGCCGTGCTCGCGGAGCAGGCGCGCGAACGCGCCGCGGATCAGGAACTCGCGGTTGGCGTCCTTCTCGCGCTGGGTGACGACCTCGATCAGCGCGTTGACGCCCTTCGCCTTCAGCAGCGCCGGATAGGTTTCGTCGTCGGTGGCGCCGCGCGCGCGCGCCTTGATCTGGGCGAACGCCTTGTACAGCTCCTCGGTGCGGTCGACCGCCTTGACGCCGAGCGCCTTCGCCTGGATGCCGCCGACGCGCGATATCGCCGGCACGTACAGCCTGTCGTTGCGCTCGAACATCATCAGCGGGCCGGCGTCGTAGGCGAGCTCGAGCGCCGTGATGCCCTGGTCGTCGAGGAATTTGCGCAGCACGCGGCCGGCAGTGCGGCGCGCCGGGAAACGGTAGAAATCGGCGATGTTCCGGCAGGTCGAGGCGGTTTCGATGGGGACGATGGTGATGACGTTGGCGCGGTCGATCAGCTCTTCGAAGATGACCTCCTGGGCGCCGGTGCGTTCGCTCTCGGCGACCACGCGCACGCCGTCGTGCTTGATGCCGCCGAGCAGGATTTCCGCCTGTTGCAGCGCGGCCGACCGGGTGGCATGCTCGGATTCGAAAATCCAGCGCTTGCCGTCGGCGATCATCACCTCATAGGTCTTGCCGGCCAGGTTGGCCAAGTCCCAGATCCCTCATGGCCACGGGCGGGCTCCCCCGGAAACCCGCAATTACTTCAGTGAATCACGAAAGACGGGGCGATTTCAAGGGATTCGGCGCCCTTCGGCGGCACGATCGGCGATGGTGCGGGCGGCCGGACTCGAACCGGCACTCCCGAAGGACCAAGATTTTAAGTCTTGTGCGTCTACCAGGTTCCGCCACGCCCGCGATTGCCGGGAAGCCTATGCCCCGGGCGGTGCCGGCGCAAGAGTCTCGCCCGCCCGCGCCGGCGAGTCTAAAGTGGCCCGATGCGCGCCCCCGCCGCCGACAAATCCGCCGCCCACGACCCCGCACCGCCGCTGTTCGACAAGGCGTTTCAGCGGCGGCTCGAGGAATTGATCCGTTGGCGCCGCGACGTGCGCCGGTTCCGCCCCGACCCGGTGGCCGACGCGACGGTGGCCGAGTTGATCGGCCTCGCCGCCCTCGCGCCGTCGGTCGGCAACAGCCAGCCGTGGCGGTTCGTCACCGTCGCCGACCAAGGCCGCCGCGCCCGCGTCATCGCCGACTTCGAGGCCTGCAACAGGGACGCACTCCTCGACTACGAGGGCGAGCAGGCGCGGCTCTACGCGTCCTTGAAATTGGCCGGGCTGAAGGAGGCGCCGGTTCACCTCGCCGTGTTTTGCGACACCTCGACCGAGCTCGGCCACGGACTGGGGCGCAAGACCATGCCGGAGATGCTGCACTACTCGGTCGTCGGCGCCATCACCACGCTGTGGCTGGCGGCGCGCGCCCGCGGCATCGGCGTCGGCTGGGTGTCGATCCTGGAGCCGGATGAGATCGCCGACATCCTCGACGTGCCCGACGGCTGGGAGCTGATCGCCTACCTGTGCGTCGGCTACCCGGAGGAGGCGCAGATCGAGCCAGAGCTGCAACGGGCCGGCTGGCAGAGCCGCGTCGACGTCGGAACCTTGCTGCTCAGGCGCTGAGGCAACCGGGCTTCATGCTTCGAGACGCCCGCGACTGTCCTGAGCCGCGCGCACCTCTCCTTCGACGATGCTCAGGATGAGGTGCGCGCGAGTCGAAGGGCGCGGGCTCCTCGAGGCATGAGGCCCTCATGCTGAGCCTGGTCGAAGCATGAGGGCGAGCCCTAGCCGTCCTAAACATCCCCGCGCGGCGGGTAGTCGCGGGCGCGGATCATGTCGATCGCCTCCATGACGTCGGCGAAGTGCTGGCGGTTGAACGGCGTCGAGTTGACCACCGCCGAATAGAGGCTGCCGTCGGGGCGGACCAGGAACATGCCGGGCTCGGAGAAATTGTAGACTTCGGTCGCCTGGATCGGCTTCGAGATGTAGAGCCCCCACTCGCGCGCCTTGGTCTCGGCGAGCCCGTAGCCGAGGGTGAGGTTCTTGATTCCCCATTCGTCGCGGGTTTTTCGGGCGCGCTCGGCGTTGTCCATGCTGATGGCGACCACCTCGCAGCCGCGCTCCTTGAAGCGCGCCACCTTGTGATCGAGATCGAGCAGATGCACCTTGCAGCGCGGACAGTGATAGCCACGGTAGAACTCGATCAGGGTAAACGTCTCGGGCTTCTGGTCGGCGAGCTTCCAGGTGCCGCCGCCGACGGTGGCGACCTCCAACGCCGGCACCGGTTTGGTCGGCTTGAGCATGGTCGTCGTTCTCCTTGGGGTTTGGCGTCGACGACCGCCGATCACCCTTCTTCCGGTTCGCCGCCGAGCCCGCGGATGATGCCACGGATGGCTTCCGCGGCGGCGTTCACTTTTTCCTGATCGACACCGCGCACCACCAGGCTGGTGCCGACCCGGCCCAAGCGGAAGAACGGGTAGCTGCCGATCTCGGTCGCCGGATAGGCCTTCTGCACGGCCTCCAGCGGCGCCGCGATGACGCCTTCCGGGATGTAGGCGATGACCGCCTTCGAGACCATCTGTCTGCCGCCGGTGAGGCGGGCCTTCAGGCCGTCGAACATCGCCTGCATGATCTTCGGCACCCCCGGCAGCACGAACACGTTGTCGACCTGGAAGCCCGGCGCCCGGCTGACCGGGTTGTCGATCAGCGTCGCGCCCTCGGGCATGTCGGCCATGCTCATCCGCGCCTCGGTGACGTCTTCCGGCCGGTAGTGGCGGCGCAGCCGCGCCTCGGCCTCCGGGTTGCGCACCACCCGGCGCCGGAACGCCTTGGCCACCGCCTCGGCGGTGATGTCGTCGTGGGTGGGGCCGATGCCGCCGGTGGTGAACACGTAGTCGTCGCGGCGGCGCAGCTCGTTGATGGTGGCGACGATCGCCGCCTCGTCGTCGGCGATGACGCGCGCCTCGCGGAGCCGGATGCCGAGCCCGTTCAGGCCCTCGGCCAGGAACTTCAGATTGGCGTCCTGGGTGCGGCCGCTCAGCACCTCGTTGCCGATGATCACCAGCGCCGCGGTGACGACGCGCTTTTGCCGGCGTTTCGCCGCCGGCCGGTTCCCCGGCAGGTGGCGTTTCGGCTGCGGTTTTTTGTGGGACTTGGTTGGCGGGCGTTTGCGGGGCATGGCTGCGGTGCCGGGTCGTGACGTGGCGGAAGGGCGGCGCAGTCTAGCAGAGCGGCGGCGGCGCAGAAACGGCCCCGAACCGTCGCCGGGCCCGGGGCCGTTTGCCGACGCATCGGCGGGCCGATGCACGCGCGGCGCCGCCGTCCGGGGGTCGGGAGCGCCCGAACCCCGGGGGGAGGTACGTCAGTGAACGATCTGCCAGGAGCCGTCCGGCTGCCGGCAGCTGGTGCCGTAGGCGGACTCGCTCTTGCCGCCGACCTGCACCGTGGTCTGGTATTCGCGGCAATAGGCGCCGGTCTGCATGTTGGTGCCGTCGCGGACGGCGGTGACCGTGCCGCGATTGCCGGTGTCGGGATTGTTCCAGGAGATGGTCTGGCCGACCGGCGCCGCGCCGGCGCGGTTCATGGCCCGCTCGGCGTAAAGCTTGTCGACGTTGTCGAGCGACTGGCCGATGCCGCGGCCGATGAAGGCGCCGGCGAGCGTGCCGACGGCGACGGCGGCGAGCTGACCCTTGCCGCTGCCGACCTTGGAGCCGGCGAGGCCGCCGAGACCTGCGCCGAGCAGCGTGCCGGCCATCTCCTTCTGGTTGCCGTCGGTGACGCAGCCGGCGAGCAGCAGCGTCGCCACGGCCGCGGCGGTGATTTTGGTTGTGATCATGACCTGTACCTCCGTTTGCGATTCGCCGGCGCCGGGCGGCGATCCCCGGTCTGGCGCCGGGGTTGGCGGTTTGGGCCCGGCACGCGGGCGATTTTCCATGGTATTTATATTTATATTTAATGTCAATTTATAATATGAAAACTGCATGTAGTATTATGAAAAAAACATAATAACTAGTTGATATTAATTATTATTGAACTCATCATGCGTCCTGACGACAGGACCTCCTGGCACCGGATAACGGAAAACTACAAATGATTATGCTTCTAAATCCGGTTGCAAAAACGCACCCTCTTCGGTTAGTCTCCGCGCCGTGGCCACCACCGAGGGACACCCTCCGCGATGCGGCTCAAGTACAACCACGACCAACGCCGTGAATATCTCGTGCTCACCGACCAAGTCGGTGCCAAGTGGATGGACATGTTCCAGGGCGACAAGGACTTTTATTCCGCCGCCTACTGGGATCTGCTAACCGGCCTGTGGCGGGCCGTCGAGCCGATGCGCAAGACCGACGCGCTGAACCTGATGCATGGCATCAAGAGCGCCCATACCGCCGGCAAGTACCTGGAGGCGGCGCTCGCCCGCCGCATCGTCGTCGAACGCGACAACCCTCAGGACGCCCGCTCGAAGCTGGTCGAGCTATCGGCGGACATGCGTCACAAGCTCGACGGATTCTTCGACGCCGCCGTCGGCCAGTTGCGCGCCACCGGCCGCCGCGTCGACGTGCTCGGCCCGTCGCCGGAAGAGCCGTGATAACTCCGCAAAGGTCCTCGCTACGCCAGGTGTGCTTTTTCGCCGACCGTCACAGCAGGTCGCGTAGCGCCGCTACCAGCGGCGCGTCGGCCGGCGGCATCGGGTAGTCGGCGAGCCTGAGCGGCCGCACCCATTTCACCTCCTGGCCCTCGCGCGGCGTCGGCGTGCCCTTCCATACCCGGCACACGTAGAGCGGCATCAGCAGGTGGAAGTCGTCGTAGACGTGCGAGGCGAAGGTCAGCGGCGCCAGGCAGCTTTCGGCAATGTCGACGGCGAGCTCTTCCTTGATCTCGCGCACCACCGCCGCCTCCGGCAGCTCGCCCGGCTTGACCTTGCCGCCCGGAAACTCCCACAGGCCGGCCATCGCCTTGCCCTCGGGACGCCTGGCGATCAGCACCCGACCGTCGGCGTCGATCAGCGCCACCGCCACCACCAGCACCGTCGGCTTCGCCTTCTGCCGCGCCGACCACTTTTCGCGGGATAGCGCATAGAGGCGGATCGGCCGGCCGCTGCAACGGCCGCCGCAGCCGGTGCCGGCGCCGCGGAAGTCGAAGCCGGCCTTCTCCAGCAGCCTCGCCGATGCCCGGTTCTCCTCCATCACCTGCGCCGTCGCCTCGGCGACGCCGACGTCGCCGAGGATGAAATCTACGGTCACGGCCACCGCTTCGCCGCCCAGCCCCTGGCGCCAGAAAGGCTTGCCGAGCCAGTAGCTGACCTCGGCCGCGGCGCCGTGCAACGCGAACGCGACGCAGCCGATCAAGCCCGCTTCGCGGCGGCGCTCGACGGCGAACACCCGCGCCTTCCTGGCCTGTTCCTCGATCGCCGCCTTGGCCAGAAAGTCGCCGGCGTCGGAGTCGGCGAACGGGTGCGGGATGAACGCGGTCATGTTGGCCACGTCGGCGTCGGAGGCGAGCGCAACGATCGCCGCCCGGTCGCCGTCGGCGAGCGGCCGCATCCGCAGCCTCGGCGTTTCGCGGGGCGTTCCCGTCCACAGGCCGGCCGCCGCCAGGCAGCCGCGGTCAGGACCGGTAATCGGCATTGATATCGATGTAGCCGTGGGTCAGATCGCAAGTCCACACGGTGGCGGCGCCGTCGCCGACGCCGACGTCGACGGAGATCGCGATGTCCTGGCCCTTCATGTGCCGGGCCACCGGCGTCTCGTCGTAGCCGGGCACCGGCCCGCCGCCGCTGGCGACCGGGTGGCCGCCGATGTTGATTTCGAGCCTGTCGATCGCCGCCTTCTCGCCGGCCTTGCCGACCGCCATCACGATGCGGCCCCAGTTGGCGTCGGCGCCGGCAATCGCCGTCTTGACCAGCGGCGAGTTGGCAATCGCCATGGCGATGCGGTGCGCCGATTTGTCCGACTGGGCGCCGGTGACGGCCACGGTGACGAACTTGCTGGCGCCCTCGCCGTCGCGGACGATCTGGTGGGCCAGATCGAGGAGCAGATCGTCGAGCTTGGCCTTGAAGTCGGCGAGCGTGTCGTCGCCCGCGTCCTCGACCGCCGGATTGCCGGCGGCGCCGGTGGCGAACAGCAGAACGGTGTCGCTGGTCGAGGTGTCGGAATCGACGGTGATGCAGTTGAACGACTTGTCCACCGCCCGCGACAGCAGCGCCTGCAGCACCGCCGCCGGCAGCGTCGCGTCGGTGAACGCGAACGCCAGCATGGTCGCCAGGTCGGGCGCGATCATGCCGGAGCCCTTGGCGATGCCGTTCAACGTCACCTCGACGCGGCCGATCCTCGCCCTGCGGGTGGCGCCCTTGGGGAAGGTGTCGGTGGTCATGATCGCCTTCGCCGCCGCGTCCCAGGCCGTCGGCGAAAGGTTGTCCCTGAGCCCGGGCAGCGCGCCGACGATCTTCTCGTAAGCCAGCGGCTGGCCGATGACGCCGGTGGAGGCGACGAAGATGCGGCTCGGCCGGCAGGCGAATTGGTCGGCGGCCGCCTCGACGGTGCGCTCCACCGCCTGCATGCCGGCCGGGCCAGTATAGGTATTGGCGTTGCCGGAATTGACGATCAGCCCGCGCGCCTGGCCGCCGCGCGCCGCCTTCTTCGACCACTTGACTGGCGCCGACGCCGTCAGCGAACGCGTGAACGTGCCGGCGACCGTGGTCCCGGCTTTCAGCTCGACCAGGAGCACGTCGCTGCGCACCGACTTGGCGATGCCGCAGGAGCCGCTCGCCAGCGCCACGCCTTCAATGACCGGCATGCGCGGGAACGACGCGGGCGCCAGCGGCGAAGTGGGCGGTTGGTTCGGTTTCGCGTTCATGGTCGGAATCCGCAGGCCCCAGCCGCGCCGTATCGGGACGGCCCGACGGCGCGCCGCGCGCCGCCCCGGCGGCGCCGCCGGCGACCGCCGGCAAGCCGGGCGGCGGCCTCTACTTCTTCTCCGGCTGCTTTTCTGCCGGCTTTTCCGCCGGCCTCTCCGTCGGCTTCGCGGAAGCCCCTTCCGTGACCGGCGAGCCGTCGGCATTGAACATCGTGATCTTCGCTTTCTCCCGCAAGCCGGCAATATAGCTGGCGCTGGCTTCCCGCGACAGGTCGTTGCGGAGGCCGTCCGCCACCTCGTCGAATTTCGGCACCTCGCTGGCGCGGCGGTTCTCGACCTTGATGACGTGCCAGCCGAACTGCGTCTTCACCGGCGTCGGCGTGAACTCGCCGGTCTTCAACGCGAACGCCGCGGTCTCGAACTCGGGCACCATCTGGCCCCTGGTGAAGAAGCCGAGGTCGCCGCCCTCCGGCGCCGACGGACCGGTCGAGCGCGTCTTGGCGAGCGCCGCGAAATCGCCACCCTTGCCGAGCTCGGCGATGACGGCGACCGCCTCCGCCTCGGTCTTGAGCAGGATGTGGCGGGCCTGGATCTGCTCGATGCTGTTCAATTCCTTGGCGATCTGCGCGTAGCGGTCGCGCACCGCGGCGTCGGTGACGTCCTTGTCGATTTTCCGCGTCAGCATGATCCGCTGCAGCACCTGTTCCTCGAGACGCGTCATCTGGTCCTTGAACTCCTTGGTTGCCTGGACCTTCTGGGCGCGCGCGTCGGAAGCCGCGAGCTTGGTGTCGATGATGCTCTCCAGCAGCCCCGGGAAAATGGTCTCGAACGGAATCTGCTGATACTGCGCCGGCAGATGCTTGTGCGCGTCGTGGACCTGCGATCGGTGGATATTGGCGCCGTTGACGACGGCGACCACTGGATCGTCGGCGGCCGACGCCGGCGATACGCCGGCGAATGCCACAAACGCGAACGCCAGCGCGGGCACGAACCGAGAAACCATGGGCGTTGTTCCTTTCAACGCCGGCGCGGGGCCTCGCCGAGGCCGTCCGGCGCCGCCGCGAACCGGCGGCGCGTCATCCGCCGGCGCCAATAACGCGCATAAAGCATATCCCCCCGGCGATAACAAGGGCGGCGCCCCGCCGCGCACGCGACGGGCGTCCGATCGGGCGCCGGCTCGCCGCGAAGGCTGCCGACTGGCCCCCGGATCGGGTTGGCTCTAGGATGGTCGGCGATGCGAATCGTCGCCGCCGCGTACCTTCACCTCCGACGCGCCCTGCCCCGATGCGCGGCGGTGGCGGCGTTGCTGCTCGCCGGGGCGGCGCTGGCGGCCGAAGCCAAGGCGCCGTTCAAACCCGACGCCGGCACGCCGTCCAACAAGACCATCATCGAGCACTTCAACATCATCGCCTTCGGCAACGAGTACACCGGCCGGCGCTACGACGCGGTGCGCAAGTGGCGGGCGCCGATCGTCGCCCGCATCGACGGCCCGGCGCCGGATTACTTCGAGGACTACGTCGTTCAGCACCTCGCCGACCTGCAAAAGATCACCGGCCATCCGGCGACGCTAGCCTATTCGCCGAGAATTTTGCGCGACAAGCGGGTGCCGAAGGGCCTGACGGCGAAGAGCTTCAACATGTTCCTGCTCTACTACCCGATCGGCGAGCTGACGGCGGTGGCGCGCAAGCAGCTCGGCAACCGCATGGACGATTCGCTGAAGCGGCTCGCCGACGGCGCCTCCACCTGCGAGGCGACGCTGTTCACCAAGGACAACGAGATCCGCTCGACGGTAATCCTGTTCCCCGCCGAACGCCCGAAGAACCACATGCGCGCCTGTGTGGTCGAGGAGCTGACGCAGGTCCTGGGGTTGCCCAACGACTCGCCCTCGGTGTCGCCGTCGATCTTCAACGACAAGAGCCCGATCAACGAGCTTACCGATCACGACCGGCTGATGCTCAGGATGCTCTACGATCCGCGCATCGCCGTCGGCATGCCGCGCGCCCAGGCGCTGATCGTGGGCCGCAAGGTGTTGGACGAGCTCCGCCCGGAGTGAGCGACCGCCGAAGCCTCGCGAAGGCGCGGATTTCCGCGCCCCCGCATTGACAGGCGGGGTTCGGGACTCTATCTCTTTGGCGGGCTTTGGCCGGCCCCGAGGCCGCCGCCAGCCTGCCGCGCGCCGCGCGGTTTTCCTCAGCCGGTTGTTGGGTGTAAGGGAATGTTCGTAGCCATCGCCAAGCGCATCTTTGGCTCCGCCAACGAGCGCTTCCTTCGCGGCCTCGGCAAGACCGTCACCGCCATCAATGCCCTCGAGCCGTCGCTCGAGGCGCTCAGCGACCAGGACCTGGCGGCGCGCACGCCGTGGCTGAAGAAGCGCCTTGCCGACGGCGAATCCCTCGACGACCTGCTCATCGACGCGTTCGCCACCGTGCGCGAAGCCTCCAAGCGCACCCTCGGCCAGCGTCCCTTCGACGTGCAGCTATTGGGCGGCATCGTGCTCCACCGGGGCATGATCTCGGAGATGAAGACCGGCGAAGGCAAGACGCTGGTCGCCACCATGCCGGTCTACCTCAACGCCCTAAAGGGCGACGGCGTGCACGTGGTTACCGTCAACGACTACCTGGCGCAGCGCGACGCCGATTGGATGGGCGCCATCTACAAGCTGCTCGGCCTCACCGTCGGCGTCATCAAGCACGGCCTCGACGACGACGAGCGGCGCGCCGCCTACGCCTGCGACGTCACCTACGGCACCAACAACGAGCTCGGCTTCGACTACCTCCGCGACAACATGAAGTTCCGCCTCGAGGACATGGTGCAGCGGCCGTTCCGGTACGCCATCGTCGACGAGGTCGACTCGATCCTGGTCGACGAGGCGCGCACGCCGTTGATCATCTCCGGCCCCACCGAGGACGTTTCCGATCTCTACAACGTCATCAACAAGCTGATCCCGCGGCTCGCCCCCGAGGACTACGAGAAGGACGAAAAGCAGCGCGCGGTGACGCTGACGGAGGTCGGCACCGAAAAGATCGAGCAGATGCTCCGCGACGCCGGAATCCTGAAGGAGGGCAGCCTCTACGACCTGCCGAACGTGGCGCTGGTCCACCACGTCAACCAGGCGCTGCGGGCGCACAAGCTGTTCGCCCATGACACCGACTACATCGTCAAGGACAACCGGGTCATCATCATCGACGAGTTCACCGGTCGCATGCAGGAGGGCCGGCGCTACTCGGAGGGCCTGCACCAGGCGCTGGAGGCCAAGGAGGGCGTCAAGGTCGAGACCGAGAACCAGACCCTCGCCTCGATCACCTTCCAGAACTATTTCCGGCTTTACCCGAAGCTCGCCGGCATGACCGGCACGGCGATGACGGAGGCCGGCGAGTTCTCGGAGATTTACGGCCTCGAGGTGATCGAGATCCCGACCAACCTGCCCTGCGTTCGCGACGACATGGACGACGAGGTCTACCGCACCGCGGCCGAGAAGTACGACGCGATCATCAAGCTGATCGGCGAATGCCGCGAGCGCCAACAACCGATTCTGGTCGGCACCGTGTCGATCGAGAAGTCCGAGCACCTCGCCGGGATGCTGAAGAAGAAGAAGATTCCGCACAACGTGCTGAACGCCCGCTACCACGAGCAGGAAGCCTTCATCATCGCCCAGGCCGGCAAGCCCGGCGGCGTAACCATCGCCACCAACATGGCCGGCCGCGGCACCGACATCCAGCTCGGCGGCAACGTCGACATGCGCCTCGCCCAGGAGATCAACGACCCGAGGGATTCGGAGGCCTACCGCAAGGCGGCGCAGCGCATCCGCGCCGAGGTCGAGGCGGCGAAGAAGATCGTCATCGACGCCGGAGGCTGCTTCGTGATCGGCACCGAGCGCCACGAGAGCCGCCGCATCGACAACCAGTTGCGCGGTCGCTGCGGACGCCAGGGCGACCCCGGGGCGTCGAAGTTCTTCCTGTCGCTCGAGGACGACCTGATGCGCATCTTCGGCTCGCAGCGCATCGACGGCATGCTGAAGAAGCTCGGCCTGCAGGCGGGCGAGGCGATCGTCCATCCGTGGGTCAACAAGGCGCTGGAGAAGGCGCAGCAGAAGGTCGAGGCGCGCAACTTCGAGATCCGCAAGAACCTGCTCAAGTTCGACGACGTGATGAACGACCAGCGCAAGGTCATCTACGAGCAGCGCAAGGAGCTGATGGCGACCGATGACGTGTCCGAGGACGTGATCGAGATGCGCCGACAGGTCATCGACGACCTTGTCTCCCGCTGCATCCCCGAAAATGCGTATCCGGAGCAGTGGGACACCGCGGCGCTCCACGAGGAGGTGTTGCGCATCTTCGCGCTCGACCTGCCGATCGCCGAGTGGGCGCGCGAGGAAGGGATCGCCGACTTGGAAATCCGCCAGCGCCTCAATGCGGCCACCGACCGCAAGGCCGCCGAGAAGGTCGCCAACTACGGGCCCGAGCTGATGCGCAGCGTCGAAAAGAGCCTGCTGCTGCAGCTCCTGGATCAATTGTGGAAGGAGCACCTTCTGACCCTCGACCACCTGCGTCAGGGCATCGGGCTTCGGGCCTACGCGCAGCGCGACCCGCTCAACGAATACAAGCGCGAGGCGTTCAACCTGTTCGAGACGATGTTGACCAACTTGCGCGAGCGGGTGACCCAGGTGATGGCGCACGTCGAGCTGGAAATGGCCGCCGCCGTGGACGACGCGATCTTCCGCCGCTCCGAGCAGGAGATGGTGGAAAGCCGCCGCGATCCGGCGTTCGACCCTGGGCCGGCCCCGCAGTCGGCATACGGCGACGCCGTTGAGGGCGATGGCGGCGTGGCGGTGCTGGCCCCGGTGCTGTCTCGCCAAGCGGCGGCGACCGTCGATCCCAGTGATCCCGCCACCTGGGGCCGGGTGTCGCGCAATGCGCCGTGCCCGTGCGGCTCGGGGCGCAAGTACAAGCATTGCCACGGCAAGACGGCATAGACGCGTCAACCGCCGGCGTCCGTCCGGGAGACGGCTGACCCATGTTCGAGCGGCTCCGCGACCTGATCCGGCTTTCACCGCGCGGCGCGGCGGAACCGGCCGCCGACGATCCGCTGGCTCCCGTTCGCCGCGCCGGCGGTGCGCCGCGCGGCATCGTCCATGTCGGCGCCAACGACGGCCACGAGTTCAAGTACTACCGCGACAGCGGCGCCGCCATCGCCGTCTATGTCGAGCCCCTGCCGGAGGTTTTCGAGAAGCTTCGGCGGAACCTCAAGGGCACGCCCGGGCACCACGCCGTGCGCGCGCTGCTCGCCGACACCGACGGCCGCGATGTCGACTTCCACGTCGCCAGCAACCGGGGCCAGTCGTCGAGCATGTTCCCGCTCG
>Ga0137796_10000211_pt1 | contig 36692 bp, 38 predicted proteins | sample OV2TP3_FD_97704 | JGI IMG/M metagenome (GOLD analysis project Ga0137796, IMG submission 97704) | reverse complement strand
CGGCCGCACCCCGCCGCCGCCGACCGCCCCACCGCCCGCTCCTCCCTCTTCGCCTCCTGCACCACCGCCAGCCGGGCCGCCGCCCCCAGGGCCACCCGTCCCGGCCGACCCGCCACCTCCTCCGCCGCCTCCGCCGCCGCCTGCCCCACCCAGACCAGGAGCCCCGCCACCACGGCGGCCAGGTCCCCCAGACGATCCAGGCCCGGCTCCACCAGGGGGGCCACCGGCCTGGCCTGGCCCGCCTCCTGCCAGCCCTGGCGGAAGCGTCGGCTCGCCCTGTTCAGGGGTGAGGTTGGCGAGCGCGAGCTGGGGTTCAGCACCCCTGGAGGCAGCTCCCCCGAAGAGATCCTGGAACGCACGGGAAAGCGGCTCAACGAACAGCACCAGGCTGGTGACGACGAGGGCCGCGATGACGAGAAATTCGAGGATCGCCTGGCCTGACCGACGCGTGGGCTTGGGTGGCTGACGCAACTGGTGCATCATTATGGGGGTGCTCCTAGCTTACCTGATGGGCCAGGCGCCATCAAGGGGGCCAAGAGGGCCATGGTCCGCTGCACCGTCCCCTGGCAGCGTTGGATCAGCGCCTGCGCCCGCTGGCCCATCGCCTCCGCTTGCCCCGGATTGGTCACCAGCTGCTGCAGCACGGCTGCGAGCTCCTCGTCCCGGGTCAGCTGCCTGGCCGCCTGATGAGTGACGAGCTGCTGGGCGATCTCATCGAAGTTGTGCATGAACGGCCCGAAGACGACGGGCTTGCCCAGGCTGGCCGCCTCGAGCGGGTTCTGGCCGCCATGGGGGACGAGGCTGCCGCCGATGAACGCCACGGTCGCCAGCCCGTAGTAGCGCGGAAGCTCCCCGAAGCGGTCCACGAGCCCGACGTCCCAGCCGGGCCCCAGCGAGGCTGAGAGACGAACCGGCGTCAGCCCGTGCTGGCGCACGAGGGCTTCCACCTCCGCCAGCCGCTCCAGGTGGCGCGGCGCGAGGATGAGCCGGATGCGCCTGCCGTGCGCGGCGCGCACGATCTTGAACGCGTCCAGGAGCGGTTCCTCTTCCCCCCGATGCGTGCTGCCGGCGACAATGACGCGATCGCGCCCATTGAGCCCGAGCGATGCCGCGGTCTCCGCGATCGCCTGCTCCGACGGCCGGGTCCCCACGCTCGCATCCCACTTCAGGCTGCCAGCCACCTGCACCTTGCCGGCGGGCGCACCGAGCGCGATCACCCGGGCGGCATCCGCCTGGCTTTGCATGAGGAACACGTCGATCTCCTGCAGGGTGCGCCGCAGGATCGGCTTGACCCATCGATATCGGCGAAACGCGCGCGGGGAAATGCGCCCGTTGACCACCGCAATGGGTACGCCGCGCGCCTTGACCGAGCGGATCACGGTCGGCCAGAACTCGGACTCCACGAGCAGCAACAGCCGCGGCCGGATGGCCTCAAGCGCGCGCCGGACGCACGGGCGCAGATCCAGGGGGAAGTACATCGCGACCCCGTGATCCTTCGCGACCGTCGAGGCCAAGGCAAACCCGCCCGGCGTGATGGTGGATACGGTGAGCGGATCGCCGGTGGCCTCGGCCAGCGCCGCCGCCAGCGGCCGCACCGCTTGCACCTCCCCGACGCTCACGGCGTGGATCCAGACCGATGGGTGGCCGCGCAGCCGATCGCTGACCTCGCGCGGATAGCGCCCCAGCCGCATGCTCCAGCCGCGGTGCGGCAGCCGGCGGCGCCAGACCGCCTTGGGCAGATAGAGCAGCAGCCCGACGAGGAGCACGACTTCGTAGAGGAGCCACAGTCCCGGTGCCAGGCACCATTTCGCCAACCGTCTCCTCATGGGCGAAATGGAGCCAGGCACCGAGCTGTTAGGCTCGCGGGTGGGCTTGCTCATAGACTTTTTTCAGCCGCTGCGGCGTGATGTGGGTGTAGATCTGCGTCGTCGAGAGGCTGGCATGGCCCAGCAGCTCCTGGACGCTGCGCAGATCCGCCCCGCGGTCCAGCAAATGCGTCGCGAAGCTGTGCCGCAGGCTGTGCGGGCTGATGGAGGCGGGCAGGTGCGCGGCCTGGACGTAGCGAATGAGCAGCCGGTCCACCTGCCGGACGGTCAGCCGCGTGAGCTTCTGGCTGACGAACAGCGCGTACGGCGTCTTGAGCTGTTTCTGCTCCGGCCGCGCCTTCAGGTAGCGGCGGATCGCCGCCAGCGCCGTGGAGCCGATGGGGCACAGCCGCTCCTTCTTCCCCTTGCCGCGGACGACCGCCGTCTCCGAAATCTCGTCGAGATCCTCGAGGTTCAACCCGACCAGCTCGCTCACGCGCATCCCGGTGGAGTAGAGGGTCTCGAGGATCGCCCGGTCGCGCAGAGCCTGCCACGTCCCTCCCGCCGGCCGCTCGATCAGCTGGGCCATCTGGCGCTCGTCGAGAAACGAGGGGAGCCGCTTGTCCAGACGGGGCGTGGGAATGGCCGCGGCCGGGTTGCGCTCGAGCGTCCCCTCGCGGCAGAGAAAGCGAAAGAAGCTCCGCAGGCACGAGAGCTTGCGCGCGATCGTCCGGCGCGCGCGCTGCTGGGTGCTCAGGTGCGCGACGAACTGGCGGATCTCCAGCGGCCGGATGTCCTGTGGGCTGCGCCGGCCGAGAAACGCGAAGAACTGCTCGAGGTCAAGGGCGTAATTCTGACACGTGTACGCGGAGGCGTTCCGCTCCGCGCTGAGATAGCGGAGGAACCGTTCAACCGGAGCCGTCTTCGCCACTCTTCACTCGCCCCCCGCAAACGGTGTCTGACACCTTTCAAAGCGGGAAAGGTGTCAGACACCTTAGGTCGCTGGCGGCCCGCCGTTCGCCTCGCTGGTCGTCGCGCCGTTGGGCGCCTGGTCCAAGCGCCTGGTCGTGTACCGGCACGCGGGGTAGTGGGAGCAGCCGTAGAAGTGCCGGCTGCGGGCGCGCCGCTCCACCAGATCGCCGCCGCAGCCGGGCTGCGGGCACTTCACCCCCGTGGGCAGCGGCTTGGCGTTCTTGCAGTCCGGGTAGCCGGAGCAGCTCATGAACTGGCCGAACCGGCCCCACTTGATCACCATGGGCTTGCCGCACTGCTCGCACGTCTGGTCCGTGGGGATCACCTCGCGCTTGACGTTGCGCATCTTCTCCTGCGCGCTCACCACCCGCGAGGAGAACGGCGTGTAGAAATGGCGCACGACCGACACCCACTCCAGGTCGCCCTCCTCGATCCGGTCCAGCTCCTCCTCCATCTCGGCGGTGAACTTCAGGTCCATGACTTCCGGGAAATGCTCGATCAGCATCTCGGTGACGATCCGGCCGAGCGACGTCGGCACGAGGCTGCCGCCGGTCCGGCGGACGTAATCGCGGCCGACGATCGTCTGGATCGTGGGCGCGTACGTGCTGGGCCGACCGATGCCCTGCTCCTCGAGCGCCCTGACGAGCGAGGCGTCGGTATACCGGCGCGGCGGCTTGGTGAAATGCTGGGACGGCGTCACGTCCAGCAGCGTCAGCTTGTCACCCCTGGCCAGCGGGGGCAGCTCAGCGGCCTTGGGCGCATCCTCGTCGCGCGGCTCCTCGGCCTCCTGATAGACCTGCGTCCAGCCCGCGAAGAGGCTGGTGCGGCCGATCGCCTTCAAGCCGAACGGGCCGGCGGCGATCTGGGCGGTGACCACGCGATCCACCGCGTCCGCCATCTGGCTGGCCACGAACCGCTGCCAGATGAGTTGGTACAGCGCCCGCTGCTCCTCCGTCAGGTAGGTCGTCAGCAACTCCGGGGCGCGCGCGACGCTGGTGGGCCGGATCGCCTCGTGCGCTTCCTGGGCGCTCTTGCGCGACTTGTAGGCGCGCGGCTGGGCCGGCAAGAAGCGCTTGCCGTAGCGCTTGCCGATCAGCCCGCGCACGGCCTGCAGCGCCTCCTGGGCCACCCGCACCGAGTCGGTGCGCATGTACGTGATGAGCCCGACCGGACCCTCCCCGCCGACCTCCAGCCCTTCGTAGAGCTGTTGCGCGATGCGCATGGTCCGCGCCGAGGAGAACCCCAGCTTGTTGAACGCCTCCTGCTGCAGCGTGCTCGTGGTAAACGGCGGCTTCGGGTAGCGCTTCTGCTCCTTTTCCTCAACCGACGCGACGACAAACGACTGCCGCCGGAGCTCCTGGGCGATGCGCGCGGCGTCGGCCTGGGTCTTCACGTCCGCCTTCTTGCCGCCGATGGTGTCCAGCTGCGCCGAAAACGGCGGCCCGCCGCTCGCCTTGCGCAGCGCCGCGTCGATCGTCCAGTACTCCTGCGGCACGAACGCCTCGATCTGCGTTTCGCGGTCCACGATGAGCCGCAGCGCCACGGATTGCACCCGACCGGCCGACAGCCCCCGCCCCACCTTCTTCCACAGAAGCGGCGACAGCGAGTACCCAACCAGCCGGTCGAGGATCCGCCGCGCCTGCTGGGCGTCGACCTTGCGCAGGTCGATCTTCCCCGGGCGCGCCAGCGCCGCCTTCACCGCGTCCGACGTGATCTCATGGAAGGCGATCCGGTAGATCTTGCGCCCTGCCTGCTGCCGCGCAGCGGCAGGCAGGCCATCGCGCGACGCCGCCTTGCGGCTGGCCGGCTTCTTGCCCGCCGCGGGCTTGCCGTCCGCCTTCTTGGCCTGGGCGGCCTCATCGTCGCGCAGCAGCCGCTCGAGGTGCCAGCTGATCGCTTCCCCTTCGCGGTCCGGGTCCGGCGCGAGGTAGATCGTCTCCTTGTTGCGCGCCTCCGCCTGAAGCTGCTTGGCGACCTTCCGGCGCTTCTGGATGACGATGTAGTGCGGCGCGAAGTTATGCTCGATGTCCACCCCCAGCCGGCTGGCGGGCAGGTCGCGCAGGTGGCCCATCGAGGAGGTCACGTCGTACGCCGGCCCCACGATCCTGGTGATCGTGCGCGCCTTCGCCGGTGATTCGACAATGATGAGGTTCTTCGCCATGGCTTACGTCCCGCCGCCCACAAACTGTACGAGCTCCACCTGATCGCCGTCCCGCAACGTCGTCGCCGGATGCTGGGCCCGCTTCAGGATCGTGAGGTTGACCTCCACGACCACCCGCTCAGGCGCAACCTGCAACCGCTCCAAGAGCTGCGCAACCGTCATGCCCTCAGGCAGCTCGCGCCGCTCGCCGTTCACTGTCACCTGCATCTGAGAGAGTATACCATGCACATCCCATCAACACCTCAGGCGAGTGGCATCGGGCAACAGGTGTCAGACACCTTTCCCGCTTTGAAAAGTGTCTGACACCTGTGAGCCGCGACCCTGGTGGTGTGACGAGTCCTCGCGCTTCACAAATCGCTTGCCTGGCAACTGCGTCACGGCGTGCTTGAGCTCCAGGCTCAGCAACGCCGCGGCACAGGCGGCAGCCGGCAGCCCGGTCGCTGACGCCACGGTATCCACATCGAGCGGCTCGCCAGCCCGCAGCTGCGCCAAGAGGCGTTGCTCCTCAGCGCTCAGGGTCGGTGGGGAGGCGACAGCCCTGTCCGCAAGACCCAGCTCCTCCACGATGTCCTCCGCGCAGGTCACGAGCGTGGCGCCTTCTCGAAGCAGTTGGTTGGTGCCTTGAGCCGTCAGGGTGGTGATCTTCCCAGGGACCGCGAACACCTCGCGCCCCTGCTCCAACGCGCAATCACAGGTGATGAGGGCCCCGCTGCGCCGCGCGGCTTCCACCACGACCACCCCGGCCGCCAGCCCGCTGATCAGCCGATTGCGCCGGGGGAAGTGCTGCGCCCGAGGCGCCATGCGCATGGGATACTCGGAGATGAGCGCTCCGCTGGCCGCGATCTGCTTGGCCAGCGCGTCGTGTTCGGGAGGATAGATGCTCGCCAGGCCGTTTCCCAAGAGCGCCAGCGTCCTTCCCTTGGCCTTCAAGGCCCCTCGGTGCGCCGCGCCGTCAATCCCGCGGGCCAGGCCCGAGACGATGACCACCCCTCGAAGGGCCAGGTCGTAGCTGAGCCGCTCCGCCACCTCCACCCCGTAGGGCGAGGCGTGACGGGACCCCACCATCGCCACGACGGGCTCGGACTCCGCGGGCAGCGTCCCGCGCAGATAGAGCGCCAACGGCGGATCGGGAATGTCCCGGAGCGGCTTGGGATAGCCGGCGTCGTCCAGCGTCACGATCTGCACCCCGGACCGGCCCGCCAACGCCAATTCGTCCGCCAAGCCCCGCGTGTTGCGGCGTCCGGTCGCGATCTGGTGGGCCAGGAGCGGCCCGATGCCGCGCACCCGCTGCAGCTCCGGGACCGCGGCCCGCCAGAGGCGCTCCAGGCTCCCAAAGTGCTCCAGCAGCCGCTTGAGCCGGAGCGAGCCGATGTCCGGAATCAGGTTCAACAGGATGTAACACTCTCGGTTCGTCAGCATCTCGTCCTTCAAAAGGTGTCAGACACCTTTCAAAGCGGGAAAGGTGTCTGACACCTTTTTGGCTAGCGTCGAGCGCGCGAGAGCGGGGTGACCAGCAGCAGGCGGGCGCGGTCGTTGAAGCTCATGAGGAACCGGTCGAAGAATCCGGCGCGGCCCATGAGGTTGAAGCCCATGCGCAGCGCGTCCGAGAAGCCGGCCGGCACCGTGAACTCCTCGCCGGCGAACCGCACCTTGATGCGATGCAGGTAGATGGGCAGGACGCTGCCGTTGCCCAGCGTGGCGTAGCGGCGCGTCGCCCGGGTGAGCTTGATCCCCAACAGCTGCGCCACATCGACGTGGAAGATGCTCCACGACGCGCCGGAATCGACATAGGCCTGCAGGTAGAGCCAGCGGTTGCCGGTCCAGGCCTGGAGGTACACGATCGGGGCGTAGTGGCCCTGCGCGTTCTTCAAATACGGAAACTCCACCCGGCGCAGGCCGAGGGGGGCTGAGGCGGACCGCCGGCGCGCCATCACAACGCGGTGAGCGACTCCTCCGGCAGCGGGATATAGTAGATGCCGGCCTCCCGGCCTCCGCTCAGGCGCGCCCGCTGGAACGCCGCAAGCTGCGTCTGCCCGCAGGCCACAATCCGGTTGTCCACCACCACGACGTACTTGCCCCCGTAGCGGGTGGAGAGATCGCCCGTATGTTCCAGCAAATACTGCCAGCTCTTGCAGACATAGGGGCTGACCTGCTCCCAGATGCGGTCCACCACGTCGTCCACTGAGAGGTCGCTGGTGTCGATCGTGAGGTCCGCCTGGGCGTACGCCTTGGCGCGCCGGGCCAACAGCGCCTGGATCGTCGCCAGCGGATCGCGGCTGCCAGCCAAGAGCGGCCGCGACGCCAGCCGCGGCCTGACCCGCTGCAGGATCACCGGCGGCCTGGCCGTCAGGCAGATCACCGGGCCGCTCACCCGCAACAGCGCCCGGTTCTCCTCATCGACAAACGCCCCGCCGCCGGTGGCGATGACCTGCTGGCGGCCGCGCACCAGCCGGCGGATCCAGCGCCGCTCCAGCCGCCGGAAGACCGCCTCCCCCCGCTGCCGGAACACCTGGGCGATCGGCATCTTGGCGCTGGCCTCGATGAGCTGATCCACATCGACGAACCGCCAGCCCAGCCGCTTGGCGAGCCGCCGGCCGGCCGCGGTCTTGCCGGTGCCCATGAACCCGGTGATGATGACATTCATCGTTCCACCTGCTGCGGGTCTGTGCCGGCTGCGGGGAGGCGACGCGTTCGGTGAGCCGATCCCGCAGCCAGCGAGCAGAACGGCGGGGTCGGCGAACTCATTGCGCGAGCTCCCGGACGGTGTAATGGATGAGCCGGTCGTCCGAGCCGAACCAGAACTGCAGCTCAAAGTTGCCCGGCGCATCGCGCTTGAGCGCCGGCCGCAGCGGCACGTAGATGACGCGCTCCGGTTGCAGGTAGGCGGCATGGGAGAGGCCGGAGGCGTCGAGGAACGCCATCACGTCGTCCAGCGACGACCCCAGCGGCAGCACGGCCCTGATCCGGGCATCCACCTCGTCCAGGACCATCACCGGCTTCTTCTCAAACCAGCCCATCCCCACCAGGCACACCGCCGCGTACGCCAGCGCCAGACGCTTCATCCCACAACCTGGGCGTGGGCCGGTTCGCACATGCCAGGTCGCTGCGACCGAACCGGCCCGGGGTCGCGGACGCCTGTCACCAATTCTTGTGGGCGACCCGGTGTGCCACAGGCACACCCGCCCAGGCTGTGGGATCATCTGCCCACCTCCTCAGAAGGAGTGGACGTACCGCCGCCAGGCTCGGACATCCCGCACGAGCTCACGCACGCGATCGCCGCCGAACTTGTCGAGGAGGGCCCGAGCCAGCTCAAAGGCGACCATCGCTTCGCCGATGACGCCCGCGGCCGGCACGGTCGTCACATCGCTGCGCTCCACCGTCGCGACGAGGGCGCGCTTCGTGTTGATCTCCACCGACCGCAGCGGCCGGCGCAGCGTGGACAGCGGCTTCAGGAAGCCGCGGACGATGATCGGCTCGCCGGTCGTCATCCCGCCCTCGAACCCCCCGGAGCGGTTCTGGGCGCGGTAGAAGCCGCGGGCCTTGGTGTAGAAGATCTCATCCTGGACCTTCGAGCCGGGCAGCGCCGCGGCCGCCACGCCGTCGCCCACCTCCGTCGCTTTCACCGCGTGGATGGAGAGGATGGCGCGCCCCAGGATTGCATCCAGCCGCCGGTCGTTGTGGACGTAGCTGCCCAGCCCCGGCGGGACGCCCTCGGCCACCACCTCGAAGACGCCGCCGAGCGTGTCGCCGCGCCTCATCGCGGCGTCGATCGCGCGCACCATCCGCTTCGTCGCGGCCGGATCCAGGCAGCGCAGCGGGGTCGGATCGGCCTTCGCGCGCAGGCGCGCCACGGTGGCCGCCGACGGCTTCGCCTGCACGGAGCCGAGCGCGATGACGTGGCTGGCCAGCTCAATGTCCACCTGCGAGAGCAGCTGCTTGCAGAGCGCGCCCACCGCCACGCGCGCCGCGGTCTCGCGCGCGCTGGCCCGTTCCAGCACGTTGCGGATGTCGCGATGGCCGTACTTGATGGCGCCGGTCAAATCCGCATGGCCGGGCCGCGGCTGCGTCACGACCGGCAGCCGGTCGATGGAAGCGTCCTTGTTCGTGATGCGGAGCGCGATGGGGCTGCCCAGCGTCTGGCCGCGCCGCAGCCCGGCGAGCAGCTCGATGGCATCGGTCTCGAGCTGCATGCGCGGCCCGCGGCCGTAGCCGAGCTGCCGCCGCCTCATCTCGCGCTGCAGCGCCTGCGGATCGATGGGCACGCCGGCGGGCATCCCCTCCAGGATGGCCACCAGGCACGGCCCGTGCGATTCCCCTGCGGTCAAGAACCTCAGCATCTCACCCCGTCACTCAGCCACTCCGTCACGGCCAGCCGTAGTACTCCCACAACAGCCGGATCGTTTCCTCCACCCCGCTCAGGCGCAGCAGGTCGCTGCCGAAAAAGAGCGAGACGACCACCCCCAACGAGAGAAACGGCCCATACGGGATCACGTGCGACCGTTTGATGAGCAGCACGAACAGCCCCGGGAGCAGCGCCAGCATCGGCGAGATGATGAACGCGACCGCGGCGATCTTCCAGCCGCACACCGCGCCGGCCATCGCCAGCAGCTTGATGTCCCCGCCGCCCATGCTCTCCTTGCGGAAGAGGACATCGCCCATCAGGCCGGTCGCGTACAACAGCCCGCCGCCGACAAGCATCCCGAGCGCGGACCGGCCGAGCGCCAGCCACCGCAGGTCGGTGCCGTGCAGCATCGGCACCAGCCCGCTGAGCACGAGCCCCGCCGCCAGCCCCCCGAGGCTGATCTCATCCGGGATGATCTGAAACTCGAGGTCGATGAAGCTGGCCGCGATGAGCGCGGCCACCAGCGCCAGGTAGATCAGGCCGACCGGCGCGGCGCCGAAGCGGTGCAGCACCGCCACCGTCATCAGGCCGGTGAACAGCTCCACGACCGGGTAGCGCCACCCGATGGGCTTGCCGCAGTGCCGGCACCGGCCCCGCAGGCGCATGAAGCTGACGAGCGGGATGTTGTCGGACCACGCGATCGGATGGCCGCAGGCCGGGCAGCGGGAGCGCGGCCGGACAATCGACTGCTCGCGGGGCAGCCGCACGATGCAGACGTTGAGGAAGCTGCCCAGGCACGTGCCGAGCGCGAAGCCCGCCGGCCACCAGGCCCACCACGGCGCCGTCGCCAGCGTCGCGCCCAGCTCGCCGGTCCAGCCCGGGACGCGCTCGCTTCCTGCCACGATCGCCTCACGCGGCCTGCGCCGCGCTCGTGCGCACGGCCTGACGCACGGCCTCCCGCATGGGCTCAAGCGGCGGAGCGTGACGGAGCCAGAGCTGCAGCGCGGCTGCGCCCTGGTATAGTAGCATCGACAGGCCCCCCGCTGCAACACACCCGCGCCGCCTCGCCTCGCGCACGAGCGCCGTCTCGCGGTGATACACGAGGTCGTACACCACAAGGCCCCGCCGGAGCGCCGAGGGGCGGACCGGCATCCCTTCGCCTGCGCGCATCCCGACGGTCGTGGCGTTCACCAGGAGATCCGCGCCATCCAGCCGCACGGCATCAAGCGATGTCGCCCGAGCCGTGACGCGCGGACGCTGCCGCGACAGCCAGGCGGCCAGCCGCCGCGCGCGTCCCACATGCCGGTTGGCGATCGTCAGCTCGCCGCCCGGCCAGCGCGCCAGCTCCCAGGCCACCGCCCGCGCCGCCCCCCCTGCGCCGAGGATCACCGCCCGCGTCGGCCCGGGCCGCCAGCCCGGCTCGCGCAGCGCGCGCACGAAGCCGGCGCCGTCGGTGTTGTAGCCGATGGTCCGCCGGTTGCGGACGACGATGGTGTTCACCGCCCCGACCGCGCGGGCCATCGGATCCACGCGATCCAGCAGCGGGATCACCCGCTCCTTGAGCGGGACGGTGACGTTGAGCCCTTCGACACCGGCAAGCACCAGCGCCCGCAGGATCGGGCGCAGGAAGCGCGGGGGGGTCTCCACGGCGGTGTAGCAGGCGTCCAGCCGCAGCGCGGCCAGCGCCGCCGTATGCATCACCGGGGAGAGGCTGTGCGCGATGGGGTATCCGATGACCGCGAACAGTCGAGTCATCTCAAAGTGCCAGGCACTTCGCCGGTTCGTTTCTTGCCCGAACTGTGGAAAACTCGGGTTTTCCACAGCTTCGCGAAAATTCCAAGCAGGAAAGTGCCTGGCACTTTCACGGGTGGAGGGCCCGGCGCCGGGTCAGCGTCGAGCGACGGGTGGACGCCGAGAGGATCTTGTTGATCGCGTTGAGGTAGGCTTTGGCGGAGGCCTCAATGATATCCGTCGAGGTGCCGCGGCCGACCACATCCATGCCCTGGTGGCGGACCTTGACCGCCACCTCTCCCAGCGCGTCGGTCCCTTTCGTCACCGAGTGGAGGCTGTAGTCCACCAGCTCAGGGGCGATGCCGGTCATGCGCGAGATCGCCTGGTAGCAGGCGTCCACCGGCCCGTCCCCGGTGGACGCGTCCTGGAGGATCTTCCCTTCCTTGGCGAGCCGGATGGTCGCGGTGGGCACGGTATCGCTGCCGGACGTCGTGTGGACGTACGCGAGCTTGTAGATCTCCTGCGCCGCGGGCAGCTCTTCTTCGACGATGGCGATCAGATCCGCGTCGAAGATCTCCTTCTTCTTATCCGCCAGCGCCTTGAACCGCTCGAACGCCCGCCCCAGCTCGCCTTTGGACAAGCGGAACCCCAGCTCGCCCAACCGCCTGGCGAACGCGTGGCGGCCGGAGAGCTTGCCGAGGACGAGCTGGCTGCCGCGCAGCCCGATGTCCTGCGGGCGCATGATCTCGTAGGTCTTCGCGTGCTTCAGCACCCCGTCCTGGTGGATGCCGGACTCGTGGCGGAACGCGTTGGCTCCGACAATCGCCTTGTTCGGCTGCACGACGATCCCGGTCAGGCTGCTGACCAGCCGCGAGGTCTGCGCGATCTGCGTGGTGTCCACGCCGGTCGTCGCCTGGTAGAAGTCCGGGCGCACCCTCAGCGTCATGACGATCTCCTCGAGCGAGGCGTTGCCGGCCCGCTCGCCGATGCCGTTGATGGTGCACTCGACCTGGCCCGCGCCGTGCTTGATCGCGGCCAGCGAATTGGGCACCGACAGCCCCAGGTCGTTGTGGCAGTGGACGCTGATCACCGCCCGGCCGATGTTCGGCACGCCCTCGGTGATCCCCTGGATGAGCCGGCCGAACTCCTCCGGGATGGCGAAGCCGACGGTGTCCGGGATGTTGACGGTCGTGGCGCCGGCGGTGATGACCGCCTCAATCACCGTGTAGAGAAACTCCGGCTCGGTGCGCGAGGCGTCCTCCGGGGAAAACTCGATGTCCTTCGCGTAGCGCTTGGCGTAGCCCACCGCCCACACCGCCTGCCGCAGGATCTCCTCCCGCGCCTTGCGCAGCTTGTACCTCCGGTGGATCGGCGACGTCGCGAGGAAGACGTGGATGCGTTTGCGCTTCGCCGGCGCCAGCGCCGCGGCCGCCGCGTCGATGTCGGCGGCGAGCGAGCGTGCCAGCGCCGCGATCGTCGGCCCTTTGACCGCCTGGGCGATCATCCGGACCGCCTGTCCGTCGCCAGGCGAGGCGATCGGAAAGCCGCCCTCGATGACGTCCACGCCCAGCCGCGCGAGCTGCTTGGCGATCTCCAGCTTCTGCGGCGGCGTCAGGGACGCCCCCGGGCACTGCTCCCCATCCCGCAGCGTCGTATCGAAAATGATGATGCGTCGTGCCATGTTTGATCTCGGCTCGAGGGACAGGCCCTCGCCTCCAGCCTTGAACCTAGAGCCTTGAGCGTTCTACTCTTCGACGCCGCCTTCCTCGATATACGGCTCGATCAGATCAATCAACCGGTCCAGGGTATCGAGCAACTCGGCCTCGCCGCCGTCCAGCAGCGCTTGCCGAACCTCGGCCAGGTCCACGCGCTTGGTAATGATCGCGTCCGACAGCGCGTTCGCCACCCCACCCCGCTGCTCGGCCGGCGCCTCATGGAACTCCCGCAGCGCCTCGATGAACACCTGCGGATCATGCACCTGCCCCTCGAACATCAGCGCCCTCACCGGCTGCGCGCCACCTGGCGCCTTCCGCGCGCCCCCGTGCGCCGCGGCCGCTGCGTCCCGGCTTTTCCCTGTCGCTTGTCTCCTGTCCCGTGTCTCTGATTCGCGATCCATGGCATCATCGCCCGCAGCGCGGCCCCGGTGCGCTCAATCAGATGCGCGTCGTCCTGCTGCATGAGCCTGGTGAAGGTCGGTCGGCCGGCCTCGTGCTCCGCGATCCACTTCCGCGCGAACTCGCCGGACTGGATTTCCTTGAGCAGCGTCCGCATGTTCTCCTTCACCCGCTCGTCGATCACCCGAGGCCCGCAGCTCACATCGCCCCACTTCGCGGTATCCGACACGCGCTTGCGCATCCCCTGGATCCCGCCGGCCCAGATCATGTCGGTGATGAGCTTCAGCTCGTGCAGGCATTCGAAGTACGCCAGCTCCGGCTGGTAGCCAGCCTCCACCAGCGTCTCGAAGCCCGCCTTGATGAGCGCCGACACCCCGCCGCAGAGCACCGCTTGCTCGCCGAAGTTGTCGGTCTCGGTCTCTTCCTTGAACGTGGTCTCCAGCACGCCTGCCCTCGTCGAGCCGATCCCCTTGGCCCACGCCAGCGCGGTCGGCTTCGCGCGGCCAGTGGCATCCTGGTGGACGGCCCAAAGCGCCGGTACCCCCTTCCCCTCCAGATACTGCGAGCGCAGCAGGCTGCCCGGCCCCTTCGGCGCCACCATGATGATGTCCACGGTCTTCGGCGGCTTGATCAATTCATAGAGGATCGAAAAACCGTGCGAGAAACCGAGCGCCTGGCCTGCCTTCAGGCGCGGCGCAATCGACTCGCGGTAGATCTGCGGCTGCGCCGTGTCCTGCGCCAGCAGGATGATGACGTCGGCCTGCTCGGTCGCGTCCGCAGCTGACATCGGCTTGAACCCATCCCCCTTGGCGATGTCGTAGTTCGGCCCACCGGGCCGCTGCGCCACGAGCACCTTGATCCCGCTGTCGCGCAGGTTGAGCGCCTGGCCCCGGCCTTGGATCCCGTAGCCGATCACCGCAACGGTTTTGCCTTTCAGGGCCTTCAGATCCGCGTCTTTGTCGTAGTGGATCCTCGCCATCGTCTCCCGAAGGTGTCAGACACCTTTCCCGCTTCAAAAGGTGTCTGACACCTTTTCCGTGAACCAGGCTTTGACCGAGGGGCGCTGGAGGTAGCGGATGATCAGCACGTGCACCCCGGCGCCGAGGGTGGCCGCCAACCCAAGCCCCGGCCGCCCTGACGCCACCAGCGCCCCGGCCACCGCCAACGTCGTCACGAGCAGCGCGACCGAGCCGGCGATCGCCAGCCGACGGGCCCACGACTTCAGCAGCGGCAGCCCGCACATCACCGTTGTGGACAGCGCCAACCACGCGACCGGCCAGATCAACGGACGGTCCACGGCGCCGCCGAGAATCTTCCAGACGGTCGCCAGCGACACCGTCGCCAGCACCCCATATCCGACGCTCAACACCGCGATCGACCACGGCACCATTGAAGTGCCAGGCACTTCCCCGGTTAGATTTTCTTCCCACCTGTGGAAAACTCAAGTTTTCCACAACGTTGCGAAAATTCGAACCGGCAAAGTGCCTGGCACTTTTACCGTTCGAGGGCGACGCGGCCGGTGCGCACGAGCTTCGTGATGCCGTGCGGGCGCAGCTGCTCCACCAGCCGATCGAGCGCTTTGGTGTCGCCCGCCGCCTCGATGACCACGGCGTCCTCGTTCGCATCCGCGAGCTTCGCGCCGAACTGCGCCGCCAGCTGCTCGAGCGCCGCCCGCGTCTGGCCATTGGCGGCCACCCGCGCCAGCAACAGCTCCCGGTCGAGGAACGCCCCCTCCTTCAGCTCCTGCACGTCGATCACGTCGATGAGCCGGTCGAGCTGGTGCTTGACCTGCTCCAGCTTCAGCGCGTCGGCGTCCACGACGATCGTCATGCGGGAGATCGTCGGGTCCTCCGTCGTGCTCACAGTCAACGAGTCGATGTTGAACCCCCGCGCGCTGATGAGCCCCGACACGCGCGCCAGCACCCCGAAATGGTTTTCCACCAGACACGAAATCGTATGCTTCTCACTCATCAGCCCAGACTGAGCTTGGCTTCGTCGTCCTCGCTCAGGCGGCGGCGCTGGGGGATGCCGCCGTCCTGCTTGAGGTGCTCATAGGTGCCCAGCATCTGATCGTGCGGCTTGCCCGGCGCGATCATCGGCCAGCAGTTCTCGGCCTCTTCCACCATACACTCGATGACGGTGGGCCGGTCGGTGGTCCGCATCGCCCGCTCGATGGCCGGGCGCACGCCGTCCTTCCGCTCCACCCGGATGCCGACGCAGTGATTCGCCTCGGCCAGCTTCACAAAGTCCACCGGGTTCAGACGCGACTGCGCGTGGCGGCCCTGGTAGAACAGGTCCTGCCATTGCCGCACCATCCCGTGGTGCTGGTTGTTCATGATCGCGATCTTGATCGGCAGCTTGTGCTGGGCCGCCGTCGCCAGCTCCTGCGCGGTCATCTGGAAGCTGCCGTCGCCGTCGATGTCCCACACCGTCTCGCCGGGCCGGCCGAACGCCGCGCCGATCGCGGCCGGCAACCCGAAGCCCATCGTCCCCAGCCCGCCGCTCGTGATGATCGAGCGCGGTGTGTTAAACTGGTAGAACTGCGCCGCCCACATCTGGTGCTGGCCCACGCCGGTGGCGATCACCGCGTTGCCCTTGGTCGCCTCGGAGATCTGTTGGACGACGTACTGCGGCAGGACCTTCGCTTTCTCCTTGTAGACGAGCGGATACTGCTCGCGCATTCCCTTCAGCGTGGCGAGCCACTCGCGCGTGTCCAGCGGACCCACCAGGGCGTTCAGCTCGCGCAGCACCTGCTTCACGTCCCCCACGATCGGGTAGTCCACCACGACGGTTTTGTTGATGGACGAGGGGTCCACGTCGACGTGGACCTTCTTCGCGTTGCGGGCGAACTCATCCGGCTTGCCGGTTACCCGGTCGTCGAACCGCGCGCCGATGCCGATCAGGAGGTCGCATTGGGCGACGGCGTAGTTCGTGTACTCAAAGCCGTGCATACCCAGCATCCCGAGGCTCAGCGGATCGGTCTCGGGAAACGCGCCCAGCCCCAGCAGGCTCGTGGTGACCGGGATCCGGGTCTTGTGCGCCAGCTCCGCCAGCTCCGCCGCAGCGCCGGCATGGATCACGCCGGCGCCGGCGTAGATGACCGGCCGTTTGCTGCGCGCGATCGCCTCGGCCGCGCGGCGGATCGGCTCCAGCTCAACGGTGGGTGCTGCCTCTTGCGGGTGATAGCCCCGGATGGCAATCGTCTCCGGGTAGACAAAGTCTGTCTCCGCCACGGTCGTATCCACCGGCAGGTCGATCAGCACCGGCCCTGGCCGGCCGGTGCGGGCGATGTAGAAGGCCTCGCGCACCACGCGGGCCACGTCCCGCACATCCTTCACGAGGTAGCTGTGCTTGGTCACCGGCCGCGTGATCCCAATCGTGTCGGCTTCCTGGAAGGCGTCGTTGCCGATCACCGACGTGCGCACCTGGCCGGTGATCGCCACCAGCGGGATGGAGTCCATGAAGGCGGTGGCGAGGCCGGTGACGAGATTCGTGGCGCCAGGCCCGGAGGTGGCCAAGCACACCCCCACCTTGCCGGAGGCGCGCGCGAAGCCGTCGGCCATGTGCGCGGCCCCCTGCTCGTGGACGGTGAGCACGACCTTGATCGGCGATTGGTAGAGCGCGTCAAACGTCGGCAGGTTCGCGCCCCCGGGGATGCCGAAGGCGATCTCCACCCCTTCCCGCCTGAGGCACTCGACGAGAATCTGGGCCCCCTTCATCTTGCTCATCATAATCAAAAATTATAGCACGAACGCGGGACGGACGAAAGCACGACGGGCTTGCCTGCGGCACCGGCAGCGCGTATCATGCTCGTCATGATGGACTTTGAGCAGGTGTTGCGCGCGATGCTCGAGGCCTTCGAGCGCGAGCACGTCCGCTACGGCGTCCTGGGCGGATTCGCGTTAGGCGTGCTCAAGGTACCCCGCACGACCGTCGACCTCGATCTCCTGGTCCATCGCGACGACCTCATGCGACTCGAGGGGATCGTCCACAGGTTGGGGTATCTGCGGCGCGCCCGCACCGAGAATGTGACGCACTACGCGCATCCCGATGCGGCGTGGGGCGCCATTGACATCCTTCATGCCTTCCGCGCATTTTCCCTGGCGATCTTGGAGCGCGCGCAGCGCTATCCCATCTTCGACGGCGTGCTGAACGTCAATGTTCTGCAACCCGAGGATGTGATTGGATTCAAAGTCCAAGGGATGGCCAATAACCCACTGAGGGCCACCAAAGAACTCGTGGACATCGAAGCCCTCATGGCATACTATGGCAAGACGCTGGATTGGGCGCGTATCCAGGAGTACTTCGAGCTGTTCGAGCTCGGTGAGCAGGGGTGCCAACTTCATGAGCGATTCGGTCAGGCTCAGTGAACAAGAGAAGCAGGAAATGAAAGAGATGGCCGCGTCCACAGCGATCCGCGAGGAGTTTGAGCAACTCCGGAGGGCCTCTCAGTTTGATCCCCATCAGCCCATGGACCTCGATCTGCTGATCAACTGGCTCTCCACGATGAACCGCTGTTTCCCTCCGCCCCCGCCCCGCCCCTTCGTCCCCTACACCCGCGTTTTGCTCTAGCGAGCCCGTTTCCCCGTCCGCCTCTTGCGCCGTTCATTAAGTAAGACAAAACGACGAAAATGTTTCCCGTCCCGTGGGTTCCCTTGACAGGCTCAGGCGGGTGTGCGATACTGCGAACATCAGGAGGATGTGATGGGTTCGATCGAACCATACATCTCGGTTGACCCCCAGATCTGCCATGGCAAGCCGTGTTTCAAGGGCACGCGGATCATGGTCTGGCAGATTCTGGAACTCCTGGAAGCCGGCGTGTCCGGAGCGGAGATCACCTCCGAGAAGTACTTCCCGCAGCTCACCCCGGAGCATATCCGCGCCGCCCTCCACCTGGCGGCCGAGCAGTTGAAGCATCGCGAGTTTGTCGCCTTCGGTGCCGACTAGCCTGTCCTGCCCGTGAAATTCCTCCTGGACGAGAACATCTCCGGCGACACGGCGATGTTCCTTCGGAGAGCCGGCCACGATGTCTTGCGCAGCGCGCGCCGCTCCAGCGACCCCGAGCTGTTCGCCCGCGCGGAGGCGGAGGGGGCGCTGATCCTGACCCGGGACCACGACTTCCTGGCCTTCCAACCTTCCACGCGCTGCGGGATCATCTTCATCCGCATCCACCCCTCTCTGGCCGAAGACATCACGCAAGCCGTCCAGCGCCTGCTCAGCCACGCGTCGGACGCCTCGCTGTATGGGCACGTGGGCATCCTCACGCGCCTCGGCTTCGAGATCGTGCCCCCCGCCCCTGGGTGAGCGGCCGACCTTCCACCACTTCTATTGCGGCCTTCGCTCTCGATGCCCAGGCCACGCTGGCCACGAACGATCCTGAGTTCCGCGCCCTGCGGCCCGACCTGAAGCTGCTGGAACTGTAGCTCCCACGCCGCCCCCGCCCCGCGAGCCCCTCGACTACCCCGACGCCCGGCGCTGACCCTCAGGGCGTGTCTGCGCTTGACAGGCGGCAAGGGTGAGAGTATACTTCATTTGGTAATGAAGTAATACTCAAACAGGAGGACACGATGAAGATCACCACGAAGGGGCAGGTCACGATCCCCAAGCCGATCCGGGAGCGGTACGGCCTCTCCCCCGGCATCGAGGTGCGGTTCGTGGAGCGGGACCGCCGCGTCGTCGTCGAGAAGGCTCAGGCGACCGATGTCTGGGAACGGTATCGGGGGTTCATGAAGCTCCGCACGCGCACGCGCCAGGTCATGCGGCGGCTGCGGGGGCCCCGCCCGTGACCGTTCGGCGCGGCTCAAGGGCATGGTGAGCGACGCCGAACCATGATCACGGCGGTCGACACCAGCGTCCTGCTGGATCTGCTCTTGCCGGACCCCGCCTTCGCGGCGCGCTCGGAGGCCGCGCTCCGAAAGGCGTCGAGCGAGGGGGCGCTGATCATGTGCGAGGTCGTGTATGCGGAGCTCGCCGGCCTGTTCCCCGCCCGAGCCGCCCTCGAGACCCTCCTCCGAGACACCGGCATCCAGCTCAAACCCTCCGGTCCGGACGCGCTCTGGACGGCGGGCGACCTGTGGCGGCGCTTCTGCCTGAATCGTCCGCGCCAGGCCGCCATCGCCCGGCGCGTCGCCGCGGACTTCCTAATCGGCGCGCACGCCATGCTGCACGCCGAGCGGCTCCTCACGCGGGACACGGACTTCTACCGCGCGGTCTTCGCGGGCCTCCGGCTCGCCTCCCCGTAACAACCGCCTCGCAGCCCTTCACGGATCGTCCCGCGTCTCCTCGTGGCTGCGGACGGCGCCGTCCGCCTGTTCGGTGGCAGCCGTTTCGCTCCGGCCAGGCCCGCCGGCGGATCCTCCAGCAGGCTCAGGGCGTTGCGGCTCGTCGGCGGGACGCTGGCTCAGCGAGGCGCGCTCGTAGATCACGAGCACGACCGGCATCTCAAAAAGCGTCAGGTGGGTGCTCAACATCGACCGCTCGCGCACATTGTCGGGGTCGGTCCGCAGGCGCGCGAGTGCCGCCTCGAGTCGTGCCCGCTCAGGTGCTGGCAGCCAGTCGTCCCGCCGTTGCCAACCGTGTTGCGCTAACCATGCTGCGCTCGCCTCACGATCAGCCTGGCTGCAAATGATGATGCGATCCCCTGCACCGAGCACGGGCGTGCAGATCTGCCAGGTAGCCTTCGAAGGACGCTTGATCCTCACGCATCAGATAGCCCATCATGCCCTTAAAGAACACGGTCCGATGGGGCGTCTGTACGTTGGGATAGAGACGCGGGGCGAGGGCATTGCCCGGATACATGCGGAAATTCTCGGCATACACGGCGCGCGCTTGTCCTGTCACGTGCGCCGCCAGGTCAAGGGCGGCGCCGGCCAGCGGCTCCCATTCAATGCCGATGGTGGGCACCACGCGCGCCGGAAAGGCATCCACCCCAGAGCCAGGAATGAGGAGGGTCTGCCCTTCGAACAGTCCTTGGATGCGCAACAGCTCCAGCAGCGTATCATAGACCGTGATGAGGCGTTGCCACATTGCGCGGTCGTGCTCCGCAGCGGGCACCGTGAGATCCAGGGGCGGGGGAATCACAGCCGTTTCCATACGCGCAAGCAGCCCATCGCGCAACGCCGATGGGTCGGCGGGCGGCGCTGGCGGCTCTGTGCGGGCGTCCTCTTGCGGCTCAGGGCGTGTGGCTCCTGGTGCGGGCTCCTCTCTACCTGGTCCTCCACCCCCTCCCTCTGGTGGCGGATAAGCGTGCAGGAATCCCTGGATGGCAGCGGTATGGTGGACAAGTCCCTCACGAATCGCCATGTGCTCACTGGCAATATTCTCTACCCGCGCCTCATCCAGCGAATAGATATCGCCCAGATCAACCCGGAGTATCTCCTCCGCGGCTCCTCGCACGACAAACTGCCGCAAATGGGTATTGCCACAAATGAGGCGAGCACGATGAATGGCAAGGAGGGTTTCGCCCAATCGCACCCCAACGTTCCAGAGCCTAGTTGGGTCAGTATCATGCGTCCAGAGAAATTCCTGCACGCTTGGCCCAACCCAGTCTGAGACAAATACCAACGGACAGTACCGAGGCAAGGGACTCCTCACTTGAATCAGCGTGGTGAAGAACTCCTGCTCATTAAGACGGAGTGCGCGTGCCGCCTCTCGGTACTCTGCCTCTTCCTGCAGCTCGACGACCTCACACAAGCCTTCGTCCCTTGCTTGACGCAATAAAGCAAGGGTCTCTGCTGGCAGTTGGGATTCGCTCCTCTCTTGCACGACGACATCGCCTCTGGCCTTCGACTGTGGCATGTCCAATCGCGTGCGCGGGACATAGACCCGAAACACTCGCGGGATGACGCGACGACCATCCGGGGTGCGCACGCGCAACGCGGCAAGGTAATTCCTGACGATGCGAGACACGGGTGCGATACCCCGGATATGGGCCGGCTGCCCCTGCCATTCGCCCTGAAATCCCATCACTAACTGAACGTGGGTGAACGGCACAGGCTCACTGGCAGGTTGGTCCCCCTGCACTCCCTTCACCTCCTCTGGCTCCGGTCTTGCCGGAGTCATGCCGCCACCGAGGACCGGTGGCGCGGCGGTTGTTGGCTCGAACCGCTGCCACATCCCGTTCAGGAACACCTCGCGGCCTGCTGGCCCATCGAGGGACCGGACGTTGAGCCCGGGCCTGACGGCGGTGTGTTCCCAGACCAGCGTTAGACGGTAGGAGGTCCCGGCAACCGTGAGGGTGCGACTGAGCGTCTGGGGAGGATCTGCCTGAAGCTGTCCGAGATCTTCCTCAGAGATCGCAAGCTCGGCTCGCCGGTCCCTATCCTCGGTCAGCCCGATGCTGTGCTCGGCCACGCGATCAAGGTAGCCAACACGGATGAGCGCGTTGGCTGCCGGCGCGTCATCGGGGAGCGGACTGCGGGAATCAACTGGGGCGGCCATCTCGAATGCGGCGCCGGCGGCGGGCGGCGCGGCGGCGCGGGCCTGGGCGAGTTGGGTCTCGACGTGGAGGCGGTAGCCGTCGTAGCTGTCGGCGTCCAGGTTCGTCTGATCTCCATAGCGCTCATGAAAGTCCTGCACGCGAACGGCCAGCGCGGCCGGGAGAGGGGCTTCAGGTGGCAGGCGATCCAGCTCGCCTTTGAGCGGGTGGAACTCCTCCAAGATGCCGAGGAGCTCCTGCCAGATCGGGAGCGCCTCCGCGTAGCGCTGCGCGTGCATCAGCTGATCCGCTTCCTCCATCCGGCCTTCGATCTGCCGGCTGCCGGTCCAGCCCACGCGGGGTTTCCGGCGGCCGTGCGGGTCGCGGCGCGTGTTCTCCAGGGCCTCCAGGCGGGCTTCAACTTCCCTGGTCAACTCCACAGGCAAGTTATAGAGTCGGCTGACGACGGTCTGCAAAACCTCCGGCTGGGTTTCCTGCTGGAGGGCATCGCGAAACCGCCGCCGGTAGGTGGACTTGGGGCGAAGGCCGGGCACCTGGCGATCTTCGTTCCAGGCGGCGGCCGCGTACCACAGCCCCTGCGTCCGCAAGCCCGGATCCGGAGACTGCAGCAACGCCCGCAGCATGGCCCCCCAGGCGGCGGTAATCTGAGGATCCCGGCGCCGCTGGAGGCGTTCGGTGTATCGAAGGCGCCGCCGCCCGCTCAGCGAGAGCTCCCCGGCGTTGATCGACCCCGCCAGGGCATGGACGGCGCGCCAGCCCTTCCGCTGGATTGCAAAGAGCTGCCACGTCAGGTCGTGGTCTCGGACCGGATCGCCCAGTTCCTTTGAGAAGAGCTGCGCGATGAACTGGCTCTCCCGCAGGTAGCATCGGTGCTCCGCGAGCAGCCCCGATGGCGGCTCACCTCCTCTGGCAAGCCACGGGTGGCGAAGTGGCTGGGTCCACATCGGATCCCTGAAGGGGGACCAATGCGGATCATCGGCAAGCGCATGGTGGGTGTCCTCATGGATCAGCGTCGCCGCCAGCCCTGCAGCGCTTCGCTGCGTCAGCCGCATCCCCACTTCAACCTCGATGCGATGTCCGGGCTGATGTACATGCGACAACCCGGCCGCCTTCCAGATGCCGGGCCGCGCGATGATGAGCCGGATATGCTGGAGCGGCCGCTTCCAGCCGCTTGCGCGGATGAGCCTGGCGGCCTCATCGAGCTTGGCCCGCTCCGGTTCCGTGATTCCTTCCGCCTGCACCAGGATGGGAAATTCCGCCAGATAGGTGCAGGTGGAGGCGCCTTTCCACCGCGGGACGGATGCCAGCGCCTCCTCCAGGTGCCGCCCCAACCGCTCGACCTTGTGGCGCCCCGGTCGCCTCGCCAGATGCGACATCCGCTCAAACGCCTCCTCCAGCTCGGTGGAGAGGATGGCATTCGTCTCCTGGCCGTTATACCGGAGGAGGGGCTCAGCCAGCCCCGTCATGTACTGATCAAACAGCTTCGGGGAGGTGGCCAGACCCCTGGCGATTGCAGAGATCCGACGGAACCCTTTCATGGCGCGCCGGCGGTCCTTGAATGCCCCGGAGCGAGGACCAGCGGCCTTGGCCGCCGCGGTGAACTCAGCTTGCTTCGCTCGAACCTGGCCGTGGAGCCTTGCCACCCGCTCCAGCCGCTCAGCGGTGGGGGCGTCAACCCGCTTCAGCCCGGCCAGGATGAGGAAGGGCGCGCCGAGCGGCTGCAGGGCCAGCAACACCGTCAGGGTGACGACCTGGAAGACGCGGGAGGACGGGACGGGTTCGAGGAGCGGCTTGAGGAAGCCTGCGAGGCGCCCGCGCCATGGCGGCGCCGGCCGGCGGAATCGCCCCCATAACTCCTGCAGCCAGTGCGGGGTGCCAAACATCCAGCGGTAGATCAGCACCCCGCTCAGGAGCGTCCCAGCGCCCAGGACCGCCCATCCGAGCCATGGGTTGAGCAACGCCACCCCATGGACGACCGCGCCGAAGCCGACCAGCGGCAGAATCAGCTCCTTATACTGGCCGGAGGTTCTGCCTGAGGAGCCGACCCTGAGCGGGGTGATACCGGACGCGGCTTGACGCTGCTGTGGCTTGACGGGCTCTTGCTTCAATGCTACACTTGTCGACGGTGAATCCGATGTCCCATACGTACCCGACCGTCCTGCACTGCTACGTTCGTCCGGAAGGCGACTCCTACCTGGCGTTCTGCCTCGAGCTGGGCCTCTGTGATCGCGGGGAGACGTTAGAGGCTGCGAAGGCGTCGCTGGAGGAAGATATTGCGGGGTACTTGGAGTCGCTGACGCCGGAGAATTTGGCTGGGCTCTTTCCCCGGCCGGCCTCGTGGGAGGTCTATCTTGACTACTACCGCGTCCGGTGCCTGGTGGTGTGGTCGCATCGCTTCCATCAGCTTGCCCAACGCTGGGCGGTGTTTGTCGAGCCCCTCGTGCTGACGCCCCGCTTGGCGCATGGGGCAGTTCGTTCTTAGCCAGCGAGAGTTCGTCCGCATCTTGCGAGCCCACGGATTCAGCCCCACCTCCCAACGCGGGTCCCACCAGTTCTGGGAGCGGCCCGGCTTCAAGGTGACGGTGGACGTCAAGTACACTGAGTACAACGGCTGGCTGCTGAACTCGATGATCCACCAGTCCGGCCTGCCAAAAGCCCTCTTTCGCCAACGCTGACCTGCCGAGTTCCTCCGTCGGCTGCCTCACCGAGCCCGCTTCTCCATCCGTCCTGCCACTCATTCCGCTTATAATCGGACCCATCGCGAGGAGGGTGCCGTCGGACGCGTCGAACTGCAGCGCGGCGCCGGTGGCCGCCGTGAGGATGATCTTGCCGCCCACGTAGGCGAGCGCGATGCCGGCCTGGACCAGGTGCGGGTTGCGCTGCGCCCAGGCGATGAAGGGTTCGAGCCGGTCGTGGCCCCTCTTGGCAAGATCATGGAGATACGACGCCACGTACTTGGCGAGGGTGGCGTCGTGGACGGTGGGGCGGCGTGTGTCCTCGGGCTGATCCGGCGCGCCGATGACGGGAGGCTCGCCGGCTTCGCCGATGAAGACCGGCGTGTCAGGGTCGCTGCTGATGACCGTCTGCAGCGCCATCGCATCCAGCTTACGCAGCAGCTCCTCAATCGGGGGCAGCGTGACCTGGAGGCGCTCGCGGTAGCGGGTCTCGTCGAAGGCGCCGTCGGCGGCCGGGCTGATGACGGCATAGGCGACGTCCTGCGCTTTGAGGCGCGCGGTGATGGCTGGGGTGTGGAACCCGCCGGCGATGAGCATGGTGGCTCGGGGCTGCGGGCTCGGGGCTCGTCGGTCGAGGAGCGCGAGGGTGTTGCGGACGAGCGCTTCGTCGCGCCGGTGCGCGAGCTCATAGAACCGCTCGTGGGTGGGCAGCGCGTCGATGAGCGCGGCCAATTGTCCCGGCGTCACAGGCGATTGGCGCAGAAGCAGCCGCAGCTCCGCGGCGAGCTGATCCGCCGTCAACCCTGAGCGACTGGCCTGGTACTGATGCCAGCCGCTGGGCGAGAGGTGGATATGGATCAGCTCATCGAGCCGTTGGAGCTGCCTGAGCAGCTTCGCCAAGATCCGCTGCTGCTTGGTGCGCCAGGCCGCCTCTTCGAGCAGCTGCTCCAGCGCGTCGAGCTCGTCGGTCAAGGCGGGCGCGCGGACCTGCTGGAAGGCGCGCAGGTACGCGAGGTAGCGGCGCAGCGCCTGGTAAGGCGGGCGGCGCAGCGGGGCGCCGACTGAGAACGCGGCGAGCAGCCGCAGTGTATCTTTGGCATCCGCGAGCCAGGGCGGATCGGCCAGGGGTTGGACCTCGTGCCCCTTGGCGAGGCGCGCCAGCTCGAGGGTGAAGCGCTCGGTCGCGGCCTCGTCGTCCTTGGCGGTCTTGGCGAGCGCGGCGAGGCGCTGCTGCTCATCCGGAGACAGCATGGGGCGGAGCGCCTCCAGCAACCGGTCGCGGTCGGCTTCAACCTCGCGCATGTCCAGCGTCGGGTAGAGCGCATACATCCGCTCGAGCGCCAACAGGTGCGGAAAGGCCTCCAGCCGGATTCTCGGCAGCCTGGCCACGCGCATGAGCTCCTGGAAGTACGGTTTGAACGCCTCAGCGTCATTCGCGTAGGCATCCTTAAGGTCGATGAGCCGAAACAGCGGCCGAGGCCAGATCGCCTTTCGCAGCGGCAGCAGCGCCTCGCGAAGGCGCGCGATCGTCGCCTCCGCCTCGGCCTGCCGTGTCGCGCCCTGCTGATACGTCTTGAGGTGCTCGAGGTAGGCGGCTTCGTCCTCCACGCCCCACAAGGTCACGGCGCCGGGATGGGTGATCGCGTAGAGCTCAGCGCCGGTGAACAGGCCCTCCTCCAGGAACAGCCGCGCGATGCGCGCGGTGGTGGGAGGATCCGGAAAGTCCGAGTAGAGCGTGGTGTCGCAGAGGCCGGAGGCGCCTTCGAGCGCCACGAGGCCGATGCCGAGCCGATCGCGGACATGGCCGACGAGCTCGCCGAGATGGCGCTGGGCTGCGGGGTGCGTGTGCAGGTCCTGCAGATGGATGACGAGCGCGCGGGGCGTCTTCCCGTCCGGCTGCCAGGTGTCGACGACGCGACCCAGCGAGGCCGGCACCGTCAGGGTGGAGAGATCGAGCGCGGCGAGGTCCGCCATCCCCTCGCCGGCCTGCGACGCCGGAAGCGCGGGGCGCGCGAAGACCGCCGGCGCCGGCAGGCTGCTCACGGCCAACGTAGCCGCCAGTACCACCGAGAGAGAACGTCTCCCCTTGCCGGGTCCGCTCATGAGGCCAGAAAATGGATATGATGCGACATCTTACCCAAAGTATACCTGAGGGTTACGATGACCGAGAAGGCTGGAGTCGATCCAACAATTGCCGTGCGGTGAGGATGGGGATCGAGCGGAACTGCTTCAAGGTAAGCAGATGGCGATCGCCGCTCACCACGACATCGGCTCGTCCGTCAAGCGCGCAGGCAAGGAATTTGTTGTCCGCAGGATCGATGACGACCGCATCGACGCGACTGGTGACTCTGACGAGCTCAGCGTAGGGCCGGAGGTCTCGCTCAAGAAGCTGCTTGATGTCTTCCGCGGTCAATTGGAATTTGGGGTAGGTCAGCACCCGCAGGTACTCGTCGAAAATGTCTGAAGAGATCAGCAGCCGACAGCGCCCTTGCTGCCAGGCGTCCACAAGAGGCTGCAAGCGACTTCCCGGCAGCGCGATGGACACCAAGACGTTGGTGTCCAGCACCACCCGAATCACCGCTTGGCCCGCCGTGGCTTAGGCGCGGAGCCGACGTGCTGGCGTGCCCAGCTGACCGCCTCGGTGATCTCCCGGCGGGTGATCCCGATGCGCGCGAAGTGTCGTCTGAGCTCAGCAAAGCTCGTGATCGGGGCGTGACCCGAGAGCCGAATCGGCGTCAGCACAAGGGCACCGCCCCGCAAGTCAGCCAGGAAATACTCCTGGTCGACCCAGCCGGCCTGTTCCAGGAAACGCTTCGGGAGCGTGACCTGATGGGCTCGAGTTAGTTTGACCGGAATCGCCATGGGGCCTCCTGTGCTACAAGGCTAACACGTCCAGAATTACTTTGTCAAGTAATTTACTTATTTTGGGGAAATCCGGCGGGGGCTGAACCGCTGGGGAGGACGCTGGTGGGACGATCCGGGCCGCGGACGGAGCAATCCAGCGGGTACAGATACATCGGCACAAGCCTCGCCGGGTCATCCTGCTCGCCCTTGAGGACCCGTTGCCGCCCGAGCCGGGCGAGCGTGGCGGCGCGCGGCAGCCACAGCTCGGGCTCAGCGAACCGCGCGTGAGGACAGTGCGCCAGGATGCGGTCGCGATACAGGCCGGCGCCGTCGCCGAGAAAGACCGCCGGCTCTGTGACGCGCGCGAGCAGCTCCTCGGCTGGTCCGAGGAGGTAGTCGGTCTGCCTGACGGCCGCCGCGCCGTCCACGCGATAGCTTGCGAGGTAGACGTTGCGCTGCTTGGCGTCCAGCAGCGGGCAGACCAACCCGGAGGCGAACGGGAGGTTGGCGGCCAGCGCATCCAGTGAGGCGACGCCAATCAGGGGTTTCTTCGATGGAAACGCCAGCGCCTTCGCGAACGCCAGACCGATGCGCAGCCCGGTGAACGAGCCCGGGCCGATATCCACCACGATCGCGTCAAGCTGCGGCAAGGTCGCCCCGCCCGCCCGCAGGGTGCGGCGGACCGCCTCGGGCAACTCCACCGCGTGCGGGTAGTCGGCGAGCAGCTCGTAGGAGGCGAGCAGCCGTTCCTCCTCGAGCAGCGCCACGCCCAGTTGCCGCGCGGAGGTTTCAATCGCCAGCAGCTTCATGGTGAGCGTCGCCCAGGTTGACGGTCAGCGCGTCGGCCCGCGCGCCGTGCGGGATGAGGGTGAGCCGTCGGCGGTTCGTGCTGACGTGCTCCAGGCGCACCTCCAGGTGGTCATCAGGCAGCAGCCCCTCGAAGCGCTCGGCCCACTCGATCAGCGTGATCTTGGCGGGGGAAACGATCAGCTCCATGTCGAGCCAGGCTGCGGCCGGCGCGCCGGAGAGCCGGTAGCCGTCGACATGCGCCACCGTCGCGTCGCCGCTTGGCCCGGCCCCAACGGCGGACGGGACAGGATACTCGCGCACCAGGACGAACGTCGGGCTCTTGACGACGGCCGGATCCAGCCCCAGACCTTTCGCGATCCCTTGGATGAGTGTGGTCTTGCCGGTGCCCAGCTCGCCGCGCAGCGCCACGACATCGCCCGGGCGCAGCCGCCGGCCCAGGCGCTCGCCGAACGCCTGCGTCTCCTCGACTGACCTGCTGATCATCTGCGGAAACAGTTTTCAGAAGTGGCGGAAGCCGCGCGGGATCAGCGGCGTCACGCGGCCATCCGGCTGCACAAGTTCCACCCCCACGCCGCGCCGGGCCGCTGCCCCGATCTGCGTCACCGGCACATCGCCCAGCCGCACCGGCACCCGCGCGGCATCGCGAGGGCCGACGGCAAACAGCAGCTCGAAATCTTCCCCGTCCATGAGGGCGTGCCACAGCCCCGACGAAAGGTGTCTGACACCTTTCAAAGCGGGAAAGGTGTCTGACACCTTTTGGGGGACGGTTTGGGCCTCGAGGCGGAGGACGACGCGGCTGGCGCGGCTCATCTGCCAGAGGTCGGACGCGAGGCCGTCCGACAGATCGATCATCGCGCGCACGCGGACGCGCCTGATCAGGCGCTGGGCCTCGGCCAGCCGGGGCGTAAACCGCGCGTGGCGGCCGCTTGCGTACGAGCCGCCGAGCCGGCCGGTGACGAACAGCTGATCGCCGACCCGCGCGCCGCTGCGCAGGGTCAGCTGCTGCGGCCGCACCGTGCCCAGGATCGCGACGTCAACCACGACCTGCGGCGCGCGCACCGTGTCGCCTCCAACGAGCGACACGCCGAACCGTCGCGCGCAACGCGACAGCCCGCTCGCAAGCCCGTCCACGAACCGCACCGGTGTTGCGCGCGGCAGGCCCACCGACGCGACCGCCCAGCGCGGGATGCCGCCCATCGCCGCGATGTCGCTCACGTTGCAGGCCAGCGCCTTCCAGCCGATCCACTCGGCCGGCACGAGCCTGCGCCGGAAATGGATCCCCTCCACCAGCATATCGCTGGCGAACAGCAGCCGCTCGCCCCGGCCACCTGCCCCCCTGGCGGGGGATCGAAGGACCGCCGCATCATCCCCAATGCCGACGAGGACCGAGGACGTCCCCCGGCCGACGCGCCGCCTCACGCGGTCGATGATCCCCCGCTCGCCGATCGTGCGAACCGTGGAGCTCATCCCCCCACCCCTCGTGGAAAAGTGCCAGGCACTTTTCCACAGGCTGGCAAAAATTCGAACCGGCGAAGTGCCTGGCACTTTTTCGGCATGTCAGGCCGCCAGCAGCAGCTGCCTGAAGACGAGCGCCACGCTCATCAAGATGGTGTTGTGCAGGACGTGCACCGACAGCGGCGCGAGGATCGAGCCGGTGCGCTCATACAGGTTGGCGAAGAGGCAGCCCAGGATGAGGATCGGCACGAAGCCGACCGCGTTGGTGTGCAGCAGCGCGAAGGCCGCGCCGCTGACGAGCGTCGCCGCCGCCCGGGAGGCCTTCCGGCGGACCGCCGCGTAGAGCACCCCGCGGAAGAACAGCTCCTCGGCGATGGGCCCCACGACGCACGCCAGCAGGATCGTCAACCAGAGCACCGACGGCCGCTGGGAGCGAAAGAGCAGCTCTTGGATCGGCTCAATCGGCGGACGCCATCCCAGCCGCCGGAACGCCTCGGTGATCAGCGTGAGGAGGAGAACGACCCACGGGAATAGCATCACGTAGGCCCGCACGCTGGTGCCAACCGAAGCCCAGGGTCGTCGAGCCGGCAGCCCGAACGCCCTCCACCAGGGCGAGGTCCCCTTGCCGGCCGCGAAGCTGACAATCATGAGGATGACGAAGCCATCCAGCCAGAGCATCGAGAGCGTCGCCCACAGGTGCGGGTCGGCGGCCAGCCCCGGCGGCAGCGCCGCACGCGTGAACGGCAGCACGCCGGCCACCAGCACCGCGAGGAGGGCGGTGCGCCAGAGCTCGCCCCACGACCACGCCGGGATGCGCCGCGAGGCGGCCGACCAGAACGCGCGCACCTGCCCGCTCCACAGCGTCCAAAACGTCAAGGCGATGCCGAAGACCGCCAGGCCGAGCAGCAGCAGGCTCACGACCGAAAACGCCAGCATCAAGCGCGGCTGCTGGGTGAGGAGCCGTTCCATGGCGCCCCAATCCAGCGCCTTCGGCCACCACTCCGCGTCGAGGGCGCGCTGGGGTACCTCGTGGCCCGTGAACGGATCCACCCATCGAATCGTGATCGCGCGGGAATACAGGACGAAGACGGCCAGGCTAAACATGCCGTAGAGCGCTCGGCCGCGTAACAGCCGTTGGACCAAGGAGGGGACGCTTCGCGTGTCCATTAGGGTGACCTCGGCAGCCTCGCCGTGTCCCCGGAAGAGGCAGATGCGCGCGGAAAGAGGACCGGATGCGGCCCGAGGCGCTGGGCGGGCGAACAACCCGGCCACGTCCGCGCGTCCTCCAGCCGGCGGGGCCGTGCCCCGCAGCCCAACTGTTGCCACATCGCCTCCGCCACCGACGGCATGAACGGCTCCAACACGATCGCCACCATCCGGATCACCTCGGCGAGGATCGCCAGCACGCTGTGCAGGCGCGCGGCCTGATCGGCGTGCTTCGCCAACCGCCAGGGGGCGGCGGTCTCGACATACCGGTTGGCCTGCGAGACCACGCGCATGATCGCCTCCAGCGCCGCGGAGAACTCCAGCCGGCTCATGGCCTCATCGAGCGCCGGCGCCAGGGCGAGGGCGGCCTGGCGCAACGGCTCATCCTCCACGGCGCAGCCCACCGGCGCCAGCGACGGGATGGCGCCTTGGCCGTACCGCTCAAGCATCGAACAGGTCCGGTTGACGAGGTTGCCAAGATCGTTCGCCAGATCCGCCTCGAACCGCTTGAGGAGCGCGTCCTCCGAGAAGCTGCCGTCCTGCCCGAACGGCACCTCGCGCAGCAAAAAGTAGCGGTAGATGTCCGCCGCGTGCGGCTGGCCTTTGAAGAGCTGCGAGACGACCACGGTCGGGTCCACAATGTTCCCGAGCGACTTCGACATCTTCTGCTCGCCGATCTTCCACCAGCCGTGCGCGAAGATGAGCCGAGGCGGGCTGACGCCGAGCGCCCGCAGGATGATCGGCCAGTAGAGCGCATGGTGCCGCAGGATGTCTTTCCCGATCAGATGGATGGCGCCGCCCGAGCCCTCCCAGTAGTGGCGGAACCGCTCGCCGCTGGGCCAGCCCAGCGCGCTGATGTAATTCATGAGCGCATCGAACCACACGTAGGTGACGTGCCCGGGGCTGAACGGCACCTCGATGCCCCACGGCACGCGATCCTTGGGGCGCGTGAGGCACAGATCGGGCAGCGGCTGCTCGAGCAGCGCGAGCACTTCATTGCGCCGCTCCGCCGGGAGGATGAACCCGTCGCGATCGCGAAGTGCGCTCCGCAGCCACTCCCGGTGCTCGTCCAGGCGCAGGAAGTAATCCTCCTCTTCCACCTGGTTGACCGGGCGCTGGCAGGTGAGGCACAGCGGGCGTGCCGGATCGATCTCGCTCAGCCCAAAGCTCGTCTCGCACGGCACGCAGTACCAAAACCGGTAGGCGCCGAGCGTCAGTTGCGGCTTCAGGCGCGTGAGTGCCTCCTGCACGATGGCCTCGTGTGCCGGGTCGGTCGTGCGGATGAAGTGATCGTAGCGGATGTCCAAGGTCCGCCAGAGCGCGCGGAACGTCTCCGAGGCCTGGTCGGCGAACGCCTTCGGGGACAGGCCCTTGGCGGAGGCCGCCTGCGCGATCTTCTCCCCATGCTCGTCGGTGCCGGTCAGGAAAAAGACGTCATCCCCGCGCAACCGATGGTACCGGGCGAGGCAGTCGGCCGCGATCTCGGTGTACGAGTGGCCGATGTGCGGCGCCGCATTCACGTAATAGAGGGGGGTTGTCAAATAGATTGTAGACATCACAACGTACGGGACATGTCTATTTTCCTGGCGGTTGGCTTGGGAAACTAGAAGTGTCCCGCCCACTATACATGCAGGCTCAGCCACTTCTCGCGCGCGAGCGACGCCACGAGCCGGGGGCTGACGAACTGCTCGAGCGAGTCGCGCAGCGCGACCAGCTCGAAGGCGGCCTCGATGCAGCGGCCGGCGTCGAGGCGCTGCGCCTGGCGGCGGAGGGCCGCCGCGTGCGATCCATGCGCGACGGCCGAGGGATCGGCCAGGGCCGCCACGGCCACATCCCGCAGCCAGGCCATCAGCCCGTCCAGTAGATGGGCGACCTCCTGACGGGTCTCCGGCATCGGCTGCGTCAGCCACGCCACCGGCTGCTCGTCGGCCAGCCGGGCGAGCAGCTGCTGGTGGCTCGCCCATCGGTCCAGCAACTCGATCGCGGACACCACGCTGCCGCCGGAGAGCCTGGCCACCGCCCGGGCCATGTCGGGCGCGCACCGCTTTTGGCGCGCCAAGAGTTCCGCGAGCACCTCGGGCGCCAGCGGCTCGCACCGAATCAGCTGGCAGCGGGAGACGATCGTGGGCAGGCACTGGGACAGCCTCGAGGTCGTCAGGAGAAACCGCGTGCAGGACGCCGGCTCCTCCAGCGCCTTGAGGAGGCTGTTGGCGGCTTCTTCGGTCAACCGCTCGGCCCCGGGCAGCACCACGACTTGCCACCGCGCGGAAAACGGCCGCAGCGCGATGCGGCCAAGCACCTGGCGGATGTCGTCGATCTTGATCTGCTCCGAGGCGCCGCCTGGCGACAGGACGTGCACATCTGGGTGGGCTCCCTGCTCCACCTTCGCGCAGACCGGGCAGCGGTTGCAGGGTGGATCGTCTGCCTGCTCGCACACCAGCGCCCTCGCCATCACCAGCGCCAGCAGGCGTTTGCCGACCCCATCGACGCCCGCCAACAGGTACGCCTGCGCCACGCGCCCGGAGGCGAGGTGCGCTCGCAACAAGCGTTTCGCCGCCTCGTGTCCGATGATCTCGTCCCACATCATCTCTGCTGGTGTCAGACAGCTCTGTGGAAACACGACGGCTCCAGGGCAAAAGGTGTCAGACACCTTTCCCGATGCGAGACGACTGGTCGAAAGGTGTCTGACACTTTTTGCGGTCGTCCCAGCGACTGTTCGACAGAGCTGTCTGACACCGTTTCAGGAGCTGCGCGCGGACCGCGTCCGCGGGTTGCGAGGCGTCGATCACCACAACGCGCGTGGGCTCTCGGCGCGCCAGGCGCAGGTAGCCGGCCCGCACGCGCCGGTGAAACGCCAGGGCCTTCCGCTCCATCCGGTCGCGGCCCCGGTGCAGGCGCGCAAAGCCCTGCGCCGTGGGGACGTCCAGCAGGATCGTCAGCGACGGCAGGCAGCCGCCGATCGCCCGCCGCCCGACGCGGTCCAGCCAGCGCACGTCCAGCCCGCCGCCGAACCCCTGGTAGGCCACCGTCGAGTCATGGAACCGGTCGCACACCACGACCTGCCGCCTGCGCAGGGCGGGCCGGATCCGCTCCTCGACCAGCGCCACGCGCCCGCCGATGAATACCAGCGCCTCGGCCATCGGCGACAGCGCCGCATCGCTCTGCAACAGCAGCCGCCGCAGCGCGCGCCCCAGCGCGGTGGATCCGGGATCCCTGATGAAGACCGCCTGGCAGCCCGCCCGCCGCAGCGCCCGCACCAGCCACCGCCCCTGGCTTGACTTCCCCGAGCCCTCCGGGCCTTCTAGGGTGATGAAAAACCCATTGTGAGACATAGACCATGGGAAAATGGGACCGCTTCTATTTTTCTAGAGTCTACCGCAAGGAAAATATAGAAGCGGTCCCATTTTTCACGCACGTCGACAGAGCGTCCCGTGAGGCGTATCGGTTAACAGATAACCCATTGCATTGACTTTCTGGCGAACCGCGTCCGCTTTAGCAAAATCCTTCGCCCTCCTTGCCGCTTCACGTTCATCGATCAGGGCTTTCACATCCGGAGGAACCTGGATACCAACCCCTTGCGTGAAAAGACCGAGCCGCATACCCAATTCCAGTAAATCGAGAAAACAGGACGTTGCAATAGCCGAGCCCTCTACGGTGCCCTGCTCCAAGCCTTCCCGTCCACGTCTGACAAGCTCAAAGAGAACAGCGAGAGCCTTCGGAGTGTTGAGATCCTCCTCCATGGCGTTCTGGAACATTCGTGGATAGTCTAGGCTGCGCATCGCTAATTCAGCCCCTGGGTTCGCCCGAACAGTTAATTGATCGCAGTGCTGTAAAAACCAGCTAAACTCTTCATAATTCTTCTTCGCCTCCGCCATCCGCTCCGGCGAGTAGTCGATCGGCGAGCGGTAGTGGGTCTTGAGGAAGAACAGCTTGAGGTAGTCGGGATGCGGGTAGGCTTCGAGCACCTGCTCCAGCGTCAGGTAGTTGCCCAGCGACTTTGACATCTTCTGGCCCTGAACGGTGAGCAGGCCGTTGTGCACCCACAGGCGCGCGAAGGGCTTGCCGACGGCCTGCGCCTGCGCGATCTCGTTCTCATGGTGCGGGAAGACCAGGTCCACCCCGCCGCCGTGGATGTCGAAGGCATCCCCCAGCTCCTTCGTGCTCATCGTCGAGCATTCGATGTGCCAGCCCGGACGCCCGTCGCCCCACGGGCTCGGCCAGGACGGCTCGCCGGGCTTGGCGGCCTTCCAGAGCGCGAAATCGAGCGGATCCTGCTTGTGCTCGCCCGGCTCGACCCGCGCGCCGGCCTGCAACTCATCGAGGCTGCGGTTCGACAGCCGGCCGTACCGCTCGAACTTGCGCACTGAGAAGTACACATCGCCCTGCGCTTCGTACGCCGCGCCGGCGATCAGCAGCGTCGCGATGCAGTCGGTCATGTCCGGCACGACGCGCTCGGTCGCGCGCGGCTCGACGTCGGGGCGCTGGATCCCCAGCCGGTCCATCGCCGCGTGGTAGCTCGCCAGGTACCGCTCCGCCACCTGCCGGCACGCCGCCCGCAGGTCCCCTGTCTCGCGTCTCTTGTCGCCTGTCTCTTGTCTCGCCCGTTCAATGATCTTGTCGTCCACGTCGGTGACGTTGCGCACGAAGCGCACCTGGAACTGCCGGGAGGCCAGGGCGCGCCGGAGCACGTCGAAGATGAAGGCGCTGCGGGCGTGGCCGATGTGCGGGTCATCGTAGACCGTCGGCCCGCAGACGTAGATCGTCACCGCCGGGGGCGCGAGGGGGGTCAGCGGCTCAATCGAACGGGTGAGGGTATTGTAGAGGTTCACAGGAAGGGGGTGGCTCTCAGGCGGCCTTGCCGCGATGTTCCTTCAGGTGTCGTTCGAGCGCGTCAATCTCATGCTGGAGCGTTTCCAGCCGCTCGGCGAGCGGATCCGGCAGATGCGTGTGGTCCAGGTTGATCCCGGGGAAGTGGCGGTCCTTCGTCCGGGTGATGCGCCCCGGCACGCCGACGACCGTGGAGTGCTCGGGCACGTCCCGCACGACGACGGCGTTGGCGCCCACCATGGCGTCGTCGCCGATCGTGATGTTGCCCAGGACCTTGGCGCCGGCGCCGATGACGACGCGGTGGCCGAGCGTCGGATGCCGCTTGCCCCGCTCCTTCCCGGTGCCGCCCAGGGTCACCCCCTGGAACAGCGTCACGTCATCCCCGAGGACGGCGGTCTCCCCGATCACGACCCCCATCCCGTGATCGATGAACAGGCCCCGGCCGATCCGGGCGGCCGGATGGATCTCGATGCCGGTCGCCCACCGCGCCGCGCCCATGATCACGCGGGGCAGCACCGGCACCCGGATCCGCGTCAGCGCGTGCGCGAGGCGGTGGCAGATGACCGCGTGCAGGCCGGGATACGCCAGCAAGACCTCAAGCGTGTTGCGGGCAGCCGGGTCGCGCTCAAAGCACGCCTTGATCTCCCGGTCGAACGCCACCCGGATGACCAGGAAGAGCACGACGAGCGTGATGAGAAACCACATCATCCCTGGCTCCGGGCTCTGGGCTGGGGGCTGTGGGCACACTTGCCCTGAGCCCCGAGCCCCGCCCGAGCGCGCGTGATCAGGACGACGGCGTGCGCCGCGATGCCGCCCTGGCCCGGCGAGAAGCCCTCGGTCGTCTTGGCCTTCACTGACACCCGCCGCGCCGAAATGCCTAACAGCGCGCCGATCGCCTCGGCCATCCGCGGTTTGTAGCCGATCAGCTTCGGCGCGTCCGCCACGATGGTCGCGTCCACGTTGCAGACCGCCCAGCCGCGCCGGCGTGCCGCCGCGCGCGCCGCGCGGACGAACAGCCGGCTGTCCGCGTTGCGATAGCGGGCATCGCCCGGAGGGAACTGCTCCCCTAAATCCGGCGCGCCGATCGCGCCCAACAGCGCATCCGCCACCGCGTGCAGCAGCACATCGGCGTCCGAGTGGCCGGCGAGCCCCCTCGCAAAGGGAATCGTCACGCCGCCCAGCTTGAGCGGGCGCCTGCCTGCCCGCGCAGGCGGGCCGTTGAACCGATGGACGTCGTAGCCGATGCCAACGCGCATGAGTGATACTCCGCCCCCTAAAGGGGGCGGCATCTTCTCGTTGCCCATCCTTGAGGT
>Ga0137796_10000210_pt1 | contig 36768 bp, 37 predicted proteins | sample OV2TP3_FD_97704 | JGI IMG/M metagenome (GOLD analysis project Ga0137796, IMG submission 97704) | reverse complement strand
GGCGTGCGCCACTTCGACAGCTCGATGGGCGGCCTCGGCGGCTGCCCGTTCGCCCCCGGCGCGAGCGGCAACGTGATCACCGAGGACCTGGTCTTCATGTTCGAGAGCATGGGCGTGGCGACCGGCATCGACCTCGAGCGCCTGTTCGCCGCGCGCGAGGTGCTGGTCGACGGCCTGCCCGGGGAGCCCATCTACGGCCACACGCCGCAGGCGGGGCTCCCCAAGGGCTTTCGCGCCGCGGCGCGGGCATGAGCGAGGCGCCGGTCCTGGTCGCGACGGCGCAAGCCGTCACGACCATCACCCTGAACCGGCCCGGGGCGCTCAACGCCCTCAACCGCGAGCTGACGCTCGCCTTGCGCGACGCCGTGTACGCCGCCGAGTACGACCCGGCGGTGAGGTGCGTCGTGGTGCGCGGCGGCGAGCACTTCATGGCGGGCGGCGACCTCAAGTGGTTCCACCAGCAGCTCGGTACGCGCAGCGCCACCGCGACGCGGGTCGAGTTCGAGGGCTTCATCCACGAGGTGCACGCGCTCATCGTCAGCATGCGCCGCATGCCCAAGCCGGTGCTGGCGAGCGTGAGCGGCGCCGCGGCCGGCTTCGGCCTGAGCCTGATGCTGGCCTGCGACCTGGCGATCGCCGCCGACAGCGCCTATTTCACGCTCGCCTACGCCCTGATCGGCACCAGCCCCGACGGCGGCTCGACCTTCTCGCTGCCGCGCGTCGTGGGCGCGAAGAAGGCGATGGAGATCGCGCTGCTCGGCGAGCGCTTCGACGCCGCCACCGCCGAGCGGCTGGGCCTGGTGAACCGCGTGGTGCCGGCGGCGGCGCTGCAAGCGGAGACGGCGAAGCTCGCGGCGCGGCTCGCCGCCGGCCCGACCGCCGTGTACGGGCGCACCAAGGCGCTGCTCAACGGCTCGCTCGGCTCGAGCCTGGAGGCGCAGCTGCAGCGCGAGGCGGAGTGCTTCGCGCAGAGCGCGGCCGAGCCCGACTTCGCCGAGGGCGTGCGCGCCTTCGTCGAGAAGCGCAAGCCGCGCTTCACCGGCGCCTGAGAGGCGCGCGCGTGCTGCCGCTCGAGGGCGTGCGCGTGGTCGAGTTCGCGCACATGGTGATGGGCCCCTCCTGCGGGCTCGCGCTCGCGGACCTGGGCGCCGAGGTAGTCAAGGTGGAGCCGCTCGAGGGCGACAACACGCGGCGGCTGGAGGCCGCGGGCGCTGGGTTCTTTGCGGTCTTCAACCGCAACAAGAAGAGCTTCGCCGTGGACCTCAAGCACCCCGAGGGACGCCGCCTGGTGCTGCGCCTCATCGAGCGCGCCGACGTGCTGACGGAAAACTTCCGCCCCGGCGCGCTCGAGAAGCTGGGTTTCGGCTACGCGGTGATCGCCGCGCGCTGCCCGCGCCTCGTCTACTGCTCGCTCAAGGGTTTCCTCGACGGCCCCTACCAGCACCGCGCCGCGCTCGACGAGGTGGTGCAGATGATGGGCGGGCTCGCCTACATGACGGGGCTGCCGGAGCGGCCGCTGCGCGCCGGCGCCTCGGTGGTCGACATCATGGGCGGAACCTTCGGTGCGCTCGGCGTGGTGGCGGCGCTGCGCGAGCGCGAGCACACCGGCCGCGGCCGGCTCGTCACCAGCGCGCTCTTCGAGAGCACCGCCTACCTCGTCGCGCAGCACATGGCGCAGTTCGAGCTCACCGGCGAGGCGCCGCAGCCGATGTCGGTGAAGCGCCCGGCCTGGGGCGTGTACGACATCTTCGAGACGGCGGGCAGCGGGCGCCTGTTCGTGGGGGTGGTCACCGACACGCAGTGGGAGATCTTCTGCCGCGAGTTCGGCGAGGCGGAGCTCGCCGCCGACCCGCGGCTCGGCTCCAACGGCGCGCGCGTCAAGGAGCGCCACTGGCTCGTGCCGCGGCTTGCCGGGATCTTCAAGCGCTACGGCGTGGACGAGCTCGCGCGCAAGCTGGAAGCGATGGGACTCCCGTTCGCCCCCATCGCCAGGCCCTGGGACCTGCTCGAGGATGCGCACCTGCGGGCCTCGGGCGGCCTGCTGGAGACAAGGCTGCCCGACGGGCGGATGTTTCACGCGCCCACGCTGCCGCTGGCGCTCGACGGCGCGCGCCTGCCCAAGCGCGCCGACCCGCCGCGCGTCGGCGAGCACAGCCGGGAATTGCTCGCCGAGCTGGGCTGTTCACCGCGGGAGATGGCAGATCTCGTCGAGCGGCGTATCGTCGCTTTCCCCACCTGTGGAGGTAACGAATGACAAGAGCAAACCGTAAAGAAGGGCCGCGGCGCGAGCCGCTGGCGGCGGATCTCAACCGCCGCAGGGTTCTGCGGGGCATGGCGGCCTTCGGCGGAGCGCTGGCGCTGGCGGGCTGCGGCACGGCGATGCAGCCCGGCGCGGGCACGGGCGCCTACGCGCGCCTTGCCGGCGGGCGGATCTCGGTCCGCTGGCTCGGCGGAGGGGTCGCGGAACTCGCCACGCCCGACTACAAGCAGATCGCGTATGCCGATGCCTGGTTCTGGAACAACGCCGGCTGGACGCGGTTCAAGGTGCAGAAGCCGGCCGAGTACGCGACCAAGGGCGGCTTCGCCCAGTACGTGGCCAGCAAGAAGCCGGAGGCGGTGTTCGTGCTGCTTACGCACGACCACGGCGATCATATCGGCGACTATTTTGAGGCGCTGAAGGCCCTCACGGATGCCGGCGTCCCGGTCATGACCGCCGGGCAGAGCGACCTCATGCGCAAAGGGCTTGTTCCCGAGTTCAAGAAGGCCGGTCTGGATCCGGCCAAGATCGTCGTCAATCGCGGCGCCGGGATGAACTTCGGCGGCGCGGGGAGGCACGGCGCCATGACCGCGCGCCTGGTCCCTGCCGTCCACTCCACCCTTGCCGGCTTTCCGTCCGTCGGCTTCATGCTGGACATCGGCGGCACGCGGATCTACATCAGCGGCGACACCGACCTCTACGGCGACATGAAGACCCTCGGCGAGCGTTACCAGCCGAATCTGGCGCTGGTGTGCGTGGGCGACGGCCCCTTCACGATGGGACCGGAGGAGGCGGCCTTGGCGTGCCAGTGGCTCGGCGTGACGCACGCGATCCCCGTGCATTACGCGCACAACCCGCTGGTGCGCGGCGTCGAGGCGGGCGAGGACTTCCGCCGCGCGATGTCGCAGATCGCTTCGAACGTTCAGGTGATCGTGCCGAAGCCCGGCGAGACGCGCGTCATCCAGACCTGACCGGGGTAACGGCAGACGGCGAAAACGGAGCCTCGGGCCCCGTTTTCATTTCGGCAGCGCGTCGATCCCCGCCTGGGCGATTATCTCGTCCTGGCGGGATTGCACGCCCGAGACGCCGACGGCGCCCACGCAGGTGCCGTCGGCGATCACCGGCACCCCGCCCTGCACCGGCAGGATGCCGGGCATCTTCATCAACTCGCGGCGCGCCTGCACCCGCTCCTGCCAGCTGCCCGAGGTGCGGCGCGACAGCGCCGCGGTGCGCCCCTTCTCCAGCGCGATCGCCGCGTTCGCGGGCGTGGCGCCGTCCATGCGCACGAAGTGCAGCAGGTGGCCGCCGTCGTCGAGGATCGCGATGGCGACGACCCAGCCGTTGCCGCGCGCTTCGGCGAGCGCGCCGGCGGCGATGCGCTCGCAGTCCTCCAGCGTCAGTGCCGGACGCGTCTTCATTCCTTGCAGGGCCATGCGGCGGGGCGCTTGAGGCCCGCCGGCAGGCGGGTGCCCGAGTCGCCGCAGGCGACGTCGAGCTGCTCCTGGGTGAGGCCCCTGGCCGCGCTCAGGTCGGTGCGCTCGAAGCGGGCGCCGAACGTGAACGCCCTGGAGAAGTCCGCCCCCGCGAGCTGCGCGCCGCGAAAGCTCGCGCGCGCGAGGCTGGCGAAGCCGAGCTTCGCGTCCTGCAGGTCGGCGCCGTCGAAGCGCGTGCGCCCGAAGTCGCCCTTGGCGAGGTTCGCGCCCCTGAGCACGGCCTTGCTCAGGTCGCAGCGGTGGAACTCGGCCTTCTCGAGGTTGGCCGCGGCGAGGCGCGCGCCCTGGAAGCCGCTGCGGATAGCGACCGTCTTCTCCAGCCGCGCGCCCTCGAGCCCGGCGCCGCGGAACGAGCTGCGGCTCAGCTCGGCGGCAACGAAGCTCGCCCCGCCCAGGTCGGCGCCGCGGAAGTCGATCCCGGCGAGCAGCGCGCGATCGAACTTCGCGCCCTTGAGCGACTGCTCCCTGAGGACCAGGCGCGACTTCTGGCAGCCGGACCAGTCGACGCCGGCGCCGGCCGGGTCGCCGCAGGCCGCGCGCAGGCCGGGCGCGGCCAGCCCGAGCGCTACCGCGAGCAGCGCGAGCCGCTTCATTGCAGGCATTGGCGGATCTGCTCCAGCGCCCCGGGGTCCTCGATCGTCGTGAGGTCGCCCGGATCGCGCCCCTCGGCGAGCGCCTGGATCGAGCGCCGCAGCGTCTTGCCCGAGCGCGTCTTGGGCAGCAGCGTCACGAAATGCACCGCCTTCGGGCGCGCGATGGCGCCGAGCTGCTTGTCCACCGTCTCCATGACCTCCTGCGCAGAGGTGTTCTTGGAAGGATCCTTCAAGACCGCAAAAGCGAGCGGCATCTGGCCCTTGAGCGCGTCGGCCACGCCGACCACCGCGCACTCGGCGATGTTGGGATGCATGTTCACCGCCTCCTCGATCTCGCGGGTGCCCAGCCGGTGGCCCGCGACGTTGATCACGTCGTCGGTACGGCCGAGGATGTAGAAATACCCGTCCTTGTCGCGCAGGCCCCAGTCGAAGGTCGCGTAGACCATCTTCGACTTGAAGGTGGTGAAATACGTCTGCACGTAGCGCTCGTCGTCACCCCAGACCGTGGTCATGAAGCCTGGGGGCAGCGGCGGCTCGATCACCACCACCGCCTTCTCGTCCGGCCCGGCCTCCGAGGCATCCGCTTCGCGCAGCAGCTTCAGGTCGTAGCCGTAGACCGGGAACGAAGGGCTGCCGAACTTGATCGGCGTGTGCTCCACGCCCGGCACCTGCGACAGCAGCGGCCAGCCCGACTCGGTCTGCCAGTAGTGGTCGACCACCGGACGGCCGAGCCCCTGCGCGATCCAGACGTGCGTCGGCTCGTCGAGCGGCTCGCCGGCGAGAAACAGGTGCTTGAGCGCGGAGAGGTCGTACTTCTTCAGCCACGCCGGGTCCTGCTTCTTCAGCACCCGGATCGCGGTGGGCGCGGAGAACATGACGTTGACCTTGTGATCCTGCACGATCTTCCACCACACGCCCGCGTCGGGCCGCACCGGGACGCCCTCGTACATGATGGTGGTCATGCCCGCGATGAGCGGCGCATAGATGATGTACGAGTGCCCCACCACCCAGCCGATGTCGGAGGTGGTGAACATCGTCTCCCCGGCGCCGCCGCAGAAGATGTACTTCATCGAGGCGGCGAGCGCGACGGCATGCCCGCCCACGTCGCGCTGCGCGCCCTTCGGCCGCCCGGTGGTCCCCGAGGTGTACAGGATGTAGGAGGTCTCGTTCGACTCGAGCCAGGCGCAGGGCAGCTGCGCGCCGGCGTGCCGCGCGGCGAGGTCCTTCCAGTCGATGTCCCGGCCCTGCACCACCGGCATCGCAGGATCGAGCCCGCGCCTGAAGATCAGGACCTTCTCCGGCGGGTGCCGCGCGAGCCTGAGCGCCTCGTCCACCAGCGCCTTGTAGAGCACGACCTTGCCCATGCGGCTGCCGCCGTCGGCGGTGATCATCAGCTTGGGGCGGGCGTCGTCGATGCGCGCGGCCAGGCTCGCCGCCGCGAAGCCGCCGAACACCACCGAGTGGATCGCGCCGATCCGCGCGCAGGCGAGGATCGCGAAGCAGGCCTCGGGGATCATCGGCATGTAGACGACGACGCGATCCCCCCGGCCTACGCCCAGGGACTGCAGCATCGCCGCGGCGCGCTGCACCTCGGCATGCAGCTCGCGATACGTGTAGCTGCGCTCCTCGTTCACCTCCGTAGAGATGTAGACGAGCGCTTTCTGCTCCCCGCGCGCGGCGAGATGCCGGTCGAGCGCGTTGTGGCAGAGGTTGGTCTCCCCGCCCACGAACCACTTGGTGAACGGCGGCCGGGAGTAGTCGAGCACCTGCGTGAAGGGCTGGTGCCAGTCGACGAGCTGCGCCTGCTCGGCCCAGAAGCCCTCGCGGTCCTCGATCGAGCGGCGGTGGAATTCGCGGTACGTGGTCATGGCGTCAGGCGTTGAGGTCGACGACGACGCGGCGCGACACTCTCGCGTTCACGAAGTCGTCGAAGACTTTCGGCAGGTCGGCGAACGCCACGGTGCGCGCCATCTCCCTGAGCAGCGGCGGGCGCATGTCGCCCGCGAGCCGCCCCCAGACCGCGCGCTCGAGCTCCGGCGTGGGGCAGTCCGTGGAGTTGATCCCGAGCAGGCTCACGCCGCGCAGGATGAAGGGCATGACGGTGGTGCTCAGGTTGTGGCTCGCCGCGAGGCCGATCGAGGCGATGACGCCGTTGAACTTCATGGTGCTCGCCATCCAGGCGAGCACCTCGCCGCCGAGGTTGTCCACCGCCCCGGCCCAGGTCGCCTTGTCCAGCGGCCGGATCTTCGCCAGGTCCAGGCTCGAGCGCAGCAGGATGGACTGGGCGCCGAGCCTGCGCAGCCAGTCAGACTCGGCTTCCTTCCCGGTGAGCGCGGTCACCTCGTAGCCGAGCCTTGCGAGCGCCGCGATCGCGATCGAGCCGACGCCCCCCGTGGCCCCGTCCACCACCACCGGGCCGTTGGCGGGCTTCAGGCCGTTGTGCTCCATGCGCACGATCGCGAGCCCGGCGGTGTAGCCCGCGGTGCCGAACGCCATCGCCTCCCACAGGGTCATTCCTTTCGGCACCTTCACCGCCCAAGCCGCGGGGATGCGAGCGTACTCGGCATAGCCGCCGTGGTGCTTCACCCCCAGCTCATGGCCCACCGCGAGCACCGCGTCGCCCTTCGTGAAGCGCGCGTCCGAGGACTCCACCACCGTCCCCGCCAGGTCGATGCCGCCGATGCACGAGGGCCGCAGCAGGATGCGGCCCTTGCCCGTGGCCGCGAGCGCGTCCTTGTAATTGACGTCCGAGTAGGCGACCCGCACCAGCAGCTCGCCGGGGTCGAGCTCGTCGAGCGAGCACTCGACGAACTCGGCGCGGATCTTCTTCTCGACCTCGGTGAGCTTGTACGCCTTGAAGCGCTGCATGCCGGTCCCCCTGTGCGCGCATTCTACCGGCCCGGGGCCGAGGGAGCCTACGCGCCAGCCCGCCCGTCCTCGACTGTGGCGATCGCTTCGATCTCGATCAGCCATTCGGGGCGGGCGAGGCGCGCGACCTGCACCAGCGTGCTCGCAGGCAGGTTGCCCGGCAGATGGCGGTCGCGCACATCGCGGTACACCTGGATCTGGGATGCGTCGAGCATGAATACGGTGATCTTCGCCACGTCCTCGAACGTGGCCCCGCCCGCCTCGAGCGCCAATCGCAAGTTCCTGAACACCTGCTCGGTCTGCGCTCGCAGATCGCCGGCACCGACCAAGGCGCCCGCAGCGTCGAGGGCCACCTGCCCGGCGATGTAGAGGGTCCGGCGCGGTGTCGCCTCCACCACGTGGGTGTAGCCGACGGGCCTGGACAGCGTGGGCGGATTCGAGCGCCTCATGGCGCTAGACGAACTGCACCGACAGGCTGCCGAGCGAGCCGAAGTCGGCGCGCAGCGTGTCGCCCTGCTTCGCCCACACCGGCCGGATGAACGAGCCCGAGAGCATGACGCGCCCGGGCTCGAGCACCGTGCCGAAGCGGCCCACCTTGTTGGCGAGCCAGGCGATGGCGAGCGCCGGGTGGCCGAGCACGCCTGCGGCGATGCCGGTCTCCTCGATGTCCGCGTTGCGGTAGAGCATGCCGCCGACCCAGCGCAGGTCCACGTCCATCGGCCGCACGGGGCGTCCCCCCAGCACCAGCCCGGCGGCGGCGCCGTTGTCGGCCACGGTGTCGAAGATCTTGCGCGGGTTCTGCACGCGCGCGTCGATGATCTCGATCGCCGGCACCACGTATTCCGTGGCACGCAGCACGTCGAGCAGCCCCACCCCGGGCCCTTTCAGCGGGCTGCCGAGGACGAACACCAGCTCGATCTCGACGCGCGGCACGATGAAGCGCTCGAAGGGGACGGCCGCGCCGTCCTCGATCTGCATCGCGTCGTGCAGCACGCCGTAGTCTGGCTCGTCGATCTGCGAGGACTGCTGCATCGCCTTCGAGGTGAGCCCGATCTTGTTGCCGATGATCCTCGAGCCTGCGGCGACCTTGGCGGCGTTCACCATGCCCTGCACGGCATAGGCGTCCTCGAGGGTGATGTCGGGCCAGGTCGTCGAGAGCTGCACCACGGGCTTGCGCTCTCTTTCGGCGCGCAGCAGGCTGTCGGCGGCTTTCTTGCGGTCGGCTTCGTTCATCGGCGGATCCTCAGCGAAACGCCCAAAGGGAGAACCACGGAATGTAGGTCACGAGCTGCAGCGCTGCGAGCGCCACGAGGAAGAAAGGGATGACCCCCAGGTACATCTCGCGCAGGCTCGCCTTGAACACGGCCTGCGCCATGAACAGGTTCAGCCCAAAGGGCGGCGTGAAGGTGCCCAGGCTCAGGTTCATTACCAGGATAACGCCGAAATGGATCGGATCGACGCCGATCGCGACGGCGATGGGCACGAGCAGCGGCGTCAGGACCAGGATCGCGGAGGCGGTGTCGATGCAGGTGCCTATCAGCAGCAGGAAGGCGTTGATCGTCAGCAGCACCACTGCAGGCGGCACGTTCAGCCCGCCGATCGCCTTCGCCACGGCCTCCGAGGTGCCGCTGACGGTCAGCAGCCAGGAGTACACGCCGGCGAGCGCGACGATGACGAAGACCTGCGCCGTAAGCACGGCGGTCCTCGAGGCGGACTCCAGGATCTGGCGCCACGTCACCTCGCGGTACACGATGCCGACGACGGCCAGCGCGTAGACGCAGGCGATGCCGGCCGCTTCCGTGGGCGAGAACACGCCCGCGTAGAGACCGCCCAGCACCACGACCGGCGCGAGGATCGACCAGACGCCGTCGCGCGTCGCGGCGATGAACTCGGCCAGCACGAAGCGCCGCTGCGGCCGCTCGCCCTGCGCCACGGCGTAGGCGTAGATGTAGAGCGCGAAGGCCCCCCCCAGCAGGATGCCGGGGACGATGCCGGCGGTGAAGAGCCGCAGCAGCGACGTCTCCGAGGCGACGCTGTACAGGATGAAGCCGACCGAGGGCGGGATCAGGTTGTCGATCGCCGCCGCGGAGACGATGAGGCTCGAGGAGAAGCGCTCGCCGTAGCCGGCCTGCCTCAGCCGGTCGTAGGTCATGCTCCCGATGGCGGCCACCGCGGCCGTGGTCGACCCGGAGATCGCGCTGAAGACGATCGTCGTTCCGAGCGCGGTCTGCGGCAGGTAGCCGCGCACGCCGCCGACCATGGACGCGACCCAGCGCACCAGGCGGTGCGATATGCCGCCGCGCGCCATCAGGTCGCCGGCGAAGACGAAGAACGGGATCGCGATGAGCGCGTACTTGTCGAGCGAGGCGAAGATGTTCTGATGGATCAGCTGCGCCGGCAGCTGCATGACGAAGATGAGCGCCAGCGTAACCGCGACCAGCAGGATGACGAAGAACGGGTAGCCCAGCACGAGGAGCGCGACGGGCACCACGGCCAGCGTCCACTGCAGCCCCGACACGTCAGGACCGGTCGAAAAGGCGCGCGCGCGAGCGCAGGCCGAGCGCGCAGAGCGAAAGCACGAGACCGACCAGGATCGCGAGGTTCGGGACCCACAGCGGGAAGCCGATGCTCGGGTGCGTCTGACCCGTGCGGAGCATGAGCGCCACGACCTTCGCGGACTGCCAGGCGGCGAAGGCGAGGCAAGCGGCAAAGACGACAAGCATGGCGAGGTTGTTGGCCAGCCGCCAGCGGCCGCGCAGGCTGGCGGACAGGAGGTCCATGGCCAGGTGCTCGCCACGGTAGGTGACCACCACCACGCCGAGGAACACGCTCCAGATGAGCCACACGCTCAACACCGCCTCGGTCCAGACGATCGCCCAGCCGAAGACGTACCGGCCGAGGATGTTGGCCAGGTTGAGGGCGACCGCCGCCAGCATCAGCCAGCCGAGCAGCGCGCTCGGCCAGCGATCGAAAACGGCGCCCGCGAGCGGGCGCCGCTCCAGGGGGTTAATGCTTCTCCCCGACAGCTTTCATCCGGCGGTAGAACGCGCTGAGCGCCGGGTTGTCCTTGGTAACCGTCTCCCCGACGTCGGTGATCGCCTTGCGCAGGCGCTCGAGCTCCGCCGCGGACAAGGTCTGGATCTGGCCGCCGGCCTGCTTCCAGCGCCCGATCATCTCGTCCTCGATCTCCTTCGCGCGCCGCGCGAGCCGGGGCTGCATCTCCTCGCCGACCTGGATCACCATCTGCCGCAGGTCGGCCGGCAGCTTCTCGAGCCACACGTTGCTCAGAACACCGACGGACACGATCATCGTGTCGTGCGTCTGCGTGATCACCTTGCCGAGGTCGATGAACTTGAAGTTGACGTAGACGGCCGTGCCGCTCATGGTGCCGTCGATCGCGCCCTGCCGGATACCCGGAATCACTTCCGGGAGGTCCATCGGGACGGCCGAGGCGCCCAGCAGGCGCATTCTCTCGCGCTCCGCGGGCGTCGCGTTGACGCGCAGCTTCTTGCCCTTGAAGTCGTCGAGCGACCTGATGGGCGGCAGGGCGAAGTAGTGCGACGGCGAATAGGTGTACACCGACACGCCGCGCAGGCCCTTGTCGCGCCCGAGCGCGAGGATCTCCTTGTTCATCTCCGGGTCGTTGATCACCCGGCTCGCGTGCTCCTGCCCCTTGAACAGGAAGGGGATGGCGAACACGCCGAAGCGCGGGTCGATGCCGGCGAAGAAGTCCGTCGGAGACGTATAGGCCTCGATGGTGCCGGTCTGCGTGCCCTGCATCATCGAGGGCCCGGTGCCGAGCTGCGCCCGCGGGAAGATCTTGACCTCGATCCTCCCGCCGCTGCGCTTCTCGACCTCCTCCTTGTACCAGTTGGCCCACTGGTGCTGGATGTCGTTGGCGGTGCCGAAGCCGAACTTCATCGTGAAGTCCGCGGCGTGCAGCGGCGATGCCGCGCACAGGCCTGCCAGCAGCAGGCCGGTTCCCAGTCTCGATCGCTTCATGTGCTCCTCCATTGGATGGCTACGTTACCCATTTGGCTGCGGGCGTGCAATCGGCGACCGCCATCTAGCCGCCGCGCAGGAACGCCAGCACCGCGTCGTTGAAGCGGCGCGGCCGCTCGAAGTAGGCGAGATGGCCCGCGCCCTTGAACAGGTTGCACTGGCCGTTGGGGAACAGCCGGGCCGCCTCCTCGAGCTCGGCGGCGCCGAACAGCGGGTCCTCCGAGCCGCCGACGACGAGCACCGGGAACTGCAGCCGCGCGGCGACTTCGGCCGTCACCTTGCACGCGTCGAACACGGGCATCGTCTTGGGCGTCGGCGGCCCGTCGGAGGACGCCATGATCTCGGCGTAGAGGAACGTCAGCGCCGGGAAGTCGAGGTGCATCGCCTCGCCGACCGGGCCGTACGGGTGATACGCCACGGCGAAGCGCTCCTTCTCGCCCTCGCTGCGCACCGGCGGCACGCCGCGCGCCCCGATCGCGGGGGCGCCCGACTGGAAGCGCGCCTGCAGCTCGCGCCCCCGGTTCCGCATGCGCGCCCTGCGCTCCTCCCAGGCCGCGGCGATGCGGGGGGTGGTCACGCCGCCCGTGCCGCACACCAGGATCAGCTTCTCAACGCGCTCCGGGTGCTTGACCGCGAAGTGCAGCGCCGGGCCCGTGCCGAGCGACGAGCCCATGATGCTCACCCTCTGGCCGCCGAAGCCGGCATGCTCGATCAGCGCCTCGAGGTCGCGCAGCAGCAGGTTCCCGTCGCCGACGTCGTAGGGCTGCTTCGGGCGCGACCGGCCGAAGCCGCGCAGGTCGTAGATGAGGCAGGAGTAGTGGTAGCGCAGCTCCGCCACCTGCTGCCACCACGAGAAGTGCGTGCCGCTGGCGCCGTGCAGGAAGACCAGCGGCGGCCCGTCGCCGTGCAGCTCGTAGTAGAGGTCGGTGTCCTCGAGGGCGAGAATCGTCATGCGGGACTAGCGGCGCGCCACGTGGCGCCCGTGTGAATGGTCGAAGCGCTCGTGGTGCTGGCGCAGCAGGTCGGCGCCGTAGTCGCCGCCGTTCGGCGTGCGGATGATCGTGTGGATGTGGTGGCGCGAGGGCTCGAGGTTGTCGAACACGATCCCCGGGTGGTGGTCGAACTCGATCAGCACCACGGGGCTGTGCGTGCGGTAGTAGAACGGGCCCTCGTCGCCCGTCGCCCCCATCCAGGCGAAGTGGGTCTCGTTGAGGTGCGCCTCCACCTCCGACATCTTCACCGCGGCGTGGTCCTCGCGCGCCCAGCCGACGTAGGTGCGGATGAGCTCGAGCAGCAGGCGCCGCTGCACGTCGGAGAGCTGGTCGCCGCGCAAGCCTGCGTAGGGAATCACGGCGTTGTCCTTGAATGCCGCGCCCTGCATCCGGCCGTCGATCGGGTGCTTCAGCTCCGGCGGCAGCGCCTCGGGGGAAATCGATTCGCAGAGCACCGCCGTGCGGCACTGGGCCGCGTCGAGCGAGCGGATGAGATCCAGGCCAACGCGTGCCTCCAGCCCGAACACCGAGGTGCCCGCCAGCGGGCCCCGCGCCACGCTGCACGGCTCGGAGCCCATGAAGCTCGGCGTGCACACGAGCTGGTCGCCGAGCACGAAGAAGTTGAGGCAGAGGTGGTGCCCGTCGATCTGCCAACCCCAAGGGGCGTCGGCCGAGGGCGCGCCGAACAGGCTCACGAAGTACGGCCATTCGCCGTAGTCCGCGGCCCGGCCCGTGACCTCCACCAGCAGGCCGTTGAGCCGCATGATGTCGCGCGCCTGCTCGAAACCGCGCGCCGACAGGGTCCGTCGCATCAACTCCATCGCCGCGTCGCGCTGGCGCTGGCTGAGGCCGTCCAGGATCAGCCCGTGGCGAAAGACGTTGGGGTGGATGTTGAACCACATGCGGCGCTCGACGGCCTCGGTGTCGAGCACCACTCTGGCGCGCTGCGCCGCGTCCAGGGCCGCGAGGAACGCCTGCGCCGCCTCGATGATCGGCCGCGTCGGGACGCCGGTCGCGCGCAGCGCGTACAGCCCCCGGTGCACCCGGCCATCCGTGGAGACGCCGACGAGGGGCTCGGCGAGCGAGGCGCGCGCCGCGGCCAGCACCGGCTGGATCATCGGCGGCTCGACCGTGAGCCGCTCGCGCGCCGAGGTGGAGGGCAGGCCGCGAAAACCGAGCTCTGTCCAGTCTTTCATCGCAGGCGGAACATACACCGGCCGCGGCGCGCCACGGCAGCCCAATTCAAATTGGGTGGCCCGGCGCTACCAGACCAGGTCGCCCTCGCGGATCAGCATCATGCAGCGCTCCTCGCGCGTAAAGGGCGCGTGCGGCTTGCCGCAGGGCATGCGGAACCAGACGCCGGTGGTGTAGGAGGTGTACTCGTCGGTGAGCCGGCCCTTGACCACGAAGGTCTCCTCGCCGATCGAGTGGTCGTGCGAGGGCAGCTGGCGGTTCGGATAGACGTTGCCAATCCGGCCGGTCTCCAGCCCGTTGGGATCCTTGTGCAGGTGCAGCACTTCGGCGCCCCGGTGCGGAAAGTCGAGCCATTTCACGCTCTTGGTGTCGATCACCTTGCGCTCGCGCGACGCCTCATCCTTATAGATCGGGACGCGGCGCTTGGCGTAGAACACGCAGCCGTCCTTCGACGTGACCGTCTGGCGCGTGCCCGGCGGGTTCCAGATCCAGGTGTGCTGGCCGTAGCGGCCGTGCTCGTCCTCGAAGCTCCCCTCCAGGACGAAGACCTCCTGCCGCTCCTTGAGCGTCTCGGCGGGGAGCGACGTCCCCGGGTCGAGCTTGAGCAGCGCCGTCTCGCGCCCCTTGACCGGATGGTCGACGCGCTCGAGCACCTTGATCGAGACGCCGGGGAACGCGGTCGGCTCCCACGCAATCGCGTTGGTGTCGACCACGGCGCACTGCTCGGGATCGGCGTTGACGGGGGCGGTGGTGAGCATGGAATCCTCCTTGACTGGCCGGGTAACGATAATGACAATGACTCGCGCCAGTCAAGCCAACGGAGAGAACGTGTCCACTCCCGCCGAAGAGCCGGTCATCGCGCAGAAGGGGCCCTACAAGGTGGAGCTGCTCGCCACCTACCGCTACGCGTGGTGCGCGTGCGGGCTGTCGAAGTGGCAGCCGTTCTGCGACGGCTCGCACACTTCCAAGCCGGGCTTCAAGCCGAAAGTCTGGATCCAGGAGAAGGACCAGACCGCGTTCCTCTGCGGCTGCAAGCACAGCGCCAAGTTCCCCTTCTGCGACGGCACGCACAAGAAGCTCTAGGCGGGTGAGCGGCGCGGTCGACGTCCACGCGCACTGGTACCCGCAGGCTTTCCTCGACCTGCTCGGCCGCGAGGGCCCGGGGCATGGGCTGGAATGGCGGGCGACCGACGCCGGGCCCCAGTTCAGCATCCGCGGCCTCGCCACCGGCCCCGCGGGGCCGCGCTTCGTCGACCTCGATGAACGCCTGTCGGCGATGGACGAGCAAGGCGTGGCCGTGCATGCGCTCTCGCTGTCGCAGCCGATGGCGTACTGGGCGGGACGCGACCTCGGCCAGCGCCTCTGCGCGCTCTTCAACGACGAGCTCGCCCGCGCCCACGAGCGCTCGCCCGCGCGCCTGGTCGGGCTCGCGACCCTGCCGCTGCACGCGCCCGACCTCGCGCTCCGGGAGCTGGAGCGCGCCGCGCGGCTGCCGGGGGTGCGAGGCGCCTATGCGGCGACGGCGGTGCTCGACCGGGAGCTGTCGGACGAGGCTTTCTTCCCGGTCTACGAGGCGCTCGAGGGGCTCGGGCTGCCCCTCTTCCTGCACCCGGTGTTCGTGATCGGCGAGCAGCGCCTCAAGCGGTTCTACCTGACCAACCTGCTCGGCAACCCGTTCGAGGGCGCGATCGCGGCGGCGCACCTGATCTTCGGCGGCGTCCTCGATCGTTTTCCCCGGCTCGAGGTGGTGCTGCCGCACGCCGGAGGCGCGTTCCCGTGGGTTGCGGGACGCCTGGAGCGCGGCTGGGAAAAGCGGGCCGAGCTGCGGACCTGCAAGGCGCCGCCGAGCGCCTACCTGCAGCGCTTTCGCTACGACACCATCGGCTACTCGGACGTCCTGCTCGAGAACCTCGTGCGGCTGGTCGGCGCCGGCCGCGTCCTGATGGGGAGCGACTACTGCTTTCCGATCGCGTACGAGCGGCCGGTGGACGCGGTCACCGGAAACCGCCGCCTCTCCGACGCCGACAAGCAAGCCATCGTGTCCGGGAACGCCAGGGCGCTGCTGAAGCTCTAGCGCCGCGCTCGCTCCGCCTGCAGGTAGTCCGCCGACTGCATCTCGTGCAGCCGGCTCACGGTGCGCTGGAACTCCGCGGCGGCGGTCTTCGCCCCGCCCCCCTCGACGAAGAGGCCCTCGGGCTGCGCCTCGGCGGACACCACCAGCTTCACGCGGTCGTCGTAGAACACGTCCACCAGCCAGGTGAAGCGGCGCGCCGCGTCCGACTCGCGCGGCGGCATGCGCGGCACCCCCGAGAGGATCACGGTGTGGAAGCGCCGCGCGAGGTCGACGTAGTCGGCGTACGAGCGAGCCCCGCCGCACAGCACCGCGAAGTCGAACCACACCAGCCCCCCCGCGCGCCTGCGGTACGGGATGCGGCGCCCCTCGACATCGAGCGGATGGCGCTCCTCCTCGACGTCGCGCAGCTCGGCGAAGATGCGCTCGAGCGCGGCCTCGCTCCCCTCGCCGAGGTGATAGACCCTGAGCTTCTCCATCTTCAGCCGGCGGTAGTCGGTGCCGTTGTCCACCTCGAGCACGTCGAGGCGTGACCTCAGCAGCTCTACCACGGGCAGGAAGCGCTCGCGCTGCAGGCCGCCGGCGTAGAGCTGCTCGGGGTGGTCGTTGGAGGTCATGACGAACTCCACGCCGCGCTCCATCACCTGCTCGAGGAACCGCCCCAGGATCATGGCGTCCGCGATGTCGGAGACGTGGAACTCGTCGAAGCATATGAGACGAAGACGCCGCGCCGTTCTCGTCGCCACCTCGGCCAAGGGGTCCTCGGTCCCCTTGAGCGCGTCGAGCTCGCGGTGGATCTCGCGCATGAAGTGGTGGAAATGCACGCGCCGCTTCCTGGTGAGCGGCACGCAGAGGTAGAAGCTGTCCATGAGGAAGCTCTTGCCGCGCCCGACCGCCCCCCACAGGTAGACGCCTCGCGGCAGCGGCGGCTTGATCAGCAGGCGCCTGAGCGCGGTGCTGCGGCGCGCCTTGTACGCGCTCCACTCCTCGTGGAGCCGCTGCAGGCGCTCGACCGCGCGCCGCTGCGCGGGATCGGCGACGAAGCCGCGGCCCGCGAGGTGCTGCTCGTAGAGCGACACCACATCGGTGCGGCCCTCCCCGCCGGCCCCCACGCTAGAGGCCCTTCCAGTCCGGCGCGCGCTTGGCGAGAAAGGCTTCCATGCCCTCGCGGAAATCGCGGCTCATGTAGCACAGCAGCACGAGGTCGTCGCCTTCGCCGGGCGCGAGCACCGGCTGCAGCCGGCGCAGCGCCTCCTTGGTCGCCTGCAGGGTGAGCGGCGCGTGGCTCGCGACCAGCCGGACCACCTCCTCGGCGCGCTCCGGCACCGCCGCGTCCTCGACCACCTCGGTCACCAGGCCGATGGCGAGCGCCTCCTCGGCGTGCATCAACCGCGCGCGGAAGATCAGGTCTTTCACCCGCGCCGCGCCGATCAGCGCCGCGAGGCGCGCGTAGTTGCCGCTCGAGAGGCAGTTGCCGAGCGTGCGCGCCACCGGGAAGCCGTAGCGCAGGCTGCGGCCGGCGATCCGCAGGTCGCAGCAGGCCGCGATCGCCGCGCCGCCGCCGGTGCAGGCGCCGCGGATCGCCGCCACCACCGGCACCCGGCAGCGCTCCAGCGCCCCGAGCACGCGATCGATGCGCGCCTCGTAGTCGAGCGCGTCCTGCGGCTTGTCGAAGGCCCGGAACTGCGAGATGTCGGTGCCGGCGGCGAATGCCTGGTCCCCGGCGCCCGTGATGAGCAGGGCCCTGAGCGAGCGGTCGCGGTTGGCGTCCTCGCAGATCTGCGCCAGCCGCTCGTACATGGCGAAGGTGAGCGCATTGCGCGCCTGTGGCCGGTTGAATGTCAGCCGTCCGACGCCTTCCCGCGCCTCGTAGAGGAGGTCCTGCCCTGCTTGCATGGCCGCCATGTCGCGCTCCGTTGCCTGCGTTGCCCGCGAGACTATCAGGTGCCGCGCGCCTCGCGCCGGGCGAGCCACAGGGTGCTCGCAAGGATCACCGCGCCGCCGGCCACGGTCCACCCCGCGGGCACCGAGCCGAACAGTGCGAAGCCGAGCAGCGCCGCCCAGACCAGCTCGAGGAACTTGACCGACTGGACCGAGGAGATATCGGCGATGCGGAACGCGCGGGTCATGCAGTAGTGGCCGCCGGCGCCGAGGATCCCGCAGAGCACCAGCAGCCCCCACTGCCCCGGGTCCGGCATGCTCCAGCCGCCGATGGCGAAGGGCAGCATCAGCAGGCTCACCCAGAGGTGCTGCCAGAGCACGATGACGTCGGACGCCTCGCGCCGCGTGAGCGCCTTGGCGACCAGGAACGAGCCCGCGAACACCGGGGCGGAAGCCAGCATCAGCAGCGTGCCGCGCGAGACACTGACGGCGCCGACCTCCCAGGGATGGACCACCAGGATCACGCCAGCGAAGCCGAGCAGCACGGCTGTCCAGCGCGCCCCGCTCATGCGCTCGCCGAGGAACAGCACCGCGCCGAGGCAGATGAACAGCGGCCCGCTGAAGCCGATCGCGGTCAGCTCGGTGAGCGTCACCATCGGCAGGGCGGCGAACCAGATCACCAGGCCGGCGGCGTGAAACAGCCCGCGCAGCAGTTGCAGGCGATGCGCGCGCGGCCAGAGGCGCTTCAATCCCCCGCCCAGCATCGCCGGCAGAATCACCAGCGCGCCGATCGAGTAGCGGAGCCAGCCCGCGACCCAGGGGTCGAGCTCGTGCGAGACGCGCTTCAGGGCCGCGTTGAGGACCGTGAACAGCACGCCGGTGGCGGCCATCCACAACATGCCCCGGACCGCGGGGCTGAGCGCCGGCCCGGGCGAGGCGCCGCTCAGATGTTCAGCGCGCGCTTGTCGACGGCCAGGGCAGCGTCCTTCATCGCCTCGCCGAGCGAAGGGTGCGCGTGGCAGATCATGCCGATGTCCTGGCTCGAGCCGCGGAACTCCATCGCCACCACGGCCTCGGCGATCAGCTCGCCGGCGAACGGCCCCATGATGTGCACGCCGAGGATCGCGTCGGTCTTCGCCTCGGCGAGGAACTTCACCAGGCCGCTGGTGTCGCCGAGCGCCCGCGCGCGGGCGTTGGCCATGAACGGGAAGGTGCCGGCGCGGTACTCGACGCCCTCGGACTTGAGCTGCTGCTCGGTCTTGCCGACCCAGGCGATCTCGGGCGCGGTGTAGATCACCCAGGGCACGGTGTTGAAGTCGACGTGCGGCTTCTGCCCGGCGATGCGCTCGGCGACCGCCGCGCCCTCCTCCTCGCCCTTGTGCGCGAGCATCGGCCCGCGCACCGCGTCGCCGATCGCCCAGACGTTGGGCAGGTTGGTGCGGCAGTCCTCGTCCACGGCGACGAAGCCCTTCTCGTCCAGCTTCAAGCCGACCCCGGCTGCGTTCAGACCCTCGGTATTGGGCAGGCGGCCGATCGAGACGATGAGCCTGTCGAATTCCAAGGTTTTGGATGACTTATCTGATGCAGTGTATTGAACTGTAACGCTTTTCTTTGTCGATGACACCTTCGAGATCGAGACCCCGAGCTCGATCCTGAGCCCCTGATTGGCGAAGACCTTGGCCGCCTCCTTCGCGATCTGCTCGTCCGCCCCGCCGAGGAACGCGGGCAGGGCCTCGAGGATCGTCACCTCGGACCCCAGGCGACGCCAGACGCTGCCCATCTCCAGCCCGATGACCCCGGCCCCGACGACCCCGAGGCGCTTGGGAACCTCCGGGATGGCAAGGGCGCCCGTGTTGGAGAGGATCCGGTCCTCGTCGAACGCCGCCCCGGGAAGCGGGCGCGGGCTCGAGCCCGTGGCGATGACCACGTGCTTCGCTTCCAGCGTCTCGCCGTTGACCACGATCTGCGAGGGGGAGCTGCCGAAGCTTCCCCGGCCGTGGAAAAACGCGATCTTGTTCTTCCTGAAGAGGTAGGCGATGCCGTCGTTGCTCGCCTTGACCACCTGGTCCTTGCGCCTGAGCATCTGCGCGAGATCGAGCTCCAGCCCCTTCACGCTTACGCCGTGCTCGGCGAAGTGGTGGCCCGCCTGCTCGAAGTTCTCCGAGGACTGCAGCAGGGCCTTGGAGGGAATGCAGCCGACGTTGGTGCAGGTGCCGCCGAGCGCCGGCTTGCCGTCGGCGCCGCGCCATTCGTCGATGCAGGCGGTCTTCAGGCCCAGTTGCGCGGCGCGGATCGCGCCGATGTAGCCTGCGGGACCGCCCCCGATCACCACCACGTCGAAGGACTGCGCCATGGCTCAGATCTCCAGCGCGAGGCGCGCCGGGTCCTCCAGCGCCTCCTTGATGGCCAGCAGCGACAGCACGGCCTCCCGCCCGTCGATGATGCGGTGGTCGTACGAGAGCGCGAGGTAGTTCATCGGCCGCACCACCACCTGGCCGTTCTCCACCACCGCGCGCTCCTTGGTGGCGTGCACGCCGAGGATCGCCGACTGCGGCGGGTTGATGATCGGCGTGGAGAGCATCGAGCCGAACACGCCGCCGTTGGAGATCGAGAAGGTGCCTCCGGTCAGCTCCTCGAGCGAGAGCTTGCCGTCCTGCGCTTTCCTGCCGAACTCGGCGATTTTCTTCTCGACCGCCGCGAACGAGAGCTGGTCGCAGTCGCGCAGGATCGGCACCACCAGGCCCCGCGGGCTGCCCACCGCGATGCCGACGTCGAAGTAGCCGTGGTAGACGATGTCGGTGCCGTCGATCGAGGCGTTGACCACGGGGAACTTCTTCAGCGCGTGCACCGCCGCCTTGACGAAGAAGGACATGAAGCCGAGCTTGACGCCGTGCTCCCGCTCGAAGCGCTCGGCGTACTTCCTGCGCAGCTCCATCACCGGCTGCATGTTGACTTCGTTGAAGGTGGTGAGGATCGCCGCCGTGGACTGCGACTGCACCAGCCGCTCGGCGATGCGCGCGCGCAGCCGCGACATCGGCACGCGCTGCTCGGCGCGGCCGGCGAGCAGCCGCTCGCTCGACACCGGGGCCGGCGGCTGCGCCAGGGGCGCCCTGGCTGCCGGGGCGGGCTTTGCCTCGTGCTGCAGCACGTCGCCCTTCGTGACTCTTCCCCCGCGTCCCGTCCCTTCGACTGCGGAGAGATCGATCCCCTTTTCCGCCGCAATCCTCTGAGCTGACGGCATCGCGGGTGCAGACGCCGCGGGTTTCGCTGCCGCCGCGGGAGCGGCGGCAGCGACCGGGGAAGGCGCAGCCGACGCCTTCGCCTCGGTATCGATGGTGGCGATCACCTCGCCGGCGACCACGGTGCCCTTGTCGCCCTTCATGATCCTGACGAGCACGCCGTCGGCCGGGCTGGGGAGCTCCAGCACCACCTTGTCGGTCTCGATGTCGATCAGGTTCTCGTCGCGCTTCACGCTCTCGCCCTGCTTCTTGTGCCAGGCGAGCAGGGTCGCCTCCGAGACCGATTCGGAGAGCTGCGGCACCTTGACTTCAACGAGCATGCTTCTTCCCCTTGCGCGCCGTGCCCTGCACCGGCACGACCACGTTGTCCGTGATGGGGGCGAAAGCCGCCTCGATCAGCTCCTTCTGCTGCTCGTTGTGCAGCGACAGGTAGCCCGCCGCGGGCGAGGCCGAGGAGCGGCGCGTGGCGTAGCCGAGCACCTGCTCGGGCCGCATGTGGCGCAGCAGGTAGTGCTGGATGCGGTGCCAGGCCCCCTGGTTGCCGGGCTCCTCCTGGCACCACAGCACCTCGGGGGCCCTCGCGTAATGGTCGATCACCGCCTGGAAGTCGTCGTGCGGGAACGGATAGAGCTGCGCGATGCGGATGATGGCGACATCGTCGCGGCCCAGCTCCTTGCGCTTCGCGGTGAGGTCGAAGAACACCTTGCCGCTGCACACGATCACCCGCTTCACCTTCTCGGGGCGCAGGTCCTCGTTCCACTCGCGGTTCACCGGCTTGAACTTGCTCTCGGCGAACTCGGCGAGCGGCGACACGGACTCCTTGTGCCGCAGCAGGCTCTTGGGCGTGAAGATGATGAGCGGCTTGCGGTAGGGACGGATCATCTGGCGGCGCAGCAGGAAGAACATCTGCACCGGCGTCGCCGGAACGCAGACCTGCAGGTTGTAGTCGGCGCACAGCTGCAGGAAGCGCTCCGGCCGGCCCGACGAATGCTCCGGACCCTGGCCTTCGTAGCCGTGCGGCAGCATCATCACCATGCCGCAGATGCGCCCCCATTTCACCTCGCCCGAGGCGATGAACTGGTCGATGACGACCTGCGCGCCGTTGACAAAATCGCCGAACTGCGCCTCCCAGACCACCAGCTCGTTCGGTTCCGAGGTCGAGTAGCCGTACTCGAAGCCGAGCACCGCCTCCTCCGAGAGCACCGAGTCGATGACCACGAAGTCGCCCTGGCTCGGGGCGACGTGCGCGAGCGGGATGTAGCTCCCGGCGTCCCACCTCTCGCGGTTCTGGTCGTGCAGCACCGCGTGGCGATGGAAGAAGGTGCCGCGGCCGCAGTCCTGTCCGGAGATGCGCACCGCGAAGCCGTCCTTGAGCAGCGAGGCGTAGGCGAGGTTCTCGGCCATGCCCCAGTCCACCGGGAGCTTCCCCTGCCCCATCAGGCGCCGGTCGGCGATGATCTTCTCGACGCGCGGGTGCAGCTTGAAGTTCGGCGGAACGTTCGTGAGCTTCTCCGCCAGCGCCTGCAGCTCCGCGAGCGGCAGCGTGGTGTCGTCGTTCTCGTTCCACTTCGTGTTCCTGTACTTCGACCAGTCGACCGCGAACGGCGGCTTGAAATTGGCGAGGATCGTCTTGTTGGTGTGATAGCCGCCCTCCAGCGCCTGGCGGTAGTTCGCCGCCATCCGAGCGGCCTCCTCCGCCGCGATCACGCCCTGCGCGGCGAGCCGGTCGGCGTAGAGCTTGCGCGTGCCGGGGTGCGTGTTGATGATCTTGTACATGAGCGGCTGGGTCACCATCGGCTCGTCCTGCTCGTTGTGGCCGAGCTTGCGAAAGCAGACGATGTCCACCACCACGTCCTTCTTGAACTGCGCGCGGTAATCCATGGCGATCTCGATCGCCATGACGCAGGCCTCGGGATCGTCGCCGTTGACGTGGAAGAGCGGCGCCTCGATCATCTTCATCACGTCGGTGCAGTAGAGCGTCGAGCGGCTGTCGCGCGGGTCCGAGGTGGTGAAGCCGATCTGGTTGTTCACCACGATGTGCACCGTGCCGCCCGTCCCGTAGCCGCGCGTCTGCGCGAGGTTGAGCGTCTCCATCACCACGCCCTGCCCGGCCACCGCGGCGTCGCCGTGGATCAGCACCGGCAGCACCTGCGAGCCGTTGCGGTCCTTGCGCCGGTGCTGGCGGGCGCGCACCGACCCCTCGACCACCGGGTTGACGATCTCCAGGTGCGAGGGATTGAAGGCGAGCGTCAGGTGCATCGGCCCGCCCGGGGTGTTGATGTCCGAGGAGAAGCCCTGGTGGTACTTGACGTCGCCGGCCATCAGGTCGTCGGCATGCTTGCCCTCGAACTCCGAGAACAGGTCCTTCGGCATCTTGCCCAGGGTGTTGACGAGCACGTTGAGCCGGCCGCGGTGCGCCATGCCGATCACCAGCTCCTGCACGCCCGCGGCGCCCGCGCGCTGCAGCAGGTTGTCGAGCACCGGGATCAGCGCGTCGCCGCCCTCCAGCGAGAAGCGCTTCTGCCCGACGTAGCGCGTGTGCAGGTACCGCTCGAGGCCCTCGGCGGCGGTGAGGCGCTCGAGGATGTGCTTCTTGTAGTCCGGCGCGAAGGAGGGCTTGGAGCGGATCGGCTCGAGCCGCTCCTGGATCCACTTCTTCTCTGCGCGGCTGGAGAGGTACATGTACTCCACCGCGAGCGTCCCGCAGTACGTCTCCTGCAGGCCGCGGATGATCTCGCGCAGGCTGGCCTGCTCCGGGCCGATGAAGGAGCCGGTGTTGAACACCGAGTCCATGTCGGCCTCGGTGAGATCGTAGTAGGCGGGCTCGAGCTCGGCGATCTGCGGCTTGGGCTGCCGCTTGAGCGGATCGAGGTCGGCGAGCAGGCATCCCCGGAAGCGGTACTCGGCCACCAGCTGGATCACCGAGACCTGCTTGCGGTCGAGGCCCGCGTGCGCAGGCCGCGCCGCCACGCCCGCCTTGGCGCGCTGCGCGAAGGATTCGATGACCGGCGCATGCGCGACGTCCTTGGCCGAGGCGCCCCCCGCCAGCTGCAGCCGCTCGAAGTACTCGCGCCAGGCCGGCGCCACCGCCCCCGGGTCCGCGAGCCAGGCCTCGTAGAGCTCCTCGACGTAGGGCGCGTTGCCGCCGAAGAGGTAGGAGTTCTCCAGGAGCTGCTTCATCATGGCGGCGCTCCCGTCTCTAGCGCCGGGCGATGGGCACGACGTCGCGCTGGGTCGCGCCCTTGTAGAGCTGGCGCGGCCGCCCGATCTTGTACTCCGGGTCGGCGATCATCTCCTGCCACTGCGCGATCCAGCCCACGGTGCGCGCCAGCGAGAAGATGCAGGTGAACATCGCCACCGGGATGCCCAGGGCGCGCTGCACGATGCCGGAGTAGAAGTCGACGTTGGGGTAGAGCTTGCGCTGCACGAAGTAGTCGTCCTCCAGCGCCACCTTCTCCAGGGCGAGGGCCAGCTTGAACAGGCGGTCGTTGTGCAGGCCGAGCTCGTTCAGCACCTCGTGGCAGGTCTCGCGCATGAGCTTGGCGCGCGGGTCGTAGTTCTTGTAGACGCGGTGCCCGAACCCCATCAGCCGCACCCCGGAGTGCTTGTCCTTCACCTTCTTGATGAACTCGCCGACCTTCGAGGCGTCGCCGATCTCCTCGAGCATCTCGAGGCAGGCCTCGTTGGCGCCGCCGTGCGCCGGCCCCCAGAGGCAGGCGATGCCGGCGGCGATGCAGGCGTAGGGATTGGCGCCCGAGGAGCCCGACAGGCGCACCGTCGAGGTCGAGGCGTTCTGCTCGTGGTCGGCGTGCAGGATGAAGATCCGGTCCATGGCCCGCACCAGCACGTCGTTGACCTTGAACTCCTCCGCCGGTACCGCGAACATCATGCGCATGAAGTTGGCGGTGTAGGACAGCGCGTTGTTCGGGTACATGAACGGCTGGCCGAGCGAGTACTTATACGACATCGCCACGATGGTCGGCATCTTGGCGATGAGGCGGAAGGCGCAGATCGAGCGGTGCTCGGGGTTGTTGATGTCGAGGGCGTCGTGGTAGAAGGCCGAGAGCGCCCCCACCACCCCCACCATCACCGCCATGGGGTGCGCGTCGCGGCGGAACCCCTGGTACAGGCGCGCCAGCTGCTCGTGCACCATCGAGTGGTGGATCACGGTGTAGACGAAGTCCCCCTTCTGCTTCTGGCCGGGCAGCTCGCCGTACAGCAGCAGGTAGCAGACCTCGAGGAAGTCGCACTGCTGCGCCAGCTGCTCGATCGGATAGCCGCGGTACAGCAGCACGCCCTTGTCGCCGTCGATGTAGGTGATGCTGGAATTGCAGCTCGCGGTGGAGAGGAACCCCGGGTCGTAGGTGAAGACCCCGGTCTTGCCGTACAGCGCGCGGATGTCCACCACTTCCGGTCCGATCGTGCCCGGCATCACCGGGAACTCGATCGACTTGCCGTCGGGCAGGGTCAGGGTGGCTTTCTTGTCCATGGGGTTCCCCTCTCAGCAGGAGCGCAGCCGCTGCACGATCGCGCGGTGCCGCTCGTCGTAGCGCTCGCTGCGCCCGCAGACGATCTCCCAGAGGTCATTGTCCGGAAGATCGAGCAGCTCGGCCAGCGCCCCGTCACCGGGGTGGGCGCCCAGGTAGCGCTCGAGCACCAGGTCCAGCTCCAGCAGCCCCCGGCGGCACTTCCACTTCAGGCGCTCGCGCTCGACGCGTTCCATCCCGTTGCCGCCGCGGCTCAGACCGCGCGCCGCACCATCAGCTCCTTGATCTTGCCGATCGCGCGCGTCGGGTTCAGGTTCTTCGGACAGGCGTCGACGCAGTTCATGATGCTGTGGCAGCGGAACAGCCGGTACGGGTCCTCGAGGTTGTCGAGGCGCTCGCCGGTGGCCTGGTCTCGCGTGTCGGCGATGAAGCGGTAGGCCTGCAGCAGCCCCGCCGGGCCGACGAACTTGTCCGGGTTCCACCAGAACGAGGGGCAGGAGGTCGAGCAGCAGGCGCACAGGATGCACTCGTACAGCCCGTTCAGCGCCTCGCGCTCCTCGGGCGACTGCAGCCGCTCGCGCTCGGGCGGCGCCTCGTGGTTGATCACGTAGGGCCGGATCGAGTGGTACTGCTTGAAGAACTGCGTCAGGTCCACGATCAGGTCGCGGATCACCGGCAGCCCGGGGAGCGGCCGCAGCGTCACCTGCCCGGGCAGGTCCACGACCTTGGTGACGCAGGCCAGCCCGTTCTTGCCGTTGATGTTGATCGCGTCCGAGCCGCACACGCCCTCGCGGCAGGAGCGCCGGAAGGCGAGCGAGTCGTCCTGCGCCTTCACCTTGACCAGGGCGTCGAGCAGCATTCGGTCCGAATGCTCCAGCTCGACCTCGTAGTCCTGCATGCGCGGCGCCGCGTCCTTGGCGGGGTCGTAGCGGTAGATGGACAGCTTCATCGTGGGGCGGCCTTCGGGCTAGTAGGTCCTGACCTTGGGCTCGAAGGTGTCCACAGTCATGGGCCTGAGGTGGACCGGCTTGTAGGCGAGGCGGTTGCCTTCCTTGTACCACAGCGTGTGCCTGAGCCAGTTCTTGTCGTCGCGCCCGGGGTAGTCGGCGCGCGCCTGCGCCCCCCGGCTCTCCTTGCGCGCCTCGGCCGAGACGATGGTCGCGAGCGCCGCCTCCACCAGGTTGTCGAGCTCGAGCGCCTCGATGCGCGCGGTGTTGAAGACCCTCGACTTGTCCTGGATGAAGGTGCGCAGCGACCGGTCGGCGATGGTCTTCATCTTCTCGACGCCCCTGACCAGGTCCTCGGGAAAGCGGAACACGCCGCAATGCGCCTGCATCGTGCGGCGCAGGTCGTTCAGCACGTCGGCCACGCGCTCGCCCGCGGCGTTCGCCTCGAGGCGCGCAAGCCGCGAGCGCGTCGGCTCGCCGGCGTCCCTGGGCAGGCTGCGGTGCGGGCTCGGCAGCGCGCGGATGTCCTTGATCACCTGCTCGCCCGAGGCCTTGCCGAAGACCAGCAGGTCGAGCAGCGAGTTGCAGCCCAGACGGTTGCCGCCGTGGACCGACACGCAGGAGCACTCGCCCGCGGCGTAGAAGCCGGGGACGATGCTCTCCATGTTGTGGCCCTCGGGAGCCACCACCTGGCCGGTGTACCGGGTCGGGATGCCGCCCATCTGGTAGTGGGCGGTCGGCACCACCGGGATCGGCTCGCGCACCGGGTCGGCGTTGGCGAACTTGATCGCGATCTCGCGGATCCCGGGCAGGCGCTGGTTGATCACCTCCGGGCCGAGGTGATCGAGCTTGAGCATCACATGGTCGGCATCCGGCCCGCAGCCGCGGCCCTCCTTGATCTCGGTGGTCATGGCGCGCGAGACCACGTCGCGGCTGGCGAGGTCCTTGGCGTTCGGCGCATAGCGCTCCATGAAGCGCTCGCCGTCCTTGTTCAGCAGGTAGCCGCCCTCGCCGCGCACGCCCTCGGTGATGAGGATGCCCGCGCCGTACACGCCGGTGGGATGGAACTGGTAGAACTCCATGTCCTCGAGCGGGATGCCGGCGCGCGCCGCCATGCCCAGGCCGTCGCCCGTGTTGATGAAGGCATTGGTCGAGCTGAAGAACATCCTTCCGGAGCCGCCGGTGGCGAACAGGATCGCCTTGGCCTGGAACAGCGTCACCTCGCCGCTCTCCATCTCGAGCGCGGTGACGCCGAGCACCGCGCCGTCCTGCGGATCGCGCACCAGGTCGAGCGCCATCCACTCGACGAAGAACTGGGTGTTGGCGCGCACGTTCTGCTGGTAGAGCGTGTGCAGCATGGCGTGCCCGGTGCGGTCGGCGGCGGCGCAGGCGCGCATCGCCATCTTCGCGCTGCCGTAGCCCTGGGTGTGGCCGCCGAACGGCCGCTGGTAGATCCTGCCGTTCTCCAGCCGGTCGAAGGGCATGCCCATGTGCTCGAGCTCGACCACCACCTCGTTGGCGCGCCGGCACATGTACTCGATCGCGTCCTGGTCGCCGAGATAGTCCGACCCCTTGACCGTGTCGTACATGTGCCAGTGCCAGTTGTCCTCGGCGGAATTGGCGAGCGGCGCCGCCACCCCGCCCTGCGCGGCGACGGTGTGCGAGCGGGTCGGAAACACCTTGGTCAGCACCGCCACCTTGAGCTCGGCGCGCGCGAGCTCCAGCGCCGCGCGCATCCCCGAGCCGCCCGCCCCGACCACGATCGCGTCGAATCTCCTGACCGGGATCATCGCCAGAGTATCTGCACCGTCCAGCCCAGGTAGCCGGCGATCACGAGCAGCACCACCACCTGCAGCGCGAGGCGCAGCCCGTCGGCCCTGACGTAGTCCATGACGATGTCGCGCACCCCGACCCACATGTGCCAGGCGAGGCTGGCGGCGAAGAGCAGCGTCGCGACGCGCATCCAGCCCTGGGTGAAGAGGTCGGTCCAGACCCCGTAGCTGATCGGCGCCGCGCCGAGCAGCACCGCGAGCACGATCACGGTGTAGACGGCCATGAGCACCGCGGTGACGCGCTGCGCGAGCCAGTCGCGCAGGCCGTAGTGCGCGCCGACCACGACCCGGCTCACCACAGCTTCGCCCCCAGCCAGGCGGTGAGCGCCAGGCTCACGACCAGGACGATGACGCTCGTCAGGCGCGCCGTTTCCTTGTCCACGCCCTTGTCGAGATCGAGGAAGAGGTACCGGATGCCGGCGCAGAAATGGTGGCAGTAGGCCCAGATCAGCACCAGGAGCGACAGCCTCACCGGCCACAGGCCCGCGTAGCGCCTCACGGCGTCGAATCCCGCCTCGGAGGCGAGGCTGCGATCGAGCATCCACAGCAGCCAGACGGTGGCCAGGAACAGCAGCGCCCCGCTCACCCGGTGCAGGATCGAGACCCAGCCCGGCAGCGGCAGCCGGATCTCGAAAAGCAGCGCCTGCAGGCTCAGATACTTTGGCCGGTTCTTCTTGGCTGCGGCCGTGGACATCGATTGATTATATCTCTGCGGCGGTGCGGTAAGATTGATGGCCCGCCCGCTCACCTTCCGGAGCTCGAAATGTCTCCCGCCCCCGTACGAGTCGCCGTCACCGGCGCCGCCGGCCAGATCGGCTACGCGCTGCTGTTCCGCATCGCCGCCGGCGACATGCTCGGCAAGGACCGGCCCGTGATCCTGCAGCTGCTGGAGATCCCGGACGAGAAGGCGCAGAAGGCGCTCAAGGGAGTCATGATGGAGCTGGACGATTGCGCCTTTCCCCTGCTGCACGGCATGGTGGCGACCTCCGACCCGCTGGTGGCGTTCAAGGACGCGGCGATCGCGCTCCTGGTCGGCGCGCGCCCGCGCGGCCCGGGGATGGAGCGCAAGGACCTGCTCGAGGCCAACGGCCGCATTTTCGCGCCGCAGGGGCAAGCCCTGGACCGGGTCGCCGACCGCAAGGTCAAGGTGCTGGTGGTCGGCAACCCGGCCAACACCAACGCCCTGATCGCGATGAAGAATGCGCCGGGCCTGAAGCCCACGCAGTTCACCGCGATGATGCGCCTGGACCACAACCGCGCCACCTCGCAGATCGCGCAGAAGCTCGGCAGGCCGATCGCCGCGATCAGGAAGGTCACCGTCTGGGGGAACCACTCGGCGACCCAGTACCCGGACATCTTCCAGGCCGAGCTGGTCGAAGGCGGGGCCGGCAGGAAGGTCTGGCCGATGATCGACGACCAGGCCTGGCTCGAATCCACCTTCATTCCCACGGTGCAGAAGCGCGGCGCGGCGATCATCGAGGCGAGGGGGCTGTCCTCGGCCGCGAGCGCCGCCAATGCCGCCATCGACCACGCGCGCGACTGGGTGCACGGCACGCCCGAGGGCAGCTGGGTGTCGATGGGCGTCGCGGCCGACGGCAGCTACGGCATCGGCGAAGGCGTCCTCTACGGCTACCCCGTGACCTGCAGCGGGGGCGAGTACGCCATCGTCAGGGGCATCGAGCAGAGCGAGTTCGGCCGCAAGCGCATGGACGCCACGTTGAAGGAGCTGCACGAGGAAAGGGACGGCGTGAAATCGCTGCTCGGCTCATGAGCGCGGGTGCGCGCTTCCGGCAGGCGCTCGGCGAGGAGCGGCCGCTGCAGGTGGTCGGCGCGATTCTCGCCTATCACGCCCTGCTTGCCGGGCGCACCGGCTACCGCGCGCTCTACCTCTCGGGCGGGGGCGTGGCGGCCGGCTCCCTGGGCATGCCGGATCTCGGCATCTCGAACCTCGAGGACGTGCTGATCGACATCCGGCGCATCACCGACGTCTGCGACCTGCCGCTGCTGGTGGACGTCGACACCGGGTTCGGGGCGAGCGCCTTCAACGTTGCGCGCACCACGCGCTCGCTCATCAAGGCGGGCGCCGCGGCGATGCACATCGAGGACCAGGTCGGCGCCAAGCGCTGCGGGCACCGCCCCGGCAAGGAGCTGGTGCCGTGCGAGGAGATGTGCGACCGCATCAAGGCGGTGGTCGATGCGCGCACCGATCCCCAGTTCGTCGTCATGGCGCGCACCGATGCGCTTGCGGGCGAGGGGCTGGAGCGGGCGCTGGAGCGCGCGCGCGCCTACGTCGAGGCGGGCGCCGACATGATCTTTCCCGAGGCGGTACCCTCGATCGAAATGTATCGCCGCTTCGCCGACGCGCTCGGCGTGCCGGTGCTCGCCAATATCACCGAGTTCGGGCGCACGCCGCTGTTCACGCTCGAGGAGCTGCGCGCGGCCCAGGTCGCGATCGCGCTCTATCCGCTGTCCGCGTTCCGCGCCATGAACAAGGCCGCGCTCGAGGTCTACCGGCGACTGCGCCGCGAGGGCACGCAGCAGGGCGTCGTCGCGGCGATGCAGACGCGCGACGAGCTGTACGACTTCCTCGACTACCACGCCTACGAGAAGAAACTCGATGAGCTCTTTGCCAGGTCCGGCGGCGCCTAAGCCGAAGAAATCGGTCGCCCTCTCGGGCACCGAGGCGGGCAACACCGCGCTGTGCACGGTCGGCCGCACCGGCAACGACCTGCATTACCGCGGCTACGACATCCTCGACTTCGCCGACAAGGCGGAGTTCGAGGAGATCGCCTACCTGCTGGTGCACGGCAAGCTCCCCACGCTCGCCGAGCTCGCCGCCTACAAGGCGAAGCTGCGCGCGCTGCGCGGCATCCCGGCGCCGGTGCGCGGCGTGCTGGAGTGCATCCCGCCCAACGCGCATCCGATGGACGTGATGCGCACCGCGTGCTCGGCGCTCGGCTCGGTGCTGCCCGAGAGCCAGGACCACAAGCTCTCGGAGGCGCGCGACATCGCCGACCGCCTCATGGCGGGCTTCGGCTCGATGCTGCTCTACTGGTACCACTGGTCGCACTCCGGGCGGCGCATCGAGGCCGAGAGCGACGAGGACTCGATCGGCGGGCATTTCCTGCACCTGCTGCACGGACGCCGGCCGCCTCAGGCCTGGGTGCGCGCCATGCACACCTCGCTCATCCTCTACGCCGAGCACGAGTTCAATGCCAGCACCTTCGCCTGCCGCGTCATCGCCGGCACCGGCTCGGACATGTACTCGGCCGTGAGCGGCGGCATCGGCGCGCTGAAGGGGCCCAAGCACGGCGGCGCCAACGAGTCCGCCTTCGACGTCATCGGCCGCTACGACACGCCGGAGGATGCGGAAGCCGACGTCGTGCGGCGCATCGGCGAGAAGCAGATCATCATCGGCTTCGGCCACCCGGTGTACACCGTGGGCGACCCGCGCAACCAGGTCATCAAGGAGGTGGCGCGACGGCTCTCCCAGGACGCCGGCAACCTGAAGCTGTTCGACATCTCCGAGCGCATCGAGCAGGTGATGTGGCGCGAGAAGAGGATGTTCGCCAACCTCGACTGGTACAGCGCCACCAGCTACCACATGATGGGCGTGCCCACCGCGATGTTCACGCCGCTGTTCGTGATCTCGCGCACCAGCGGCTGGTCGGCGCACGTCATCGAGCAGCGCATCGACGGCAAGATCATCCGGCCGAGCGCGCACTACACGGGGCCGGAGAACCGCCGGTGGGTGTCGCTGCGGGAGAGGAGCTGAGCGTGGCCTACGAGTCCGACCTCACGCGCTTCATGCGCCGGTACCTCGAGCAGCACCCGGAGGAGCTCGAGTCGCAGCAGCAGGGACGCGCCATCTGGTGGGACAAGCCGGGCGAGGAGCGCACGGCCCCCGCCCCGTGCAGGCACCCGCCGAAGGCGGGCGGCGCCGAGTACACCTTCCAGCCGCTCTCGGAGCCCGAGTAGATGCGGGGCCACGCCTCGAGCGTGCGGCCGCGGCCCGACGAGGTCCTCGTGCGCATCGCCGACTACGCCACGAAGTACGAGATCAGGTCGAAGCAGGCCTACGAGACCGCGCGCTACTGCCTGATGGACACGCTCGGCTGCGGGCTGGAGGCGCTCGAGTACCCGGCCTGCACCAAGCTGCTCGGGCCCGTCGTGCATGGGACCGTGGTGCCGAACGGCGCCAAAGTACCCGGAACGCAGTTCCAGCTCGACCCGGTGCAGGCGGCGTTCAACATCGGCGCCATGATCCGCTGGCTCGACTTCAACGACACCTGGCTCGCCGCCGAGTGGGGCCACCCCTCCGACAACCTCGGCGGCATCCTCGCCACCGCCGACTGGCTATCCAGATCGGGCAAGGCGCGGCTGGTGATGCGCGACGTGCTCGGCGCGATGATCAAGGCGCACGAGATCCAGGGCGTGCTCGCGCTCGAGAACAGCTTCAACCGCGTGGGCCTCGACCACGTGGTGCTGGTGAAGGTGGCCTCCAGCGCCGTGGTCGCGCAGCTGCTCGGCTGCACCTACGACGAGGTGGTGAACGCGGTCTCGCAGGCCTGGGTGGACGGGCAGTCGCTGCGCGCCTACCGCCACGCGCCCAACACCGGCTCGCGCAAGAGCTGGGCGGCGGGCGACGCCACCGCGCGCGCGGTGCGCCTCGCCCTCATCTCGAAGACGGGCGAGATGGGCTATCCCTCGGTGCTCACGGCGAAGACCTGGGGCTTCTACGAGGTGCTGTTCAAGGGCAGGACGTTCAGTTTCCAGCGGCCCTTCGGCAGCTACGTGATGGAGAACGTGCTCTTCAAGCTCTCCTACCCGGCCGAATTCCACTCGCAGACCGCGGTGGAATGCGCGATGGACATCCACCGCGAGATGCGCAAGGCGGGCCGCAGGGCCGAGGACATCAAGCGCGTCCGCATCCGCACCCACGAGGCCTGCATCCGGATCATCGACAAGCAGGGCCCGCTCGCGAACCCCGCGGACCGGGACCACTGCATCCAGTACATGGTCGCGGTGCCCATCCTTTTCGGCCGCCTGACCGCGTCCGACTACGAGGACGGGGTCGCCGCCGATCCCCGCATCGACGCGCTGCGTGCGAAGATCGCATGCGTGGAGGACAAGGGCTTCACGCGCGACTACCATGACCCGCAGAAGCGCTCCATCGCCAACGCCCTGAGCGTCGAGTTCAAGGACGGCCGCAGGCTCGGCGAGTTCGTCTGCGAGTACCCGATCGGCCACCGGCGCCGGCGCAAGGAAGGCATGCCCGTGCTGGTGGAGAAGTTCAAGGCGAACCTCGCGCGCCGCTTTCCGGAGAAGCAGAGGAACGCGATCCTCGAGCTGTGCCTGGACGCCGCGCGGCTGGAGCGCACGCCGGTGAGCGAATTCGTCGACCGGTTCGTGATATGAAGCCCGGGCTCGAGCGGCGGCTGGCGGAGCTGAACGCGGAGATCCGCGCCTACCCGGGCCCGATCGCGCGCTGCGACCAGCACCTGCCGGCGCTCATCGAGGAGCGCGCGGCGCTGCTCGGGCGGCTGCGCCGGCTCGAGACGGAGGGCCCCTGCCCGCCCGCCAGCGTCTGGGCGAACGACGGGGGCGCGACGCCGTGAGGCGGCTCGCCGCGCTGCTCGCTGCCGGCCTGCTGCTGCTCGGCCCGGGCCGCGCGGCGGACCTGCGCGACCCGCAGGACCATTTCTTCCAGCCGTTCCTCGGCGACCTGCGCGCCGAGGCTGCGGAGTCGAAGTCGGGCGGCCGCAGCGGCGTCCTGGTGATGTACCACTTCGAGGAGTGCCCGGCCTGCGCGCGCATGAAGCGCGAGGTGCTGAACCGCGCCGAGGTCCAGGACTGGTTCCGGCGCCACTTCGTGGTGATCGGCATCGACACGCGCGGCGCGCAGCCGGTCACCGGGCTGGACGGCCGCACGCTGCCCGAGCGCGACTACGCGCGCGCGGTGCGCATCGTCGGCACGCCGACCTTCGACTTCCACGGCCACGACGGGGCGCGCCTCTACCGCCACGTCGGCGGCATCTTCGACCCGGCCGAGTTCCTGCTGCTCGGCCGCTACGTCGCGAGCGGCGCGCACCGCGAGCAGACCTTCACCGAGTACAAACGCAAGCAAGGGGACTGACCATGGCACACGACCTGCACCACACGCTGCAGCCGCTCAAGGGCGGCAAGTTCTACTCGCTCCCCGCGCTCGGGGAGGCGCTGGGGGTGAACGTGGCGCGGCTCCCGGTCTCGATCCGGATCGTGCTCGAGTCGGTGCTGCGCAACTGCGACGGCAGGAAGGTCACCGAGGCGCACGTGCGGCAGCTCGCCGGCTGGCAGCCGAACGCGACGCGCACCGAAGAGATCCCGTTCGTGCTGGCGCGGATCGTGCTGCAGGACTTCACCGGCGTGCCGCTGCTGTGCGACCTCGCGGCGATGCGCGGCGTGGCGCAGAAGATGGGCCGCAATCCCAAGCTGATCGAGCCGCTGGTGCCGGTCGACCTGGTGGTGGACCACTCGGTGCAGATCGACCACTACGGCTCGAAGAACGCGCTCGACCTGAACATGAAGATCGAGTTCAAGCGGAACGAAGAGCGCTACCAGTTCATGAAATGGGGCATGCAGGCCTTCGACACCTTCAAGGTGGTGCCGCCGGGCATCGGCATCGTGCACCAGGTCAACCTCGAGTACCTGGCGCGCGGCGTGCACCGGTCCAAGGACGGCGTCTTCTATCCCGATACGCTCGTCGGCACCGACAGCCACACCACCATGATCAACGGCATCGGCGTGGTGGGCTGGGGCGTGGGCGGGATCGAGGCCGAGGCCGGCATGCTCGGCCAGCCGGTCTACTTCCTGACGCCCGACGTCGTCGGGGTGAACCTCAAGGGACGGCTGCATCCGGCGTGCACCGCGACCGACCTGGTGCTGACGGTCACGCGCATGCTCCGGAAGGCGAAGGTGGTCGGCAAGTTCGTGGAATTCTTCGGCGAGGGCACGGCGAGCCTCTCGGTCACCGACCGCGCGACCATCGCCAACATGGCGCCCGAGTACGGCGCCACCATGGGCTTCTTCCCGGTCGACGACAGGACCATCGAGTACTTCCGCGGCACCGGCCGCAGCGAGGCCGAGATCGACGCCTTCGCCGCCTACTTCAGGGCGCAGGGCATGTATGGCGTGCCCAGGCCCGGCGCGATCGATTACTCGGAGTCCCTCGAGCTGGACCTCTCGAGCGTCATGCCCTCGCTCGCGGGCCCGAAGCGCCCCCAGGACCGCATCGACCTCGACAAGGTGAAGGCCAGGTTCACCAGCCTGTTCTCCGAGCCGGTCGCCGAGAACGGCTTCGCCAAGAAACCCGAGGACCTCGGCAAGCCGCACCGCACCGCCGACGGCATCGAGATCCGCAACGGCGACGTGCTGATCGCCGCGATCACTTCCTGCACCAACACCTCCAACCCGGGCGTGCTGCTCGCCGCAGGGCTGCTCGCGAAGAAGGCGGTCGAGCTGGGGCTGAAGGTCAAGCCGCACATCAAGACCTCGCTCGCCCCCGGCTCGCGCGTGGTCACCGAGTACCTCACCAAGGCGGGGCTGCTGCCCTACCTCGAGAAGGTCGGCTTCTACCTCGCCGGCTACGGCTGCACCACCTGCATCGGCAACGCCGGGCCGCTCGCGCCGACCATCGAGGAGACGGTGGTGAAGAACGACCTCGTCTGTGCCGCGGTGCTCTCGGGCAATCGCAATTTCGAGGCGCGCATCCACCCCAACATCCGCGCCAACTTCCTCGCCTCGCCGCCGCTGGTGGTGGCCTACGCGATCGCCGGCACGATGCTCAGGGACTTCCGCACCGAGCCGCTCGGCAAATCGAAGGACGGCCAGGACGTCTACATCGGCCACATCTGGCCGAGCGCGGGGGAGGTGAAGGCGCTCATGAAGCTCGCCATGGACGCGCCGACCTTCAAGCGCCTGTATTCGAACCTCGCCGAGGCCAACCCGCTGTGGAAGAAGATCCCGGCGCCCGCCGGGCAGGTCTACAGCTGGCCCGAGTCGACCTACATCGCCGAGCCGCCGTTCTTCCGCGGCTTCTCGATGCAGCCCGGCGCGACCGGCGACATCGCCGGCGCAAGGGTGCTCGGCATCTTCGGCGACTCGGTGACCACCGACCACATCAGCCCCGCGGGCTCGATCAAGCCGACCTCGCCCGCCGGCATCTACCTGCAGGAGAACGACGTCTCGGTGGCGGACTTCAACTCCTACGGCGCGCGCCGCGGCAACCACGAGGTGATGATGCGCGGCACCTTCGCCAACGTGCGCATCAAGAACCTGATGCTGCCGGGGACCGAGGGCGGCGTCACGCTGTACCACGGAGAGAAGCTGCCGATCTACGACGCGGCCATGCGCCACATCGCGGATCGCACGCCCACCGTCGTGTTCGGCGGCGAGGAGTACGGCACCGGCTCCTCGCGCGATTGGGCGGCGAAGGGCACGCAGCTGCTCGGCGTCAAGGCCGTGGTCGCGCGCAGCTTCGAGCGCATCCACCGCTCCAACCTCGTCGGGATGGGGGTGCTGCCGCTGCAGTTCATGGGCTCGGATTCCGCGGCCTCATTGGGCCTCAAGGGCGACGAGGAGATCTCCGTCTCGGGGCTCGACGATATCCGTCCGCAGCAGGAGCTCGCCCTGACCATCAAGCGCGCGGACGGCTCGAGCCAGGCGATCAAGGTGAAGTCGCGCATCGACACCGCGATCGAGGTCGACTACTACAAGCACGGCGGCATCCTGCCCTACGTCCTGCGCGAGCTGGTCGGGAAAGCGGGGCCCGCCGCGCAGCGGGCGGCCTAGCCGGACTTCGCGGATTCGAGGGGTCGGCGAGGGTTAAGTAGTTGATGCGTCACGGGGGCGCACCCGAAGGTCTGCACTACAAC
>Ga0137796_10000208_pt1 | contig 36860 bp, 37 predicted proteins | sample OV2TP3_FD_97704 | JGI IMG/M metagenome (GOLD analysis project Ga0137796, IMG submission 97704) | reverse complement strand
AGGCGCTGCCCCGCGCCGTACTCACTGTCCCCGGGCGGGTAGGGCTCGACATCGATCGGCAGCACCAACCCCGTCCCCACCACGCTGACCACACAGCAGTGGTGGAGGTAGTCGCGGACCTCCCTCTGCGCGTCCGGCCGCGGATGGCAATACTCACAGCCCTCCGCGCGACAGCGCCCGGCCCCCGTCCCATCGAGCGCCAAGCCGATCCAGCGACTGGTCTCGAACGCCTTGTTGCGCTTCGCCTGTCGCACCGTCGCCGCGAGCGCCGCCCGGGTCGGGGCCGGATCCAGCCGCTCGGTGAAGTAGGCCAGGGCGTCGTCGCCAAACCGCCGCGCCACCTGCAACGCCCGCCGGGCCGGCGACCGCACCAGCGCCTCCACCCCGTGATAGCTCCACTCCCGGAGGATGTGCCCGATCAGCAGCCCCCAGACCAGCGCGGCCGCCGGAATCTGCGGCGCCCCGCGCCCATCGCCCGGCGCGCCCAGATACGCCGTCAGCCGCAGCCGTTGGGTCGCGAACGTCCACAGCCGCCGCGGCGTCGGCCCGCTCACTGGCCCATCTGCCGCCGCCAGAGCGCCAGCAATTGTGCGTTCGCCGCCAACACCTCCGCCACTGCCGCCTTGAACTCCCGCCCCGCGTCCACGCGGCGCCGCACCTCGGCCACCCACGCCGCCGGGATGCGCTCCACGCGCTTCTGCCCCTCGACCATGAAGGTCAACGACCAGACGGGGTGCCCGTCCCCGGTCGCACAGTGGCAGGTGGCCTTCCCGCACCGCCGATGCGTTTCGGCCAGCGAGCCCGGCAGCAGATCGGGCGGAATCCGGAACTGGCGCAACCGCTGAAACTTCCGCTGCCGCAGCCGCGCCGCCTCGCGCCCTTTCGGCTCGATCTTCATTCTGAGTGTATCTATACACTCAGATCAGACCGGGTGTCAAGTATTTTCCAGAGCGCGAAAATAGCCGGGCCTCGCGGGCCGCGGCCAACCCCGCGGGTCTTAAAGGTCCCTACGCCCTACCCGACGGGGGGTCCCGAAACGGCTGGAGCCAGGCCAGGAGCTCCGTGAACGCGGACGGGAGCGGAGCCTCGAAGCGGAGCCGTGCCCCCGTCGCCGGATGGCTGAAGCCGAGCACGGCGGCGTGGAGCGCGAGGCCCCCGAGGGCCGCGACCCTCGCCAGGAACTCCGGCGGCCCACCCGGCCCGCCCCGCCGGCGATACACCCGGTCCCCGACGACGGGGAAACCGAGGTGGGCAAGGTGCACGCGGATCTGGTGGGTCCGACCCGTGCCCAGTTCGACCGCGAGGAAGGTGAGCGGGAGCGGCGCCTCGAAGCGCTCGAGCACGCGGTAGCGCGTGAGCGCCGCGCGGCCCGCCCCGGGCGGGCGGACGGCCATGCGCCGCCGGTCCCGGGGGTGCCGCCCGATGGCCGCCTCGACGACGCCTTTGGCCCGCGGGACGGCCCCGTGGACGAGCGCGAGGTAGCGCCGCTCCACGCTCCGGATCTTGAGTTGCCGGGCGAGCGCGAGGTGGGCGTGGTCGGACTTGGCGACGGCGAGCAGGCCCGAGGTCCCGCGGTCCAGGCGGTGGACGATCCCCGGCCGGCGAACGCCCCCGATCCCGGAGAGCCCGGGGCCGCAGTGGGCCAGGAGCGCGTGGACCAGGGTCCCGCTGGCGTGGCCCGCGCCGGGGTGGACGACGAGGCCGGCCGGCTTGTGGACGACGAGCACCGCGTCGTCCTCGTAGACGATGTCGAGCGGGATCGGCTCCGGGACGAGCTCGAGCGGGACCGGCGGCGGCACCTCGACGACCACGGCGTCGCCCGCGCGCAGGCGGTGGCTCGCCTTCCAGACGCGCCCGCCGACCGTGACGCGCCCGGCCGCGATCAGCGCCTGGAGCCGCGTCCGCGAGAGATCGGACGCCTGGACCTGGAGGAAGCGGTCGAGCCGGGCCCCGGCCGCGGCCGCCGGGACCGTGAAGCCGCGCCGCTCGGGATCAGGCGTCGGGGGACTCCCGCTGCTCCCCCCGCCCGGCCAGCACGAGCTGCAGGGCGAGGAGCGCGACCCCGATGGTGATCGCCGAGTCGGCGACGTTGAACGCGGGCCAGTGGTAACCCCGCCAGTGGAGGTCCACGAAGTCCACCACGGCGCCGTGCCGCCAGCGGTCGAGTAGGTTGCCCACCGCCCCGCCGAACACGAGCCCGAGGGCGACGAGCCCGAGGCGCCCGCGCCCCGGTACGATGCGCGTCGCGACCGAGCAGAGGAGGACCAGCGCCGCGACCGAGAAGACGGTGACGAGCCACCGCCACTCGCGCGGGACGCCCGCGAAGATCCCGAAGGCGACGCCGGGATTCAGGACGAGCGTGAGGTGGAAGAAGCCGGACACGACGGGGACCGGATGGCCCACGTCGAGTCGCGCGAGGGCCCACCATTTCGTGAGCTGGTCGCTCACGAACACGGCTGCGGCGATGCCGGCGATCGCGATCACGGGACAAGCCCGCGGACGATCGGCACGCACCGCTCGCAGAGCCCCGGATGCTCGCGGTCCTGGCCGACCGCCGGGCTCCACATCCAGCAGCGCTCACACTTGGCCCCGCTCGCCCGGCGCACCTCGACCGCGAGGCCGGGGACCCCGGTCTCCCGCAGCATGACCCGGTCGGGCCCGCGCTCGAGGCCCGCGGGGGGCGGCCCCTCCACCCGAGCGAGCTGGGAGACGATGAACAGGTCCCGCAGCAGCGCCTCGTCCCGCAGGAGCGCGGTCACCTCCCCGGGCTCGACGTAGAGGGTCACGCGCGCGTCGAGGCTCGCGCCGATCAGCTTCGCGACCCGCGCCTGCTCGAGCGCCTTCGCCACCTCGCCCCGGACCTTGAGACGCGCCTCCCAGCCCTTCTCGACTCCCTCGTCCAGCCACGCCCGGTCGACCTCGGGGAAGTCGGTCAGGTGGACGCTCTCGGCTTTCCCGGCGCCGGGAACGCAGCCCCAGACCTCCTCCGCGGTGAACGTGAGGATCGGAGCCATGAGGCGTACGAGGGCGTCGAGCACGCGGTAGCAGACCGTCTGCGCCGCCCGCCGCCCCGGGCTGTCCGCGGCGGACGTGTAGAGCCGGTCCTTGAGGACGTCGAGGTAGAGCGCGGAGAGGTCCACCGCGCAGAGGTTGTGGAGGGCCTGGAAGGCGAGGTGGAACCGGTACGCGTCGTACGCCTGCCGCACCCGCTCGATCGTCCGGTGGAGCCGCAGCATGGCCCAGGCGTCGAGCCCGCGGAGGCCGGCGTCCGGCACCGCGTCGCGCGCCGGGTCGAAGTCCGCGAGGTTGCCGAGGAGAAACCGGCAGGTATTCCGGATCCGCCGGTAGGCCTCCGCCAGGTGCGTGAGGATCTCCTCCGAGAGGCGGATGTCCTCCGTGTAGTCCTCGCCCGCGACCCAGAGCCGCAGCACCTCGGCCCCGTAGCGCCCGATCACGTCGTCGGGCGCGACGACGTTCCCGAGGGACTTCGACATCTTTCGCCCCTCGCCGTCCACGACGAACCCGTGCGTGAGGACCGCGCGGTAGGGCGGCGCCCCGCGCGTGCCGACCGCCTCGAGGAGCGAGGAGTGAAACCAGCCGCGGTGCTGATCCGACCCCTCGAGGTACATCTCCGCGGGCCACCGCAGCTCCGGATGCGACTCGAGGACCGCCGCGTGGCTGCACCCCGAGTCGAACCAGACGTCGAGGATGTCCGTCTCCTTGCGGAACTCCCGCCCTCCGCACCCGGGGCAGCTCGTCCCCGCCGGGAGGAGGTCGGCCGCGTCGCGCGCGTACCACTCGTCCGCGCCCTGGCCGCTCCGCATGATCTCCGCGACGTGCTCGACGACGCGCTCCTCCAGGAGGATCTGCCGGCACCCCTGGCAGTAGAAGGCGACGATCGGCACACCCCAGACCCGCTGGCGCGAGATGACCCACTCGGGCCGGTGCGCCACCATGTTCGTGATGCGCTCCTCGCCCCACGGCGGGATCCACTCCACCGCGCGGATCGCCGCCAGCGCGCGCTGGCGCAGGCCGTTCTGATCCATGGAGATGAACCACTGCTCGGTCGCGCGAAAGAGCGTCGGGTTCTTGCAGCGCCAGCAGTGGGGGTAGGTGTGCGTGAGCGGGACCGACGCGAAGAGGTGGCCGCTCCGCCGGAGGTGCTCCGTGATCCGGTCGTTGGCCTCCCAGACCACCATCCCGCCGAAGTGTGGGACGTCGGGCGCGAACCGGCCGTCGTCGTCCACGGGGTTGTAAATCGGCAGCCCCTCCGCCCGGCCCAGGTCGTAGTCCTCCTCGCCGTGCCCGGGCGCGACGTGGACGGTGCCGCTCCCGGCGTCCATCGCGACGAACTCCGCCGTCACGAGCTTCGAGTCGCGGTCGAGGAACGGGTGCCGTGCGAGGCTCCCCCGCAGCGCCGCACCGGGCACGCTCCCGACGACCCGATACCCGGCGACCTTCCCCGCCTTCATCGTCGCGTCGAGGAGCGCTCGCGCGACGAGGAGGAGCTCCGGGTGGCCCTCGGCCTCGACCAGGACGTACTCCTGCTCCGGGTGGAAGGCGATCGCGAGGTTCGCCGGCAGGGTCCAGGGCGTCGTCGTCCAGATGAGGACGGCGGCCGCGCGCCCGCGCAGCGCCGCGTCCAGCGCCGCGGGCCACGTCTTCAGCGGGAACTTCACGTAGATCGAGGGCGTGTGGTGCTCCTCGTACTCCACCTCGGCCTGGGCGAGCGCCGTCTTGCAGTACATGCACCAGTGCACGGGCCGCAGCCCCTTGTAGACGATCCCCTTGCCGACGAAGCGGCCGAACTCGCGGACGATCGTCGCCTGGTAGGCCGGCGCCATCGTCTGGTAGGGATGGGCCCAGTCGCCGAAGATGCCGAGCCGCCGGAACTCCTCCCGCTGGATGTCGATGAAGCGGAGCGCGTAGGCGCGGCAGCGCCGCCGTTTCTCCACCGGGTCCATCGCCTGCCGGATGTCGACCCCCGCCCGGTCGAGCCCCAGCTCTTTGTCCACCTGGTGCTCGATCGGGAGCCCGTGGCAGTCCCAGCCGGGGACGTAGACCGCGTTGCACCCGAGCATCGTCTTCGACTTGACCACGACGTCCTTGAGCACCTTGTTCAGCGCGGTGCCCATGTGGATGTGGCCGTTCGCGTACGGCGGGCCGTCGTGGAGGATCCAGAGGGGCCGGCCAACCGCGCGCTCCCGGAGCCGCCGGTAGATGTCGAGCGCGTCCCACCGCCGCAGGAGCTCCGGCTCCCGCTGCGGGAGGTTCGCCCGCATCGGGAAGTCCGTCCGCGGCAGGTTCAGCGTGGCTTTGTAGTCCATCGGCTCCCCGGGGTCCCGCCCGAAATGCCAGCGCGCCGGAAGATCCGGCGCGCAGTGGCCGAAAGCGTAGCATCCACGCCCACTTGTGTCAAGGAATGGGGCGCCGCGGGCAGGGCGCGCGGATGGGTCGCCAGCGGTTCCAGATCGTCTCGTAGAGCACCATCTCGGCTGCGCCCGAGACCACGTTGTGGGCGAGCCGGACCCGCGTGAGCGGCCGGAAGAGGTCGGCCCGGGCGGCGAGATCGGGGAACCACGCCGGGAAGATCACGAGGTAGTCGGGGCACGCCTGCTCGAGGTAGCGGAGGACGCCGTCGGGTCGCCGGCGGTACGGGATGATCGCCGGGGTTGCCAGGCCCATCAGGTCCACGATCGGCCGGTCGCCGAAGTAGGTGATCGCGCCAATGTCGTTGACGGCGAGGCGCGCCCCCGGCGGCGTGTGGCGCGCCACCCAGCGCCCGAGGTGTACCTGCATCGCGTTGATGTTCTGCACCCCCCAGGCGTAGGCCCCGCTCGCCGGCCCGAGGGGGAGGACGAGCCCGAGCGCGAGCACGCCCCAGAGCCCGGCGCGGAGCCCGGCCCGCCCCGGCAGGGCCGCCAGGAGCGCCCCGAGCCCGGCAAGGGCCAGGACGACGGCGAGCGGCAGGAGGTGGGACGAGTAGCGCCCGGTCTGGAACGCCGGCCCGCGGTACGGCGCGAGCAGGGCCATCGCGAGGGGGTGCAGGAGGAGCGCCCACCCGAGCCACCGGAGCGGGCCCCGGCGCACCACGACGAGTCCCGCCGCGGCGAGCGCGGGAAGCCCCCAGTGGTCGTCCCAGAGCTGGCGGCCCCACTCCGCGAGGTACCCGAGCGCGCGGGACGCGGCCGCGCCCCAGGGTTCGCGCACCCCGACGAGATAGCCGAGGACGCCCCCCTCCACCTTCGCGGCGGCCGTCGCGGGGACGAGCCGACCCACCGTCGCGACATTGAAGGCGACGGCCGGGGCGAGCGGCAGCGCGACGAGCACCGCGCGCGCCAGCGCGGCGCGAGGCCCCCCGGCCCCCGCGACGTGGAGCCCGGCCACGAGCGCCGCTTCCGGCCGCGCCAGCGTGGCCAGGCCGAGACACGCCGCGGCGGCGTGCGGGCAGGCCCGCACCACGAGCAGGGCCGCTCCGGCGACGAGCGCCGCGGCCAGCGGCACCTCCATCCCGGAGAGCGCCCCCCAGGCGAGCCGCCCGAGCCCGACGACCGCCACGCCGGCGGCCAGCGCGGGCCCGGGCCCGAGCCCCAGCGCGAGCGCGAGCCGCCGCGCGAGGAGGCCCGTCAGCGCATAGGCGAGGACGCCGAGCGTCTTGGTCGCGGCGAGCCCCGGCACCCCGAGCGCCATCACCCCGGCGAGGAGGAGCGTCCAGAGCGGCGCCGTGGACCCCGCGACCGGCTCGCCCGGGTTGACCCCGAAGCCGCGGCCCGCGGCGAGGCTCTGGGCGAAGCGGAGATGGATCCAGCTGTCGTCGAGGGGCAACCCGACCTCGCCCGCGATCCGGAGCTCGGCCGCGACGAAGCCGAAGAGGACGAGCGCCGCGACGCCGACGATCACGACGTCGTCCCGTGCCGGCCAGCGCCCCGGGGCGTCTGGGCGAGCCTCCCGCATGTGGGCCGCTCAGCTAGCCGACGTCACGCCCGGCCCGGAGCGACGAGCGGAGCCCTACCCGGGGGCCACCCGGCGGCGCGTGCCGCTCACGCCGGGCGCCGGAAGCCAGTGGATCTCGGCCCGGTAGATGGCATAGGTGATGAAGTAGGCCGCGGCGACGTCAATCGAGTAGTGCAGCCGGGCCAGCAGCACGGCGAGGGCCAGCACAACGGAGAACGCCAAGAACACGCCGTTGGCCAGCCGATCCCGGAAGATCAGGTAGCCCAAGAACGGAAGGGCGGCGTGCGATGAGAAGAAGAGGTCGTTGCGAAGGGTGAAGTAGCGGCCCAAGACCTGGTACGCCCAATCGTCCTGGAGATTGACCGCCATCGAGGGTCACGCTCCGCTCGTCGCGGCTCATGGGGCTCCCCGCCCCGTTCGGCCGGCCAACTGTAGCATCGGGGCCGGGAAGGTCACAAGACGCCCACGCCGTGGTCCCCGGCCCCGGTGGGGGGCGGTCGCCGCGTTCCCCCGGGGCGGCGCGGTTGGCCCCGACTGCGGGCGGGGCGCTGGGACAACGACGCCCCACTGACCGAGGGCGCCCTCCCCGTGGTGGTGCCGAGGCGTCGGACAACCCAGCGGCGATATTGCCGTCGGAACCTGGCATCCCGACTGCATCGGCGCCAATCTGGCCTCTTGGGCGTGGGCGTCCGCCAGGCCGTCCGTCACGTTCCGCAGCCGTCCGCAGCCCATGCGACGGCTGGGAGTCGGGAGATGGCAGCGCCGAAACCCCCGGCAGCGCGGTACCTGGGATTGGACGTAGGGGCGGAGACGATCAAGATCGTCGGACTCGCCCGGGAGGGCGAGACTGTGCGGATCGCCCGGCGCACCAGGATCGAGCACGGGAAGGATCCGACGCGGGCGCTCTGCGAGTCGGTAGCCTCCTGGGAGTGGGACGGCGTGGCCGGGGCGGCGGCCACGGGACGCTTCTCGCGCCAGGTGAACCTGCCCCGCGTGCCGATCAAGCAGGCCATCGCGTCCGGGGCCCGATACCTGCTCGGCGACGGGCCGGTGACCCTGGTCTCCATCGGGAGCCGCGGCTTCTCCGTGCTCGAGCTTCGAGAGGGCGGCACGCAGGTCTTCCGCGAGAACGGGCGTTGCTCGCAGGGCACCGGCAACTTCCTCCACCAGCTCGTCGACCGCTTCGGGCTCTCGGTGGAGGAGGCGAGCGCATTGGCGGTCGGGGTCGCCGATCCCGCGCCGCTCTCGGGCCGCTGCCCCGTGATCCTCAAGACGGACATGACGCACCTCGCGAACAAGGGCGAGAGCCGTCCCCGGATCCTGGCCGGGCTCTTCGACGCCGTCTGCGAGAACGTACAAGTGCTGATCAAGCGCACCAGCCCGCGGCGGCTCGCGCTGGTAGGAGCTGTGTCCCTCTCGCGTCGCGTTCGGGACCACTTCCGGCGGTTCGCCGAGCGCACCGGGATGAGCTTCGTTCCTCTCGAGGAGGACGCGCTCTTCGTCGAGGCGCTCGGGGCAGCGCTGGCGGCGGCCGAGGATCCGGTCCCGCCCCCGCCGCTCTCGGCGCTCGTCGCTCCCCCAGAGGAGGTCACGCTCGAGCGCCTGCCGTCGCTCGCCGCGTCGCTCGAGAGCGTGCGGCGCATGCCGCCGCCGATCCCCGAAGCCCGCGCCGACCGCTCGGACGTGATCCTCGGGCTGGACATCGGCTCGACGGGCTCCAAGCTGGTGGCGCTCGACGCGGCGAGCAGCGCGATCTTGTGGCAGACCTATGCGCAGACCGCGGGTAACCCCGTGGGCGCCGCGCAGGAGCTGGTGCGCCGCTTCGCCGAGGGCCCTGCCGCGACGCATCCCGTCCGCGCCGTCGGCGTGACCGGCAGCGGACGCGAGATCGTCGGGTCGCTGCTCGCCACCTGCTACGGGGCCGATCCGGTCTTCGTTCTGAACGAGATCGCCGCGCACGCCGAAGGCGCGCTGCATTACGACCCACGGGTAGACACGATCTTCGAGATCGGCGGGCAGGACGCGAAGTACATCCGGCTCTCCGGAGGGCGCGTCGTGGACGCCGCCATGAACGAGGCATGCAGCGCCGGTACGGGCTCGTTCATCGAGGAGCAGGGACGGAAGCTCGCCGGCATCCGGGACATCGTCCACCTGGGCCAGGTGGCGCTGGAAGCCGAGACCGGCGTGTCGCTGGGCCAGCACTGCTCGGTGCTGATGGCCGAGGTCATCGACGAGGCCGTGGCCCGCGGCGTGGAGCAGCCAGCCATCGTGGCGGGGATCTACGACTCGATCGTCCAGAATTACCTGAACCGCGTGAAGGGCAGCCGCACCGTCGGGAGCGTCGTCTTCTGCCAGGGCATGCCGTTCGCGTCGGCGGCCCTCGCGGCCGCGGTAGCGCGTCAGACCGGCAGCCAGGTCGTGGTCCCGCCGAATCCCGGGACCGTGGGCGCGCTCGGCATCGCCCTTCTGGCCCGCAAGGCGATCGCCCTGCCCGGGCGCGGGGCGCTGGATCCCGCTCGTTTCCTCGCCGCCAGTGTCGAGCGGAAGGACACCTTTGTCTGCCGCAGCGCCACCGGCTGCGGCGGGCCGGGGAACCGCTGCCGCATCGACCGTATCCATACCGCCGTTGAGGGCCGACGCTCGGCCTTCACCTGGGGCGGCGGGTGCTCGCTCTGGGACCGCGGCACGCGGAGGGCCAAGCTGCCCGATCGGCCACTCGACCCGTTCCACGAGCGCGAAGAGCTCGTGCGGGCGCACGTGGCACCCTGCCTGGAGCGCCGTGGGCGGCCCGTCGTCGCGCTGGGCGGGGAGTTCATGCTCAAGAGCTTCGTGCCGTTCTTCGCGACGTTCCTCTTCGAACTGGGCTTCGACCTCCTCGTGGCCGACGGGGCCGACCAGGCGATGCTGAAGCGTGGCATCGAGGAGGCCACCGTCCCATTCTGCGCCCCGATGCAGCAGTTTCACGGGCTCGTCTCTCAGCTCGCGGAGGCCCGGCCGGATGCCCTCTTCCTCCCCATGATCCGCGAGCTCCCACGCGTGGGGACAGAGGGCCATTCGAAAACCTGCCCGATCGTCCAGGGCGCGGCCGACATCCTGCGTCATGACCTGAACGGTACCTTTGCCGGACGCATCGTCTCGCCGGTCGTGGACTTCGGGGCCAAGGGCTTCGACTCCGAGGTCTTCCGCGACAGCTGCCGGCGCCTGGCCACGGACCTCGGCGCGGAGGAGCGCCTCGACGCGGCCTTTGACGCGGCCCGCCGCGCTCAGGCCCGCTTCGAAGCGGGTTGCCAAGAGATCGGCGCGCGCGCCCTCGCGTTCGCCGCCGAGCGTACCGTCGTGCCGGTCGTCGTGCTCGGCCGTCCCTATACGATCTACAACTCGGTCCTGAACTCCAACGTGCCGGCGATCCTGCGGGAGCAGGGGGCGCTGGCCATCCCGCTGGACTGCTACCCGGTGGATCCATCGGTGCCCGTGTTCGACCAGATGTTTTGGGGGTGGGGACAGCGGATCCTGCGTGCCGCGGATCAAGTCCGGCACGCGCCTGGCGTTTACAGCGTCTATTGCTCCAACTACTCGTGCGGCCCCGACAGCTTCAACCTGCACTTCTACGCGTACGTGATGGAAGGGAAGCCCTTCGCGGTGATCGAGACCGACGGGCACTCCGGCGACGCCGGGACGAAGACGCGCGTCGAGGCGTTCCTGCACTGCGTCCGTGAGCACCTGCGCGCCGCGGGAGCCCAGCCGTGCGGCAAGGAGCTCCGGCGGCTCGAGAGGGCGAACGCGGGGCTGCCGGATATCCATGCCCGCGGCGAGACGCTGCTCATCCCGCGCATGGGGCCGGGTGCCGAGATCGCGGCCGCGTGCCTGCGGGGCTACGGTCTCCGCGCGGAGAGCCTCCCGCTCCCGACCTCCGAGAGCCTGCGCCTCGGGCGCCGCCACACCTCCGGCAAGGAATGCGTCCCCATGGCCGTGACTCTGGGGTCGGTTCTGGAGCGCCTGGAGCGGGCCCGAGGGACGGCGGAGCGCTTCGCGCTCCTCCTGCCGGGCGCCTCCGGACCCTGCCGGTTCGGCTCCTACAACCTCCTCCACAAGATCGTCTACGAGCGCCTGGGGTGGGACGCGCGTCTACGGATCCTGTCGCCCGGCGACTATGCGTACTTCGAGGGCGTCCCGGGCGGCTTCTCGACTCTCTTCTTCGCGAGCGTCATGGCCTCGGACCTCCTGCTGGGCTGCCTCCACGATGTGCGACCCGTGGAGCGGGAGCCGGGGGTGGCGGATGCCCTCTACCGCCGCTTCAGCGCGGAGCTGCAGGCGCTCGTCGAGCGCGAGGCCGGCGGCAACCTCTCGGTCTCCCGCGGGTCCAGGCACGCGGTCGGCGGCCGCTTCTTCGGGATCCGGGCCCTGCTCTCGCGTGCCGCGGGGGCGTTCGCTCAGGTGAAGACCGGCCGCGCGGCGCCGACCGTCATGGTGGTCGGCGAGATCTACGCGCGCTGCGACCCGTTCACCAACGACTTCGTGATCGACAAGCTCGAGGGCCGCGGCCTCCGGGTGAAGCTCGCGCCGGTCAGCGAGTGGCTCGAGTACACCGACTGGCTTGCCCTCGAGTCCGCGCACCGCCGAGGCTTCTGGGCGCGGTTCTTCAACGTCGTGCAGGGCCGCATCCAGCGGACGATGTACGGCGCCGTGGCGTCCACGCTCGCCTGGGCCCCGCGCGTCACCGTCCGCGACATAGTCGGGGCCGCGTCCACCTATCTGCGAGCGGCGCTGGAGGGCGAGGCCGTGCTGACCCTCGGCGCGCCGCTGGCCGAATGGCAGCATGGGCACATCGACGCCGTCGTGTCGGTGGGGCCCATGGAGTGCATGCCGACCAAGATCGCCGAGGCGCTGTTCTTCCACGCGGCGGAGCGAGAGGGGCTGCCGTCCCTCACGATCTCCGTGAACGGGGACCCCGTGGACCCGGTCGTGCTCGACAACTTCGCCTACGAGGTCCATTCCCGGTTCCGGCGGCGCTCGGTGGGCCGTCCGGCGCAGGCGTCACGCGGGAACGCGTCGGGGCACGGCCAGGTGCAGGCGAGAGGCTAACCCCGACTTCCCCGGGTTGACCTGCTTCCAGGCGCCAGCGCGAGGGAACGCGGCGCGAACAGGCGGGCGCGCGAGAGCGCCCGATCTCGTTACTCGGGCAGGCGCTCAGCGCAGGCGCGCGACGGCCGTCAGGGGCGTCAGGCGGTACCCGGCGTGCTCCACCATCCGGCGGTCCAGCTCAAGGACGTAGAGCCACCGCCCGTACGGGAGCCGCTGCTCCCGGAGCCCGAAGGGCCGGGGCAGGAGCGGGTTCCAGGAGTCCACGACCCAGACGAGCCGGCGCGCGGGCGCGGGCAGGAGGATCTCGGGCCCCCGGAGCGCCGCCATCGCGTCGGCCTGGCGCGAGGAGAGGTAGCCGGGCGAGTAGCGGCCGAGCCGGAGGTGATAGACGGTGAACTCCGGCAGGTAGTACGCGACGTGGCGGAACCAGGGGTAGGAGCGCGGATTGCCGAGCTCCGTGACGAGCACGGTCGTCGCCGGAGGAAAGTCGCGCCGGATCGCCTCGAGATAGCCGGCGATGGCCGCTTCCTGCTCGCGGAGCCCCGCGACCGTGTTCGGCCAGAGCTGGTACCGGTAGCGAGCCTGGAGCGCCGTGGACCACCCGACCGCGCCCGGGGGGACGGCTAGCACCCCGGGCACGGGGATCCGCGGCGCGGCGAAGACAAACGCCGCGTGGGCGGCGACGAGCGCGCCCAGGGCTGCCGCGGGCGCGGCCCGGCGCACGACGGGAAGCCGCCCCAGCGGGAGCCGGCCGACGCCCACGACGAGCCCGCGGGCGAGGAGGATGTGAAGCGCCGGCAGCACGGTGAGGAGGTACCCGTGCTGGCCGAAATGGAAGAGGGTGTACACGCCGAGGGGCGGCAGGATCCAGAAGGCGAAGAACGCGACCATGGCGCGGCCGCCGAGCGCGCGCCAGAACTCCGGGACGAGCAGCGCCCCGAGCGCCGGCAGCGCCAGGCCCAGCCCGAGGACGAACGCCTCCGCGAGCCCGATCGCATTGAGGTGCCAGGCTCCCGGCAGCCCGAGGACCGACGTGGCGCGCACCGTGGACTCGAACAGCTCGAGGCCGGCGCCCAAGTAGCGGCCGAGCCCGCCGGTCACCCACACCATCGGCACGAGCCACGCGACCGTCGTCAGCCCGAGCGCGGCCAGGCCGGCGAGCGCCGCGCGCGGGCGGCGGGGCCCGAGCCACGCCATCCCGAGCCAGAGGGGTAGGAGCAGGACACCGAGCGACTGGCGCACGCCTGCCGCCACGCCGAGCGCCACCCCCGCGCCGACGGCCCCCCCGGGTCGCCCCTCCCGCATGCGGAGGGCGAGCAGCGCGACGCCCGTCGCCAGCGCCGCCTCGAGCGTGTAGGAGAGCGGGAGGAGCCCGTACAGCCAGAAGAGCGGGCTCGCGGCGAGGCTCGCCGCCGCGACGAGCGCGGTCGCCCGGCCGTAGAGGGCCCAGGCCAGCCGGTAGACCAGGAGGACGGTCGCCGCGCTCGCGGCGATCGCGAGTCCCGTCAGGGTCTCCGTCGGGTTCCGCACCACGGCGTCGATCGCCCGGGCGACCGCCACGTAGAGGATGTAGCCGGGGGGGTGCGGCTGGTGCTTGACGACGTCGTACTCCCGGAGGGCGAGCGCGAACTGGATCGCGTCCCAGCTCGGCAGGAGCCGCGCCCGGAACGGGATCCGGGTCGCCGCCGTCAGGCCGGCGAGGCCGAGCGCGAGGGCGAGGTCGGCCGGAGGAAGCTGGAGGGGTTCGGGCGCCCGTGACAGTGCCGGCACGGCGCCCCCGATCTCAGCTCCCGGCGAGCGCCCGCGCGGCGAGGGCCGTCGCGCCGCCGACGAGCGGCACGCTCAGGTCTTCGTCGACCGGGAGGGCCAGCTCCGCCGATGCGGCGGCGGCCACCCCGACGGCCGCGGGAAGGACGCCCACGAGCGGCCAGGCGGCGAGCGTCCCTGCGCCAAGGAACACGGCGCTCCCCACGAGGCTCTTCGTGCGCCAGCGGAGGTGGCCCCAGCGACGCCCGACCCATCCGGCCGCCGTGTCGCCGACCGAGTGGTAGGTGTGCAGCAGCACCCGAGCCGGCTGGAGCGGCAGGGTCGCCGGACGGTCAGGCACGGATGGAGGATCGGAGGCGGGAGGGGTGGCGGGGATGGGTCGGACCGGGGTCAGGCGCCCTTCTTCTCCTCCGGTGTCTTCTCCGCCTTGACCGCGTCGTCCTCCTGCTGCCCCCGCTTGAACTCCGAGACGCTCTTGCCGAGCCCCCGCGCCAGCTCGGGCAGTTTCTGCGCCCCGAACAGGAGCAGCACGATGATCAGGATGATCATCAACTCCTGGTAGCCGAGACCGAACATGCGCGCCTCCTTCGCCTGGGGTGACCTCTACCTTACGCCCCGGGCCCGCGGAGTGTCAATCGCGCGGGCCGCGGGGGCGCGCGAGATGCTCGCAGTCCTCATCACCGCCTCGCCTCGCGGAGCACGCGCTTGTCGCCGACGCGGACCGTGAGCCGCTGGGCGTCCAGGTACTCGAGGAGGGGGATCGCGTACTTCCGCGAGATGCCCAGGAGATCCTTGATGTCCTGCGGGGTGATCTCCTTCCGCTCGTGGAGGAACGCGGCCACGCGCGCCTCGGCCGCGCGGAGCGGCTCCGCGTGCATGTAGAGCCCCTCCTTGATCCGGACCAGCCGTCGCTCGTCGAGGAGCAGCTGGAGCAGCGCCTGCTCCTCGGGGCGCGTCATCTGGAGCCGCGCGAAGGCCTCCTCCACGCTCGGGGCCGTCACGCCCGCGTCCCGGAACTCCGCCTCGAGCCGGGCGAGCAGCCCCTGCTGGCGGGTGTCGAGGCGGACCTGGTGACCCGCGAGCCGCACCTTGTCCCGCTCGACCGCGATCGCCCCCGCCCCGACCAGGCCCTCGACGAGGTGGAGGAACACGCGCTCCTCCACGGCACCCACCCGCGTGCGGAGCTCCTCCTTCGACATCCCGGACTTGAGCGGCTCCCGGGCATGGAAGGCGCCGAGCGCCTGCACGGCCGCCTCGCGGAGTCGCTCGGCCGCCTCGACGTGGACGTACCACTCGCGGTCCACGAGCAGCGCCCGGCCACTCGCGGTCAGTGCGCCGAGGAGCCCTCGGAGCGCGTCCGGCCCGAACGGGGTCCGCGCGCGGAGGTCGGTCGTCCGCGCGCCGCCCGGACCGACGCGTCGGAGATGCTCCTCGACCACCGCCTCGGGGGCGCCGCGCTCGAGGACGGCAAGGTGCTGGAGGAGCGCGGGGCTGCGGCGGGCTCGCCCCGGCGCCACGTCGAGCAGCTCCCCGCCTCCGATCGTCACCATGGGGGAGTAGCTCCGGATCACGTAGCGGTCGCCGGGCAGCGCGACGACCGCCGCTTCGAGCCGGAGCTGGACGTAGCCGCGGCCCCCCGGCAGGAGCTCCGTCCCCTCGAGGAGGTGGACGCGCGCCATCACCTCGCTCGTCCCGATGTGGAAGCGCACGCGCTGCCGCGGCTTGAGCGGCGCCGGGGCGTCGGCGAGCAGCTCGCCGGTCGCGTCCAGGACCAGGGTCGGCCGGAGGAGCCCGGGAAGCGAGAGCACATCCCCGCGCTCGAGCGCGACGCGCTCGACCCCCTGGAGGTTCACCGCGGTCCGCTGGCCCGCGACGGCGGCCGCCACGGCCTTGCCGTGGGTCTGGAGCCCGCGGACCTTGGCCTCCAGCCCGCGCGGGTAGACCTCGACGCGCTCCTCGAGCCCGACCTGCCCCGCCCAGACCGTCCCCGTCACGACCGTCCCGAAGCCCCGGATCGTGAAGACCCGGTCGATCGGCAGACGGAACGTCGCGTCCGTCCCGCGCGAGGGCACCGCCCGGGCGAGCCGCGCGAGGTGCTCCCGGAGCGCGGCCAGCCCCTCGCCGGTCTTCGCGGAGACGGGGACGATCGGCTGGCCCTCGAGGAACGTCCCGCGCAGGGTTCCGCGCACATCCTCCTGGACGAGCTCGAGCCACTCGGGCTCCGCCAGGTCGGCCTTGGTGAGGACGACGAGCCCGGTCCGGACGCGCAGGAGCTGGCAGATCGCCAGGTGCTCCCGCGTCTGGGGCATGACCCCCTCGTCCGCGGCGATCACCAGCATCACGAGGTCGATCCCCCCGACGCCGGCGAGCATGTTCTTGACGAACCGCTCGTGACCGGGCACGTCCACGATCCCGAGCGTGAGCCCCTCGCCCAGGTCCAGGTGCGCGAACCCGATGTCGATCGTGATGCCGCGCTCCTTCTCCTCCTTGAGGCGGTCCGGATCGATGCCGGTGAGCGCGCGGACGAGCGTGGACTTGCCGTGGTCGATGTGGCCCGCGGTCCCCGCGACGACGTGGCGCAACGCGGTTCAGACCAGCGCGCGGAGCGCCGCCACGAGGAACGGGACTTCGTCGTCCGCCACGGTCCGGCAGTCGAGGAGCACCCGGTCGGCGGCGATGCGCCCGATGACCGGGGGCCGCCCGGCCCGAAGCCGGGCGTCGAGGTCCGCCGCCGGGTGAAGCGCGCTCCCGAGCGCGAGGGCCGCGGTCGGCAGCTCCACGGTGGGGAGCGCCCCGCCGCCCACCTGAGCGCGCTCCGTGACCACACGCGCGCCGAGCGCCCCCCGCACCGCGGCGGGGAGCCCGCGCAGGCAGCGCCGCGCGCGCCGGCGGACCGCCGGCTCGGGCTCGGTGAGCATCCTGAGGGTCGGGATCTCCCGGAGCGCCCGGGCCGGCTCCTCGTAGACGCGCAGCGTGGCCTCGAGCGCCGCGAGCGTGAGCTTGTCGATCCGGAGGGCGCGGTTCAGCGGGTTCTTGCGGAGTCGCTCGACGAGCGCCCGCCGGCCGACGACGATCCCCGCCTGCGGCCCGCCGAGGAGCTTGTCGCCCGAGAACGTCACGAGGTCCATGCCCGCCGCGACGACCTCGGGCGCCGTCGGCTCGTGCGGGAGCCCCCAGGGGCGCAAGTCGAGGAAGGAGCCCGACCCGAGGTCCTCCATGACGGGGATCCCGCGCTGGCGGCCGAGCTCGGCCAGCTCGTGCGTGGTCACGCCCTCGGTGAAGCCCACGACCCGGTAGTTCGAGGGGTGGACCTTGAGGAGCAGGGCCGTCTCGGCCCCGATCGCCGCCTGGTAGTCGGCGAGCCGCGTCCGGTTCGTCGTCCCGACCTCGACGAGGCGCGCCCCGGAGCGGGCCAGGATGTCCGGGATCCGGAACGCCCCGCCGATCTCGATCAGCTCGCCGCGCGACACGACCACCTCGCGGCCGCGCGCGAGCGACTCGAGCGCGAGGAGGACGGCGGCGGCGTTGTTGTTGACGACGAGCGAGGCCTCGGCGCCGGTCAGCCGGCAGAGGAGGCCGTCCACGTGGCTGTAGCGCGAGCCGCGTTCTTTGGTGTGGACGTCGAGCTCGAGGTTCGAGTACCAGCGGCCGACGAGCGCGAGCCGCCGGAGCGCCTCCGCCGCGAGCGGGGCCCGGCCGAGATTCGTGTGGAGGATCACGCCGGTGGCGTTGATGACCCGGTCGAGCCGCCAGGCCACCGCCTCGGCGAGCCGCGCCTCGATCCGCGTCCGGAGCGCCGCTCCGTCGAGCGCGAGCCGCCGGAGCGCCTCCGCCGAATCCGCCGCGACGACCGCACGCCGGCTCTCGTCGAGGACCGCGCGGATCGCCTCGACGACGCGCGCGCGCGGCAGCCGCTCGCGGCCGTCGAGCCCCCGCAGCACCTCGTCCACGGAGGGGAGCGCCCGGAGCCGCTCCCGGCGAAGCGCGGGAAGCTCCCGTTCGCTCACGCCGACTCCTCCACCTCCAAGCCCGCGAGGATCCGGCTCCGGAGCGCCGCCATCGCGGCCAGCACGGCGTCCCGCGCGCCCCGGGCGTCGCCGCCGCGCTCCCGCGCGCCCCGTCGGACCAGATCCTCGGTCAGCCCCTCCCACAGGCACTCGACGTCGCTGCGGCTCCAGCCGCGGCCGCGCGCGAAGCGCACCCAGGCGGAGGCCGCGTCCTCGAGCAGGGCCTCCCGCTCGGTGATCAGGGCGGCGAGGCGCGCGCGGACCGCCTCGAGCGGGTCCGGCGGGGCCATCTCAGGGGCGGAGCAGGGCGCGCACCGTGTCGAGCAGGTTCGCCTCCCAGCGCCCGGTGGAGGCGCACATGAGCGGGTCCCGCCGCTTGGGCGTCCCGCTCCCCCGCGCGTAGGTGTCCGTCCGCATGCGCGTGTTCACCTGGACCGTCGTCTGCGTGGATGAGACCGCCTGGACGAAGATCGTGAAGGCGACCTGCGCCTCGCCCTCGACGGTCGCGCCTCCGAAGCGCCCGCAGTCCGCGTAGAGCCCGATCGTCGTCGGCACCGCCTCCGACGCGATCACTCCCGAGTCCCGGGCGATCGCGCGGACCTGCACGTTGTCCTGGGCGAGCGCGCGCACGAGCGCGCGCCACACGGTCTCGTAGGGCGCCTCGATCCGCTCGGTGTGCGGCCCCGGCAGGAGCGGCGCCACGTAGGGCTTGCTGCAGGCGCCGAGCCCGAGCAGCCCGAGGACGAGCAGGCCGGCGGCGCGCCGCCCCCACTCAGCGCGCGTGGTGGTCGATCCCCCGGTAGGCATCGATGAACCGGGTGACGCGACGCTCGTCCAGCTCGTCGAGCTTGTCGATCCGCGTCCACGCCGTCAGGGCGATGCAGCGGTCCAGACCCGGGTAGGGCGCCAGCAGAACGTGATCCGCGTAGCGCCCGACGATGCGCGTGAGCCCCTCCAGGACGCGCTCCGCGCACTCCGGCCGGTAGTTGACGACGACGCCGCCGTCCTCCAGGTTGTGGATCTGGAGCTCCTTCGGGACCGGCCGCGTGTGCACCCCCCACGGCGCGATGTACGGGAGATGCGGCCCCGAGGTCGGCGGGTCGGAGTTGTAGGCCTGGTGGGGCGTGTCGGGCGTGGGGATGTGAGCGTTCCCCAGGCTCGGGACGAACAGGCCCGGTGCGGGCTCCCGTGTCCGGGCCCAGAGCCACCCGCCGGCGGCCGCCACGAGGAGCATCGCGAGCGCCGCGGCGGCCCACCCGAACCGCCGGCGCTGCCGGCGCGTGAGGCCAGTCGCCACGCCGACCCCCGGCTTCGGCCCGCCCTTGCCCGCCTTCACGCGCCCCTTGCTCATCCCGCCCCTCCGCAGCGTGGCGGAAGCGCGTGGGAGTCGAACCCACCTCGAGCTTGTCTGGAGCCCGACACCGGATTTGAAGTCCGGGAGGCCCACCGGGATCCTATGCGCTTCCCCGCCTGCCAAATCGAGTGGTTGGAGTGTATCACCGGCGGCCGACCCGGACAAAAGGGCGCGCGGTCGGGTCCGACGCAGCTGCGCCCGGACGGCTCAGAGTCTCCGAAGAAATGGGCGGGCGGCTCCGAGACCCGACTCGCCGCGCCCGGGCTTCTCGCTGCGCTCCGGTCATTCACCTCGCGGCCATGGCGTTCCGCTCCGAGCCGCGGCTTTGCCGCGGCAACCTCTGGGGGAGGCCCGGGAGGGGGCCGTTGAGGCCCCCTCCCGATGAGCTCAGCCGCCGGCGAGCGGGGGCAAGATGTCGACGACGTCTCCGGGGGCGAGGCGGCGGTCCGGCGGCGCGTCCTGGCCGTTCACGAGCGTGAGCCGGGGCAGGTCGTCCGGGATGGCGAGGTGCTGGGCGAGATCGGCCACGCTCACGCCGTCCGGCAACTCCACCGCGGCCACCCCCGCAGGGAGGTACCGGCTCAGGTCGGCGAAGAGGTGAACCTCAACCTTCACGCATCACGCCCGGGGCCGCGCGGCTGGCCCGGGACGCCCGCGGGCCGGCTACGGCGTAGGGGCCGCCAGCCGGTCGCCGTCCGCGACGGGGCGCCGGATCGAGACCGGCACCACGAGCTCGCTGACGCCCCGGAGCTGCCCGCCCCGCAGCGCATTGACCTCCGCGAGCCGCTGGGGCGTGGTCCGATAGAGCCGCGCGATCTGCGCCAGGGACTGGCCCCGCTGGACCCGGTGGATCTTCCAGTGCGGGAGCCGCCAGGCGGGCGTCTCGGCCAGCGCCGTCTCGAAGCGCGCCCCGCTGCCCAGCGGGAGGCGTAGGGCGTAGGCGCTGAATGGCGGCGTGATCCCCCCTCGCAGGGCGGGGTTGAGCTCACGGATGGCCTCCACCGGCACGTCCGCGAGCGCGGCGATGGTCGGGAGATCCAGCACGCGGCGGACGACGATCTCGTCGTAGGCGAGCGGGGCCTCCTGTGCGACCTCGAAGCCGTACCGGGCCGGCTCCCGCGTGATGACCATCGCCGCGAGGATCTGGGGCACGAAGCGCTTGGTCTCGTTCGGCAGGTGGCGCGTCTGCGTGAGCGCCCAGAAGTCGCTCGTCTTCGCCCGCTTGATGGCCAGCGCGACGCGCGCCTCGCCGGCGTTGTACGCCGCTTGGGCGAGGAACCAGTGCCCGAACATCTCGTAGAGGTCGCCGAGGTACTGTGCCGCGGCCACGGTCGACTTCACCGGGTCCAGACGCTCGTCCACCCAGCGGTTGACCGTGAGGCCGTACCTCCGCGCTGTCGCCTCCATGAACTGCCAGAGTCCCCTCGCGCCGACCCGCGAGGCGGCGCGCGGCCAGAACCCCGACTCGATCATGGCCGTGTAGGCCAGCTCCTCCGGGAGCCCACGCTCCCGGAAGACCTGGCGGATCATGTCCAGGTACCGGCCCGAGCGCGCGAGCCACAGGCTGAAGCGCTCGCGCTCGCGCGCCCTGAAGTAGTCGATGAGCGCCTCGACGGGCGGATTGACGACAAGGGGGTAGGGGGGCACGGCTGGACTCGGCGGGAGCACTGTCGCGACGGAACTGGGCTCGTCGACGGGCGACTCGTCGGCCGTCACGGCTGGCTCGGAGGATAGCGTCGGCTCGCTGACGGTTTCCTCCTCTGGATCCGTCGGCGGGAGCAGTTCGATTCCGGCGGGTGGGAGCGGGGGATCAGGAGGCAGAGGGATGGCCGCGACCAGCACCTCAGGAGCCGTGGCGAGGAGGCCCGCGTCGAGCGGCTCGCCCCCCCACCCGGCGGCAGCCAGAGGCCCGCCCGCCAGGATGGCCAGGGCCACCCCGGAGGGCCCGACGATGCGGTACCACCACGGCCGTAGCCTCATACGGTCGCGGCCCCGGCAGCACCGCCTCGAGGCCGTACGTCCTTCTAACACAACCCCCTCGGGGTGTCAACCATTGCAACGAACCCGGGGAGGCAGACATAACCTCGTGTCGTTACGGAGAAATCGGGTGGCGGGCCGGATCAGCGAAGGGGACCAGCGAGCCAGCGGGCGCGGTCGCTGAGCAGGAGGCGGTGCCGCTCCCCGGGGCTCAGGGGGACCCGGACGATCCACATCTCGGCCTCCTGGGCCGGCCCCCGGCGCGACGGCCCGAGGAAGCGAGACTCGCGGCCTCCGGCCCGCTTCCGGCTCTCGCGGCCGGCGGCCGCGGCGTAGGGGGTGATCCGCGTGGCCACGAGGAGCCACTCCCCCGAGGGGAGATCCTCGAAGAGGAAGACCCCCATCGGGTCCGTGACCTGCCGCCGGACGAGGCCGCCAGCGCCCTCGGGGCCCCCGCCCTCGAGGCGCTTCTTGTAGCCGCGCAGGATCTCCTGAACGCGCGCCGCCGCCGTCTCGAACCGCCGGCCCGACTCGCGGGCGCTCTGGCGTATCCGCTCGAGGTCGGCGAGAACCTCCGGGAGATAGGGATAGACCACGACGTCGACGCCGGCCAGCGGCGTCCAGGGCCCGTCGGGCGACTCCTCCTCGGCCGCCAGACGGCCCCAGAGGAGCCCCGGGGGACCGAGGGCCCCGCGCGCGGGGGCGAGGTCCTCGGCGGCGGGGCGCCCGGCGGGCACCGCGAGCGTCAGGATCAAGACCATCCCGGCGCCGAGGCGCCGGGCCGCCCGGGCTCCCATCACACTGGCCGCGTCTTCCAGCGGCGGTGGACCCAGAACCACTGCTCCGGCTGGGCCCGTACCTGGCGCTCGATTGCCGCGGTGAAGCGGCGCGTCGCCTCGGCCACGTCGCGCTCGAGCTCGCCGGTGCGCGCGAGAGGGATCGGCGGCTCCAGCGTGACCCGGTGCGAGCCGTCGGCCAGCCGGCGGATGAACACCGGGACCACGGGCGCGCCGGTCTTGAGCGCGAGGACGGCGAGGCTCCGCGAGGTGGACGCCAGCTCGCCGAAGAACGGGACGAAGACGCCGCGACGGCCGGCGTTCTGGTCCAGCATGATCCCGACGCACTCCCCCCGCGCGAGCGCGGTCTGCACGTCCCGCAGCGCCCGTCGCTTGGGGATGAGCCGCACCCCCAACCGTTCGCGCGCGCGCGCGACGAGCGCCTCGAGGAACGGATTATCGAGCGGTCGGACCACGACGCTCACGGGGAACCCGGTGAGTTGCTGGGACGCGGCGAGCAGCTCCCAGTCCCCGAAGTGCGCGCCCAGATAGAGGACCCCGCGGCCCTCGGCGAGGCCCGCCTTCAGGTGCTCGACCCCCTCCATCCGCACCCGCTCGAGCATCCGCCCCGGCGGGCCGAAGAACAACCGGCAGCACTCGAAGACCGTCACGCCGAGGTGGCGGAAGTTGGCCCGGGCGAGCCGCCGCCGCGCGCGGGGGTCGAGCGCCGGGCCGAAGGCGAGCGCGAGGTTGGCGTGCGCGACACGCCGACGCCCCGCGAGCACCCAGTACGCGAGCTCCCCCGCCGCGGCGCCGACACGCCGGCTCATGGTGAGCGGCAGCCGGCCCACGAGCCACCCCGCCCCGCCGACCAGCGCGGCGACGGCCCGCTGGCCCCGGCGGGCCCAGGGCGCCGCTGGTCGCCGGCGCCGCACCGTCCTCAGGGCAGAAGCCCGTAGAGCGCCGCCCGCAGGGCCCACGTCCCAGCCGCGATCGCGCCGGCGGCGGGGATCGTCAGGATCCAGGCCCAGACGATGCGCCCGGCCACGCCCCACCGGACGGCCGACAGCCGCGTGGTCGCGCCCACCCCGACGATGGCGCCGGTGATCGTGTGCGTCGTGCTGACGGGGATGCCCGCGACCGCCGTCCCGATGAGCATCAGCGACCCGGCCGTCTCGGCGCAGAACCCGCCGACCGGCTTGAGCTTCGTGATCCGCATGCCCATGGTCTTGACGATCCGCCAGCCACCCGCGAGGGTGCCGAGCGCGATGGCCGCGTGCGCCGCCAAGATGACCCACAAGGGCACGAAGAACTCGGGCCCGAGGTAGCCCGTCGCGAAGAGGAGCCCCGCGATGATCCCCATCGTCTTCTGCGCGTCGTTCGTCCCGTGGCCGAGGCTGTAGAACGCCGCCGACACGAGCTGGAGACGGCGGAAGAGCTTGTCCACGCGACTCGGCGAGGCGCGGAGGAACGCCCACATGACGCCGAGCATCAGCGCGAACGCGATGGCGAGCCCGAGGAGCGGCGAGAGCACCATGAACGCGGCCGTCTTGAACAGCCCTGCCGGGACCAGGCTGCCCATCCCCGCCTTCGCGACCGCGGCCCCGGCCAGGCCGCCGATGAGGGCGTGGGAGGAGCTCGAGGGGATGCCGCCGTACCAGGTGATAAGGTTCCAGGTGATCGCCCCGGTCAGCCCCGCGAGGATCACCCAGGAGTCCACCACCGCCGGCTCCACGATGCCCTTGCCGACCGTGCGGGCCACGCTGACGCCGAATCCGAACGCCGCGACGAAGTTGAAGAGCGCCGCCCACGCGACTGCCTGCATCGGGCTCAGGACCCGCGTCGAGACGACCGTGGCGATCGAGTTGGCGGCGTCGTGGAAGCCGTTGATGAAGTCGAACACGAGGGCGACGAGGATGATGAAGACGACGAAGCCCACCGGGTCCATCGGCTGGTCCCTAGCCGATCTTCAGCATGATGCCCTCGATGACGTTCACCACGTCCTCGCAGCGGTCCGTGACCTCCTCGAGGGTCTCGTAGATCTCCTTCCACTTGATGACCTCGATCGGATCGATCACGTCCGCGAAGAGCCCGGCGATCAGCTCCTTGAGGAGCCGATCCGCCTCGTTCTCGAGGCGGTTCACCTCGACGCCGTGGGTGTGGTAGGTCGCGCTCGAAGCCCGGAGGCAGCCGACCGCCGCCTGCGTCGCGTCCGCCGTCTTCACGATCACCTCCGCGAACGCCCGGCTCCCCGAAGTCGGCTCCTTGATCCGGTAGAGGACCAGCCGGTCCGCCGCCGCCTCGATCAGGTCGAGCACGTCGTCGAGGCGGCTCGCGAGCGCGTAGAGGTCCTCCCGATCGAACGGCGTCACGAAGGTCGTGTTGATCTTCCGGACGACCTCGTGCGTGAGGACGTCGCCCTGATGCTCGAGTTCCTTGATCGCGGCGGCCTTGGCGGGGGCGTCCGAGAAGTCGAAGACCATCTCCCGCAGCCGCCGGGCGGACTCCCCGATCGTCGTCGCCTGGCGCTCGAACAGGTCGAAGAACTGCTCCTCGCGGGGAACCAGTCGGAACATGCGCTCACCCCCTGCGCGTCGGCCCCGCGGGCGCTCGCGCCGCGCGCGGCAGGTGCCGGAGCGCCACGAACCCGCCGATGATGCCGAGGACGAGCAGGACGGTCAGCCACTCGAAGTGCCGCTCGATGAACTCGCGGATCGGAGGTCCGAACAGGAACAGCAGCCCCGCGACCAGGAAGAACCGGGCGCCCCGGGACACCACGGAACTCAGCACGAAGATCTTGAAGTCGACGTAGAAGACGCCTGCCCCGATGGTGAACACCTTGTACGGGATCGGGGTGAACCCGGCGATCCCCACCGCCCACGCCTCGTAGCGCTGGAAATAGCGATGGACGAGCTCGACCTTCGCCCGGCCGAAGAGCCACTCCACCACCGGCCGTCCCCCCCCGTACCCGATCCCGTACCCGGCGACGCCGCCGGCCGCCGACCCCACGGTACACACCGCGGCGTACCAGAACGCCAGGTCGGGGCGGCCGAGCGCGAGGGCGATCAGCAGGACGTCGGGGGGGATCGGGAAGAACGACGATTCCGCGAACGCGATCACGGCGAGCGCCACGGTCCCGTGGGGGGTCCCCGCCCAGCCGACCGTCCACTCGTAGAGCGCCCGAATCGCCTCGAAGACGGCGCTCACCCCGGCGCTACTTGCCGCGCGCCGCCGCGCGCACCGGCCCGGTCACCCCCGACGCCGCCGCGCGGCCCGCCTCGATGCGCATCGCGTAGAAGGATCGCCAGACGAACACGACGGAGACGCCGAAGAACAGCGCGGCGAGCACCCGGCTCAGGCCCGGCCCGCTCTCCGCGGTGAGCGTCACGGCCAGCTCCACGGCGAGCAGCCCGAAGAGGGTCGTGAACTTGATGATCGGGTTCATCGCCACCGACGAGGTGTCCTTGAACGGATCGCCCACGGTGTCGCCCACCACCGTCGCCGCGTGGAGCGGCGTCCCCTTCTCCTTCAGCTCCACCTCGACGATCTTCTTCGCGTTGTCCCAGGCCCCGCCGGCATTGGCCATGAACACCGCCTGGAACAGCCCGAACAGCGCGATCGAGATCAGATATCCGATGAAGAAGTACGGCTCGACGAAGGCGAACGCGAGGGTGGCGAAGAACACCGTGAGGAAGATGTTGAACATCCCCCGCTGGGCATACTGCGTGCAGATCTCCACGACCCGCTTGCTGTCCTCGACCGACGCCTTCGTCGTCCCTTCCAGGCGGATGTTCGCTTTGATGAACTCCACCGCCCGGTAGGCGCCGGTCGTCACCGCCTGAATGGAGGCGCCCGTGAACCAGTAGATGACGGCGCCGCCCGTGATCAGCCCCAGGAGGAACGGCGGGTGGAGCACGGACAGCTTGTCGAGGTTCGCCGTCAACCCCTGGGTCAGCAGCACGATGATGGAGAAGATCATCGTCGTGGCGCCGACCACGGCCGTCCCGATCAGCACCGGCTTCGCCGTCGCCTTGAACGTGTTCCCCGCCCCGTCGTTCTCCTCGAGGAGGTGCTTTGCCTTCTCGAAGTCGACCTCGATCCCGTGCGCGGCCTGGATCTCCTGCCGGACGTTCGGGATCTGCTCGATCAGGGACAGCTCGAACACCGACTGCGCGTTGTCCGTGACCGGGCCGTAGGAGTCCACGGCGATCGTCACCGGGCCCATCCCCAGGAACCCGAAGGCGACGAGTCCGAAGGCGAAGACCGCCGGCGCGACCATGAGCGCGCCGAGCCCCGTCGTGCTCACCGCATAGGCGACGCTCATCAGGACGACGACCGTCAGTCCCAACCAGTACGCGCTGAAGTTTCCCGCCACGAGCCCCGAGAGGATGTCCAGGGACGCCCCGCCCTCGCGGGCGGACGTCACGACCTCCCGCACGTGGCCCGACTCCGTCGACGTGAAGACCTTCACCAGCTCTGGGATGATGGCTCCGGCCAGCGTCCCGCACGTGATCACCGTCGAGAGCTTCCACCAGAGCGTGCCGTCTCCGAGGTCGCGGATCAGCCCGTACGAGGCCGCGTACGTCACGACCACGGACACAACCGAGGTGATCCACACGAGCGACGTCAGCGGCGCCTCGAAGTTCATCGCGCTCGCCGCGCCGTACCGCGCCCGGGCGAGGGCGTCGTTGAGGAGGTAGGAGGCGCCGCTCGCCACGATCATCAGGACCCGCATCATGAAGATCCAGACCAGGAGCTGCACCTGCACGAGCGGGTCCCTGACCGCGAGTAGGATGAACGAGATCAGCGCGACGCCGGTCACGCCGTAGGTCTCGAAGCCGTCCGCGGTCGGGCCGACCGAGTCGCCGGCGTTGTCGCCGGTGCAGTCGGCGATGACCCCCGGGTTCCGGGCATCGTCCTCCTTGAGGTTGAGGACGATCTTCATCAGGTCGGAGCCGATGTCGGCGATCTTCGTGAAAATGCCGCCCGCGATCCGGAGCGCGGCGGCACCGAGCGACTCGCCGATGGCGAACCCGATGAAGCACGGCCCCGCGTAGTCACCGGGGATGTAGAGCAGGATCACCAGCATGATCAGGAGCTCGACGCTGATCAGGAGCATCCCGACGCTCATCCCGGCCTTCAGCGGGACCGCGTGCAGCGGGAAGGGCCTTCCCGCGAGACTCGCGAACGCCGTCCGCGAGTTCGCCAGGGTGTTGATCCGCATCCCGAACCAGGCGACCCCGTAACTGCCGCCGATGCCGATGAGGCTGAAGAGCAGGATGATCGCGACCTTCACCGCCTCGAACCGGAGGAGCACCCCGAAGTAGAGGACGATGATGACGCCGATGAAGGCCTCGAGGATCAGGAGGAACTTCCCCTGGGTGATCAGGTACGTCTTGCAGGTCTCGTAGATCAGCTCCGAGATCTCCCGCATCGCCGCGTGCACCGGGAGATTCCTGATCTGGCCGTAGATGACCAGGCCGAACACGAAGCCCAGCCCGCAGACCAGGAGGCCCAGCATGAGCAGGGTCCGGCCGTCGAGCCCGGCGAACTGCGCCTGCCCGAGATCCGGGACCCGGAGGCTCGCCTCGCCGCCCGCGGCGGCGGCTTCGGCGAGGGGGACGGGGGCGCCGAGCAGGATGATCAGGGCCAGGCCGAGGAGGACCGGCAACACCACCGCGGCCACGCGACAGAGGACGACCGGCAGTCGATTCATGCGCTGGGTCTCCTGAAATCCACGGAAACGTCGGGACAAACCGACTCAGTATAGCAGAGCAGGGACGCCGCCCTCAGGCCCAGCGCCGCGGCCCAGCGTCGCGAGCGGCCACTTCCTGCCCGACCTCCCGTCAGCCTCCTGGAGCGCGCTCACCCAAGTCCAGCGCTACCGTCCAACGGTCCTGCCTGCAGGGGTGACCCACCCGCCAACCGCGCGCCGAGCCGCCAGGAGTCGGATCGCGCGGCCGCCGGCTTGCATTGGGATCGGCGTGTCTGCTAGCGTGGGCCCGAACACGATCGGCCAACGCTGCCCGACCGTCGGTCGCGGGCGTTTGCTTCGGCTGGCCCTCGGTGGGCCTCCGCGCCTGCGTAGACTCTCCGAGGAGCCTCGAGATGCGACAGTGGACGTCCATCGCGCTCGTCTTCGGCCTGTGCCTCACGTTCTGGCTCTTACTTTCCGGGCATTTCGAGCCGCTCGTCCTCGGACTCGGTGTCGCGTCCGCGGCGGCTGTCGCGTGGGTCAACCGGGACTTCGAGGTGATCGCTGACGTCCTGCGCGCCGGCCCGCGCTTCGTCCCCTACGTCGGCTGGCTCCTCAAGGAGATCGTGCTCGCGAACCTGCAGGTCGCCCGCATCGTCCTCGACCCGCGCCTCCCCATCGACCCGGTCGTCGTCCGGTACCGGGCCCCGCTCTCGACCGACCTCGCGCTGACGACGCTGGGCAACTCCATCACGCTCACGCCGGGCACGATCACGGTGGACGTGGAGGGGCGCGAGGTCACCGTGCACGCTCTCACGCGGGCCGGCGCGGACGGCGTCCTCGAGGGCTCCATGGCGCGGCGAATCGGGCGCGTCTTCCGGGATTCGGCCGCGTGACCCCGGCGACGCTCTTCCTCGCGATGGCCCTCGCACTCCTGGGCCTGGTGCTGGTCTACGTCTACCGGATCGCCTTCGGGCCGACGGTGTTCGACCGGATCCTGGGGCTCAGCGGCTTCGGTACCAAGACCACGCTCGTGCTCATGCTGATGGGCGCGCTCTACGACCGGCTCGACATGTTCGTGGACATCAGCCTCGCCTACGCCCTGCTGAGCTTCGTCGGCTCTCTGGCGGCAGCCCGCTACTTCGAGCGCTCGCGGGAGCACGGATGAGGGCGCTCCTCGTCCTCCTGCTCGCGGGCGGCCTCTTCTTCCACGCGGTGGCCGCGCTCGGCGTCCTCCGGATGCCGGACTTCTACACGCGCCTCCACGCGGTGGGCAAAGCGGAGACGCTCGGCGTGGTCCTGACCCTCCTCGCGCTGGCGATCTGGGCGGGCCCCACGCTGACCGCGGCGAAGGTCGGGTTCGTCGCCGTCTTCATCCTCCTCGCGAACCCGACCTCGACGCACGCCATCGGGCGCGCGGCGCTCCGGACCGGTTTCAAGCCGTGGCGCCGCGAGCCGGGGGACGAGCCGTGAGCGCCGCGTCCTCGCCCTATCGTCTCCTCGGCTGGAGGAGAAGGGGTCTCGCCCCGCTGCGATGAGCGAGCTGCTCCTGGCCGCGCTCCTCGCGCTCCTGGTCGCACTCGCGCTCATCGCGATCCACGCCGCCGATCTTCTCCTGGCGGCGATCGCGCTGGGTGCCTACGGCTTCGTCATGGCGCTCCTCTGGGCGGCGATGGGCGCCGTGGACGTGGCCTTCACCGAGGCGGTCGTGGGCGCCGGCGCGACCACGGTCCTGTTCCTCGCGGCACTGCTCCGGACCTCTCGCCGCCGGTCCCCGTGGCCGAGCCGCCTCCGCTGGATCGCCGCCGGCATCGCGGTCGCGACGGGCGCGGCGATCCTCGCGGTCTCGAGCGCGCTACCGCAGTGGGGCGACCCGGCGGCGCCGGCCTCTGTCCACGTCTCGCCGCGTTACCTCGAGCGCACGATCCCCGAGACCGCGACCCCGAACGCGGTCACGGCCGTGCTGGCCGACTACCGCGGGTACGACACCCTGATCGAGACCATCGTCATCTTCACCGCCGGCCTGGGTGTGTGGCTCCTCCTCGGGCGGGAGCGGGCATGATCGAGCGCCACGACAGCGTCATCGTCACCACGTTCGTCAAGGCCCTCACCCCGCTCGCCCAGCTCTTCGCCCTCTACGTCCTCGCCCACGGCCACTACAGCCCGGGCGGTGGCTTCCAGGGAGGCGTCATCCTCGCCGCGAGCTACGTCCTCCTCGCGCTCGCCCTCGGGCGCGAGAGCCTCGAGCGGCGAGTGAACGAGCGCGTCTGCATCGCCGTGGGCGCCGCCGGCGTCCTCCTCTACGCGGCGACCGGCCTCGCGCCACTGGTGGCCGGCGGGAACTTTCTCGACTACTCGCACCTCCCGCTCCCCGTCTCGCCGGTGCGGGCGCGCTACCTCGGGATCCTGTTCGTGGAGACGGGCGTGATGGTCGCGGTCGCGGCGACCATGGTCTCTCTTTTCTGCCGCCTCGCCGAGCGCGAGCCCGGCGCGTGAACTACCCATTCTGGATCGCAATCGGCCTGCTGATGCTCGGACTCTACACGATGATCGCCCACAAGAACCTCTTCAAGAAGTTCGTCGGCATGTCGGTCTTCCAGACGGCCATCATCCTCTTCTTCATGCTCACCAGCGTGAAGCGCGGGGCGGACCTGCCGATCGTGTCTGCGGGCGCGGTCGGGGCGAGTGGCTTCATGAACCCGCTGCCACACGCGCTCATGCTCACAGCCATCGTCGTCGCCGTCGCGACCGCCGGGCTCGCGCTCGGGATCCTGATCCGCCTCCACGCGACGTACGGCTCGCTCGAAGAGGATGTCATCGCCGCCGGCCCCGCGCCCGCCGACGCGCCCCCGGCGCCGGGGGCTCGCTGATGGGCGCCCACCTGCCGATCCTCCCGGTCGTCCTGCCGCTCGTGGGCGCGATGCTCGTCCCGATCGTCACCCTCGCCTCGCGCCGGGCCGCGTGGCCGCTCGCGGTCGGCGCCGGCCTCCTGGCGACGGTGGCGGCCGGCGCCGGACTGGTCTCGGTCGCGCTCCACGGGACCACCCGCTACGCGGTCGGAGGCTGGCCGCCACCCTGGGGAATCGAGGTCGTCCTGGACCCCCTGAGCGCCTTCGTCGCGGTCACGGTAGCGGGCGTGAGCACGGTGGGCCTCCTCGCCGCCGGCCCCGCCGCCGAGCGGCTGCCCCGACACGCGCCGGCCGCCTTCTACGCGCTCGCGTTGATCGGCCTCACCGGATTCCTCGGCATGGTCGTGAGCGGCGACCTCTTCAACGTGTTCGTGTTCCTCGAGATCGCGTCGATCTCGAGCTACGCCCTGGTCGCGAGCGGGGGCGGGCCAGCGCTCCCGGCCGCGTTCCGCTACCTGGTCCTCGGGACGGTGGGGGCGTCCTTCTACCTCCTCGGCGTCGGGTTCCTCTACGCGCTGACGGGCACCCTTAACATGGCGGACCTCGCCACGCGGGTCGCGGGTCAGCACGCCTCGCCGCTCTTCGTCGGCGGCGTCGCCTTCGTGACCGTCGGCCTCGCGATCAAGATGGGGCTCTTCCCACTCCACGGGTGGCTCCCCGACGCGTACACCCACGCGCCCGCGCCGGTGGCGGTGCTGCTCGCGCCCGTGGGAACCAAGGCCGCGGCGTACGCGCTCGCGCGGACGCTCCTCTACGTCCTCCGCCCCTCGGACCTCCCCGTCGCGACGATCCTCGCCTGGACCGGCGCCGCCGCGATCCTGGTCGGCGGCGTCCTGGCGCTCCGCCAGACCGACGCGCGCCGCCTCCTCGCGTACTCCAGCGTGAGCCAGATGGGGTACATCGCGCTCGGCTTCGGCCTCGCCACGCCCGCAGGACTCGCCGGCGCGTACCTCCACATCCTGAACCACGCCCTCATGAAGGCCGCGCTCTTCCTGTCCGTGGGGGCGGCGGCCCTCCAGGGGCGCGGGCCCGCGGTCCACGCGCTCGGCCTCGGCCGGGGCATGCCGGTCGCCGCTGCGTGCGCGGTGGTGGCGGGGCTCTCGATGGTCGGCGTGCCCCCGTTCGGGGGCTTCTTCTCGAAGTGGTACCTCCTCGAAGGCACCGTCGGCGCCGGAGAGCCGGTGCTCGCCGGCGTCATCCTCGCGGGGAGCCTCCTCGCCCTCGGCTACATGTACCGGTTCACCGAAGAGGTCTGGCTGGGCGGGTCGGGCGCGAGCCCGACACCGGCCGAGGATGCGCCGAAGGGCGGACACGCCGCGCCAGGGGCCGGCGGCACCCCGGGCGCGACGCCGAGCGCGGTCGCGATCGGGCTGGTCATCCTGGCCGCGGTGACGCTCGCGGCCGGCCTCGGTAACGTCGCGCTCGTCGGCGTGCTCGCTCCGGTGACGGGGCTTCGGTAGTGGACCTCCCCTCGCCGCTCCCCGGGCTGGCGCTCGCGCCGGCGGCGCTGGCGCTCCCGCTCATCGTCCTCTCACGGCGCCGGCCCGCGGTGCGCGAGACCTGGAGTGTGCTCGCGTCGGTCCTCCAGACGGCGCTCGTCCTGGCGATGCTCCCGGCGGTGCGGGACGGCGCGCGGCTCGTCTGGGCGCCTGCCAGCCTCGCGCCGGGCGTCCCGCTGGCCCTCCGGGCCGACGCCCTCGGGGTCTTCTTCGCCACGGTCGCGTCCGCGCTGTGGGTCCTGACGACGATCTACTCGATCGGCTACACCCGAGCCCTCGACGAGCGTGCCCAGACCCGCTACTTCGGCGCGTTCGCGCTCTGTCTGTTCTCGACGGTCGGCCTCGCGCTCGCGGAAAACCTCCTGACCTTCTTCCTCTTCTACGAGCTGCTGACCGTCGCGACGTACCCCCTCGTCATCCACAAGCAGACCCACGCCGCCGTGCTCGCGGGGCGCCTGTACCTCGCCTACACCCTCACGGGCGGCGCCGCGCTCCTCGGCGCCGTCGCCTGGACCTACGCCCTCGCCGGCCGTCTCGACTTCGCGCCCGGCGGGATCCTCGGGGGTGCCGCCGCACCGCCCGCGGCGCTCTGGGCGCTGTTTGTCCTGTTCGCCCTCGGCTTCGGCGTGAAGGCCGCGGTCGTCCCGCTCCACACCTGGCTCCCTGTCGCGATGATCGCGCCCACGCCCGTGAGCGCGCTCCTCCATGCGGTCGCCGTCGTGAAGGCCGGCGTCTTCGGCTTCCTCCGCCTCGTGGGCTTCGTGTTCGGGCCGGGGCTCCTCGACGACCTCGGCGCGGCCACCGCGCTCGCGGCGCTCGGCGGCGCGACCATTCTCCTCGGTTCGCTCGCCGCGCTTGCCCAGGACGACCTCAAGCGCCTTCTGGCCTTCTCGACCGTGAGCCAGCTCTCCTACATCCTCCTCGGCGCCGCGCTCGGCACGCCCGAGGCGTTCACGGGGGGCGTCCTCCACATGGCGACCCACGCCGTGCTCAAGATCACCCTTTTCTTCTGTGCCGGCGCCATCTACGTGACCGCGCACCTCGAGCGGGTGAGCCAGCTCGACGGGATCGGCCGCCGCATGCCGCTGACGATGGCCGCGTTCGCCGTCGCCGCCTTCATGCTGGCGGGCCTCCCGCCCGGGGCCGCGTTCGTCAGCAAGTGGCGGCTCCTCGTCGGCGCCGCCGAGGCCGGCGCGTGGATCGCGGTCGGGGTGTTCCTCGTCAGCACGCTCCTCAACGTCGCGTACTTCGCCCCGATCGTCCTCCGCGCCTTCGCCGGCGGCGGAGGGCCGCGGGTCGCCATGGCGGAGGCTCGACCGGCCGTCCTCGTTCCGCTCCTCATCACCGCCGCCGCCGGGGTGGTCCTCGGCCTCCAGCCCGAGGCCGGCCACCTCCTCGGCCTCGCCCGCGCCGTCACCGCGGACGTCATGGGGGCGCCGTGAGGCGCGAGATCGGCGCCCTCATCGCGCTCGCCGCCCTCCTGACGGCCCTCGAGTTCTGGCTCTGGCCCGCCCCCGCGCACGTGCCCCCGGGCGTCACGGCGCCCTTCGCCTTCGTCGGATGCGTCGCGATCGTCGTCGTCGCGAAGGCGCTCGGGAACCGGTGGCTCCAGGAGCCGGAGGACCGGGATGAGTGAGTGGCTCCACCCCGCCGCGCCGTGCCTCCTGGGCGCGGCGCTCGTGGGGGTGCTGCCCGCCCGGGCGCGGGCCGTCGTCGCCCTCGCCGCCCCCGCGACTGCCCTCGCGCTCGTCTGGGGACTCCCCGCCGGGACGCGGCTGGAACTCGTCCTCCTGGGGCAGCCGCTCACGCCGCTCCGCGTGGACGCGCTCGGCCGCGTCTTCGCGATCGTCTTCGCGCTGCTCGGCGCCCTCGGCGTCCTCTACGGGCTCGCGACCCCGCGCCGGCGCCTCCACGTCGCCGCGCTCGTGGCGACCGGCGCGGCGCTCGGCATCGCGCTCTCGGGGGACTGGTTCACGCTCTACGTCTGGTGGGAGACGCTCGCCGTCGCGTCCTTCGTCCTGATCGCCGACGGCGGGACCCCGCGGGCCGGGCGGGCGGCGCTCCGCTACCTCCTGATCCACGTGACCGGGGGCGCCTGTCTCCTCGCCGGAATCGTCTGGCACCGCGCGACCGGCGGGGACGCTCTCATGGGCCCGCTCCCGCTCAACGGGCCCGGCGCGCTCGTCCTCCTGGCCTTCGCGGTCAACGCGGCCATCCCCCCCGTCAACGCCTGGCTCACCGACGCGTACCCCGAGAGCTCGCCAGCGGGCGCCGTTTTCCTCTCGGCGTTCGCGACGAAGGCGGCGGTGTACGCGCTGGCCCGCGTGTTCCCGGGCGAGGAGATCCTCGTCTGGGCGGGCGTCACGATGGCCCTCTACGGCGTCGTCTTCGCCGTCCTCGAGAACGACATCCGGCGCCTCCTCGGCTACCACATCGTGAGCCAGGTCGGGTACATGGTCACGGGCGTCGGGCTCGGGACGCCGCTGGCGCTCAGCGGCGCAGCCGCCCACGCGTTCTCCCACATCCTTTACAAGGGGCTCCTCTTCATGGGCGCGGGAACCGTCGTCCACGCGACCGGTCGCCGCAAGCTGACGGAGCTGGGCGGGCTCGCCCAGGCCATGCCCGCGACGTGCGTCCTCTACATGGTCGGCGCCTTCTCGATCTCGGGGGCGCCGCTCCTCAACGGCTTCGTGTCGAAGTCGCTCGTCGTCGCGGCGGCCGCCGCGGAGCATCGGGTCTGGGTCGAGTGGGGTCTCACGCTCGCATCCGTCGGGACGTTCCTCCACACGGGGCTCAAGCTTCCCTACTTCACCTTCGCCGGCCCCGACCGCCGCCTCAGACCCGCGCCCGTCCCGGCCACGATGCTCACCGCCATGACCGCCACCGCCGCGCTGTGCGCCCTCTACGGGACGTTCCCGGCCGCGACGCTCTACCCGCTGCTCCCGTTTCCCGTTGCCTACCAGCCCTACACCCCCGACCACGTCCTCGAGGCGATCCAGATCCTGGTGGGCACCACGGTCGGCTTCGTCTGGCTCCGCGCGAAGCTCGGCGGCGAACCGACGGTGACCCGCGACACGGATCGCCTGTACCGAGCGCCGGCGCGCTGGGTCGCGCGGCGGCTGGGGCCGGCGGTGGCCGGTGCTGCCGACGCCCTCGAGGCCCGGCTGCTGGCGTTGATGGACCGGCCAGCGGCGGTGCCCGACGTAGCCGTGCCGGTGGGCTACGCCGTGCTCCTCGCCGTCACGATCCTGGGGGTCGCCCTCGCGGCCCTCGCCGTCGGGCGCGCGTCGCCCTGACACCCCCACGCCGGGCGGCAACCGCTGGCACGGGGCCGAGTATGACCGCGTCAAGTTCGGAACGGGGGCGTTGGTGCGGCCGGCGGCTTGACCCCCGCCGCGCCGTGCCCCTAGGATGGCAGCGATGACGCCGCTCCCCCTCGGCCCCGACCGCCCCGCCGATCCCGGGCCGGCGCCCCTCCCCAGGGCAGAGCCGCGGCCCGCGCCCCCGAGCGACGCGGAGTGGGACGAGTTCCTGCTCCTCCGCTTCGGGCCGCGGCACTGGAACCTCGGGTGCGGCTGAGGCTGACCGCGCGCGACCGGCGGTCGCGCCGCCGCCCCGCGTCATCACCGCGCATGACCCCGTCCCCGGGCAACCCGGACCCGCGCTGCCCCACCTGCGGGAAGCCGGTCGCGTGGGAACGCAACCCGGTGCGCCCCTTCTGCTCGGTCACCTGCCAGCTCGTAGACCTCGGGGGCTGGCTCGACGCGGCCTACCGCGTGCCCGGCCCGCCCATCCCCTCGGGGCCGACCGCAGACGCCGACCAACCGCGCGGCGACGCATGATTGATCGCCTCCTCAGCGATCCCGTCGGGGCCCTCCAGCAGCTCGTGCTCATGGCGCCGGCGATCCTGGTGGCGGTGACGGTCCACGAGGTCGCCCACGGCTGGGTGGCCGATCGACTCGGGGATCCGACGGCGCGAATGCATGGGCGCCTGACGCTGAACCCGCTGCCCCACATCGATCCCTTGGGCGCCCTCGCCTTCGTCCTGGCCGGCTTCGGCTGGGCCAAGCCCGTCCCGGTGGACCCGCGGAACCTGCGCCACCCGGTCCGCGACATGGCGCTGGTCGGGGCGGCCGGGCCGCTGTCCAACTTCCTCCTGGCGTTCCTGGGCCTGCTCGCCCTGGCCGCCATCCCGTGGGCGGTGATCGACCCGTTCTTCGCGCGCCCGCTCCTGGGTGTGCTCAAGTACGTCTACGGCTTCAACCTCGCCCTCGGCATCTTCAACCTGATCCCGCTCCCCCCGCTCGACGGCGGCCACTTCCTCCCCTACCTCCTCCCCCGCGGCGCCTGGCACTGGCACTCCCGCCTCGCACAGTACGGCCCGATGATCCTGATCCTCCTCGTGATCTCGGGGGCCGCGGGCTTCGTCATCGGCCCCGTCCTCGTCTTCATGGATCGCTTCTACCGGCTGCTCGTCGCGTTCCTCCTATAGGTTCCGCGGCTCCCGCGGTCAGAAGCGCACACATGCACCCCGAGCGCTTTCAGGTCACCCTGCGCCCGCTGGTGGCCTCCGACGTCGCCGTGTGCGGGCGGATCGTGCACGATGCGTTCCGTCCTTCTACTGAAGACGCTCGGGCCACGCCCAGCAGCAACACGAACGCCCGGGGCGCCATGCGCCCCGGGCGATTCGCTTTGTACCCCGGCGGCGACCTACTCGTACTACTGCCCGCTGCCCGCAATCCCGTGTGCGATGCAGCCGTTTCGGGACCCCCCGTCGGGTAGGGCGTAGGGACCTTTAAGACCCGCGGGGTTGGCCGCGGCCCGCGAGGCCCGGCTATTT
>Ga0137796_10000201_pt1 | contig 37773 bp, 40 predicted proteins | sample OV2TP3_FD_97704 | JGI IMG/M metagenome (GOLD analysis project Ga0137796, IMG submission 97704) | reverse complement strand
CGTGCTCGATCCGCTCTTTCTGCTCACCATGAAGCCGACGCTCTACGTGGCGAACGTCGCCGAACACGGATTCGCCGACAACCCGATGCTGGCCGCGGTCGAGGCGCGCGCGCGGCGCGAGGGGGCGCAGAGCGTCGCGATCTGCGCGTCGCTGGAGGCGCAGATTGCCGACCTGCCCGACGAGGACAAGGCGATTTTTCTCGCCGACATGGGCATGCAGGAACCGGGACTGAATCGCGTCATCCGCGCCGCCTACCGGCTGCTCGGCCTGGAGACGTTCTTCACTACCGGACCGCGCGAAGCGCGCGCCTGGCAGCTGCACATCGGGCAGACCGCCTCCGAGGCGGCCGGAACGATTCACACCGATTTCGAGCGCGGCTTCATCCGCGCCGAGGTGATCGCCTGCGAGGACTACGTCGCCTGCGGGGGCGAGCAGCGCGCCAAGGAGGCCGGCCGGATGAGGCTCGAGGGGCGGGACTACGTGGTGCGCGACGGCGACGTCATCTACTTCCGGTTCAATGTCTAGCCGCAGTAGACTGGTCGCGATGCGTGTCCTGGTCGCAGCGCTGCTTTTCCCTTTCGCCGCTTCCGCCGCGGACCTGCCGATCTTCGACGCCCACATCCACTATTCGCACGATGCGTGGGACGCGCTGCCGCCGGCGGATGCCATCGCGCTCCTGCGCAAGGCTGGCGTGAAGCGCGCGCTCGTCTCCAGCTCGGGCGATGACGGCCAGCAGCGCCTGTTCGCCGCAGCGCCGGAGCTGATCCTGCCGTCGCTGCGTCCCTACCGCAGGCGCGGCGAGACCTCGAGCTGGGTGCGCGACGATTCGGTACTGCCGTACCTCGAGCAGCGGCTGCGCCAGCATCGCTATGTCGCGATCGGCGAATTTCATCTTTCCGGCGCCGACGCCGATCTCGCCGTGCCGCGCGGCGTGGTTCAGCTCGCGAAAAGGGAGAAGCTCTACCTGCACGCGCATTCGGATGCCGATGCGCTCGAGCGCATCTTCCGGCAGGACCCGGGAGCGCGTGTGCTCTGGGCGCACGCCGGGTTCGAGCGGCCCGCGCGGGTGCGCGAACTGCTGCGAAAGCACGCAAGCCTCTGGTGCGACCTTGCGTTTCGCAGCGACCATGCGTCGCACGGAAGGGTCGATCCGGACTGGCGGGCGCTGTTCGTCGAATTTCCCGACCGCTTCCTGGTCGGCACCGACACCTTCACGCCGGAGCGCTGGCACTACGTCGTCGAGCATGCCAACTGGTCGCGCCAGTGGCTCGCCGATCTGCCGCCGGAGATCGCGGAGCGGATCGCATGGCGAAACGGCGAGAAACTGTTCGGCGGCATGCTCGGGCGCTGACGTTCGCTGCCGCGCTGTGAGGCGCGGCAACCCTGCGAACTACCGCGGGGCGGGCTCGCGCCGGGCGCGGATCTGCTCGATCGATTCGGGATTGACGAGCGAAGACAGGTCGCCCGGGTCCTCGCCCAGGTAGGCGGCACGAATCACCCGGCGCATGACCTTGAGGTTGCGCGTCTTGGGCAGGTCCGGCACCAGGAGCACCGCCTTCGGCTTGAACGGAATTCCCATCCCGCGCACCACCGCGTGCGCAACCTGCGCTTCGAGTTCGGGCGATGGGCGCACACCGGCCTTTGGCGTGCACACGAGGACGAGCGCCGTGCCCTTTACCGGATCGGGTACGCCGATCGCCGCCGCTTCGCCGAGCGCGCCGGTCGCCATGAGCAGCGCCTCGATCTCGGCCGGACCGGTGCGCTTGCCTGCGATCTTGAGCGTGTCGTCGGAGCGTCCCCAGATGTACCAATGCCCATCCGCGTCGCGGCTGGCGAAATCGCCGTGATGCCAGACGTTCGGCCAGGTGTTCCAGTAGGTCCGGAGATAGCGTTCGCTGTCGCGCCAGATTCCCTGCGTGAGCCCGATCGGCGGCCGGCGCATCACGAGTTCGCCCACGGTATCCGGCGGGACCGACCGGCCTTGCTCGTCGACCACGTCGGCGCCCGTTCCGGGTATCGGGGTATTGAAGCTGCACGGCTTGAGCGGCCTGGCGAGCGTGCAGCCGACGATTCCGAACATCTCCGTCCCGCCGGAGAAATTGAGGAGCGGCACCTTTTTCTGGCCGATGCGCTCGAAGAGCCAGCGCCACGCGTCCGGGGTCCAGGGCTCGCCACTCGAAATGAAAATGCGCAGCGCCGAGAGGTCGTGGTCGAGCCACGGCTCGCTCTTTTGCGCCATGAACGTGCGGATCGTGGTGGGCGCCACGCCGAGATAGCTGATGCGGTGTTCGGCGACCATGCGCCACATGCGATCAGGCTCGGGGGCGTTCGGCGCGCCCTCGACCAGCACCAGCGTCGCCCCGACCATCGGCACGCCGTACACGATCGAAGGGCCGACCACCCAGCCCATGTCGCTCATCCACAGCAGGCGGTCCTCCGGCTTGAGATCCATCGTGAGCCAGAGGTCGACCACGAGCTTGGTCGGAAATCCGATGTGCGTATGGACCACGCCCTTCGGCTTGCCGGTGGTACCGGAAGTGAACACCAGAAGGTAGGGAGCGTCCGCGTCCATCTCGGCGGTCGGCACGTCCGCGTCGCCATCCGCGATGAGTTCGTGCCACCAGCGATCGCGGTCCTCGTTCCAGGCAATCGCGTTGCCGGCGCGCTTGAGGACGATCACGTGCTCGAGCGCGGGCGCCGCCACCGCCGCCTCGTCGACGATTGCCTTGGCGTCAACGAGCTTTCCCCGGCGCAGGCTGCCGTCCACGGTGACGAGAGCGCGCGCCCCGCCGAGCTGCAGCCGCGCCGCCATCGCGTCGGCGCCGAACCCGGAGAAAAGCGGCATCAGGATGGCGCCGATCTTGGGTGCCGCGAGCATCGCCACCACCGCTTCGGGCACGTTCGGCATGTACAGCGCGATCACGTCGCCACGGCCCAGCCCGAGCGAGCGAAGGCCCGCCGCAAAGCGGCACACCGCGCGCTCGAGTTCGCAGTAGGTGAGGGCCGCGCGGGCGCCATCCTCGCCCTCCCAGGCGAGCGCGGTCTTGTCCCAGACCGGCGTGTCGCGCCAGCGCTCGAGCGCGTTCAGCACCACGTTGGTCGTGCCGCCCGGGCACCAGCGCGGCCAGGCGATGCCGCGCGACTCGTCGAGCGCACGCTCGTACGGGCGAAAAAAACGGGTCCCCGAATGGCCGAAGAGAGCCCCGTAGAAACGTTCCGGATCGCGGTCCGCGCACTCGAGCAGCTCTTCGTAGCGCGAAACGCCGAGCGTACGCATGAACGCGGTCACGTTCGCCGCCGCGAGCGTCGCGGCCTCCGGCGTCCATGCAATATCGGGCGTCGACATCGCGCCGTTCAGCTCACCTTACGGTTTTTCCGACGTTTGCGTTGCGGTGCGGCAATCCTTGTCGCACCGCAACGCACCGTGGTTCTTATATTCCGCCGAGGCAGATGAACTTGATCTCGAGGAAGGGCTCGATGCCGTACTTCGAGCCCTCGCGCCCGATGCCCGACTGCTTGACGCCGCCGAACGGCGCCACCTCCTGCGAGAAGATGCCCGTGTTCACCGAGACGATCCCGGCCTCGATCGCTTCGGCGACGCGGAACACGCGTCCGACGTCGCGCGAGAAAAAGTACGCGGCAAGGCCGAACTCGGTCGCGTTCGCCATGCGGATCGCGTCCTCGTCGCTCTTGAAGCGGAAGAGCGGCGCCACCGGCCCGAAGGTTTCTTCGTTCGCCAGCCGCATCGTCTCGTTCACCCCGGTGAGCACGGTCGGCTCGAAAAAAAGCCCTCCCAGGGTATGCCGCCGCCCGCCGGTGAGCGTCTTGGCCCCCTTGGCGGTCGCATCGCGCACGTGTTCCTCGACTTTCGCGACTCCCTGCGCGTCGATCAGCGGCCCGATCACGACTCCGGGCTCGGTGCCCGGTCCGACCTTGAACGCGCCCACTTTTTCGGCGAACTTCCGCGCGAACGCATCGTAGATTCCGTCCTGGACGAAGATGCGGTTGGCGCAGACGCAGGTCTGTCCCGCGTTGCGGTATTTGGAAGCGATCGCGCCCTCGACCGCCGCGTCGAGATCGGCGTCGTCGAACACGATCAGCGGCGCATTGCCGCCGAGCTCGAACGACACCTTCTTCACCTGCTCCGCCGACTGGCGCATGAGGATGCGGCCGACCTCGGTCGACCCGGTGAACGTGATCTTGCGCACCAGGGGATTGGAGGTGAGCTCGGCGCCGATCGCGGGCGGATCGTTGGAGGTGATGATGTTGAGCACGCCTTTCGGCATCCCGGCCCGCTCGGCAAGCTCGGCGAGCGCAAGCGCCGAAAGCGGTGTCTGTTCGGCAGGTTTCAGGACCACCGTGCAGCCGGCGGCGAGCGCCGGCGCGACCTTGCGGGTGATCATCGCGTTCGGGAAGTTCCATGGCGTGATCGCCGCGCACACCCCCACCGGCTGCTTGATGACGAGCAGGCGCTTATCGGCCTGGTGCTGCGGAATGACGTCGCCGTATACGCGCTTGCCTTCCTCGGCGAACCATTCGATGAACGCCGCGCCGTAGGCGATCTCGCCGCGCGCTTCCGCGAGCGGCTTGCCCTGCTCGGCGGTGAGCAGCTGCGCCAGATCCTCCTGGTTCTGCATCACGAGCTCGAACCATTTGCGCAGGACCACGGCGCGTTCCTTGGCGGTCTTCGCGCGCCAGCCGGGCCAGGCCGCGTGCGCGGCGTCGATCGCGCGCCGCGCTTCGGCGATGCCGAGGTCGGGGACGTTCGCGAGCACCGTGCCGGTCGCCGGATTGGTGACCGCAAAGGTGCGGCCCGCGGCCGCGTCGAGCCACGTGCCGTCGACGTAGCACTGCTCGCGGAACAGTTTCGGGTCCTTCAGGGGAAGGGCCGGCAGGCCGGCCTGCGCGGGGGCGTTCATGCGGATCTCCGGTGGCGAAGCAGAGCGTCATTTTAGTCCCGCCGGGGCCGCGCCGGCGCGCCCCGCGCGATTTGTTTGGGGTCCAAACAATAGGCTTGACATCCCTGCGCCTCGATGCGTAGAGTGCCTTGAAACCAAATCAGAATCTGCCCGGCCGGCGGTCTCGCCGCGGCGGGTACGGGCGGCGCGGATCGGACCAAAGGAGAAACCCATGGCACGCAGGACGGGTATCAAGTTCGTTACGGCGGCGCTTCTTGCCGCAGCGCTCGCGTCCGCTTTCGCGCAGGATGCGCCGATCAGGATCGGCTACGCGATCGCGCGCACCGGCCCGTGGGCGGCGGGCGCGCAGGTGACGCAGGAGCCCAACTACATCATGTGGGCCGAGCAGGTGAATGCCGCCGGCGGCCTCAACGTGAAGGGCAAGAAGCGCAAGGTCGAGCTGGTCGGGTTCGACGACCGCAGCGAAGCCGAAACGGTGGTGCGGACCTACGAAAAGCTCATGACCAGCGACAAGGTCGATCTGATCCTGCCGCCTTGGGGTACGGGAGCGAACTTCGCGGTGATGCCGCTCGCGCAGAAGCACGGCTATCCGATGCTTTCGCCGACGGCCACCGGGCGGCGCCTGCTCGGGATGAAGAACCCGTACTTCTTTGCGCTGCTGCAGCAGCCGGACCGGATGATGAGCGCGCTCGCGGAGTTCCTCAAGGCGCGCAACGTCGGCACCGCCGCGATGATCCACGTCGACGAACTGTTCGGCCTGGAGCAGGCGGGCGCGCTCGAGGAAGCGTTCAAGGAGAAGGGAATCAGGATCGTCGAGAAGAAGAGCTACCCGATCGGCGTCAAGGACCTCGCGCCGGTGCTCAAGGACATCCAGGCGAAGAACCCGGATGCGTTCGTTGCGCTGAGCTATCCGCCGGACACGTTCCTCGTCACCGGGCAGGCGAAGGCGATCGCGTTCAATCCGAAGGTGTTCTACGCCGCGGTCGGGACCGCATTCCCGGTATACCGCGACAAGATGGGCGCGGCGACCGTCGAAGGCGTGATGGGCCTTGGCACGTGGAACCCCAAGATGAGCCCGGCGGCGAAAGCCTACTTCGACGCCCATGTTGCGCGCTGGAAGAAAGAGCCGGACCGCTGGGCGAGCGCGCATGCCTGGGCCGGGCTGCAGATCCTGCAGCAGGCGGTCGAAAAGGCGGGGCTCGACCGCAGGGCAGTGCGCGATTACATCGCCGGCAACGAATTCAACACGATCATCGGCAAGATCCGCTTCCGGAACGGCGAAAACGTCTCCACGCCGGGCGTCGTGAGCCAGTGGAGCGGCGGCGAATTCGAGGTCGTCTGGCCGCCGCAGAACGCGACCGGCCCGTCGCTGTACCCCAAGCCCGCCTGGAAGTAGCCCCGTTCCCCGAGCTTCGCGCCGCGCGCGGTGCGAGGGCGTCGGAGCCGGGAGCGGCGAATCGCCTGCATCGATGGGTTTCTGGCTCGAACTCGCCGCCTCCGGTCTGATCACCGGCGGCATCTACGCCGTGGTCGCGATCGGCCTCAACCTGCAGTACGGGCTGATGCGGATCATGAACATTTCGCACGGCGAATTCCTGATGCTCGGGGCGTACCTGACGTGGCTTGCCTACACGGTACTGGGCATCAATCCGCTCGCCTCGCTTCTGCCGGTGGCGGTCGCGCTGTTCCTGCTCGGGCTGATCGTGTACGCGCTCTGCTTTCGGCGCATTGCGCGCACCGCGCCCTCGGTCGAGGTGATCGAGGCGCGCAGCCTGCTGGTCGGTTTCGGCCTCATGTTCCTGGTGCAAAACGCCGCCTACCTCGCCTGGGGCGCCGACCTGCGCGGTTACTCCTTTCTCGCCGAGCCGGTGGAGATCGCGGGCGCGCGCTTCATGTCGAACCGCCTGGTCGTGTTCGCGTTTGCGGTCGGCTTGAGCCTCGTGATGCTGGCGGTGCTGCGCTGGACGCTGATCGGCAAGGCGGTGCGCGCCATGATGCAGTCGCCCGCGGGCGCGCAACTGGTCGGCATCGACACTACCGTGCTGCATCCGGTGGTTTTCGGCGCGGGGCTTGCGCTCGCGGGGGTGGCGGGAGGGCTGCTCTCGATGGTGTACGAGATCTCGCCCTCGATGGGCGAGCCCTACACCGTGACGGCGCTCATCGTCATTACGCTGGGAGGACTGGGCAGCGCGCTCGGCAGCCTGCTTGGCGGCTTCATCCTCGGGCTCGTGGAAGCGTTCGGGATGCACTTCACCAGTCCGTCGCTCAAGATGCTCCTTTCCTACGCGGTGCTGATCGGCGTGCTGCTCGCACGGCCCCGCGGGCTGTTTTCGCGATGAATACGCGCGAAGCGCTCGCTGCGACCCTCGCCGCCGGCGCGCTCCTTGCCGCAATGCCATGGTTAGCGTCGGACTTCGCGCTGGCGCTCGCGCTGAGCTGCCTGATGTACGCGGGGCTCGCGGTGAGCTGGGCGATGTTCTGCGGCCCTACCCACTACCTGTCGCTTGCCACCTCGGCTTTTTTCGGCATCGGCGCCTACGTCACCGCGTGGGGCTTCGGGACGCTCCCGTATCTCGGGGCGGTGCTGGTGGGCGGGATTGCCGCCGCCGCGTTTGCGGCGCTGGTGGGCGCCGCGGTGCTTCATCTGCGCGGCGCGTACTTTGCGGTCATCACTTTTGGCCTCGGCGAGCTGGTGCGGCACGCGATCACGCATTTCGAGAAAACGTACGCCCACACCGTCGGGCGCGTGATCAGCGATCCACCCGAGGCCGCGACGATCTATCTCACCGTGCTCGCGGTTACGCTCGCCGCCGTCGCGACGGCGATTGCGGTGCGCGCCAGCCGTCTCGGATTTGCGCTGGTGGGGATCGGCGCCGACGAGGTGCGGGCGCAAACCCTCGGCGTCGACACGCGCGCCATGAAGGTCGCCGCCTTCACGCTCTCGGCGTTCTTTGCCGGCGCCTTGGGCGCGGCCATGGCGGTGCGCTGGACCTACATCGAGCCGCTGTCGGTGTTCAACCCGTTCATCGGCTTCCAGACCGTGCTGATCGCCATGGTGGGCGGCGCGCAGACGCTCGTCGGACCGATCCTTTCGTCGGTCGTCTTCAGCCTGCTCACCGAGTTCCTGCGGCTGCGCTTCCCGTACGCATTCCTGATCCTGCTCGGCACGCTGCTCATCATCCTGGTGCTTTACCTGCCGGGCGGGATTGCATCGCTGGTCAGCCGGTTGCGGAGGGCGCATGCGTGAGGCGCTGCTCTCGGCGCGCGGCGTGAGCGTGCGCTTCGGCGGGCTGGTCGCGGTGGACGCGGTAGACCTCGACGTGCGCGCGGGAGAGCTGGTCGGGGTGATCGGACCGAACGGCGCCGGGAAGACGACCTTCTTTCACACCCTTTCGGGGGTTCTCGAGCCAAGCGCAGGCCGGCTGGTGATCGCGGGCGAGGATCTCAGCGGGCGGCCGCCGCACGTATTCGCCGCGCACGGCGTGGCGCGCACGTTCCAGACGCCGCGCGTGTTCGGTGCCATGAGCGCCGCGGACAACGTCCGCTTCGGACTTGAATTTGCCGGCCGCACGCGCAGGCACGCCCACGACGCCTTCGACGACGTGCATGCGATCCTCGGCTTTCTGGGGCTCGCGGCGGCGGCCCGCACGCCGGCCGGCGGCCTCACGCCCGCCCGGCAGCGGCTGCTCGAAATCGGGGTTGCGCTCGGCGCAAGGCCGCGCATCCTGCTCCTCGACGAAGTGGCCGCAGGGCTTACGCACGGCGAGGTGGAGGCAACGGCGCAGCTCATCCGGCGCGTTCGCGACGAACTGGGCGTTGCGGTCATCTGGATCGAGCATGCGGTCCGCGTGCTGATGAACTTCGTCGAGCGCGTGGCGGTCCTGCACCAAGGGCGCAAGATCGCCGAGGGCGATCCGCGCGCGGTGGCTAAGGACCCCGCCGTGGTCGAAGCCTACCTGGGCGAGGAAGGCGGAGCCGAAAAGCAAAGGGTGTCGGCATGAGTGCAGGGCTGCTGGTGCGCAACCTCTCGGCGGGCTATGGCGGCATCCGAGTGCTGGAGAAAATCGACCTCGAGGCGCCGGCGGCCGAACTCACCGTCGTGGTCGGGCCGAACGGCGCCGGCAAGACGACGCTCCTCAAGGCGCTTTCGGGGCTCATCCCGCGCGAGGGGGAAGTGCTGTTCGCCGGCGAGCCGCTGCCCGCGAAGCCCTCGGCGATCGTCTCGCGCGGGCTCGCCCAGGTCCCGGAGGGCAGGCAGCTCTTTCCCCACATGAGCGTGCGCGAGAACCTCGAACTTGGCGGGTACCTGCTGCCGAGGGGCGAGCGCGCCGAGCGCCTCGCGCGGGTGTTCGAGTTCTTTCCCCGGCTCGCCGAGCGGCGCCAGCAGCTCGCCGGCACCATGTCGGGGGGCGAGCAGCAGATGCTCGCGGTCGGGCGCGCCCTCATGGGCAAGCCGAAGCTGCTGATGCTCGACGAGCCTTCGCTCGGCCTTGCGCCGCGGATGGTGGACGAACTGCTCGCGATCGTGCGCCGCATCCGCGACGACGGGGTCACCATCCTGCTCGTCGAGCAGAACGTCGCCAAGGCGCTCGCGATCGCCGAGGGCGGCTACGTGATCGAGCGCGGGGCCGTGGTGATGAAAGGTTCGGCGCGCAACCTCCTGCGCTCGGAACGGCTGCGCGCAGCCTATCTGGGCTCGCAGGCGAAGCCGGGTACACTGACTTGGAAAGGAGGAACGTTCATGTCCACGCAACAGACGACGGCGGTGACGATCGCCGCCGAAAACGCCTGGAAGGGCAAGGTCTTTTCCGGGCGCTGGCTGATGGCGAAGGGCGGCTCGCGCGAGGTGCTCGAGCCGGCGACCGGCAAGGTGCTGACGGAAGTCGGCATTGCCGACGCCGACGATGTGCGCGAAGCGGCGAGGAGCGCGGCGGAAGCGCAGGCCGAATGGGCGGACACGCCCGCCGAGGAACGCGCCGCGGTGCTGCGGCGGGCGGCGCAATTGCTCGAAGCGCACAGCGAAGCGCTGCGTCCGTGGATCATGCGTGAAACCGGGGGGATCGCGCCCAAGGCGGACAAGGAGCTGCATTTCGCGACCAGCATCCTGCTCGAGGCGGCGGGGATCGCGACCCAGCCCCCGGGCGTGGTGCTGCCCGGCGGCCCCAGGCGCATGAGCTTCGCCCGGCGCGTGCCGCACGGCGTGGTGGGCGTGATCTCGCCGTTCAATTTCCCGTTGATCCTCTCCACGCGCGCGGTGGCGCCGGCGCTCGCGCTGGGCAACGCGGTGATCCTGAAACCCGATCCGCAGACGCCGGTCACCGGCGGATTCATCCTGGCGCGCCTGTTCGAGGCCGCGGGACTTCCAGTGGGCCTCCTGCACGTGCTGCCCGGTGGCGCCGAGACCGGTAGCGCGCTTGTCCGCGATCCCGACGTCGCGATGATTTCGTTCACCGGCTCGACCGCGGCCGGGCGCAAGGTGGGCGAGCTTGCGAGCAAGCACCTGAAGAAGGTGACGCTCGAACTCGGCGGCAAGAATTCCACCATCGTTCTAGAGGATGCCGACCTGGACGTGGCGGCCTCGTGCGTGGCGTGGAGCGCCTACCTGCACCAGGGGCAGATCTGCATGTCGACCGGCAACGTGCTCGTGCACCGCGCGATCGCGCGCGATCTCACCGAGCGCCTCGTGGAAAAGGCCAAGCGCCTGCCGGTGGGCGATCCGACGACCGGCAAGGTGGCGCTGGGCCCGCTCATCAGTGCGCGCCAGCTCGAGCGCGTCGACGGAATCGTCAAGGACGCGATTGCCAAGGGCGCCGTGCTGCGCGCGGGCGGCGAGCACGAGGGGCTCTGCTACAAGCCCACCGTGCTCGAGGACGTGAAGCCCGGCATGCGCGTCATCGAGGAGGAGGTGTTCGGCCCGGTGGTCGGCATCCTGCCCTTCGACAGCGACGAGCAGGCGATCGCGCTCAACAACGCGACCGAGTACGGCCTCTCGGCGGGCGTCATCACGCAGTCGCTCGAGCGTGCGATGCACTTCACCGCGAAGCTCAGGACCGGAATCATCCACGTCAACGACCAGACCGTCGGCGACGAGCCCTGGGTTCCCTTCGGCGGCCGCGGCGCCTCGGGCAACGGCGGGCGCCACGGCGGGGTGGCGAACTGGGAGGAGTTCACGCAGTGGCAGTGGGTGACGATCCAGGACCGCGCGACGCCGTACCCCTTCTAGCGCTCAGGTCGCGAGGACGAGCAGCCAGACCGCGCCCATCACGACGAGGGCGAGCATCACGGCTGCGCTGCCGAGATCCTTGGCGCGCTTGGCGAGCTGGTGATCGTCGAGCGAGACCCGGTCCACGGTTGACTCGACGGCGGAGTTCACGAGCTCGACTACGAGCACGACCAGCACGCTGCCGACCAGCAGCGCTCGCTCGACGCCGCTCGCGCCAAGCACGAGACCGAGCGGCACGAGCACGGCCGCGAGGATCAGCTCCTGGCGGAACGCATCCTCGTGGCGCGCCGCCTCGAGCAGTCCTGCCAGTGAATAGCGCGTCGCATCAACGAGTCGCTGCAGGCCCGTCTTGCCCTTGTGCGGGCTTTCCATCGCGTCACGAATGTAGCACGCGATCGCCGACCCTTTCCTGGCGGACCGTCATCGGGCCGTAACAAAGCATCGATAGACTTGCGCCGGCAATGCAACGACGGAGAGCCTTCATGAAGTTTGTCAAGCAGTTCGCAGTTTCCCTGGCGGTCGGGGCGGCGTTCGCGCCAGCGGCGCTCGCGCAGCAGGTGGTCAAGATTGACGGTTCGAGCACGGTCTATCCGATCACCGAGGCGGTGGCCGAGGAATTTCAGAAAGCGAAGAAGCAGCGCGTCAAGGTGACGGTCGGCATCTCCGGCACCGGCGGCGGCTTCAAGAAGTTCTGCCGCGGCGAGACCGACATCTCCGACGCTTCGCGCCCGATCCTCAGGAAGGAGATGGAGGAGTGCCAGAAGCGGGGGATCGAGTACTTCGAGCTCCCGGTGGCGTTTGACGCGCTCACCGTCGTCATCCATCCGAAGAATTCCTTCATCAAGCAGCTGACGGTCGCCGAGCTGAAGAAAATGTGGGAGCCGGCGGCGCAGGGGAAGGTGATGAAGTGGAACCAAGTCAACCCTTCGTGGCCGGACGCGCCGCTCAAGCTCTTCGGCGCGGGCGCGGACTCCGGGACATTCGACTATTTCACCGAGGCGATCGTGGGCAAGTCCAAGTCCTCGCGCGGCGACTTCACCGCGAGCGAGGACGACAACGTTCTGGTGCAGGGCGTCTCGCGTGATGTCAACGCTCTCGGGTTCTTTGGTTTCGCGTACTACGCCGAGAACAAGGACAAGCTGAAGGCGGTGCCGATCGTGGAGAAGGACGGCAAGCCGGCGGTCGCTGCCTCGATGGAGAGCGTTCTCAAGGGCACCTACCAGCCCCTGGCACGCCCGATCTTCATCTACGTCAACGCGAAGTCGCTCGGCAAGCCCGAGGTCAAGGAGTTCGTGCAGTACTACATGACGCACGGGGCCAAGCTGGCGAAGGAAGTGAAATACGTGCCGCTGCCCGACAGCGCCTACAGGACAGCCTGGGATCACGTCGTCAACGGCAAGAAAGGCACCGTGTTTGGCGGCATTGCCGAGGTCGGCGTCACGATCGAGGAACTGCTCAAGCGCGAAGCGAAGCTCTGAGCGTCTTGCGGGCGGCTCGCTCAAGCCCGCCGCGGGGTTTTGCCCGCGGTGGGTTTTTCATTGCTAACATAGGACTTTCCGACCCCGATGTCCGCCGTGCCAGGCGATATCTCCGCCGCGCCCCCCTGCGGGGCGATGTCAGCGCGCTTGAGCTACCGGCGCTCGCGCATCCTGCGCGAGAAGGTGATCGAGCTGCTGCTGTTCCTCGCCGCGCTCGTCTCGGTGTTCACCACCGTCGCCATCGTCTACGTGCTGATCAAGGAATCGGTGGTGTTCTTCCAGCACGTGCCGCTCGCCGAGTTCCTCACCGACACCCAGTGGACGCCGCTTTTCGACGATGCGCACTTCGGCATCCTGGTGCTGCTGTCGGGAACGCTGACGAGCTCCGCGGTCGCGCTCGCGATCGCCATCCCGCTCGGCACCACGATCGCGATCTACCTCTCGGAGTTCGCGCCGTTCTCGGTGCGCGAGGTGGCGAAGCCCTTCCTCGAGCTGCTGGGCGGCGTGCCGACCATCATCTACGGATTTTTCGCGCTGCTCTTCGTCACGCCGATCCTGCAGTGGTTCTATCCGGAGCTGCCGGGCTTCAACCTGCTCTCGGCCGGGATCGTGATGGGAATCATGATCATTCCCTACGTCGCCTCGATCAGCGAGGACGCGATGCGCGCCGTGCCGATGAACCTGCGCGAAGGCTCCTACGCGATGGGTGCGACCCGCTACCAGACCGCGATCAAGGTCGTGGTCCCGGCAGCATTCTCGGGGATCGCCTCGGCCTACATTCTCGGCATCTCGCGCGCCGTCGGCGAGACGATGATCCTCGCGGTGGCGGCCGGCATGCAGCCCAATCTCACCTTCAATCCGCTCGAGCCGGCGGCGACGATCACCGCCTACATCGTCCAGGTCGCGCTTGGCGATCTGCCGCACGGCTCGATCGGCTACCAGACCATCTTCGCCGCGGGGCTTACGCTGCTGCTGTTCACGCTGGCCTGCAACATCGCCGGCCACGTGCTGCGCAAGTCCTTCCGCGAGGCGTACTGATGGGCCGGCCGGAACCCGCCTAATGGCCTACGCCAAGGACATCGCCGAGATCCGCGCGCTGATCGCGCGCCACAAGCGCCGGGACCACTTTTTCGCGCTCCTCGGTCTCGCCGCGCTCCTGGTCGGCGTGCTCACGTTCACCGCGCTTTTCGTCGACATGGCGATCGACGGCGTGCCGCGCCTCACCTGGGATTTCCTCACCAACTTTCCGTCGCGCCGTCCCGAGCGGGCGGGGATCCTTTCGGCGTGGGTGGGATCGTGCCTGGTGATGCTGGTGACCGCTTTCTTTGCCGTGCCGCTCGGCGTCGCCGCCGGGGTCTACCTCGAGGAATACGCACCCAAGAACTGGATCACCGATATCATCGAGATCAACATCACCAACCTCGCCGGCGTTCCCTCGATCGTGTACGGCCTGCTCGCCCTCGGGCTGTTCGTGTACCAGTTCGGCCTCGGGCAGTCCATTCTCTCCGCGGGGCTCACGCTTGCGCTGCTCATCCTGCCGGTCGTCATCGTCGCGACGCGCGAGTCGATCCGCTCGATCCCGCAGGGGATCCGCGAAGGGGCCTATGCGCTCGGCGGCACCCGGTGGCAGGTGTGCCGCGACCACATCATTCCGTACTCGTCGGCGGGCATCCTCACCGGGGTGATCATCGGCATGGCGCGTGCCATCGGCGAAACCGCGCCGGTCATCACGATCGGGGCGCTCACCTTCATCGCCTTCCTGCCGCCGGCGCCGCTCAAGGCGGAGGCGCCGTTCCTCTCGTTCGACTGGGTGATGTCCCCGTTCTCGGTCATGCCGATCCAGATGTTCAACTGGACCTCGCGCCCCGAGGCGGCCTTTCACCAGAACGCGGCGGCCGCGGGCTTCGTCCTGGTGCTGATGACCCTCGCAATGAACGCGCTCGCGATCTACCTCCGCTACCGCCTGCGCAAGAACATCAAATGGTGAACGGAACCATGGCCGCTCTTTCCGTAGCCCCCGCCGTCGAGCCCCGCCCGAAACGCGAGGAGGGTGTGGCGATGAAAGCCGAGGCCCGCAGCCTGAGCTTCTATTACGGCGACTTCCGTGCGCTGAACAAGCTCGACCTCGCGGTGCACGAGCACCGGGTTACGGCGCTGATCGGCCCCTCGGGCTGCGGCAAGTCCACGTTCCTGCGCTGCTTCAACCGCATGCACGACCTGTATCCGGGCAACCGCTACGAGGGCGAGATCCGGCTTCATCCCGACAACACCAATCTGCTCGCGCCGACCGTCGATCCGATCGAGGTGAGGATGCGCCTGTCGATGGTGTTCCAGAAGGCCAATCCGTTCCCGAAGTCGATCTTCGAGAACGTCGCCTACGGCCTGCGCGTGCGCGGCGAGCGTTCGCGCCGCGCACTCGAAGACAAGGTGGAGGCGGCGCTGCGCAGCGCCGCGCTCTGGGAGGAGGTGAAGGACCGGCTCGAGGACCTCGCCTTCAACCTCTCCGGCGGCCAGCAGCAGAGGCTGTGCATCGCGCGCGCGCTCGCCACCGACCCCGAGCTGCTGCTCTTTGACGAGCCGACGTCGGCGCTCGACCCGATCGCCACCGCGAGCATCGAGGAGCTGATTACCGAGCTGAAGGCGCGCGTCACGATCCTCATCGTGACGCACAACATGCAGCAGGCGGCGCGCGTGTCGGACTACACCGCGTACATGTACCTCGGCGAGCTGATCGAGTTCGGGCGCACCGACGAGCTGTTCATCAGGCCGCGGCACAAGCAGACCGAGGACTACATCACGGGCAGGTTCGGCTGATGCGCCGCCGGCTGCGTTTCACGAGCGAGGCACGACGATGGGCGTGACAAGCGAGCACATTTCCAAGCAGTTCGAGGCCGATCTGGACACCACCCGCACGCGGGTGCTGCAGATGGGCGGACTGGTCGAGGCGCAGATCCTCGCCGCCATCGACGCCTACGCGACGGGCTCGGCGGAGCTCGTCGAGCAGGTGATCGAGAGCGACCGCCGGGTCAACGGCTACGAGGTGGCGATCGACAGCGCGTGCAACCACATCGTGGTCAAGCGCCAGCCGGCGGCGAGCGACCTGCGGCTCATCATGGCGATCAGCAAGATCGTCACCGACCTCGAGCGCATGGGCGACGAGGCGGAAAAGATCGCCCGCATGGCGAGGAGCATCCACGAGGGCGGCGCAGGCCTCGCACAGCGCTTTCCGGGAATCCGGCACGCGGCCCAGATCGCCGTGCGGATGCTGCGCCAGGCGCTCGACGCATTCGCGCGCCAGGACGCGGCGCTCGCCGCCGACGTGGTCAAGGAGGACCGCGCGCTCGACGACGAATTCCGCTCGGTGCTGCGGCAGCTCATCACCTTCATGATGGAAGATCCGCGCACGATCTCCCCGGCGCTCGACATCGTCTGGGTCGCGAAGGCGATCGAGCGGATCGGCGATCACGCCAAGAACCTCGCCGAGCAGGTGATCTATATCGTCATGGGTACCGACGTGCGCCACACCTCGTTCGCCGACATCGAGCGCGAGGTCGGGAAGGGATAGCGTTGGCGGGCGCCGTTTCGGTACTGCTGGTCGAGGACGAGGCCGCGATCCTCGAGCTGCTCGCGGTCAACCTGGAGCATGCCGGCTATCGCACGCTGCGGGCGCCAAGTGCCGAAATGGCGCGGCAGATCCTGCGCCAAACGCTTCCTGACGTCGTGCTGCTCGACTGGATGCTGCCGGGCCAGTCGGGCCTCGCATTCGCGCGCCAGTTGAGAGCCGACGCGCGCACCCGCGAGGTGCCGCTGCTATTTCTCACCGCCCGCTCCGACGAGCGGGACAAGGTGGCCGCGCTGGAAGCCGGCGCCGACGACTATGTCACCAAGCCCTTTTCGTCGCGCGAACTGGTGGCGCGCATTCGCGCGGTGCTGCGCCGGCGTGCGCCGCAGCGGGGCGGCGAGCCGGTCGAGGTCGCGGGTCTGCGGCTCGACCCCGCGGCGCACCGGGTGAGCGGCGGCGGCCGCGCGCTCGAGCTGAGCCCGGTCGAGTTCCGGCTGCTGCATTTCCTCATGACGCACGCGAACCGCGTCCACTCGCGCCCGAAACTTCTGGATGCGGTGTGGGGCGACGACGCGATCGTCGAGGAGCGCACCGTGGACGTGCACGTGCGACGTCTGCGCCAGGCACTTGCCGCGAGCGGGCACGACGCGCTGATCGAAACGGTGCGGGGCAGCGGGTACGTCCTGCGGGACGGAGAGCGGCCGTGACTGCGACCGAGATCCTGCTCGCGCTCGTCGTCGCGGTACTCGTGGCGGCGCTGTTCCGCGAGCGGCGCCAATTCCTCAGGCTCAGGCGCTGGGTGTCGCAGGCGCGCCTGCCGGACCCGCCCGAGGCGGATGGTGCTTGGGGCGACGTGTTCAATCGGCTGCACCGGCACCGGCGCGCGACGCTCAGGCGCAGGCGCCAGCTCGCGCGCCTCATGGTGCGTTCGCGCCGCGCGGCGCAGGCGCTGCCGTACGGGGTGACCATGCTCGATGCGCGGATGCGCCTCGATTGGTGCAACGAGGCCGCGAGCGCGCACCTCGGCCTCGATCCGCAACGCGATCGCGGCGAGCCGCTCGTCAATTTCGTCCGCCAGCCGGAATTCGCGACTTTTCTCGCCGACCCCGCGCCGGCGCAGCCCCTGCGCCTGTCGGCGGATTCGCGCATTTTTTCCCTGCGGCTCGTTCCGTTCGAAGAGAATGCCTGGCTGCTCCTGAGCCAGGATGTCACCGGCGAGGAGCGGCTCGAGGCGATGCGGCGCGATTTCGTCGCCAACGTCTCGCACGAACTGAAGACGCCGCTCACGGTGCTGATCGGATTCATCGAGACGATCCGCGACCTGAAGCTCGACAGGGCGCGCGTGCGCGACTACATCGGACTCATGGTTCCGCAGGCCGAGCGCATGCGCCGGATCATCGAGGACCTGCTTGCGCTTTCGGCCCTGGAATACTCGCCCGCGGCGCGCCAGGAACGCGTCCGCGTGCGGCCGCTCCTCGAGCGCCTGCGGGATGAAATCGAGCACTTGAGCGCGGGCCGGCATCGCATCGCGCTCGAGATCGAGGGCGAGCACGATCTTGCCGGCGCCGAGTCCGAGATCGCGGGCGCCTTTCTCAACCTGGCGGTGAACGCCGTGCACTACACGCCCGCGGGCGGCGAGATCCGCATCCTCTGGCACTCCGGGGCGGCAGGGGCCGAATTCGCGGTCGAGGACAGCGGGATCGGCATCGAGCCGGAGCACATTCCGAGGCTCACCGAGCGCTTCTACCGGGTCGACCGCGGCCGCTCGCGCGAGTCCGGCGGCACCGGCCTGGGACTTGCGATCGTCAAACATGCGCTTGCCCGGCACCAGGCGACGCTCCACGTCGAGAGCGCTTCGGGCAAGGGCAGCCGCTTTACCGCGCGTTTTCCGCCGGCGCGCCTGATCGCGCTCGACCAGAAAGTGCGCGGCTGATCTGCGGTAGCATTCCCCAAAGGAGTGCACCATGGCCGCAACGCCGAATCCGCACGCAGCCGCGCGCGAGAAGGATCTCGAGCGGATCATCGCCGAGCTCGAGCGCCTGAACGGCGAGGCGCGGGCGCGCAATCTCTGGATTCGCACCAGGTGGAATCTGCCCAACCAGATGCCCTGGCATCTTGGCCTGCCGGATGCGCCCGGCCAGGGACCCCACAACCTTCCGGTGGAGCACGTCGCCGCGCAGCCCTGTCTGTGGAAGTGGGCGGAGATCGAGCGCTATCTCGATACGCTGATCGAGCTTTGCCCGCTCGAGCTGACCGAGCGGCAATCGGTGCTTCTCACCAATCCGGCGTTCGGAATGAGCGGGGTCAAGGTGACGAACACGATCCGGATCGCGATCTCGATCTACAAGCCGGGCGATGTGGCGCATTCGCACCTGCACTCGCCGAATGCGAGCCGCACCATCCTGAGCGAGACCGGGGGCTACACGATTGTCGAAGGCGAGCGGATCGAGCCGCGGCGCGGCGACCTCGTCTTCACGCCGAACGGAACCTGGCACGAGCACGGCAACAACGACGCCGAGCCGGTCGTCTGGGCCGACACGCTCGATTGGCCGCTGGTGGATTTTCTCGGCAGCGCCTGGAGCCGCACCGATGCCGAGCGCGCGGCTGCGCACGGCAACCCGGTGAGCGGGTTTTCGACCCGCTTTTTCGGCAGGGGCGGGATCCGCCCCGCCTTCAGCGCGCATCCGCGCGGCGAAGGCCGGGGCCTCACCCCGATGTTCCACTACCGGGGCACCGACATCCGCGCCGCGCTCAGCGAGCTGCGCGAATACGCGGGTGATCCCTACGAGGGGATCGCGGTCGAGCTCGTCAATCCGCAGACCGGGGAGGCGGTCTTTCCGACCCTCTCCTACCGGGCGCAACTGCTGCGCGCGGGAGAAAAGACGCTTCCCTACCGGCACTCGGCCTCGCAGGTGTACTGCGTGCTCGAGGGCTCGGGTGCGACCGAGGTCGACGGCGAGCGCCTGGAATGGTCGCGCAACGATTTCTTTGTCGTGCCCAGCCACCGCTGGCGCAGGCATGCGAACGGCGGCGGCGCGGACGCGGTTCTGTACAGTTGCAGCGACGCGCCGCTCGTCTCGAAAATCGGCCTTTATCGCGCCCAGGGCCGGCTCGAGAGCGGCAAGCTCGTGGAACTCGCCTGAAGCGGCGCACCGACAGGACGGCAGGGGAAGGCACTTGATCGCGAACGAACTTGGCGCCGCGCAGCGCAACGACCTGCGCACATGGATCGCCACGCTGGAAGCCGCGGGCGAACTGATCCGCATCGATAAGCCGGTCGATCCGCTCACCCAGATGGGATCGCTCCTTTACCAGTCGCGGGAAAAGGCGCTTTTGTTCGAGAAGCTGCCGCACGGCTGGCGCTCGCTTGGGCAGGCGCCTGCCAACATGCGCCACGCGGCGCTCGCTTTCGGCGTGGGCGAGGAGAACCTGATCCCGCACGTCGCCGCGAGGCTCGGAACGCTCGTCGCGCCAGTGCGGGTCGCCGACGGCCCGGTCAAGGAAGTAAAGCTCGCCCGGGGCGAATTCGACCTCACGCAGCTGCCGGTCCATGTGGCGGGCCTTCGCGACGGCGGCCCGGTCATGGGCTCGGGCCTGGTGGTGAGCAAGGACCCGGATAGCGGCGCGCGCAACCTGAGCTTTCACCGCCTGCAGGTGAAGGGGCCGGCGAAGTCGGGGATCCTGCTCTACCCGCGCCACACCTGGCGCAACTACCTCAAGTACCAGGCGCGCAACGAGCCGATGCCGGTCGCGATCTTCGTCGGGCATCATCCGCTCTATTACGCCGCGGCGGCAACCACCGCGGCCTACGGGCTCGACGAACTCGAGATCGCCGGCGGATTCCTCGGCGCCGCGGTGCGGCTCGTCAAATGCGAGACGGTCGATCTCGAGGTGCCCGCCGACGCGGAGATCGTGCTCGAGGGGCACATCCCGCCGCATGTGCGCGAGGACGAAGGGCCGTTCTCCGAATTCCAGGACTACTACGTCACCGGCACCGGGAAGAACCCGGTGGTCGAGTACCAGTTCATGACGCGCCGGCGGGACGCCATCTTCAAGAACCTGCAGAACGGCTCCGAGATGGAAGGCTGCGTGTTCCACAAGATTCCGATGTGCGCGACGATCTATCGGCGCCTGAAGGACGTCGGCGGGGGGGCCAACCTGCACAACGTGGTGGCGCTGCCCGGCATCTTCGGCGTCGTCGTGCAGATGACGCAGCGCTACTATGGGGAAGCGAAGAACCTGCTCCTCGCAGCGCTTTCCTCCGAGTACCACCACCCCAAGGTCGCCATTGCGGTCGACGCCGACGTCGACGTGTTCAACCATTCGGAAGTGCTGTGGGCGCTCGCGACGCGCGTCAATCCGCAGCAGGACGTGGTGGTGATTCCCGGCACCCACAACCACGGAATGGACGCGAGCCTTCCGGAGCTGGGCGCGACGGGCACCGCGCTGTGGCAGCGCTTGGGCTCCAAGATGCTGATCGACGCGACCATTCCGCCCCCCGCGGACGCCAGGGCGCGGTCCAATTTCGAACGCATCCGCCCGCACAACCCGCAGCTGCGGCTGGAGGATTTCGCCGCCGAGGCGTCGCTCCCCCTGGTGCGCGCGCTCTCGCCGTTCCACTTCGGCTCCAGGCTGCTGCGGGGCGATTCGTGAAACGGCTGATCGTCGGCATCTCCGGGGCTTCCGGCGCGATCTACGGCATCCGGACGCTCGAAGTGCTGAAGGCGAACGCCGAGATCGAGACGCATCTCGTGATCACGGCTTCGGCGCGTCGGACGATCATGGAGGAGACCGGCCACAAGATCGCGGAGGTGGAAGCGCTCGCGCAGGTGGTGCACGACCAGCGCGACATCGGTGCCTCGATCGCGAGCGGCTCGTTCCGCACGGCGGGGATGCTGGTCGCGCCCTGCTCGGTGAAGACCCTTTCCGGCATCGCCCACTCGTACAACGACAACCTGCTCACGCGCGCGGCGGACGTGTGCCTGAAGGAACGGCGCACGCTCGTGCTGCTCGTGCGCGAGACCCCGCTCCACCTGGGGCACCTGGAGCTGATGGCGCAGGCGGCGCGCTACGGGGCGATCGTGCTGCCGCCGGTGCCGGCGTTCTACCACGACCCGAAGACGATCGACGACATCGTGAACCAGAGCGTGGGCAAGGCGCTCGATCAGTTCGGCATCCCGCACCAGCTCTTCAGGCGCTGGAAGGAGGCCGAGAGCGAAGGCCGGCCGGCGCAGCGCCGCGCGCCGCGTTGAGTGCATGGCGGGCGCACCCGAGCGCTTGAGCCTGCGCGCGAGGATCGAGGCGTTCCTCGCCGCGCACCATGTGATGACGCTCGCCACGGCGGGGCCGGACGGTCCCTGGGCGGCCGCCGTGTTCTACGCGAGCGAGGGAGTCGAGCTGTATTTCCTCTCGGCGCCGGGGAGCCGCCACTGCCGCGGGATCGAGGCGAGCGGCGCGGCTGCGGCGGCCATCCATGGCGAGTGCCGCGACTGGCGCGAGATCCGCGGCATCCAGCTCGACGGTTCGGTGACGCGGCTCGAAGGCGCCGCGCGCGCGGCGGCTGCCCTGTGCTACGGAAGGAAGTTCCCGCTGGTCGCGAACGCCGCCTCGGCGCCCGCCGAAATCGCCGCCGCGCTCGCGCGCATCGAGTGGTACCGGGTGAGCCCGCGGCGCATCCGCCTCATCGACAACACGCTCGGCTTCGGCCACAAGGAAGAGCTTTCCCTGTAGCCGGCGCACGGCCGGCTATTTCGCGAGTCCGGCCTGCTTCGCAATCTGCTCGAGGGTGCGGTGCTCTTCGCGGATTTCCTCGACCAGTTTTTCCGGCGGCGCGTAGTCCTGCAGCATCCCCAGGCCGGCGAGCCTCGCCGCAATCGCCGGGTCGCGCGCCACTTTCTCGATCGCCGGCACGAGCGTGCCGGTCGCCTCCGGCGGGACCCCGGCCGGCGCGAAGAATCCCAGCCAGATCGCCGGCAGGTTCTGCTTGAAGCCAAGCTCGACCATGGTCGGAATGGCGGGAAAATCCGGGAACTTGTTCGAGGTCACGATGCCGCGCACGGCGCCGCTCCTGATGTGCCCGGAGATCGCGCCGAGAGCCACCGCCACCGCCTCGACGTGCCCGCCGCGCAGCGCCGTGATGGCGGGCGACGCGCCCTTGAACGGCACCATCGTGATCTCGACGCCGGCGAGCGAATTGATGATGCGCACGGTGAAATCGCCGACCGAACCCGCGCCCACCGTGCCGGCGCGCAGCGCGCCCGGATTTTTCTTCGCGTAGTCGATCATCTCGGCAAAATTGCGCACCGGAACGTCGTCGCGCAGCGCGACGATGCTGGGAATCCGCGTCGTAAGGCCGAGGGGCACGAGGTCCTTGAGCGGGTCGTAGGTCACGTTCTGCGGGTCGAGGATGCGGCGCAGGGTGAGCGCGGCATTCACCGTGATCAGGATGGTGTGCCCGTCCTTGGCGGCCTTGACCACGCTGTCGGTGCCCACGGCGCCGCCCGCCCCGGGCCTGTTCAGCGCCACGACCGGCACCTTGAGGAGCTTCGCAAGCTCGTCGCCCATGGCGCGCGCCGCGATGTCGGTCGCATCGCCCGGCGTGAGCGGAATTACGAGATTGATCGGACCCTTCGGGAATCCCTGCGCTTGCGCGCCCGCCGCGACGGCTGCGAGCGCTGCGCCGGCCGCGACCCGGCGAATGATCGATTTCAGCATGGCAGCATCTCCTCCTTCGGAACGCCCGGATGCTAGAGGCAGACCCGCAGCGCGTCAACGCAAGGCGATGCGCTCGCCGCGCTCGGAAGCGCGTTGCGCGCTGCCACTGCAAGCAAGCGATGACCGTTTCAGAACGTTCCGGGATACATGCCGCCGTCGATCAGCACGTTCTGCGCGGTCACGTAGGAAGCGCGCGCGCTGCACAGGAACGCGCAGTAATCGCCGAACTCCTCCGCGGTCCCGAAGCGCCCGGCCGGAATCGTCCTCTCCAGCGCCTGCTTCGCTTCCTCGGTGCTCTTTCCCTGCCGCTTCGCGTTGTGCTCCGTGGTGGCGCGCAGCCGGTCGGTCCAGAAGCGTCCCGGAAGCAGGTTGTTGATGGTGACGTTGTGCGCGGCGGTCTTGCGCGCAAGGCCGGCGATGAACCCGGTGAGTCCGCTGCGCGCGCCGTTCGAGAGGCCGAGTTCCGCGATCGGCGCCTTCACCGCGCTCGAAGTGATGTTGACGATGCGCCCGAACCGGCGCTCGATCATGCCGTCCACCGTCGCCTTGATGAGTTCGATCGGCGTCAGCATGTTGGCGTCGATCGCCTTGAGCCAATGTTCCCGCGACCAGTCGCGGAAGTCGCCCGGCGGCGGGCCGCCGGCGTTGTTCACCAGGATGTCCGGATTCGGGCAGGCGGCGAGCGCCTGCGCGCGCCCTTCGGCGGTGGTGATGTCGCCGGCGACGGCGGTCACCTTCACTCCGGTCTGGGCCCGGATTTCCACCGCCGCCGCCTCGAGCGCCTCGCGGCCGCGCGCGGTGATCACCACGTGGACGCCTTCTTTCGCCAGGGCGATTGCGCAACCCTTGCCCAGGCCCTTCGATGCGGCGCAGACGAGCGCGGTCCTGCCGCGGATGCCCAGATCCATGTTCAGCTCCTTTTCAGTGAGACGAGCAATACGCCGATGATGACGAGCGCGCCGCCGGCGATCTGCACGCCGGTGAACGCGCCTTCCAGAAAGGCGAAATCGGCGAGTACCGTGGTCACCGGCCCGAGCGCGCCGATGAGCGCGAAGTGATTGGCGCCGATCCGCTTGAGCGCTTCCGCCACCAGGAGCACCGGGAGCACCGTGCAGACGGTCGCGAGCGGGATCGCGTACCACCATACGAGCGCGGGCAGCTCGAGCGCCGCCGGCGTCTCGAGCAGCGCAAACTGCACCACCGCCGGCACCGTGGACACCATCATGGTGTAGGCGGTGAAGCGAAGCGAACCGACACGCGGCACGAGCTGGCTGCCGGCGACCAGATACACCGCGTAGCACACGGCAGAGGAGAAAACGAGCAGCGCGCCGAACAGGAACAGGCGGTGTTCGGGCGCGACGCCGAGCCGATCGGCGAGCACGAGCGCAATCCCGCCGTAGGTGATGGCGAGCGCGGCGACTTCGCGGCGCGACGGCGGTTTGGCCAAAAACACGGCCGAGAGGATCACCACCAGCGTCGGATAGAGGAACATGATGAGCCGCCCGAGCCCGGCCGGGACGTATTGCAGTCCCAGGAAGTCGAGCAGGCTCGCGAGGTAATAGCCGAGGAACCCCAGCGCGACGATCCCGAGCCAGTCGCGCCGCGCGATCGGTCCGGCGTTGCGCAGCCACCACGCAAGCGCAAGGAAGAACGGCAGCGCGAGCGTCATGCGCAGAAAGAGCAGCGTCGTGGCGCTGATCGGATGCGCCGAATAGCCGAGCTTCACGAGCACCGGGCGGAAGGCGAAGGCAATCGTCCCGGCGAGGGCGAACAGCATCCCCCAGGCGCGATCCGCTGAATTCAATCCGCGCTCAGCGGCGCCTTCCGCCGCCGAAGATCGAGCTGAACACTCCGCCGACAGGCGAATCCATGACGGTAAAATTATCGCATGGCAGGTCACAGCAGATGGGCGAACATCCAGCACCGCAAGGGTCGCCAGGACGCCAAGCGCGGCAAGATCTTCACGCGATTGATCCGTGAAGTCACGGTTGCCGCGCGTCTGGGCGGCGGCGAGCCGGGTGCGAACCCGCGCCTGCGGCTTGCGCTCGAAAAGGCGCGCGCGGAAAACTTGCCCGGCGACAACATCCAGCGCGCGATCCAGCGCGGCACCGGCTCGCTCGAAGGCGCGGCGTACGAGGAGATCCGCTACGAAGGCTACGGTGCGGCGGGCGCCGCGGTGATGGTGGATTGCCTCACCGACAATCGCACCCGCACGGTGGCCGAAGTGCGGCACGCCTTCAGCAAGAACGGCGGTCATCTCGGCTCGGACGGCTCGGTCGCGTTCCTGTTCAAGCATTGCGGGCAGTTCGTGTTCGCGCCGGGGACGAGCGAGGACCGGGTGATGGAAGCGGCGCTCGAAGCCGGCGCCGAGGACGTGCTGACGAACGAGGACGGCTCGATCGAGGTGATCTGCGCGCCCGCGGATTTCGAGCGGGTCAAGGCGGGACTGGAGAAGGCGGGCATGAGCCCGGGCCTTGCCGAGATCACGATGAAGCCTGCGACCGAGGTCGCGCTTGCGGGCGAGGACGCCGCGAAGATGAGACGACTCCTGGAGGCGCTCGAGAGCCTCGACGACGTGCAGGAGGTCTATACCACGGCAGCGCTCGGCGAAGCGTGAGCGACGCACGCGCGCGCGACGGCGCTACGCGCATCCTCGGCATCGATCCGGGACTGCGCGTCACCGGTTTCGGCGTCATCGAGCGCACCGGAAGCCGGCTCGCATATGTCACGAGCGGCTGCGTGCGCTCGGGCGACGGCGAACTCGCGGCGCGCCTCAAGGTGCTGCTCGAGGGTCTCGCCGAGGTGATCGCCGCCCATCGGCCGCGCGAGGTGGCGATCGAGAAGGTGTTCGTCAACGTGAACGCGCAGTCGACGCTCGCGCTCGGCCAGGCGCGCGGCACCGCGATCTGCGCGGCGGTGCTCGCCGGGCTGCCGGTCGCCGAGTACACTGCGCTGCAGGTCAAGCAGGCCGTGGTCGGCAAGGGCCACGCGCGAAAGGAACAGGTGCAGCACATGGTGAGGCGGCTGCTCGCGCTTGCGGGTGACCCGAGCCCCGACGCGGCCGACGCGCTTGCCTGCGCGATCTGCCACGCGCACGGCGGCGCGCTGGGCGGTTTCTCCACGCGCGGACTGCGGATGAAGAGGGGGAGGCTCGGATGATCGGCCGCCTCGCCGGGCGCCTCGCCGCGAAGCATCCTCCCCAAGTGCTGCTCGATGTCTCGGGGGTCGCTTACGAGCTCGATGTGCCGATGAGCACGTTTTACGGCCTGCCGGCGACCGGCGAATCGGTGACCCTGCACACGCACCTGGTCGTGCGCGAGGACGCGCACACGCTCTACGGTTTCGCGACCCTCGAGGAACGCGCCGTGTTCCGGCAGCTCATCCGCATTGCGGGCATCGGTGCGCGCACCGCGCTTGCCGTGCTCTCCGGGCTTTCGGTGGCGGAACTCGCGCAGGCGGTAGCGCTGCAGGAATCCGGGCGCCTTACCCGGATCCCCGGGATCGGCAAGAAAACCGCCGAACGGCTGCTGCTCGAACTGAAAGGCAAGCTCGCGGAAGCGATTCCGGGGGGCGCCGCGGCCGCCGCCCCGGGCGGCAACACGGCCGACATCCTGAACGCGCTCACTTCGCTCGGCTACAGCGAGAAGGAGGCGCTCGCCGCGATCAAGGGGCTCGCGCCGGGAATCGCGGTCGCGGACGGCATCCGCGCCGCGCTCAAGGCTTTGGCAAAATCCTGACGTGGCAGTCGAAACCGACCGGCTGATCTCGGCCAAACCGACCTCGCCGCAGGAGGAGCAGATCGAGCGCTCGCTGCGGCCGACTTCGCTTGCCGAGTATGTCGGGCAGCAGAAGGTGAAATCGCAGTTCGAGGTCTTCATCCAGGCGGCGCGCGAGCGCGGCGAAGCGCTCGATCACGTGCTGCTTTTCGGCCCGCCGGGACTGGGCAAGACGACGCTCGCGCACATCGTGGCGCGCGAACTGGGCGTCGGATTGCGCCAGACCTCGGGCCCGGTGCTCGAGCGCCCCGGGGACCTTGCCGCGATCCTCACCAACCTCGAGCCGCGCGACGTGCTCTTCATCGACGAGATCCATCGCCTGTCGGCGGTGGTCGAGGAGATCCTCTATCCGGCGCTCGAGGACTACCAGATCGACATCATGATCGGCGAGGGGCCCGCGGCGCGCTCGATCAAGCTCGATCTGCCGCCGTTTACCCTGGTGGGCGCAACCACGCGCGCCGGGATGCTCACCAATCCGCTGCGCGACCGCTTCGGCATCGTCGCGCGGCTCGAGTTCTACGCGGCGCAGGACCTGGCGAAGATCGTCCGCCGCTCGGCGGGCCTGCTGGGGGTCGAACTCGCCGACGAAGGGGCGACCGAGATCGCCGGCCGCTCGCGCGGCACGCCGCGCATCGCCAACCGGCTGCTGCGCCGGGTGCGCGATTACGCGCAGGTGAAGTTCGGCGGCGCGGTGACCAAGGCGGTCGCCGACGCCGCGCTCGGCATGCTCGACGTGGACGCACTCGGCCTGGACATGATGGACCGCAAGCTCCTCCTCGCGGTGATGGAAAAGTTCGGCGGCGGTCCGGTCGGCGTCGAAAACCTTGCGCACGCGATCGGCGAGGAAACCGACACGATCGAAGATGTGCTCGAGCCCTATCTCATCCAGCAGGGCTACCTGCAGCGCACGCCGCGCGGGCGCATGGCGACGCTTTCGGCCTACCGCCACTTCGGCCTGGTCGCGCCGGGCGCCATGCGGGACCTGCTTTCGGACGGCGAGAGCGGCCGCAGCTGAAATTACCCGGCCCGCGCGGTTCCAGGCCGGCACTCGGCGAACGCGGGTTGGCGCGTGCCGGCGCCGCGCCCCGGGCTCGCCGCCCCTTTGGATTCCGCAACTGCCTGGCGCGTGGCGGCGCGCACCTGCTCATCGGCGAGTGCGCCGATCCCGGAAAGCAATAGGAGTGCGACCGCAGCGGCGCCGGTCGCCGCTCCCATCCGTTGCATTGCCGTGACCGTTTCCATGCTCCAATCCCCTTTCTGTCCTGTAACCTGTTAACGTGATGTAGACAGTTACAGCCTAGCGTGGCATCATGTAACCTGTCAAGCAGTTTATAGAGGTTACCGGATGAGCAAGGCGACCGCGTTGCGGCGCGCAAAGGAAAAGGCCTACGGGGAGACGTTCCGCTGTCCTGGCGGCGCGCTCGCGCTCGATTTCTGCAATTCCGGCCAGGGGTTTCGCAGCCCGCGCCGCGAGGAGTGGCTATCGACGTTCGATGACCTCCTCGACTGGCTCGAGGCGGCGGGGGAACTTGCCGAGCGCCAGGTGACCCGCTTTCGCGACGCCGCGGCGACATCGCCCGAGGCAGCCGCGAGCGTGCTGGCACGGGCGATCGGCCTGCGCGAGGCGCTCTTCCGGATCTTCGACGCCTGGACCGCGGGCCGCGAGCCGCAGGAAGCCGATCTGGCGCAGCTCGGCTCCGAACACGCCCGGACCCGGCCGTACGCGCGGCTCACCTGGAAGGGCGGCGCCTACGTCTGGACGCTCGACGCATCCGCATCGGCGCTCGATGCGCTGCTGCACCCGATCGTCGAATCGGCCCTGCACCTGCTCACTTCCGGAAAGCTCTCCCGGCTGAAGCAATGCGGCAACGCGACCTGCTTCTGGCTTTTTCTCGACGAGACGAAAAACCGCAGCCGGCGCTGGTGCGAGATGGCGAGCTGCGGAAATCTGCTCAAGGTGCGCCGGCACCGCGAAAAGGCCCGCGGCGCGGGAGGTCGCGAAGCGGCATAACCCGTTTTCCTCCGTGCCGCGTTTAACGCCGGTGTCGACAACGCAAGGAGGAAAAACATGCACTGGGGTTCGAGCTTGCTCGTCTGCGCGCTTCTTTCCGCGACGGGCCCGGCACACGCGTTCTGCGGCTTCTACGTCGGCAAGGCCGACGCCAATCTCTGGAACGAAGCTTCCCGCGTAGTCATGGTGCGAGACGGCAACCGCACCACCATCAACATGCTGAACGACTACCAGGGCGAGCTGAAGGAGTTCGCGCTCGTGGTGCCCGTGCCGGTGGTGCTGCGCAAGGAAGACGTGAAGACACCGTTCCGGGCACTCTTCGAGCGCATCGACGCCTACAGCGCGCCGCGGCTCGCCGAGTATTTCGATCCCGATCCGTGCCTTGCACCGCCGGCGCGCGAGCTGGCCGCGCCGCAGGCGCTCGGCCGGGCCGAGTCGCGCATCGCCAAGGCGAGCGCCGATGCGCTCGGCGTGCGGATCGAGGCGCAATACACCGTCGGACCGTACGACATCGTCATCCTTTCGGCCGAGCAGTCCGACGGCCTCGAGACCTGGCTGCTACAAAACGGCTACCGCATCCCGCGCGGCGCATCCACGGCGCTTGCTCCCTACATCCGGCAGAACCTGAAGTTCTTCGTCGCCCGGGTCAATCTCGAAGAGCACGCGAAGAGCGGCGCGCAGACCCTGGCGCCGCTCCAGTTCTCGTTCCAGACCGCGAAATTCATGCTGCCGATCCGGCTCGGGATGCTGAACGCGCGCGGGCCGCAGGACCTCGTGCTGTGGGTGCTCACGCGTAACGGCCGCGTCGAGACCACCAACTACCGCACCGTCAAGCTGCCGGCGAACCTCGATCTCCCGCCCTACCTCAAGACCGACCAGGAGCACAGCTTCGGTGCCTTCTACAAGGCGCTGTTCGACGAGCAGGCGAAGCGCGAAGATTACCGGGTCGCATTCACCGAGTACTTCTGGGACATGAGCTGGTGCGACCCTTGCGCGGCGAACCCGTTGAGCGCGCAGGAGCTGAGGAACCTCGGCGTCGACTGGGTGAGCGGCGACACGCGCGAGGGAGCGCGCGTCATGCTGACGCGGCTTCATGTGCGCTACACCCCGGAGACCTTTCCCGAAGATCTCGCGTTCCAGGAAACCGCAGACCGGCGGAACTTCCAGACGCGCTACGTGCTGCGCCATGCCGCAAAAACCGAACCCGATGCCTGCCCGGCGGCCGCGCGCTACCTGAAGCGCGTCGCCGAGCGCAAGGAAAGGGAAGCGCAGGCGCTCGCCTCGCTCACCGGCTGGGACATCGCGACGATCCGCGCGAGAAACGGCCTGGGCGCCGCGGACGCCGGATTCTGGCAGCGCGTGTGGCGCTGGTTGCGCACGCCGCCGAACGGCGAACAGCCGATCTCGAAGTGAAGCCGCGCCTTCCGGGCGACGCGCGGATCTGGCAGATCGCGTTTCAGGCGATCCTGCTCACGGTCGGCGTGCTCGCGCGCGATTTTTCGCTCGCCGCGGCGCAGATGGCGCTGTGCTTTGCTGCCGGGCTGGCCGCGCAGGCGCTGTGGGTGCGTGCGCTCGGCCTCCAGGGCGTGGGCTTTCTCTCGGCCGCGATCACCTGCTTCGGGCTCTCGCTGCTGCTGCGCGCCGACAGCCTGTGGGTGCATCCGCTTGCCGCGGCGCTCGCCGTCTCGGCGAAATTCACGCTGCGCGTCGGCGCCAAGCACCTTTTCAACCCGGCGAACCTGGGCGTCATTGCGGCGGTCACGCTCTTTCCGGGCGCCTGGATCTCGCCCGGGCAGTGGGGGAGCGACCTCGCGCTCGCGGCGTGGTTCATCGCGCTCGGCGGCCTGGTCGCGTCGCGCGCGCAGCGCGCCGACACGAGCTGGGTGTTCCTTGCCGCGTACCTCGGCCTCGCCGGGCTGTGGACCCTGTGGCTCGGCAAGAGCCTGGACTCGTGGCTGCACCATCTGCAGAGCGGGGCGCTGCTGCTCTTCGCCTTTTTCATGATTTCCGATCCGATGACCACGCCCAACCGGTGCAGCGCGCGCGTACTGCACGCGCTCGCCGTCGCCGCGCTCGCGTTCGCCTGGCAGTTCGCGTTCTTCAGGCCGAACGGACTGCTGTGGGCGCTGTTTTTCTGCGCGCCGCTCGTGCCGCTGCTCGACCGCTCGCTTCCGGGCGCGCGCTTCCGCTGGGACGGCGCGGCGCAACCGGCTGCTACAATCGCTCGAAAGGATTCCTGGAGCACGGCGCGTTGACCCCGTTCAGCTTTCCGGTGCGGGTGTATTACGAGGACACCGACCGCGGCGGCGTGGTCTACTACGCGAATTACCTGCGCTACTTCGAGCGCGCGCGCAGCGAATGGCTGCGCAGCCTCGGCGTGCAGCAGGAGCGGCTCGCCGCCGAGCAAGGCGTGGGGTTCGTCGTGTCGCGCGCCGAAATCGACTTCCGGGTCGGCGCCCGGCTCGATGACCTGATCACCGTCACCGTGCTGCCGATCGAAAAGAAGCGCACCTATTTCTGGCTCGAGCAGAAGGCGCTGCTCGAGGACGGGCGCGTGTGCGCCGCGGCGCGCATTCAGGCGGCCTGCGTGCGGCACCGCGACATGCGCCCGCAGCCGATTCCCGCGCCGCTCGCCGCGAGGATCCCGCTATGACCTTCACGCAGGACCTGGAACTGTGGACACTGGTGGTGAACGCTTCCTTCGTGGTGAAGGCGGTGATGATCCTCCTGCTCGCCGTCTCGTTCCTGTCCTGGATGTTCATCTTCCGCAAGTGGTTCGGCATCCGGCGCGCGCGCGAGCAGACCGACGGCTTCGAGCGCGAGTTCTGGAGCGGCAACGACCTGCAGGCGCTGTACCAGGGCGCGGTCAACGCGCGCCACACGATCGGCTCGCTCGAGCGCATCTTCGAGGCGGGCTACCGCGAATACGCCAAGCACCGCAGCCAGCGCGGCACCGAGCCCTCGGTGATGGTCGACGGCGCGCGCCGGGCGATGCGCGCGACCTACCAGCGCGAAATGGACCACCTCGAGCGCCACCTCGCCTTTCTCGCTTCGACCGGCTCGGTCTCGCCCTACGTCGGCCTGTTCGGCACGGTGTGGGGGATCATGCACGCCTTCCGCAGCCTCGCGAACGTGCAGCAGGCGACGCTCGCGCAGGTCGCGCCGGGGATCGCCGAGGCGCTGATCGCCACCGCGATCGGGCTGTTCGCCGCGATTCCCGCGGTGGTCGCCTACAACCGCTACTCGCACGACATCGACCGGCTCGCGATCCGGTTCGAAAGCTTCATGGAGGAGTTCTCCAACATCCTGCAGCGCCAGGCGGCGCTGCGCTAGCCCGGATGGCGCGGCTGCATTCCAAGCGCGGGCCGATGCACGAGATCAACGTCGTGCCCTACGTCGACGTGATGCTGGTGCTGCTGGTCATCTTCATGGTGACGGCGCCGCTGGTGACACCGGGCATGGTCGAGCTGCCGTCGGTCTCGAAGGCCTCGAACGCGCCCGTGATGCCGCTCGAAATCGTGATCCGCGAAGACCAGTCGGTGCTGCTGATCAGCCGCGACGCGAAGGGCGGCCCGACCGAGGAGCGCCGGGTCGCGCAGGCAGAGCTTGCCGCGCTCATCGTCGAGCGCCAGAAGAAAACCCCGGACCTCCCGGTGCTGATCGCCGCCGACAAGAACGTGCGCTACGAGGCGGTGCTCCGCGTCATGGACGAGCTGCAGAAGCATCAGGTGCGCAAGGTGGGGCTGCTCGTCAAGCCGGCGCGCTGAGGCCGATGGAAGCGGCGGCCGCGTTCGACGTGCGGCGCGAGCCCGGCCTCGCGTCCTCGATCCTGCTCGCGGCCGCGGTCCACGTGCTGCTCGCGGCGATCCTGCTGCTTGGCGTTCGCTGGCAGAGCCGGCCGCCCGAAACGGTGGTGGTGGAATTGTGGCGCGAGCCGCCCGCGCTGGAGCGCCCGGAGCCGCCGAAGCCCGTGCCCGAAGTCGTGCCCGAGGAAGCGCCCAAGCCCGAACCGCGGATCGAAAAACCCGACATCGCGGTCAAGGAACCGCCAAAGCCCAAACCGAAGCCCGAGCCGAAACCGAAACCGGAGCCCAAGCCCAAGCCGAAGCCCGAGCCGGCGCGGGCGGCGCCGCGCGACGAGGAGGCGCAGCGGCGGCTGCGCGAAGAGCTCGCGCGCGAGCAGACCGCGCTCGCCCTGGAGCGCGAGCGGCAGATGATCCGCGAGCAGCTCGCGCGCGATGCGGCGGCCGCCAACGCGCGCGCGCTCGACGAGTACATCGCGCGCATCCGCGCCAAGGTGCGCGGCAACTGGATCCTGCCGCCGGACCTGACGGGAAATCCGGAGGCGGTGTTTCTCGTCGTGCAGCTTCCGACGGGCGAAGTGCTGAATGCGCGCCTTGCGCGCCCGAGCGGCGTTCCGGCGTACGATCAGGCGGTCGAGCGCGCGATCCTCAAATCCTCGCCGCTGCCGAAGCCCGACCGGCCGGAACTCTTCAGCCGCGAGCTCAGGCTCACGTTCCGTCCCAGGGACTGACTCTATAATCGGGGCCATGCGGTTTTTTCTCGCGCTGCTCGCGGCGCTCGCGATCTGCGGCGCGGCGCGGGCGCAGCTCTCGATCGAAATCACCGGTGCCGGTGCGCAGCGTCTGCCGATCGCGATCGTGCCGTTCGCCGGAGAGGGCGGCCTCGCATCGAGCATCTCCTCGATCGTGCGCGCCGACCTGGAACGCAGCGGTCTTTTCCGCGGCATCGAAGTGCCGCCGCTCCTGCCGCTGCCGACGGAGGCGGCGCCGGTCGATTTTGCGGAGTGGCGCTCGCGGCTCGCCGACGCGCTCGTCCTCGGCTCGGTGGCGGCGCGTCCCGACGGCCGCTTCGAGGTGCGCTTTCGCCTCTTCGACGTGGTCAAGCAGGCCGCGCTCGGCGGCGTCGCCTACACGCTCGCGCCGGCGCAGACGCGCGCCACCGCGCACCGGATCGCGGACTACGTGTACGAGAAGCTCACCGGCGAGCGGGGCGTGTTCTCGACGCGCATCGCCTACGTGGTCAAGCGCGGCGACCGGTTCGAGCTGCAGATCGCCGACGCCGACGGCGCGGGCGAGGAAACCGCGCTCGCCTCGTTCGAGCCGATCATCTCGCCGGCGTGGTCGCCGGACGGCCGGCGCCTCGCCTACGTGTCGTTCGAGAACAAGAAGCCGGTCGTGTACGTGCATTCGCTGCTCGACGGCAAGCGCCACGTGGCGGCGAATTTCAAGGGCTCGAATTCCGCCCCGGCGTGGTCGCCCGACGGCTCGAAGCTCGCGGTGTCGCTCTCGCGCGAGGGCGGCTCGCAGCTTTTTCTCGTCAGCCCGGACGGAAGCGGCCTGCGGCGGCTGAGCAATTCCGCCAGCATCGACACGGAACCGGTGTTTTCTACGGACGGTCAAACCCTCTACTTCACCTCCGACCGCGGCGGCAGCCCGCAGATCTACCGCATGCCCGCCGGCGGCGGCGACGCGAGCCGGGTGACGTTCGACGGAGGCTATAATATTTCGCCGCGAATCAGCCGCGACGGCAGGAATCTGGCGTACATCACGCGCAACAACGGCAAGTACCAGGTCGCCTTGCTCGACCTGGCGACGCGGCAGGTGCAGATCCTGACCGACAGCGACCGCGACGAGTCGCCAAGCTTCGCGCCCAACGGCCGCATGATCCTGTTCGCCACCGTGCTCGGCGGGCGGGGCGTGCTCTCGGCGGTGTCCGCCGACGGGCGGGTCAAGCAGCGGCTGAGCGTCTCCGCGGGCGACGTGCGCGAACCGGCGTGGGGACCGTTCCTTCAATGAGCAGGAGAAAAAACATGCGTGCCATCTGGATCGCAGTCTTGTCCACCGCAATACTTGCGGCGTGCTCGAGCGCGCCCACGACCGACGAGCAGGCGCCCGTGGGCGTCGAGGACCGCAAGCCGGGCGCCGTCGGGCCGGGCGCGAAGCCCCAGGCGGTCAAGCCGCCGCCGGTCGCCGCGGTGGACCTGACCGCGGGCAGGAAGCCGGCGCTCTCGCCGCTCACCGACCCGGGGTCGATTCTCTCCAAGCGCTCGATCTTCTACGACTTCGACAAGTTCGACATCCGGGACGAGTACCGCTCGCTCGTCGAGGCGCACGCGCGCTACCTGCGCGACAATCCGAAGGCCAAAATGCTGATCCAGGGCAACACCGACGAGCGCGGCGGCCGCGAGTACAACCTGGCGCTCGGCCAGCGTCGCTCCGAAGGCGTCAAGCGGATGCTGCTGCTGCTCGGCGCCAAGGAGGAGCAGATCGAGGCGGTGAGCCTGGGCGAGGAAAAGCCCAGGGCCGAAGGGCACGCCGAAGACGCCTGGGCCCAGAACCGCCGCAGCGACATCCTGTATCAGGGCGAATTCTGATGCGCCGCGCCGGCCTCGCCGCGCTGCTCGCGGCAGCGGCGCTCGCCGCGCCGAGTGCCGCGGCGGCGCTCTTCGACGACGAAGAGGCGCGGCGCCGCATCGAGCAGTTGCGCAGGCAGATCGACGCGACCAACGCGGCGCTGGAGGAGCGGCTGGTCAAGATCGAGGACCGGCGCCCGCTCATCGAGCTCGCGACCCAGATCGAAGCGCTGCGCGGCGAAATCGCCAAGCTGCGCGGCCAGCTCGAAGTGCTCGCCAACCGGATCGATACCGCGGACAAGCGCCAGAAAGACCTCTACGCGGATATCGATGCGCGGCTGCGAAAGCTCGAGCAGGCGAAGGAACAGGCCGCCGCGGCCGACAAGCCGCCCGCCGACGGCTCGCCGCCGGCGGCGGAAGTGAAAGCCTACGAGGCGGCGCTCAACCAGTTCAAGCTCGGCAATTACCCGCTCGCGATCTCCGCGTTCCAGGGCTTTCTGGTCACCTATCCCACGAGCAAGCTCGCGCCCTCGGCGCAGTACTGGATCGGCAATTCGCACTTCGCGCAGCGCGACTACAAGCAGGCGATCGCGGCGCAGCAACAGGTGCTCTCGGCGTGGCCCGACGACGCCAAGGCCCCTGACGCCCTCCTCAATATCGCGAGCTCGCAGGAGGCGCTCGGCGACCGGCGCACGGCGCAAAAGACGCTCGAAGCCCTCCTTGCCAGGTATCCCGCCAGCGCGGCGGCGGCGAGCGCCAAGCAGCGCCTCGCGCAAGGGTCCAAGCGCTGAAGCGCGCAGTCGTTCTGCTTTCCGGCGGCCTCGATTCGGCGACCACGCTGGCGTGGGCGCGCCGCGAAGGCTATGCCTGCCATTGCCTTTCGGTGGACTACGGGCAGCGCCACGGCGCCGAGCTCGAAGCGGCGAAGAAAATCGCCGCGCGCCACGGCGCCGCCGAACACCGCGTCCTGCGGATCGAACTCGCGCCGGGCGGCTCCGCGCTCACCGACCGCGCAGTCGAAGTCCCCACCGCGGGCGTGAAAGCCGGGATCCCGGTCACCTACGTTCCCGCGCGCAACACCATCCTGCTTGCGCTCGCGCTCGGCTGGGCCGAAGCGCTCGGCGCGCAGCACATCTTCGTCGGCGCGAACGCAGTGGACTATTCCGGCTATCCCGATTGCCGGCCCGAGTACCTGCGCGCGTTCGAAGCGCTCGCCAATCTCGCCACCAAGGCGGCCGTGGAGGGACGCAGAATCGAAGTCCGCGGCCCGCTCGTCGACCTGCCGAAGGCGGCGATCGTGCGTCTTGCGGCGGAACTCGGGGTCGATGCGGCGGAAACCGTGAGCTGCTACCAGTGCGACCCCGAGGGCCGCGCCTGCGGCCTGTGCGACGCGTGCCGCATCCGGCGGGCCGGCTTCGAGGCCGCCGGACTCGCCGACCCGACCCGCTATCAGCCGCGTTGATCGCCGAATACGGCGCGTCGAACGCGGCGCCGATGCGGTTGCGCTACATTTCGCCCCATGAACGAAGCGAACCCGGCGCAGCTCGCGAGCACCGTCGCCTGGGGCGCGTTCGCGCTCGCGTTCGTCTTCGGCGCGGTGGCGAACAAGACCAATTTCTGCACCATGGGCGCGGTGTCCGACTGGGTCAACATGGGCGACACCAACCGCATGCGCATGTGGCTGCTCGCGATCGGAGTGGCGATCGTCGGCGCGAACGCGCTGCATCTGGCCGGGGTGGTCGATCTCGCCAAATCGATCTACCCGGGGCCGAACTTCACCTGGCTTTCGTACCTCGTCGGCGGTTTTCTCTTCGGCGTCGGCATGACGCTCGGCTCCGGCTGCGGCTCCAAGACGCTGGTGCGGGTGGGCGCGGGGAACCTCAAGTCGCTCGTGGTGTTCATCGTGCTCGGCATCACCGCCTACATGACGCTGCGCGGCATTCTCGGCGCCTTCCGTGTCGGGGTGCTCGAGCAGGCTTCGTTCGCGCTCGGCGGCGGGCAGGACCTGCCCTCGCTCGCGGCGCGCGCCGTGGGCGGCGAAAAGCGGACCTGGATCGCCGCGCTCGCGCTTCTCGCCGGGGGCGGGCTCATCGCGTTTGCCTACAGCGCGCGCGATTTCCGCTCGAGCTTCGACTGCACGCTCGGGGGCGTCGTCACGGGGCTCGTGGTGGTCGGCGGCTGGTACGTGAGCGGCCGCATCGGCTACCTCGCCGAAGACCCGCAGACGCTGCAGGAAGCCTTCGTCGGCACCAACACCGGGCGCATGGAAGCATTCAGCTTCGTCGCGCCGCTCGCGTTTTCGCTCGAATACCTGATGCTCTGGACCGACAAGTCGAAGGTCATCACCTACGGCATTGCCTCCGCGGCGGGCGTGATCGCCGGCTCGGCGGCGTGGGCGCTCGCGACCAGGAGCTTCCGCTGGGAAGGATTCCGCGACGCCGAGGACACCGCGAACCACCTCGTCGGCGGCGCGCTCATGGGATTCGGCGGCATCACCGCGCTCGGCTGCACCGTCGGCCAGGGCATCTCGGGCTTTTCCACGCTCGCGCTCGGCTCCATCCTCACCTTCGCCGCCATCGTCGCCGGCGCCGCCGCGACGATGAAGTGGCAGTACCGCCGCATGCTCAAGGAACCCTAGCCCGCATTTTTCACGAGCGATATGATCGCTCGGGAGTGGATGTTGGGCGAGTGATTTTTGCGAGTTGACTGAAGT
>Ga0137796_10000200_pt1 | contig 37815 bp, 38 predicted proteins | sample OV2TP3_FD_97704 | JGI IMG/M metagenome (GOLD analysis project Ga0137796, IMG submission 97704) | reverse complement strand
AGGGCTCGACGTTGCGGCAATTGTAGCAGCCGAACGTCCAGAACTCGACGAGCACGACCTTGCCCCGCAAATCGGCCATGCGCTTAGGCTCGGAGTTGAGCCAGACCGGATTGGCGATCTCAGGCGCGGGAATGCCGACACGGCCCTGGGCCGACGGCTTGAAGACCGCGACGGCCGCCACCGCCACCAGGATCCCGAACAACACGGTGGTGCGTGTGGGAATTGACTTCACTTCGCGCCCTTCTGGAAAAAGGCCTCGCCGATCTTCACGTGGAACTTATGGCACCAGATTACCACGCTGTCATAGTCCTGGGCATTGACGCCGGCGGGAATCGGGAACTCAAGCGCTCCGGAGAACTCCGTCAGCCGGCCGAGCTCGACCCCCTTGCGGTAGTCCCCATCTTTGGCCAGGTGGACACGCCCGTCGGGAGCCCTGTCGATTCTCGCATCGAGAATGAACAGAGAGAACGCTCCGTGCGTGCCTTTGGCAATCACGACCTTGCCGGCCGCGTGGTGGCCGGCCGCTCCGACCAGCGCCCCCGTCGGCTTCCCGTCCGTCATTCCGCCGAAAGCCGGCGCCGCCGCAAAGCCGAAGGCGATGACCAACGCGGCGATGACGTTCCTACGGATGGTTTTCATTCATGGATTCTCCTCTCAAACCAGCCAGGCTGCCTGTGCTACACGTTTGTCTTACGAGCGGTGAAATTGTTACACACGCAGGAAGCTAATACCACGATTCATGGAAGGTGGCATGGGTATAGAGTTCGAACCCTACCAGGGCCAAAGAAGCGACAGCCACACTTACCACCAGGATGGTTCGGCGGCGCTCCAGCCTTGTCATGGGGAGGATACGCCCTTCTGTCCTAGCTTTCCGGCGAAGCTCCCTGGCATGCCAAACGGTATAGAGGTTGGCCATAGACCCCAACGTTGCGAGAAGAAGAAGGGGCAGTCGGACCGGCGTGTCATCGAGGATCCAGTACGAACTGGTCGCCCCGAACAGTCCGGCGATCCCCAGCGTCGCGGCCCATGGGCCGATCAATGTGAGCGCCGCGCATGGCGCTCCCAACAGGGCGAAGACCACAGCGCCCAAGCCGAGTGACTGGCTGTGTGCCGGCTTGACAGACCCAGTTTGCGCTGGGCCAGGTTGCGGCAGCCCGCCCATGGTCCGCAACCGGTAGGCCTTGATCGGTCCAGGAAACCCTTTCACTGCAAGCGATTCGGCGGGCACGCCGGGAAACTCATCAGCCACCTGTTGGTACACATTGCGATAGAGCAAAACCTCACCAGATCGGGCTTGTCCCTCCAGACGCGAGGCGAGGTTGACGACGTTCCCGATTACGGTGTAATCCTTCACGTCCATAGAGCCGAGCCGACCGATACGGGCCCATCCCGACGCGATTCCCACCCTTGCTTGTAAGTCCAGACCAAACCGTTCGCCGAGCCGCGGCAATTGGGCCTGGATATCCATCGCGGCGACGACCGCCTGGGCAGCATGATCGCCTCTCCGGATGGGCACATTGAACAAGGCCATCGCTCCATCGCCGATATACTTGTCAACCACGCCATCATGTTTCACCACCACCTCGGCGGCCATTTTGAGAAAGGCGTCTGCCACCTCATGCGCGCGTTCCGGCCCCAGCTTGTGCGTCAACTCCGTGAAGGAGGAGAGGTCTGCGAACAAGACGGTGATCTCCACAATGCGGCCTTCCTCCACATGCCCGTTGCATCGGTTGCACACGTTCGGATTGCGCGTGCTGCGGTTGATGCCGAAAACCCGGAAGAGATAACTCGGCAACCCATCCAATGGCGTCCCGCAGATGACACATTGGGAAGCGAAATTCTGAGAGACAAGGGTTGCGCTGACACGATCCTCATTCATCATAGGTCTCTCCCTTCCTGAAACGCTCGATGGCTTGTCGTCGATCATCGCCCAGTCGAAGGCCACCTCATAGAAGGTCACTACGGATCGCACTTGTCATCGGATTCCTCTTTCCCGCACGAAGGCCTGCCCCATCTGCATAGCCTTGCAACCCCTGCGATTGTTACACTCGCGACAAGCCGGCACGGTGGGTGCGCCGGTTCCGCACGATCACTGGGTCCAGCACGTTCCCGCAACTGACGCACCGCCATCCCCTGAAACTCAGGAGCCCCGTGTCATCCAGAAGATCATAGAAGTGGTCCCGGACCATCAAGCCTCTGCATCGTGTGCATTTCATAGCCACCTCTTCACCTCAATGGGGCGGGGCCGGACGCCCGAAGGCGCAAGGCCCCGCCATTGCTCATCGTTTAGCCCGCGCAGGAGGCCCCGGTCTTCTGGTCCTGGCACGGCATGCCAGCCGTGTCGTAGTAGAAGCGCTCGTGGACGATCTTGCCGTTCCGCCACCGCGCCACAGCGACCTGCTCGAAATGCACGGGGGCCCCGCTGGTAGCAATAAAGTCGAAGACGGCTTCGTAGAAGGTGACATCGCCGCCTCCCCCGACTCCCTTCACCTCGAAGCCCTTCCATTCCTTCACGTTGCTGAGAAACTGCTTCTCCCGCTCGATATTGGCCGGGAGGCCGACGGTCGGCGGATTCGCGTTCTCCTGCATCTTCACGTCCTCGGCGTAGAACTCGTTCATCGCCTCGAGGATGCGGCCCTCCCGGATGTACCGATGGAGGTCCCGGAGTCTCTCTTCAATTGTGACGGTCGCACAGGCTTTCATGTCGCGTTCTCCTTTCCTTGATTTGATTGATTGCCCACCGCCGGCAGACGGTCTCAGCAGGCGAATTCCTGATCAATCGGCGTATGCGCGATGTGATTGACGTAGTTCGAGATGGTCTTGAGTCCGATGAAGGCGACGATCTCATAAACCTTGGCCTTCGTGATGCCCGCCTGTTCCAGTGCAGCGAGATCCCCCGCCGTCAGCCAGCCCATCTTCTCGATGAGCAGGCGCGTCGCCCGGACTACCGACGCAAGTTCCACGGCAGCCGGCAGGCCTCCTTTCCGGATGGCCGTGCCATCCTCAGGGGACAGACCCACCTTCCGCCCCAGCCACTCGTGCGCCGCCTGGCAGTAGTGGCAGCTATTGGCCGCCGACACGGCCAGTTGCACCGCCTGCTGCTCGCCGGCGCTCAACGCGCCTCCGCGCAGCGCCTCTTGCCCGCTGAGATACACCTTCAGAGTGGCCGGACTAGCGCTCATCTCCTTGAACAAATTCGGGACGAACCCGAGCGCCCGCTCGACCTGGCCGAGCGTCTTATCAATGGACGAAACAGTAGCCGCAGTTGTCATGCTTCCCCTCCTTTGGTTGGCTGAATGACCGGTTATAGTTGACCGGTCGGTTAATTTCCACTCAACAAAAAACGTGCCCTTCATCTTTTGCCCACGACCCTCCGTCGTGGCGCGGTGCCTGCCGCGAGCAGCCGGGCGACTCCGCCCGCCAGCCGCTTCGCCACCGCCAGGTCATTGCCGGTCTTCGCCATCAGGCTTACCCCTTCGAGGTACGCCACCAGCATGTGGGCCGTGGCCCGGCAATCCTGTTCCTGCAGATCACCCGCTGCGACGGCATCGCGCAAGGCCCGCTCGAAATAGCCGGCCAACTCGCGAAAGATACCGTTGACCTTCCGCCGGATCGGCTCATCCTGGGTGCTGAGTTCCAGCCCGAGGTTCCCGAACGGACAGCCGAGTACCTTGCCCGTCCGGCTCTTGGTCGCGCACTGCTGCTCGTAGAGCGACTCGAAGAACCGCTCGATCCGCTTCAGCGGCGGCAGTCGCTTGGAGAACACCGGATCGAGCACGGCCGCCTTGAGCATCTCCCATTGGCAGTCCAGAGCGGCCAACGTGAGGTCGCCCTTGGATGGAAAGAAATGATAGAAGCTCCCCTTCCGCACGTCCGCATGCTCGCACAGTTCCTGGACCCCCACATCGGCGTAACTGCGGGCGTGCATCAGCTCCAGGGCGCTGGCGATGAGCTTCTCTTTGGCGTCGCTGACCTGTCCCATGCTCCCCATTCCGAATAAAAGTTGACCGGTCAGTCAACAGTGTAACCAGACTCGAACCGCCTGTCAAGTCCTATGGAACTTTTTTGAACACGATGTCGCCGTAGTAGGCGGTGGCGGATTCGCCGGTGTTGTCGGTGTCGGTCATGATCGCGATGCCGGAGATCAGCGGCGGCTCTTCGCCGAAGGCTTTCTTATAGTCCTCATAGATGTTGCGTTCTTCGGTCATCCATTGATTCAGGCCAGCCGTGCCGCTCTCCACCACAATCATCTTGACCTCTTCCGCATAGGTGTTGGGGACCATCGTACCTTTCGGCGCCTTGCTCTCCCAGATGTAGTTAATGGCTCCGATCGGAGGATACTGGCCATATGCCAGCTTGGCCGCTTCATATGCGGCCTTCTTGAAGAAGCTCACTTTGGAGGAGTCGTAGGCGAAGGTGATATAGATGCGGGCCGGGTAGTCATCGCCCTCTTTCTTCGACACGTCCCCCTTTTTGAAGACGTTGGCGACTTTCCACCGCCACTGCACGATCGGGTACTCCTTGGGATTGATCGTGATCTCCCGCGTCAGACCCGACGAGGCGGCTTCGCTCACGGCCTTCACGGCGACGGTGTCCCCGTCCTTGACCACCTTGTATACCGTATGCCGCTCGATCTTCTTGAAGGTCAGCGGCTTCCACCCATTCGGCAGGGCGCTCCCTTCCGCCGCAGCCGAGAACTTGCCCACTTCCAGGATCGCCCCCGATTGGGCGTGGATGGGCCACGGCAGTGCCAGAAACATGACCAGTGCCCCTGCCACAGCCAGCGCCCTCGTGTTTGTCGAATGGCTTTTCATAGGCCTGAACTATGCCCTATGATACTCCTTTCAGCTTTCACCTTCAGATCCCCGCGTACCACTCGTAGCCCTGGTCTTCCCAATAACCGCCTTTGCCTCCGGCGATCGCCTCGAAGCTCTCGACAAGCTCGACGCGCATGACGTATTTGGCGTGCTTGTAGCCGAGCTGGCGCTCCACCCGCAAGCGGACCGGCGCGCCGTGCGCGACCGGCAGGGCCGCATCGTTCATCTCATAGGCTAGGATCGTCTGAGGGTGATAGGCGTCCTCGAAATCCAGGCTCTCATAGTAGTACTCCTCGTCCTCATCCGGGTCGGCGCAATGGAACACGGCGTAGCGGGCCGAGGGCAGCGGCTGGACGAGGGTGACCAGTTCGCCGAGCGGAATCCCCTTCCACTTCGCGATGGCGCTCCACCCCTCCACACAATCGTGGCGGGTGATCTGGGTACGTGCGGGCAGTGCGCGTAGATCCGTCAGAGAGAGACTGGCCGGGTGTTGGACCAGCCCGCCGATCTGCAGCTTCCAGTCGGCGAACCCGTTCGCCGCCATCGCCTGATACTCCTCATTCTCCGGATTCCGGTTGCCGTTAGCCGGGAAGACCGGCGATAGATCGGCTGCCATATATTCCCTGGCCATCGCCTTCCTCGACGTGAGGAGCCGCTGGGCCCGCCGGGTCAGCCCTTCGGTGCTGCCGAGCACTTTAGGGAACCAGTCGGATTTGGATAAATTGTCGCAGCCGGCGAGCACGAGCAGGCCGGCCGCCTGTGCGGCGCCGACGAGGAACCTCCGGCGGCCAAGGCTAAGCTTGCTTTTCATGCGAGCCTCCATGTTCCAAGACGTGATACCAGCCGGTCAGCATGGACCGGATATTGTTCTTCAGGCCCGTGAGCGCCACCATGGCCACGTGGACGACAATGAACCCGACGAAGGCGAAGCAGGCGATGAAATGAATAGTCCGCGCGGACTGCCGCCCGCCGAATATCGTGAGGAGCCAGGGGAACGCGGCGTCGATCATCGGTGACATGGCCAGGCCGGTCAGCACGATCAGCGGGCCCATGACGAACACCACGCCGGTATACGCAAGCTTCTGGAGCACGATGTAGCCCTTCGCGTCGGCCGCCGGGTCGTGGCGGAATCGGAGGTGATCCAGGATCGCCCGCCCGATGCTGCGTAGGTCCTTCCACCAGGGAAACAGATCTCGCGTGAGATGCCGGCTGAGGAGGGTATAAAGCCAGAAAATGAGCCCGTTGATGACAAAGATCCATGCGAAGAACAGATGCCACTGCCGCCCCATGGACAGCCACTGTCCGCCGGGGAGTGTCGCCCACGCGGGGAACCCACGGGCCCGGTCTCCCGAATAGCCGAGAACCCCGGTCGTTTCAAACCGCTGCCCGACGATCGTCGTGACACCCTTGCGTTCGCCGCTCTCCGTCGTGACCGCGCGCATAGCCAGCAGCGGGCGTTCACGGTCGGACCGGTCCCCCCAGTACAGCGCCGGGTGCGCATTGAAGATCTGCAAGCCGCTCATGATGAGAATCGGCAGGCACAGCACGTTGATCCAATGCCCGATCCGGACCGCCAGCGTGTGGCGGTACACCCGTGTCTCTTCCGGCTGGGGCTCTGTCGCAGGCTCTTGGTGTTCCATTATTACCCCCCGCTTTGCTGGAGCAGCTTCGCCACAAGCCCGGTCCAGCCGGTCTGATGGCTGGCGCCGACGCCTGCGCCGCTGTCGCCGTGAAAGTATTCATGGAACAGCACGAGGTCGCGCCAATGCGGGTCCTGCTGAAACTTGTCCAGGGCCCCGTACACCGGCCGCCGCCCGTCGGAACCGCGCAGGAAAATGCGGGAGAGCCGGCGCGAAATCTCCGCCGCCACCTCCCACAGGGTCATCATCCGCCCGGAGCCGGTCGGGCATTCCACTTTGAAATCGTCGCCCAGGTAGTGGTGAAACTTCTGCAGCGACTCGATGAGCAGGTAGTTGACCGGGAACCAGATAGGCCCGCGCCAGTTGGAGTTGCCGCCGAACAGGCCGGTGCTCGACTCCGCCGGCTCGTAGTCCACCCGGTGCTCCATGCCGTTGACATGGATCGTATACGGGTTGTCGCAATGGACACGCGAAAGCGCGCGGATGCCGTAGGGCGAGAGGAACTCCTGCTCATCGAGCATGACCTTCAGCACACGGCGCAGCTTGTCGCGGTCCACGATGGCCAGAAGGCGGCGCTCGCCGCGGCCCGGCGTCCGCATGCACGCCACGTCCTTCGTCAGATCACGCCGGTTGTCGATGAACCACTCCAACCGCCGCCTGAAGTCGGGTAGTTTGTCCACGATCTCCGGCTCCAGCGTTTCTACGGCGAACAGCGGGATGAGGCCCACCATTGAGCGCACCTTCATGGGGAAGGGCTCGCCTTGGGGAAGATGCAGCACATCGTAGTAGAACCCGTCGGTCTCGTTCCACAACCGGATGTCCTCGTGGCCGAGGTTGTTCATCGCGTGGGCGATGTGCAGGAAATGCTCCCAGAACTTGCTCGCGACATCTTCGTACGCCGGATCCTCCCGCGCCAGCTCCAGGGCGATCGCCAGGAGATTCAGCGTGTACATCGCCATCCAGCTCGTGCCGTCCGATTGCTCGATATGCCCGCCGGTCGGCAGCGGCGCGCTGCGGTCGAAGACACCGATGTTGTCAAGGCCCAGAAACCCGCCTTGGAAGATGTTCTTTCCCTCGGCATCCTTGCGGTTAACCCACCAGGTGAAGTTGAGCAGGAGCTTGTGGAACGCCTGCTGGAGGAATTTCCGGTCGCCCTTGCCGTGGCGCTTCTCTTCGATCTTGTACACACGCCAGGTGGCCCAGGCATGAACCGGCGGGTTCACGTCGCCGAAAGCCCACTCGTAGGCGGGCAACTGCCCGTTCGGGTGCATGTACCACTCGCGCAGCATTAAGACCAGTTGCTCCTTCGCGAAGGCGGAGTCCACCAGCGCCAGCGGGACGCAGTGAAAGGCGAGGTCCCAGGCGGCGTACCAGGGATACTCCCACTTGTCCGGCATTGAGATGACATCGGCATTGTACAGATGCGCCCATTCACGATTGCGGCCGCTCTTACGCTCGGCTGGCGGAGGCGGCGGTCCCGGATCGCCCTCCAGCCAGTCCTTGACGACATAGTGGTAGAACTGCTTGGACCAGAGGAGCCCCGCGAAGGACTGGCGCATGACGTTGCGAGCGTCCGGCGAGAGATCCTCGGGAATGACCGAGTCGTAAAACTCGTCGGCTTCACGCCGGCGGTCGGCGAAGATCCGGTCGAAGTCGTCGCCCACCGGCTTCCCTTTGGCGGCAGCCGCCGCGGCATCGGTGAACCGCAACCGCACCGTCGCGGTCGCTCCGGAGCCGATGGTCAGCACATAATGCGCCGCCGCCTTCGTCCCGGTCTTGTCCGGATTCACGGCCTCCTTCTTGCCGTGCACGATGTAGTCGTTGATGCCGTCCTTGACGTACGGCGAGCCAGTAGCCGCTCCATAGAGCCGCTCGCTGTTCGTGTCGTTTTCGGTAAAGAGCAGTTCGGGCCGGCCTTCGCACAGCAGGCGGCGCCGGCCGTAGTAGGCCTCGTCGAGTTCAATCACGCTTGCGCCTTTGACTCCCTCTCCTTTTCGTAGTTGCGGCCGCGGTTGGACTCCACCCCAGGACCAGGTGTTGCGAAACCAGATCGTCGGCAGGAGGCTCAATTCCGCCGCCTCTGGGCCGCGATTGACCACACTGACGTTGATAAGCAGGTCTTCCGCATCCGCCTTGGCATACTCGACGAACACGTCGAAGTAGCGGTTGTCGTCGAAGACGCCCGTGTCGATCAGCTCGAACTCCGGGGCGCGCTTGTCGCGGTTGCGGTTCTCCTCGACCAGCCGCGCGTACGGGAACTCGGACTGCGGGTACTTGTAGAGGTACTTCATGTAGGAGTGCGTAGGGGTCGAGTCGAGATAAAAATAATATTCCTTGGCGTCCTCGCCGTGATTCCCCTCGCTGCCGGTCAGGCCGAAGGCCCGCTCCTTGAGAATCGGATCGTGGCCGTTCCACAGGGCGACAGCAAAGCAGATCCTCTGATGCCGATCCGAGATGCCCGCCAGGCCGTCCTCATTCCAGCGATAGGCCTTCGAGCGCGCGTGGTCGTGCGGCAGGTAGTCCCAGGCCGTTCCGTACGGGCTGTAGTCCTCGCGCACGGTGCCCCACGCCCGCTCACTGAGGTACGGCCCCCAGCGTTTCCAGTGCTTCTCCCGTCGGCGGTCTTCATCGAGACGGGCCGCTTCGGCGCCGGTCGGGGCCGTGATCTTTTTTGCAGACGGTTTTTGCTTTCCCTTCGCCATGGCGCTACTCCTTGACCACGTTCACGAAGACCTTGATGGCGCCCTTCTCCTGGGTCAGCAGCCGCATCATGTCCCGGTAGTTGTCGAGACCCTCCACCGGGTGCGTCAAGAACTTCGAGAGCCACCCCGGAAACTCCAGCTCCGCGCGTGAGAGATCGTACACGCCGGCCTCGAAATACTCCCGGTTGGCGTTCACGGTACCGACCATCACCTTATTGCCCAGCACGAACCCCAGGTTGATCATGTCGGCGGGCACCTGGATGTTGCGGCCGCCGCCGGTGACACTGGAGAGGATTAGAGCACCGTTCTTCCCCAAGTGCTCCATGGCCTCGAAGACGATCGGCGCGAAGCCCGTCGCCTCGAACATCAAGTCGAAGGGGCCGTACTTGGCCGCCGCGTCCTTGAGGGACGTCTCGGCCGTCGAGACGTACCGGGCGCCGATTTCCTCCAGCAGATTCGAGTTTCGATATGGAGCGGGGCTCCGGCCGAAACTGGTCACCTCCAGGCCCCGCATCCGGAGGGACAGGGCCGCCAGCAGCCCGATGGTCCCCGCGCCCAAGACGGCCGCCCGTTTCGGACGCCAGATCTTCAGCCGCCGCTGCGCTTCATAGGCCTGAATGATGCCCTTTTCGATGACCGAGGTGGGCTCCAACAGCACCGCGACGTGCTTCAGTCCTTGCGGGACCTTGACGATGTACTCCGGCTCATCCACGAAATACTCCGTGAGATAGCCGTGCCGTAGGTTGATGCCGCGCTCGTAGTAGGTCTCATCGGTCGTCATGTCGTACTGACCGATCTGGTCGTAGAAACTGTTGCCGGGACGCCGCACGGTCGGCACGACGTAATCGCCGGGCTTCAACTCCCAGACTTTGTGGCCGACTTCCACCACTCTCCCGAAGCACTCGTGGCCGATGACCAGGAACTCAAAGCCAGGAGGCGCCTGGCCGTATTCCGCCGCGTTGATCTCCTTGTCCGTGCCGTCCACACCGACACGCAGGATTTGCACCAGCACGCCCCGGCCGTTCGGAATGTCTTTGACCGAGGGCATGGGTAATTGGGCAAGGTGCAGCGAGTCGGCTTTTCCAGGCAATACAGCGATGGCTTTCATTGTGTGCGCTCCTTAGGCAAAGCGGGCCATGCCCATTTTCATCATGCTTGCTTCTTTGTGCATGCGTTCGTCGCAGCCGATCTGGCGGATCACGTCGGCCATGGTCGCAAAGTCGCCGTAATCCTTCTTGAATGCGCTCTCGAAAGGTTCCGATTCGAGCTCCGGATGTTCCTGGGCGAACAGCATGTATTCACGTTCGGCATGGTCCTCGAACTCGACGTTCAGGCGATAGCTCCAGGCCGGCTTGATGACGTACAGCAGCCAGGAAATCTGATAGTAGAAAAACGCGATGACCTGCGGGGCGAGCCGGTGCAGAACGAACATCTCCGGAATCTTCCGGCGATGGATCCACTCCTCCAGGATCAGCAAATGCCACTGCTCGTTGTCCTGCTCGTGACGGGCCTCCTGCACGCGGTCGAAGATCCGACGCGCGAAATCGGTGTGTTCGTAGGCATGCGTGATGGCGATATACGCCACGTGCTCCCAGGCCTGATAGGGGACGCGTGCGATGATCTCCAGGACCTTGAACTTGTTCCAGCTTCGCCGGCGGCCATAGAGCAGGTCCATCACCAGGAACAGGACCTTCGCCAAGAGGCCGTTCTTGATGGGAGGCGCGGCCAGGGTCCTGGCCTGCTCCTCGCGCAACTGCTCTGAACTGGGTCTCTCCACCACGTGCCGACTCCTTCTGCGTATTGGTCGTTCGGAAGAAGGAATCGTTACAGGAAATGTTGCGCGCGTCGGCGCGGGGGTCGGAACGGTCAGAGCAGTCAGGATGATTCGGATTTGCGGGCGCGGAACCGCTGGAGCAGTTGCTCACGGACGGCCTGGGGAACCGGCTCTTCCGGCAACCGGCCCAACACCTGGATTGTCTGTTGCGTCTGCCGCAGATACGCCCGGCACCCCCGACACAGCCCCAGATGCAGGTGGAAGCGGATCCGTCCCCAGAAGGTCAGTTTCCCTTCCAGGTAATCAGTGACGATCTCAACCCATTCTTTGCAGGTCATCCGACCGGCGAGGTAATCCAGGACGAAGATCTTTATTGCGTCGCGGGTCACGCCGGTCTGTCGCCTCCTTCGATGTATTTTTCGAGCGACCGCCGCACCCGTGAGCGGGCCCGGTGCAGGAGGACGCGTTGATTCGTCTCGCTGATCCCCAAAACGTTACAAGCCTCCTCGGAGCTTAACCCTTCCACATCCCGCATTACAAGAACCTGCCGCAGCTTGGGGGGCAGCGCCTCGATGGCGTGCTCAAGGAACGTCACGCCTTCCTTGGACAGCGCGAGCCTCTCCGGCGTGTTCTCGTCCCAAGGCTGTGGATACGTCGTCCAGTAACCGGCCCAATGGCCGGTGGTACGGAACCGGGACGGGTCCACGGCCGGCTCGTCTGATCCGTCCACCACGCCGTCGAGGGGGGAAAAGGAGACATGCCGGCTCTCCCGGACGCCCCGCGTCTTGGCCTTGTTGGTCAGGATGCGGAAGATCCACGTCTTCAGCGAGGAGCGGCCCTCGAAGCGATCCAGCCCTTCCAGCACGCCGATCCAGGTTTCCTGGACCACCTCTTCAGCAACGGAATGATCGGATACATGAGCCAGAGCCAGCCGGAGAAGCGAGTTGTGATGGCGATCGACCAGCGCGGTAAAGGCGGCTTCATCGCCGCTGCGTAACCGTTCGAGCAACCGAAGCTCTTCCGGGTCGGCGTTCTGCACCTGGCTCCCTCTGTAAATCTCCTGCCCTACTATATCCATATCCGCTTGGTCTGCCAATGAGACCGCAACCTGTTTCATGGCTTTCCTCCCCGACCCAGAAGATCTTCGATGAAAGCGGGAGCGTTGACCACCCTTACATGCTTGCCGGGGAGGCTCTGAACCATTTCCACCCCGTTCGCATCGATGTAGTCCACGCACGAAAAATCCAACAACACGGTCTGCTTGTGACGGAGAAGCGCCCGACACTCCCCTTCCAGGAGAGCGACCCACTGGTCAAAGAGCTTGCCCTCCAGCTTGAGAATGGCGGGCGATCCATTTTCCGTGATCTTGGTGATGCGCAGCATGGTACGAAGGTACAGCAAGGCCTGTACCATGATGAAAGCAGTCTGGGGCCAACTGTAAGTTATTGAAAAAGTTTCTTAAATCATGAATAGAGGCCAGCGGTCATGGCCTCAGAGGAAGGAATCTATTCCCAATATTTTGGGAGCGTCACGAAATGTTGGGAGAGGAGGGTGGGTCGAGGGGATTCTCGTTATTCGTTAAACGGGAATGCTTCGGGGAGCTTAGCGGTTAACGATTAACGTTTAACGGCATTCTCACGATGCCCGGCGGGCGATGCCGAGCTTTTTCATACGCGCTTCCAGGGTGGTGGGCTTGAGCCCTAAGAGACTTGCCGCGCCTTTTTCGCCGCTGACGCGCCAGCTGGTGCGTTCCAGCACCTCGATGATGTGCGCGCGCTCCATCTCTTCGAGGGTCGGAACGGATGATCCCGCTGAGGCAACGCTTGATTTCGGCAGCCAATCCCCCAATTCCAATTGCGGTCCATGGCTCAGGATAACGGCGCGCTCGATGACATGCTCCAACTCGCGGATGTTGCCGGGCCACGGATAGGTTTTCAGCATCTCCATGGCCGACGCCGACATCGACCCGACCTTCTTCCCCATTTGCGTGGCGTATTTTTTCACGAAATAGCCCGCTAGGAGCGGAACGTCCTGCTTCCGGTCTCGCAAGGCCGGCAGGTGGATCGGAAACACTTTGAGGCGGTAGAAGAGATCGGAACGGAACCGTCCCGCTTGTACTTCCTTCTCTAGATCGCGGTTTGTGGCGGCAATCACTCGCACATTGACCTTCAACGTCTTCGTGCTACCCAACCGCTCGAACTCACCTTCCTGCAGTACCCGCAGTAGTTTCGTTTGCAGGTCGAGCGGGATCTCGCCGACCTCATCCAAAAAAATCGTGGCACGATCAGCCAACTCAAACCGGCCGACCTTGCGGGCCAGCGCCCCGGTAAACGCCCCCTTTTCATGCCCGAACAGCTCGCTCTCGATCAAGCCGGCCGGAATCGCCGCGCAGTTGACCTTGACCAAGACGCCGTCTTTCCGGCTGCTCAGGTGATGGATCGCGCGGGCAATCAATTCTTTCCCGGTTCCTGTTTCGCCGGTGACCAGCACCGTTGCATTGGTGGCTGCCACTTTCTCGATGGCCTGGAACACCTTCTTAATCGTCGCCGAGGTGCCGATCATCTCCTCGAAGTTGTGTGCGCTATGTATTTCCTCCTGGAGGTAGACGTTCTGCGCCTCCAGCCGGGCTTTTTCCTGCTCCATCAGCACGCGCTCCGTGATGTCCACGAACATCGTGCGGGTGTACGTGCCGCTGGGGTCGGGCTTCGACCACCACTGAATCCACAGCGGCTTGCCGTTGTCCTTGCGGCGCAGCTCGAGCACGACACCGCTGGTGTCGGTACCGCATCCGATGGACGCCAACGCCTCGCGCAGGCGGCGTTGGGCGTCGGGCGTGTCGGGAATAAACGATTTGCCATAGGTGCCGTCGACTTCTTCCGGCGTGATTCCCAAGCTTCTCATCGCCGCGCGATTGGCCCGGATAAAACGGGTATCAAGGCCTTCATGCACATACGCAATCGGGGCCTCCTCGAACAAATCACGGAGACGCTCCTCGCTGTCGGCCAACGCCTTCTCGAAACGCAGTCGCTCGATTTCGGAGACGGCCCGCGTGGCGAAGATCTGCATGATCGCCACGGCGCGCGCGCTGTCTTCCATCGGCTTGTCATCCACGATGGCGAAATGGCCGATGACGGCACCGGAGGAATCCACCATCGGGACGCCGCAGTAACTCTCGGCCTTCCAGTCCACGAGCGCGTTATCTTCCGGGAAGAGCGCCTGGAGATTCCGGGGATGATGGGCCGTCCGGCCGTTGAGGACCGATTCGCAGGGGGTGCCGGCCAGGGGCACTTCGAAGTTGGGGGCAGGCTTGCCACGTGCCCAGAGCGCAAGGGAGCGGAAGCGCGTCCGGTCTTCGGCGAACTCCGTCACGAACGCATAGGGCACATTGAGCGCCACGGCCAGGTGCTGCACGAGCGAGGAGAAGAACCGGTCTCCGGTCTCGGCGACCACGCCCTCGACGATTGCACGCAGGCTCAGGTCCTCGCTCCGCATGGTCGCTTCAGACTTCAGGCGCTCCAGTTCCGCGAAAGCCCGCGCCGCGAAAATGCCGAGGATCGCCGTGGCCCGCAACTCGTCCGGCATGGGTTTGTCATCGAGGACGGCGAGATGGCCGACGACATTCCCCGAAGGACCCACAATGGGCACGCCGCAATAACTCACCGCTCCCCAGTCCGCGATCACTTGAACCGTGGGGTACAGGAAGGGCAGCCGGTCGGGGTGATGCACCACGCGACGCGAGAGGACGGCTTCGCACGGTCCACCCAATGGCACCTTGAACGGGGGAAGAAATGCGCCGCGAGCCCAGCCGGCACGTGATCGGAAGTGCGTGCGGTCCTCGCTCAACTCGGACACGTAGGCGTACTGGACCCCGAGCGCGGAAGCCAGGTGCTTGACCAGTGAGGGGAAAAAGCGCTCACCGACCTCAGACTCGACGCCTTCGACAATCGCGCGCAACGCGGCGTCTTCAGTCTGCCCTTGCGGTTCGGCCATGGCCCTCCAGGGGGCTTGGATTCTTGAAGCAGGAGCGTAAGGATAGCACCGTCCGGAAAGGCGAGCAACTTCGGGGGCACGCCCTGCGGGCTCTTGTCGAGGGGCGCTTGGCGGGACTCAGGTCAGCGGAACCCCGCAGCCGACACAGGCCTCGGCCGGCCCGCGTCCCAAGGAAGCAACGCCCGGAGGGGGCACCGCAGGGACCGGCGCCGGCTCGGGCCCCAGGACCAGCCTGGCCCACCAGGACGACCGGTACCGGACCAGCAGCTTGGGTGACGCCAGAAAGAGCGCGACCATCAGGACTCCCAAGGCGATCAGCGGCCATTGCGCCGAAACCACGCTGCTCCCCAGGTAGGTAAAGGCGAACGTCGGGGGCATCATACCGACCAGCGTGGCGAGCGCGAAGGTCCGCAGCGAGATGTTCGTGAGGCCCGCTCCGTAGCTGATGACGTCGAAGGAAAAGATGGGAATCAGGCGGGCGAACAGAACCATGCCCATCAACTGGTGATCGGTGCACTTCTGGCAGAAGACGAGATCGGTCTTGAGCAGCCGGGACATCGTCTCCCGCCCGACCGCCCGGCCGATGAGGAAACTTACGATCGCGCCGATCTCCGCGCCGATGATCGCGTACACCGCCCCGAGGAACGGCCCGAACACGGCCCCCGCGGCCAAATCAAGCGGGATGCTCGGAATCGGCGGAATCACAACGGCCGCGGCCATGCAGAGAATGAGTACGACCGGTGCCAACGAACCGAATGAGTCCAGCGCCGCCGCCAGCCGCTCCGGCCTGAAGGCCTCGCCGAGGTCCACCGCCCCTGCCAGTCCATAGACCGCGGCGGCTGCCAGCAGCAGCAACGCCGTCGCGATGACCGGCTTGAGACGCCCCGATGCAGACTTGCCGGCCGGCATGGTGTCCTCAGTTATGCTCGGCATGGCTGCCGCGATGCTCGCACCCTCGCCCATGTTCTGGTCCCTCTGTGTCAAGTCGGGTCTTGGCTCTCGTGGGGTAGTCTCCCCATGGGGCCGAACATTACAGGGGGAATTGGGCCCGGAACCGCCGCAGCAGAACTTCCCGAACCGCGGGCGGAGCCGGCGATGCCGGAAGACGGCCGAGAACGCGGACCGTCTGCTTCATCTGACGGAGGTAGGTGCGGCACCCCCTGCACGTGCCGAGGTGCATCTCATAGTGCAACCAGAGCGTGAAGCGCAAGTTCGCTTCCAGATAGTCGGTGGCCGCCTCGGTGAAGGCCCGGCAGGTCATCGGAATCCGCCTCGAAGGCTATCGCCGCTACGGTTCGACGACCTGCATGACGTGCCCGTCGGGGTCGCGGACGAGGACGCCCTTCTTAAAGCCCAGCGCGCCGTCCCGCAAGGTCACCACGCCAGCCGACACGAACATGTAGTTCGCGCGCAGGAGCTTTGCCACCGCTTCCGCATCGCCGACCACCAGAGTGACCTGCCAGTGCAGGAGATCGGTGGGACGCGCATCCGCCGGCATAGCCCGCCCGGCCGCAGGCAACTCGTACTCCAGAAATTCGACGCCGGGCGGTCCCGCGGTCGGTCTCACGCCGGTGACCCGGGCCCTGGCTCCTGGCAGGCTGTCCAGATGCTCCTGCTCGGTCCCGACATTCAGGCTGCTTCCACCGAGAGCCATCCCAAGTGCGTCTCGGTAGAATTTGAGGCTGTTGTCGGTGCTCCGTACCGTCATGGCCGTGTGGTCAATGCCTAGAAATAAATCGGCGGTTGACCGATGCCACACAGGATTCCCTTTGCCTTCCGGGAACCACAACAGTTCCAGGTTGTGCCCGTCTGGATCGCGAAATTTGAGCGCTTTAATCCCCGCTGCGGCGGTATTCGATTGGGGAATCGTCTGCGGGCGGGGCGAAATCTGCCGAACGCGATGTTTGCGGAGATGCGCCCAGGCCTCGTCCATGTCGCGCACGATGATCGCCACGTGCTGGAACCAGAGGTCGTTGCTGTACGAGGGCGCGGGGATGGGCCGGACATCCGGCGGCGCCAGGAACTGGATCAGCTCCAGAGTCTGTCCGCCGAGCTGCATCCGGACGACCCGCGCCCGCAGGCCGAACAGGCCCCAGAGCCGGTCGTACTCAGGCCCGTCCACCTCGACGTCGCTGATTTTCTTGAAGGACAGCACTTTCGAGTAGAACTCCACCGAGCGGTCCATGTCGCTGACGGTCATACCGATAGCCCCCACAGCCTGGACGAGCGGGGTCTGTTGCGCGTGCAGGGCCGGGACGCATAGCAGCAGCGAGACGAAAATCCACAGGAAGAGAAACGGCTGCGGTCTCTTCATTTTATCCGCTCCAGCAGATGGTCCCCAACCCGCATCGCGTTGGCGATGATCGTCAGCGAGGGATTGACGCCCGAGCTCGACGCGAAGAAGCTCGCGTCCACCACGTAGAGGTTGTCCAGATCGTGCGCCTTGCAATTCACGTCGAGCGCCGATGTCTTGGGGTCGCGCCCGAACCGGACCGTGCCGCATTGATGCGCCGTGCCGGCGATGGGAATCTTTTTGCCGAGATAGAAGTTGCAGGGGACCAGGTGACTGTCGCAACCGATTTCCCCGAGCATGCCCTTGAGCTTGGCGACGAGACGGTTGTGCCCCTCCAGGTTGTTCTCCGTGTAGTGGAGCGCGATGTCGCCTTTCTTATCCACCATCACTCGATTGTTGGGATCCGGCAGGTCTTCCGAAGTCAGCCAGAAATCAATCGAGTGCTTGGCCATCACGTCAAGAGCCAGCCCCGGTGCGAAGGGCGGGGCGCCCGACCGCAGGGTTTCGAGATCGGACTTGCCGAGCATCTGGATGTGGCCCAGGGGATACTCCCAGTCGTCGGACCGGAAATAGAAATCGTTCACTCCCAGGGTCTTCTGGAAGGCCGTGGGATTCGGCCGTTTTGACAGCGCGAGCATGGCGGAATTGTTGTGGCACATGTAGTGCCGGCCGACGACGTCCGACGAGTTGGCCAGACCGTTGGGGTGTTTGTCGTTTACCGACCGCAGCAGGAGGGCCGCGGAATTGATCGCGCCGGCTGAGACGACCACGATGCTGCCCTTGTAAGTTTCTTGCTGTCCGTTCCGCTCGACGACGACTCCTGTCACCTCTCGCCCACTGCCACTCGCCTCTAGCCTGGTCACCAAGGCATTGGTGACGAGTGTGACATTCGCGTGCTCCAACGCCGGGTCCACGCAGGTCACCTGCGCATCGGACTTGGCGTTTACCAGACAGGGAAACCCGTCGCAGGTGCTGCACCGGATGCACGCGCTCTTTTCCCGATGCTGTTCATCGAGCCTCACTCCGACCGGCAGATGGAACGGGCGCCGGCCGATCCGGACCAGATCGTCGTGCAGTTCCTGGATGCGCGGCTCGTGGCTGACCGGCTTATAGCGGTAGGGGGCGCTGGCCGGCGGCTCCGTCGGATCTTCTCCGCGAAGCCCGTGCACCTGATAGAGGTGCTCGGCCTTCGTGTAATAGGGCTCCAGTTCCTCGTAGGTGATCGGCCATGCCGGCGAGACGCCGCCGTGGTGCTTGATCTCGCCGAAGTCCTGCTTGCGGAAGCGCAGCAGCACCGCTCCGTAGACCTTCGTGTTCCCGCCGACGTAGTAGTGAATGCCGGGATGAAAGACGTTCCCGTCCTTGTCCTTCCAGCCGACCTTGGCCTTGTACTTGCTGTCGATGAAAACGGCTCGGGAATCCCAGTTGTCTTTTTCGCGCGGCAGATAGTTGCCTCGCTCCAGAAGCAAAATGCGTTTACCCGAGGACGCGAGATGGTACGCGAGCGTACCGCCTCCGGCGCCGGTCCCGATGATGATGACGTCGTAATGGTTGGAGTGTGCCATTAGAATCCTGCTCCTTTCGTGCTCAGCCTGATCCGATACACCGACGTGCCGCCGGTGATGTACAGGGTCGAGCCATCGTCCCCCCAGGCCAGGTTCGACGTGGGCCGGCCGGTCTCGATGCTGCCGAGGTGCGTGCCGTCCGGCGCGAAGACGCTGACGCCGCCCGGTCGCGCCCCGAAGAGGTTCCCCTGCTTGTCGATCTTCATCCCGTCCGGTCCGAAGAACGGATCTTTCCTCCAGCGAGTGGCATCGAAGAACACGCGTCCGTTGGTCACGGTCCCGTCATCCTTCACGTCATACGCGAGCCAGGCGGCGCGCTTGGGATCCACGTCCGAGACGTAGAGCGTCTTCTCATCGGGCGAGAACGCGACCCCGTTGGGCGCTTTGATGTCTTTGATCACGAGCGTGAGTGTACCGTCCTTCGAGAGACGGTAGACTCCTTGGAACGGCAATTTCTGCGGATCGTCGAAGGCTCCCGGCAAACCGAACGGCGGGTCCGTGAAGTAGAGATCTCCGTTGGACTTGAACACCAGATCGTTGGGACTGTTGATGCGCTTGCCCTCGTACCGGTCGCCCAGCGCGACTTTTCGCCCGTCCGGCTCCAGCCTCGCGATCCGCCGGTCGCCGTGCTGGGCCAGCACCAGCCGGCCCGTGGCATCAAAGGTCAATCCGTTCGAGCCGGGCTCCATACCTTCGAACGGTTCCGTACCGCTGTACCCGCTGGGGTTCAGAAACAGGCTGACGCCCTCGCCTTCCTTCCATTTATAGACGGCGTTCTTGGGAATGTCGGAGAAGAGCAGGTACTGCCCTTCCCGATTCCACACCGGTCCCTCGACCCAGGTGAAATTTTCTGCGAGCTTATAGACCTTCGGGTTGGGCGGAACGATGGCATCGAACCGCGGATCGAGCCTTACGACTTCGACATTGACCTCGCGCGGGGGAGCGGCGATCGGGCCCGTGGGCCCCTTGTAGAACTCCAGCCGGGCATAACGCATGAAGATGAAGTTCGTCGGCGGATTCGAGAGCGGGCCGTTGATGCCGAACACGGCCAGTTGAATTTTTTGGCCCGGCTTCACGTTCCGGCCGACCACGAGACGGTTCGGCGCGTTCCAGCCACTGACGACGGAGCCGCCGCTCTGCCCGAGACCCCGCGCCAGCTCGCCGTCCACCCAGATCTCCGCGTAGTCGTCCACCGAGGTCTCGAACACGACCGTGGCGTCCGTCGGATCGAAGTTGCCGATACGCTCCGGAACGGTGACGGCGATCCGGTACCAGTTGAAGCAGAGCCGGCCGGTCGAGCGGCGCTTGTCCAATGTCGTGGGTGCGATCGCCTCCCACCGTGAATCATCGAAGTCGGCCCCGCCGGCGTGCGGCGTGAAGTCGTACGTCATGATCGGCGTGCCCGTCGGCTGCCTGTCCGGACCGGGACCGCGGAAGTCTACCTCGACAATTTGGGTGTCGCTGTACCGCCACTGTCCCTTGACGAGCCGGGCGCCTTCGTCGGTCGCCAGGTCAAGCACCGCCTCGGGCCGGCCGGCCGGCGCATCCGGCGCGGCTTGGACGGCGACGCCGGATAGACCGGCGGCCAGCACGACGGCGAAGAAAAATGGGGTCAGAGTCGATTTCTTCATCGCAAAACTCCCTTTACCGGACCTTTACCACGTAATAGTTGAACGGCCCCTGCACGTTCTGGAACCAATGCGGAACTCCGTTGGGAATGATGACCACGTCGCCCGCGACAAGACGCCGGGCTTCGCCGTTCTGAATCGAGGTGCCCCGCAATTCGTTCGGCGCAATGGTCTTGACGTCCACTGCGGTCCCGCCGGTCACCAGCGTGGCGGTTCCTTCCAGCACGTACACGATGTCCGTATCGAGCTCGTGGATCTCCGCCACGCCCGGCGCATCGCGATGGCTGGCGTGCACCATGTAGTTGCGGCTCGCGTGCATCATCTTTTCGTCCTCGCCGACCAGGACAGAGCCTTTGGCGAACGCCTGGGCGACCTGCTTGCTCTCGATGTACGTGACCGGCATCGAGCCGTTCATCATGGACGCCGTCATGCCGGCGACACCGGCGCGCGCGATGTCTTCATCCTCCTGAGGCGTGTTCCCGCTGACGCCGATCGCGCCGATGACCTTTCCTTCATGGGCGATGGGCAGCCCGCCCTGCAGCGGTGTTGCCCCCGGCAGTACGAGCGATGCGGTGCGGCCGTTGCGGATCTGCTCCTCGAAGTCCTTGGTAGGCCGCCGGAAGATGGCCGCCGTCCGCGCCTTGCCGATGGCGACCTCGACGCTGGCGACCTGGGTGTTGTTGAGCCGCTCGAGCACAAGCAGATGGCCGCCGTCGTCCACAACGGCGATGACCACCGTGGCGTTTTTCCGCTTGGCCTCCGCTTCAGCCGCGGCGGCGATGTTCTTGGCGCCTTCGAGGGTCAGCGCTTTCTTATCGATCACTTGGGCATGCGCCGGTCCGACGGCGACGAAGGTCGCCAAGCCGAGCGCCAGAGTCATGTTGATCAGGTATCTCATGGTCGTGTGCTCCTTCTATGCATTCGCCGGCTCATCGAGCCCGCGCTTCTTATTACTTCGTTCCCGGAGACTTCACCGCTTCGGCGCCGGCCACGGCGATCTCTTCATCCTGCTGCGCGCTCGCCGCGCCGCTCACACCGATCGCGCCGACTACCTGCCCGTCCACCACGAGCGGCACCCCGCCCTGCAGAGGCGTGAAGTCACTCAAGGCCACCATCGTGGTGCGCCCCTTGTTGACGATGTCCTCGAACACCTTCGTCGGCTTCTTGAACATGGCCGACGTCCGCGCCTTTCCGATGGAGATGTTGGCGCTCGCGGAAAAAGTGTTGTCGAGCCGAGCGAACGCGACCAGGTGGCCGCCGTCATCCACGACGGCGATGGTCCCGCCCGGCGCGTTCTTGCTCCTTGCGTCGGCCTCGGCCGCGGCGATCACCTTTTTCGCCAAGTCCAGCGTCAGCGCTTTCTTGTCCGTTCCTTCCGCGTAGGCCGTGGCGACACACATCGAGAGTGCCAGCATCACAGCCAGGCTCTTCAGAGAAATCATGGTCGCTTCCTCCTGTTCGGAAACCGCCGGTTGATCGAGCCCGCGAACGGGCTCGATCAACTTGCGTCCGCTTCACCTGCCCATCGCCATCGTGCCTGACATCTCGGCGGCGGCCGTCTTGATCGGCGCCTGGAACGGAGCCTCGCCGAGCAATGCCTCGGCGAAGGAACACCAGACCTGCACCTTCGCGACGTCCTGGATGTAGGACGGCAGCGTGATCTTCCGATTTGTCTTGCCGTCCTTGATCCGCATCTGGTTCAGGAGATAGACGTTCCCCTTCGAGTCCACCACCTGCCAGTGCGGCGCGGGCGTCTCCGGAATCCTGAAATCGTCGGACACAGTCAGCACATCCTTATTGCCGTCACGGCTGTGCGTCGCGAACCCCGTGTTCGCCTTGACGCCGGCGAACGCGACCGTCTTATGGACGTCGGCCGCGAAGCTGTTGGCGGCGCCGAGCAGCCCGACCGCGATCACCGCGGACAGCAACCCTAATTGAATCGAACCGATCCTGCGTAAACTCTGCATGGCAAACCTCCTTGTGATTGATGGTTGCGGCGGTTTCATGAATCGCCGCCGTCGTCTTGTAGCCGGTAGTCTTGGCCCGCGCCGGAACGTTACAAGGCGCCGTGCGACTGCGGGAACCCGCAGCGGAAGATGCAGCGCTTGTCGTTGTGGTGATGGAGTTTGGCGCAGAAGACGCCGTGCGCGCCCGCCAGCCGCAGGTAGGACTCAGCGGCCAGGAGCATGCCGAGCACCGGCGCCGTGAAGTACACCCACAACGCCGTCCAGACCTGCGCCGGTACCGCCGAGCCGAACGTGCGCGCCGGGTTCATGCTCATGCCCGAGAGCGGGGCCTCGATCGTGATGTACGTTGCAACCAGCGCGCCGGCGAAGAGTCCTGTATAGCGCGCCAGGTTCTTCCGGTTCGACGCGATCAGTACGACCAGCATCAGGCCGAACGAGATGACTACTTCAGCCAGAAACGCAACGGCCGGCCCGTCCTGGCTCGGCACCGTCACGACGTAATTGACTGCAGGGTCGGCAATCAGCTTCCCCAGCGTTGCCGCCGCAAGCAGGACGCCCGCAACACCGCCGGCTAACTGCGCCATGACGTAGAAGATCGCGTCGGGCGGCTCGATTTTCCCGAGGCGAAAAAACGTGAAGGTCACGGCGGGATTGATGTGCGCGCCGGATTGCTTGCCCCAAGGTGAATAGATGATGCCGACCGCGGTAAGGCCCATGGCGAGGCCCATGAGCAACCGCCGTAGGAACGGATCGGCGATCGTTTCCCGAACCGGCGACGCCGGATGTTCGAGCAGCGTGGCGAACAAAGCGGCGGAGACCATAAACAGACCGAGGCCGGCGGCCTCCATCAGATATTCGGGCCAATGGCGTTTCAGAGCGTCAAGCAAGTGCCCACCGCATAAATGATCCGCCGGGCTTCGCCGCCGCCGCTTTCCGGGCAGGTCACAATCTCCTCCATGACATGCCCGCATCCACGGCATCGCCAGGCGCTGACGTGGAGGATTCCACTGTCATCAGGCAGGTTGTAACTGTGGCCTCGGGCCATCGTTCTCCGGCATTCCGTACATCGCATGATCGCCTCCTTCGCTCAGGCCGTGCAGGCTTGCCGCGCCCGTCTGTTCATCAGGATCGTCGGGTCCAGCACATTCCCGCAGCAGACGCACCGCAGGCTCGTGATGCGATGCGGGCCGCTGCCGTCCAGGAGATCGTAGAAGTGGTCCCGCACCATCAACCCCCGGCACCGTGTGCATTTCATGGTCATCCCCTTCAGTTCGCTCTGAACCGGCGATCGTAGGCGACAGGCGCTACCTGCCAGGCAACGCCCTTGTAGATCCGCCTGGCGAGACGATCCACGTCCCGGTTGAGCCACCAGCATTGCACCGTCAGGCGCACTTGCCGAGTCATCCCTTTCAATTTGCTTGTCATAACGTCCCCCATACTACTCGTGTTGGATCGAAACTCGATCTGCAGGTATGTCCTTTGAGGAGGGAAATCGTTACAACGGCGGTTGCGTTACAGGGCAGGAAGAAGCGACAACAGTGTAGGAGTACAAGCGGGTGACGACGGTAGGGGGCCACCCGCCGCCTGCATCTGTTCGTGAAGCCGGCGGGGGAAACCGTCGGCAGGACCCGCGCGTTCTTAGCCGTGCGTTACCGTCTGGTCCAGGCAAACCACTTCTTGAGGATGTTTTTCGCGCGCGGGGTGAACGTCGTCTTGCGCCAGGCGTTGGCGACCTTCTTCACGACCTCCGCCTGGGTCGGATAGGGATGGATCGTGCCGGTGATGGTCTTCAAGCCCAGCCCGGCCTTCATGAGCACCGAGAACTCGCTGATCATGTCTCCGGCGTGGGCCGCGACGATGGTCGCGCCGAGGAGCTGGTCTGTGCCTTTCTTGACGTGCACCCGCGCGAAGCCCTCGTCCTCGCCGTCCAGGATGGCCCGGTCCACTTCGTCGAGCTTGAACGTGAACGTGTCCACCTCGATGCCCTTGGCCTTGGCGTCCGCTTCGTACATGCCCACATGCGCGATTTCCGGTTCCGTAAACGTGCACCACGGCATGATCAGCGACTCCACGCTGGCATAGGCCAGGCCGAACGGATGCGGAAACAGCGCGTTCTGAATGAGAATCTGCGCCATCGCATCGGCTGCGTGCGTGAACTTGTACCGCGAGCAGATGTCGCCCGCGGCGTAGATACGCGGGTTGGTCGTCTGGAGCCGGTCGCTCACTTTCACGCCGGTCTTGTCGTATTCGACGCCGACAGCCTCCAGGCCAAGCCCTTCCACGTTCGGCGTGCGGCCCACGCCGATCAGGATTTCATCGACCGTGACGTCGTATTGCTGGCCGTGCGAATCGACCGTCAGCCGTTTGCCGCTATCCGTCTTGCCGACCTTCAAATCCTTGCCGCAACAGAGCAGCGTGATGCCGTCGCGAAGCATGGATTCGTGGACGATTGTCGCCGCATCCCGGTCCTCGTTCGGCATGATGCCGTGCATCGCCTCGACGAGGTACACCTGGCTGCCGAAACGGGCAAACGATTGCGCCAGCTCGCAGCCGATCGGTCCCGCCCCGATGACCGCCAGACGCGGCGGCAGCTCGGTCAGCGTAAAGATCGTTTCGTTCGTGAGATAGCCGGCCTCCTGTAACCCGGGCGTGGGCGGCGTGGAGACCCGGGCGCCGCTACAGATTGCCGCTTTCGCATATCGTAACGTGCGATTGCCGGCCGGCCCCTCGACCACCACCGCATCCGGTCCGGAAAACCGGGCGTTTCCGATGAAGACATCCACGCCCAGGCTCTTGTACCGATGGACCGAGTCCGTGTGGCTGATGCGCGCGCGCAGCTTGCGCATCCGGGCCATCGCCGCGCCGAAGTCATACTTCACGCCGGGCGGGATGTGCACGCCGAATTCGTCCGCACGGCGCACGTCCGCCCATGCGCGTGCGGCGCGGATGACCCCTTTCGACGGCACGCAGCCCACATTGAGGCAATCGCCGCCCATCAGGTGCTTCTCGATCAAGGCCACCTTGGCACCGACCGCCGCCGCGATCACCGCCGTGACGAGGCCGGCTGTCCCCGCGCCGATCACAACGATGTTGTAGGGGCCGGTCGGATCGGGATTCACCCAGTTCGACGGATGCACGTTGTTGACCAGCTTCTGATTGTGCTCGTCGTTGGGGAGAACGAAGACCGGCTCGTGCATCATGGCTTGTGCTGACATGGCGGCTCCTTGTGAAGTGGCTATCATGGTGGGGTCCTACGCCTTCGTACCTGCGAATTTCCGGTACACGATGGGCACGAGCGCCAGCAGACCCAGCAACACGAAGGCACCCAGGACGCGCGGCGAGGCGATCTCGCCCAGCGAATTGATCGTCCCGAGTTGCCGGCCGGCGTTGGCGAAGACGAAGCTGCCCGGGATAATGCCGACGGCCGTGGCCAGGACATAGGTCCCAAGTCGCACGCGGGTCAAGCCCGACACCAGGTTAACGAGGAAGAAGGGAAAGAGCGGCACGAGCCGCAGGGTGATCAGATAGCTGAAGGCGTTCTTGGCGAACCCCTCCTGGATGGGAGCGAGCCGGTCGCCGAACTTCCGCTCGACCCAATCCCGCAGGAGATACCGCGCCGCCAGGAACGCGAGCGTCGCGCCGGAGGTCGCCGCGATATTCACGTACAACGTGCCGACAAAGCTGCCGAACAGAAAGCCTCCCGCCAGGGTGAAGATCGCCGCGCCGGGCAGCGAGAAGGCCGTCTGGACGCAGTAGAGCAGGATAAAGGCCACGACGGCCGTCGTGTAGTGGGCTTCGGTATAGAACAACAGCTTGTCCCGGTTGGCCTTCAGGACATCCAGCGACAGGTACTGCCTAAGATCGAAGAAGAAAAACGCGCCGACGGCCAGCGCGAACAGCCCGAGCACAATGAACTTGCCGACCGGCGACGACGCGGGCTGGGCTGTCATCTCCTGCGAATCCGGCATGACGGTCTCCGTAAGCGTGGGGGTCATGGGGCCTCCTTCATTCAGCCTTGTTACCCCACCAGTCTCGGCTCGGGGCAGAACGTTACACCCCCTCAGCCGAGGCCCTCATTATACGCAGCAACCGGGAATTGTAGGCGGATTTTCGATTACGACTTCTTCGCGGTGAGGGCGGCGTCGGCGACGCTCCAGATCGCGATAGCCAGGGGGAATAACGAGAAGATCAGCAGTTGGCCCATGTTTTCAGGGGGCTCACCGGAGGAGGCCGCTTGCAGAAATTTGAGGAAGCCGGCCGACACACCCAGCGCGCCATCCACAACCACGAACCCGACCAAGAATCCTCCCCCTTTCACCCACTGGCGATTATAGAATTGCCCCAAGCCCGGCAGCAGACCCGACAAGAGTCCCGATACCCACGGGTTTCGCGCATGCGCGGTCGCCATGGAGTTACCGTCTCCTGCTGGACAGCCACTTCTCCATCACGGTCTTGATCAGCGGCGTCAGGCGGGTCCGATTGTAGGCGTCGCCCAGCCGCTTCACCACCTCGGCCTGCGTGGGATAGGGATGGATCGTCTTGTACACCGCGCTCAACCCCAGCCCGTTCGCCATGGCCAGGGTGATCTCGCTGATGACGTCGCCGGCGCGCGCCGCCACGATCGTCGCGCCGAGGATCTTGTCGGTGCCCTTGCGCACGAGCACCCGCCCGAAGCCGACGTCCTCGCCGTCCAGGATCGCGCGATCCACCTCCTCGAGCCGCCACGTGAACGTCTCGACCTTCAGTCCTTTGGCCTTGGCCTCCTCCTCGGACAGCCCGACATGGGCGAGCTCAGGGTCGGTGAACGTGCACCAGGGAATCACCAGGTCGCTGACCTTCTGTTTGACAGGACTCAACATATTGTTGATGACCAGCCGCGCCATGGCGTCGGCGGCATGGGTGAACTTGAACCGCGAGCACACGTCGCCGGCCGCATAGACCAGCGGATTGGCGGTCTGCAGCTCGTCATTCACCAGCACGCCGCTTCGATCGTACAGCACGCCGGCGGCTTCCAGGGCCAGCCCTTCCACGTTCGGAGCCCGCCCGACCGCCAGCAGGATCTCATCCACCACCAGGTTTTCGACCGCGCCGTTGGCCCGGTGGTAGATCACCAGGCCGTCCTTGTGCTTCAGCACCTGAAGAATGTTCGCCTTCAGCACGAACCGCACGCCGTCGCGGGCCATCGCCTCCCTGACCAGTTCCGCGGCCTCGGTATCTTCGAGCGGCAGGATGGCGCCCGCTTGCTCGTACACCGTGACCTGGGTCCCGAACCGGGCGAAGGCTTGCGCCAGCTCGCAGCCGATGGCCCCGGCCCCGATCACCGCCATGCGCCGCGGCAGACCGGTCAGCGAAAAGACGGTCTCATTGGTCAGGCAAGGCACCTTGTCGATCCCGGTGATCGGCGGGGGAGACGCGCGGGCGCCCGTGCAGATCGCGGCCTTGGCGAACCGCAGGGTCTTGCCGCCGACCTCGACGGCGTCGGGCCCCGTGAAGCGTCCCTCGCCGATGAAGACATCCACGCCCAGCTTGGTAAAACGGTGGGCCGAGTCGTTGTGGCTGATGCGCGCCCGCAACTTCCGCACGCGCGCCATGGCGGCCGTGAAATCGTATTGGACGCCCTCGGGAACGCGCACGCCGAACTGCGCCGCGGCGCGGACCTGCGCGCAGGCGCGCGCGGCGCGAATCAGGGCCTTCGAGGGCACACAGCCGACGTTGAGGCAATCCCCGCCCATCAAGTGCTTCTCGACCAGGGCCACGCGGGCGCCCAACCCCGCAGCGCCGGCGGCCGTGACGAGGCCGGCCGTTCCCGCGCCGAGCACGACCAGGTTATACCGCCCGGCCGGCTCGGGGTTCGCCCAGTCGGGCGGATGCACGTTGGAAACGAGTTCCCGGTTGTATTCGTCGTCAGGAGAGATGATAAATGGGCCACTCATAGGTGTTGATTTTCCGGGATACCGCGTAAATATGCAAGGCCGATCGCTGTTTGTTTTGCTTGGGGTGTCGTGCGGCGTGCTCAGCGCGGCTGCGATCGAGCCGCTTGCTTGGGCCGCCGGACCCGGAGCCCCGGATGCCGACCTGGAAGAAGTCGTCGTCACCGCCACGAGGACACCGCTCCCCGTGAGCCGGGCGCCCGGCTCTCCCACACTTCTCACTCGGGAGCAGATCACGACGACGCCCTTCACGGGCGGGCATCAAATCGACGATCTCCTGCGCTACATGCCGGGCGTGCAGCCCGGCACGCTGAGTAGCCGGTACAACCATCCGACCGCGCAATCGCTCAGTCTCCGGGGACTGGGCGGGAGACGCGGGCTGGTGCTCCTCGACGGGATGCCGCTCAACGACGGCTTCGGAGGCTGGATCAACTGGCAGCGCGTGCCCGACACGATTGAACGAATCGAGGTCGCGCCCGGCGGCGGCTCGAACCTGTACGGCACGTGGGCCATGGGCGGCGTGATCCAGATCCTGACAGAGCAGCCGGAACCGGGCGCGAAGCTTCGCGCGGAGAGCCGCGCCGGCACCATGAGCACGTACAGCCAGTCCCTCTCGGCACGGTATGGGACCGACCGGATGGGCCTCAGCCTGGGCTACCGCTGGTATCACACCAACGGGTTCATTCCCGTATCGGCGGACCAGCGCGGCCCCATCGACCGCACCGCCGATTCGCGCCACGAGAACGTGACCGGCACCTTACGGATGGCGGTGAACGCCGCGACCACTGCCACCCTTTCGGGCAATCTGTTCCGCGAAGACCGCACCTTCGGCACGGCCCTGAGCGTGGCCTCGCGCACCATCGGCAGTGCCGCCATCGGGCTCGATCACGACACGGCCGGAGGCAGCAGAGTGGAGGCGAAGCTCTTCGCCCAGTGGCAGACGTTCCGCAACCTGTCCGCACAGGCGCTCCCCTCCCCTGCCCTCCGACTCCGCGAAGCGCGGGATCGCATCCAGGTCATCCCCTCCGATGATTTCGGGGGGCACTGGCAGTGGACGGTGCCGCTGAGCGCCGGGAGCCAGCTGGCTTTCGGAACCGACGCGCGCGCCGTTCTGGGTCAGTCGGAAGAGCAGGTCTTCGCCGCTGGCACCGGCGCGCCGGCCGGGCGCAGCCTGGCGAGGGGCAAGCAGGTGGGCTGGGGCCTGTTCGGCGAATGGATCGGCACGCCTACCGACGATTGGACCGTGATTCCGAGCGTGCGCTGGGACTGGTGGAAGAACTTCGACGGGCGCATCGAGAGCGAGCTGGGCTCGGTGCGGGTCCCGAGGGACAACGTGGAGAGCGTGGTGAATCCCAAACTGGCCGTGCAATACCGGGCCACCGAGAGCGTCCGGCTCGACGCGTCGGCCTACCAGGCCTTCAGGGCGCCGACGCTGAACGAATTGTACCGGGGCTTCGGCTTCGCCGGCTTCACATTCCTGCCGAACGAATCGCTGTCGCCGGAACGGCTGACGGGCGGCGACGTGACGATCGAGAGCGACCTCCTGCCGGGCCGCCGGTTGACCGCGCGCGTCACCGGCCATTACGACGAGATCAAGGACCAGATCGTCTTCATCTCGCAGGGGCCGGCGGCCGCCCGTCGCGCGAACGTCGGCCGGACGCGCACGATCGGCCAGGAAGCGGACCTGACGGCCAGACCGGCGGAACAGATTGCAGTCACGATCGGCTACGCGTATGCCGATTCCAAAGTGACGAGCTTCCTGGGCGACGCGACGCGGGAAGGCCTGCAGATCCCCAACGTGTCCCGCCATCAAGCGACCTTTCGCATGACTCTCGGCAGCCTCGATGGGGTGGAGGTGACGCTCATGGGCCGTTACCTGTCCAGACAGTTCGCGGACGATCTCAACCGGCAGCCGGTCGCGGACTTCGTGGTCTTCGATGCGTCGGTGCGGAAAAAGATCGGCCGGTTCCTCCGGCTCTTCCTGGAGGCGGAGAACCTCACCGACCAGCGCTACATCGCCACGCAGACCGGCGCCATCAAGACGCCGGGTGCGCCGTTGCTCATCGTCGGCGGGTTGAGCCTGGAATATTAAGGAGCCCGGTCTATAAACAGGCCGCCGGCCTGGTCCGGCAGGGTCTGCCCGTTGCCGCGCGCGACCGGCCTCGCCAGGCCGGATCGCGGCACGATCGCGTACTCGTCCTCGCCGGCCAGATCGAAGAACCCGCTCATGCTGCCGTTGGAAGCCATGCCCATGCCCTGCGTGTCACCCATGCCGCCGCCGACCAGGTAGCGGTCCCTGCCGCCCTCTTCAATGAACAGGCTCCAGGAGCGGTAATCGGCCCGGCCGAGTCCGTCCGAGCGCCGCAGATCGTAGACGTCGTCGCCCTGCCCCGCGTCAATGCACAGCATGACGCTCAGGTCCCAGGCCGTGCCGCCGTTGTAGAACGGGCCCGTCGAGGTGTAGTGGTCGTCGCCGCCGTAATCAACGAACAGCCCCACGCCATAATGGCCGCCGGCGGCATGGCCGTACCGGGCGGCGCCGTGGTCATCATTGCCGTTCATGTCCAGCTTGAGCCCGAGGCCGAAGAAATACCCGCAGCCCTGCGAGAAGTTGGCACTGCGGTACTGGTCATCGCCGTCACGGTCAATGAGCATGCCCAGGCCGCCGGCCAGCCCGTAGGACCGGTGCTCGGGATCATCGGTATGGATGCGCTTGCCCGATCCGGCCCCGAGTCCGAAGCACTCGTACTGGAATCGGGGCTCTCCCGGTTTGCCGTCAGGCGCATCGCTGACGTTATAGTCGCTGGGGTACTTGTCGCCGCACTGGTAGCGGTCATCGCCGGCCACGTCGACGACCGCGCCGACGCCCGATGGTCCGCCGAAGCCGACGGCGTAGCCGAAGCTCGTGTACTCGTCGTTCCCGGCCAGGTCGAGCAGCAATCCCAGCCCGCCCACCGCGGCTCCCTGCGTGAACCTTGTGCCGACGTACCGATCGCTGCCCGCCGCGTCGTAGAGGATTCCGAGTCCGGCGAACCCCGCGCCGCCGGACCCCTGGGACAGGTGGTACACATCGTCGCCGGCGCGATCCACGAGCAGCCCGACGCCCAGCCGACCCGTCGCCAGGCCCAGCGGCGACGCATGATACGTGTCGTGGCCGGCCAAGTCGATGACAATACTCATGCCTTGCTCGACATCGCTCGCAGCCGCGATCGCGCCGCTGTAGGTGTCGTCACCGCCCAGGTCGATGACGAGGGCAAACCGTTTGTCCAGGTCATAGGTGTTGGCGCCCGGCCCGCCGATGACCACGAGTCCGTACTGCGTCTCCTGGAGCAGCAGCACTTCACCGGTGACGCCGGACGGAGGCGAGGGTGTCGGCGAGCCGGATTCACGGAAGGTCTCATCCAGCCTTTGCAGCCAAGCACCGTCGGCCAGGTGCGCCAGCACCTGCGCCGCCGCTATCAATGCGGAATAGTCCACTTGCTCGGCGACAAGCCGGCAGAAGCGCCGATCGGCCTCGGCCTGCGGCAATGTGCGCTCATCGAGCCCTTCGATCTGCGGGAGGAAATCCTCCACGATCGACGCCGCGTGCTCGAACAGGAACTGCCGCTCCTCCCGGCTCAGCCTGCGCAACGACTTCTCGCGCAACTGGCCGGCCTGCTCCAGGACCGCCAGAAGAAACGCCAGATGCGCCTCGCGGGTCCGTCCCACGAGGAATTGGATCGGCGTGAAGGACTCGACGGGACGATCCATCCCCGCTTCCATCGCCGCAATCAGGGCCGGCAGGCTCTCCGCTCCCGCGCCGGCAAGCGCCGCGACCCGATACCCATGCCGCTCCAGCGCCGTCAGCCCCGCCCAGGGATCGCCGAGCGCCTGCAGCGCGAGCGGCCGCTTGAAGCCTGCTGGATACGACGCGGCGCCGGACAGTTTCCTGAACACCGCGGCCTGCTGTGCGCCCACATACCGCTCCAGATCCCCTTGCACAAGTTGTTGGAGCCTGGCGACGACCGGCTCCCGGCCCTGCGTTGGCTCGGCGCGGTGGACCATTTCCAGGCTGCAGCCGGAGAAAACGAGAAGCAGGAGAAAAAGTGGGGTCAGAGTCGATTTATTCATTCGGCAGCGGTTTTCTTCCGTCGCATCGTGCCACTCACGATCTTGAACTCGAAGAGCCGACACTCGAGGGCGCCGTTGAAGAGCGGCGTACGGCGGCTGGCCGCCAGCCCGATCAGCTTGGGCAGGCGCAGGTCCGCCGTGAAGATGTAGGCCCGCCAGCCGGCGAAGCTCCGCTTCAGGCTGTCGCCAAGGCGTGGGTAGAACGCGGCGAGCTGCTCCTCCTCGCCGATGCGGACCCCGTAAGGGGGGTTCGTGACCAGGATCCCTTCTTCCGCCGGAGGCTTCAGGTCCAGCACATCGGCCTGCTTGAGCGCGACCGCATCGGCCAGCCCGGCCGCCTCAAGGTTGACCCGCGCCGCGCCGAGCGCGCTCCCGTGGATGTCGCTCCCATAAATAGGAAACGGGGTTTTCCTGGTTTGCCGCGCCCGGCCGGCCTCGCACAGTGCCCGCCACTCGCGGGAGTCGAAGTTGCGCAGCTTTTCAAACGCGAAGCGCCGCCCCAGCCCCGGCGGGATGTTCCGCGCCAAGAGCGCGGCTTCCATCAGGAATGTGCCGCCCCCGCACATCGGGTCGAGCAACGGCTGCTCCGCGGTCCAGCCCGACAGCCGCAGAATGCCCGCCGCGAGATTCTCGCGCAACGGCGCCTCGGCGACGGCCTTGCGCAGCCCGCGTTTGAACAGCGCCTCTCCCGACGTATCGAGATAGAGGGTCACGTTCTGGTGGTCCAGAAACGCGTCGATGCGGATATCCGGCCGGCTCGTATCCACGTCGGGGCGGGCGCCGGCGGCTTCGCGGAAGCGATCGCAGACGGCGTCCTTGATCCTGAGCGTGACGAAATCCAGGCTTGTGAGCGGGCACTGCTGGGCGCTGACCTTCACCTTGATCGTGCGGCGGACGGAAAACCACTCGTGCCAGGGCAGCTCGTGCGCGGCCTGAAAAATATCCTGCTCGTCCCGGTAGGCGCCGTGAAAGACGCGCCACAACACCCGGCTGGCGATCCGGCTGTTGAGGTTGACCGCGTAGCACAGGGAAAACGGGCCGGCGAAGGCGACTCCGCCGGGGACGTCGGCCGCGTCCTGCGCGCCCAGGTGCTCCAGCTCGGCGCGCAGCACCGCCTCCAGCCCGCGTGGGCAGGGCGCGAAGAAAATCTGGTTTGGCTTACCCATGTCCACTCACTTATGCCATAATAAAGCAACCACATAAAGGAGGTGACGCAATGCTCCTCGAAGCGGCAGCGGCGGTATGGTTGTACGCGCAGCATACATCCCAGGATTGCTTCATTTTCGGAGAAGTCTCCGCCGCCGAGGAACAGGTCTTCGACCTGAAGGCCACGGGCTGCCCCATCAAGATCGAGCGAAAGGGCAAGCTTATCACCCTGTCCTCGCCGAAGTTCATCGTGGAGATCGCGATCCCCGACGCGCCGGGCCCCCAGAAGTTCCTGTATCAGTGGGGCCAGTCGGAAGCGACGATCGGCAACCAAGTCATCAATATCTCCTACCGCGAGGTCGGGGGAGGATAACGGAGGAACCTCCATGAAACAGGCGATTGCCTCAGCATGGATCTATGGACTGCTTGCCCTCGGGATCGCCGGTTGCGGCAATTCCGGCTACTCGACAAGCGTGTCCGAGGCGACGGCGGCCGAGCTGAGCGGTCCTGCCGCGCAGGAAATGGGAGGACGGACGGTGGCAACAGGGCAGGCGCCCAGAGTCTATGAATTCACACTGAAGGACATCGACGGCAGGCCGGTCTCACTGGAGCAATTCAGGGGGAAGGTCTTGCTGCTCGTCAACACCGCGAGTTTCTGCGGCAACACGCCGCAATACGGCGGACTTCAGACCCTCTATGAACAGCACAAGGACAAGGGCTTCGAGATCCTTGCGTTCCCGGCGAACAATTTCGGCGAGCAGGAGCCGGGCACCAACGAGGAGATCAAGAGCTTCTGCTACACTAAGTACGCGCTGACGTTCCCGCTCTTCGGCAAGATCAGCGTGAAGGGCGGCGACAAGCATCCCCTCTATCAGTACCTGACCGAGCAGAGCCCGTTCCCGGGCGAGGTGGAGTGGAACTTTCAGAAGTACCTGGTGGATCGCCAGGGTAATGTGATCGCGCGCTACCACCATCGCACCAAGCCGCTGTCGGGTGAGATCGTGAACGGCGTCACGCAGGCGCTGGCGAAGAACTGAGCGATGGACAAACCGAGACGCGGGGTGGTGCTGGTCGGGCACGGCGGGATTCCGAAGGATTACCCGCGCGAGCTGATGACGAAGCTCCGGGCGATGGAGGCGAAGCGCCGCGCCGGCGGCGGGCCTCCCTCGGAAGAAGAGATTGAACTGGATACGACACTCCGCCGCTGGCCGCGCACGCCGAAGACCGATCCGTACCAGGCGGGCCTCGAAGCCCTGGCCGCCCGGCTCAAGGCCTCGTTGAACGGAGACCTGTTCGCGATCGCCTACAACGAGTTCTGCGCGCCGACCGTGGAAGAAGCGGTCGAAACGCTGCTCGCCGGCGGCGCGACGGCGATCACCGTCGTGCCGTCCATGCTCACCCCCGGTGGCAGCCACTCGGAGCTCGAAATACCCGAAACACTGGAACGCCTGCGCGCCAAGCACCCCGGCGTCGAGCTGCGCTACGCCTGGCCGTTCGACCTCGGCCAGGTCGCCTCGATGCTCGCCGTGCAACTCAAGCGCTTCCAGACCTAGACGGGGACAGTCCCCCTTCTGCATGGGGACTGTCCCCCTTCCCAAGGAGGAACGCCATGAGCACGACAACGGCGGAAATCCCGATTCACCAGCAAGTCAAGACCTTCGTGGGCGCACCCCGGAAGATGCTGATCGGCGGCCGGTGGGTCGACGCCGCCTCGGGGAAAACCTTCCCGACCTATAACCCGGCCACCGGCGAGGTCCTGGCCCAGGTGGCCGAAGGCGACAAGACCGATGCGGACCGCGCGGTCGCCGCCGCGCGCAACGCCTTCGATGGCGGCCCCTGGCGCACGCTGACCCCTTCGGAGCGCGGGCGGCTGATCTGGAAGCTCGCCGACCTGATCGAAGCCCACCTGGAGGAATTCGCCCAACTGGAATCGCTCGACAACGGCAAGCCCGTGGTTGTCGCCCGCGTGGCCGACGTGCCGCTGGCCGTGGACCTCTTCCGGTACATGGCTGGCTGGGCGACCAAGATCGAAGGCAACACCATTCCCATTTCAGTCCCCTACACGCCCGGCGCCCGGTATCTCGCCTACACCCTGCGGGAGCCGGTCGGCGTGGTGGCCCAGGTCATCCCCTGGAACTTTCCGCTGCTCATGGCGGCCTGGAAGCTCGGCCCCGCGCTGGCCGCGGGCTGCACGGTCGTGCTGAAGCCCGCCGAGCAGACGCCGCTGTCGGCCCTGCGGCTCGGGGAATTGATCTGCGAAGCCGGGTTCCCGGACGGAGTCGTCAACATCGTGTCCGGCTACGGCGAGACCGCGGGCGCCGCGCTGGCCGCGCACCCGGACGTGGACAAAGTGGCCTTCACGGGCTCCACCGAGGTAGGCAAGCTCATCCTCGCCGCGGCCGCGGGGAACCTCAAGAAGGTGTCGTTGGAGCTCGGAGGGAAGTCCCCCAACATCGTCTGCGCGGACGCCGACGTCGAAGCCAGCATCCCCGGCGTCGCGAGCGCGATCTTCTTCAACCACGGCCAATGTTGCTGCGCGGGCTCCCGGCTTTTCGTCGAGAAAGGCATCTTTGACCAGGTGGTGGGCGGCGTGGCCGACGAGGCGAAGAAGATCACGGTCGGGCCGGGCATGGACCCTGCCACCCAGATGGGCCCGCTGGTGTCGGACGAGCAGCAACGGCGGGTGCTCGGCTACCTGGAGTCGGGCCTCTCCGACGGCGCCAAGGCGGTGGTCGGCGGGCGCAAGTTGGGCGACAAGGGCTACTTCGTGGAGCCGACCGTGCTGGTTAACGCCACGCAGAAGATGAAGATCATGCAGGAGGAGATCTTCGGGCCGGTGGTGTGCGCGGTACCGTTCAAGGAACTCGACGAGGTCCTCCCGGCGGCGAACAACTCCATTTACGGGCTGGCGGCGGCGGTATGGACGCGCGACGTCGGGAAGGCCCATCGCATCGCGGCCGAGCTGCGCGCCGGGTCGGTGTGGGTCAACTGCTACAACATCTTCGATGCCGCGCTGCCCTTCGGCGGCTACAAGCAATCCGGCTGGGGCCGCGAGATGGGCCACGACGTCCTGGAGCTGTACACCGAGGTCAAAGCCGTCACGGTGCGGCTGTGAAGATCGGTCTCTGTTAGGAAGCCCACTTCATCTGCAATTTGCGGTGATGGACCGCGCAATCTCGAAGGTAGAGATTGATCAGGCTCTGATACGGAATTCCCGTTTCCTTCGCAATAGACCTGAAATAGGCGACGGTGTCACGGTCCAGCCGCATCGTGACCGGTTGCTTCAAGTATTTGATATACGGGTTCTTGCGCCCTTTCATTTTGGAGAAATCGTAATGGTCTCTCATCGTCTTCGCCTCCAATATTCCTGTTCCTCATCTCTGTCTGCCTTCCGTGCCGAGAGAAGTCGAACGACTGTGTGAAGAATAAGGGTGCCTGGCACCGTTATGCTTCCTCATCACTTGCGGGATTGCCACCGTTTGGGGTCTCGTTTGGCGTGAAAGCAGGCCACGACGACAACCTGTTCTCCCATGATTCGGTAGTAGAGACCGTACGGGAAACGCCGCAAGAGGGCACGGCGCGTTTGACGATGTACGACCGGATAGAGCTCGGGCTTTACCTGAATCGACTCCACAGCAGCGCTCACGGCGGCAAGGAATTCCTCGCCAAGACCGCTGCGCTGAGCCTCGTACCACAGGTAGGCGTCGTCAACGTCCGCAGCGGCTGCCGGACGAAAGAGCGATGGCGTCACTCGCTACGGTCTCGAATCCGCCGGAGAACCTCGTTCCAGGGAATACCCTCGGCTCCGGACCGCTCAAGGTCGTCCAACCGGCGGTCCAACTCTTCTCGCTGTGCGTCGGTCAGGGGAACAGAATCAGGCGCCTCACCGAGGCTTTCCCATAATTGCTCAATTAGCCGCAGGCGCTCCTCCGGGCTCAACTCCCCTATGTTCAATGCCGACTTACTCATGCGTCCAGTATGCCACGTTTCCTCCTTTTGATCCTATGAACTTTTTCAGGACTTGGCAAGATATTTTTCGCTTTTACGGAACATGACAAAGACTATAGGTAGCCCGGCTGGTTGAAGGGAATACCGGTGCCTGGCACCGTTATTCTTCCTGGCTCAATGCAGATTCGTGTGGGTGAATGTTCCTCATTTCCGAGGCCAGAAGGCGGTCAGAATCTTGAGCCGGAGATACTCCTCATCACGATAACCATAGGCGCGCCGTTGAATCACGCGAATCTTGTTATTCA
>Ga0137796_10000198_pt1 | contig 38052 bp, 32 predicted proteins | sample OV2TP3_FD_97704 | JGI IMG/M metagenome (GOLD analysis project Ga0137796, IMG submission 97704) | reverse complement strand
GATGCCAGAGGTAGGGGCTGGAGGGGTCGCCTTTGGCCTTCCATCCTTATCTCTCTCCACAACACCAACAGACGGGGCCGGGGTGTTCACAGGACATGGCTCTACCTTAGAGCCTGTTGTTGTGTCTTTTGAATCTTTAGAAGCTTCTGTTTCTTTAGAGTTGTCGTCTGCTTGTCGTCTGCTTGTCGTCTGCTTGTCCTTCTGTTTGTCGTCCTTGAGCCTGTCGTCAACGTAAAAGTCATACCTTACGACTCTTACGATTGTTCCTCTGCTTGTCGGTTTTCTTGTCAATTCTGATCGACCTTCAAACCGGCTTACAATAGTCCGCAGAGACCGGACAGAGGTTCCAAGATCGTCGGCCATTTCCTCCCATCCCATCGGAAACTCGCCCCGTTTTAGATACAGCACGTCCCGCCCGGTCGTGTTCTCCCCGTCCTCCCAATTCGCCCGCATTAAGGCTTCGACCCAAAACGCCCGCGCTAACAACCTCTGTGGTCCTGGGAATCGGTTGATCAGTTCCCGAAAACGGTCTCGTCGGATGGATACATGATTGGCCAATGCAGTCACCCTTTCAGGCCGGAGCCTTTACGTCCGGCAGTCGGGTCGTCCGGCCAGGCTTGCGACAGGTTGCGAGCCAGGCGTCAATCTCGGCTTCGTCAAAACGCCAAACGCCGGACGGGAGTTTGTAGCCGGGGAGAAGGCCGCGCTTCAGATCAAACCGCACCCCCCACTCGGACTTGCCAATCTTTTTCGCAACGTCCCTGATGCTCAGGTTCGGATCGGGCATTGCTTCACCTCCAACAAAAAAGCTGTTTACCTCTCGTGATTACTGTTGTTCACGAAAAATAAACAGCCTTTGCAAAGGAGATGCCGTAACGACCTCAAGATTTTTTTGTTTGAGGTTGTTACGTTTTCCTGTCTCTGTAGGCGCGCTCTCGCGCCGCCTCTGGGGTAACGTCAATACCCCACAACCCGAACAACCTTCGAGCCTCTTGTCGCGCTCCCTTCTTCCGCCAATGTTTTTCGATCAGGCGAGTTACGCCGTTAAAAGCCCTCAACATGTCGAGGGGGTGATCCGCAGTTCTCGCAGTCTTAGAAATCCTTCGAGAAGCGTCCTCGGAAAAGATACCAAAAAATCTTTTACAGGCGTCCCTCTCCTGCTTAACCGCTTCGGTCAGCCGGAAAAGACTTTGATCAAGCCCCATCCTTCGGATGCAGAGCGAAAGTTTCTTGCAGGAAGGCCACATCCTCCTCTGAAACCCCACTGACAAGGGCCGGAGGGAAGGGTAAATCTGTTACCCTGGTTTCGCCCTTGATCCACTCTGGGACGTGCGAGTTGAAATTCTCCTTCAACACGTCAAGGCTCCATCGCCTACGTCGCTCCTCTCTCCGTTGTTCGTGGGCGTCCTGTATTGAATCCTCCTCCCAAATCACCGACGCCGGTTTGATTTGCTTCTTTGGCATCTCTTGCCCTCCTGCAGGGGGTGATAGGGCCGCTCCGCGTGCAGGCGCGGACTCTCCGAGCGTCCCCGGATGACGGCCCTTTCAACTGTCCAAAAACTGTACTAACAGGTGTCCAAAACCCTGCTAAACTCTCCCAAACTCTCCTAACCCAAATGTCGGCATAAGGGTCACAAAAATCAAGGGGTATCGCCGAAATCCTTGTCCTGCCTGGACCTGGCGAACCCCCCCGTCAGACTCCGGTCACAAAAAACCGGCCCAACGCACATTTAACTTGACTCGGGAGGCATAAGGCCTTATTTTGATAAGGGTTCAGGCATTATATCAGAGGAAGGATCGGAGTTCACCCTATGGAACCGCTTCGCATCGCAGACGTGAAGGCGGGGCAGACCCTCGATCACTTCATTTATGCGAGCAACGGAAGGCTGTTGCTGACGGCGGGCGTGCCGATCTCCCCGGATGACGTTTCCAACCTCCGGGCGTGGGCGCGCTCGGTCGTGTACCGGTTGAGCCCCGAGGAGCATCAGGCCGTCCTGATGGCCAAGCGGGAGGGGGTCTCCTACGACCCCAGCCGGGAGCACAAGTCCCTGAACGTGAACAACCTCAAGGAGGGGGACCGGGTCGAGCCGGACACCTACAAGGTGGGGAACGTGCTGGTCTGGGTGCAGGAGGGGCGCACGGTGACGGGGGGGGTCATCGAGCAGATGCGGAAGATCGGGGGTGGGACTCCGGACACGATCTTCCGGTGGTCGGGTGAGAGCCTGGTGTCCCCGGAGGACTTCGTCACCGCCGCGGTGTCCAACTATCTCCGCCGCCGGCAGCGGCAGGCGCCGGTGAGGATCGCCGGGCCCAAGCGGACGTTCGAGACGGAGCGGGCAGAGGCCAGGCAGAAGCTGGCGCAGATCCCGGCGGACACCTCGCTCGGCGCGCACATGAAGCGGACGCCCACGGCCTGGACGCCGCAGCGCGTGCAGCAGATCAACCAGGCATTGAAAGGCTCCGTGGACCAGTTCGAGAAGACGATGTCCGCGGACACGCAGACCGGGGCGCCGCGCCTGAGCGCCGGGGCCCTGCGCAGCCACCGCCAGATCGTGGAGGACAATGTCAGCCTGCTGATGAACGACGGGAACATCCTGCTCGGCCTGCTGAACGAGAGGGCGGAGTCCACGCATCTGTTCGCGCACGGCTGCAAGGTCTCCGTCCTGGCCACGGAGGTGGCCGCGGCCATGAACCTCACCAAGCAGGACGTGATCAGCGTGGGGACGATCGCCCTGCTCCACGACGTGGGCATGATCCGCGTGCCCGAGGCCATCCTCACCAAGACCTCCCCGCTGATCGCCGAGGAGTTCGCGGAGGTCCGCCGGCATCCCCTCTACAGCCAGGAGCTGGTCAGCACGCAGAGCGGCATCCCTCCCATCGTCCAGCAGGTCATCGTGCAGGTCCACGAGCGCCTGGACGGGTCGGGCTATCCGCAGGGCTTGAAGGCCGACGCCATTCATCCGTTCGCCAGGATCATCTCCGCGGTGGACGCCTACACGGCCATGATCTCCCCCCGGCCCTACCGCGCGTCCCTGCTCCCCTACCACGCCGTCGTCTCCCTCCTGCGGAGCGCCTACCACAGGCTGTTTGACCGGGAGGTGGTGAAGACCCTGATCAGCTGTCTCTCCCTCTGTCCCATCGGCACCGTCGTGCAGTTGAACACGGGCGAGGTGGGGCAGGTCATCGGCGCGCACAAGGACGCCTTCACCCGGCCCGTCGTCCGGATCCTCTACGACGGGGAGGGCAGCCGGGTGTCGGTGGAGCGGGTCGTGGACCTGATGACCAGCGAGGACCTGGAGATCGTCCAGACGATCCAGGCGGAGGACCTGAGGGAGGTGGATGGGCGCCTGACTCTGGCGGACCGGGCCACGTGGCACGAGGTGTACAACATCCAGAAGGCGTCGTGATATGCCTGAGCGGATTCTGATCGTGGAGGACCAGACGGAGGTGCGGGAGGCCCTGAGGGACCTCTTCGTGGCTGCGGGATACGAGGTGAGCGTGGCGAATGACGGTTACGATGCCATCGAGAAGGCCGTGTCCGAGGACTACGACGTCATTACGATGGATGTCCGGATGCCCGGCCTGAACGGCATCCGGGCCACGGACCTCCTGCGCGAACGCAGGCCCTCCATCCCGGTCGTGATCATCTCAGGCTACCTGGGGGATGCCTTTGAGTACCGGAAGACCCTCGAAGGGATGGGGGTGAGGTATTTTCTGGAGAAGCCCGTCAGCATGGCAGAGGCGGTGAAGACGGTCAGGCGGGCGATCAAAGAGGCGCGGGGGAGATGAGGGCGTAAAGGCGAAGAACCAGAGGATCGGAGAAAAATACAGGGCACGGTCAGCGACCGTGCCCTGCGTTGTTTTAACAAACTTCCTGTTACGCCACAGCCCTGATGCACCGGAAGCCGACCGTGGGGAAGGCGCTGAGCGGGTAGGCGCGCGACCGCTGTCGGGTCGTCACCCCTCTGCGGTCATCCCCCCAGGACCCCCCGCGCAGGACGTGCCCCTCGCCGTAGGCCGGCCCTTTCGGGTTGGTGATCAGGCGCTTGCGGACGGTGAGGTCGGAGAACCACTCCAGGCACCACTCCCACGCGTTCCCGCACATGTCGAGGGCGCCGTAGGGGCTCAGGCCCTTCGCGTAGCGGTCCACGGGCGTGGTCCGGCCGATGCCCCCCTCGGCGCTGTTGCACCGCGCCGGGTCGAATTCGTTTCCCCAGGGGTAGAGGAGCTTGACCTCCTCCTCGTCCTTCCAGCTCGCGGCCTTCTCCCACTCCGCCTCGTAGGGGAGGCGTTTTCCCGCCCACGCCGCGTAGGCATAGGCGTCGAACCAGTCTATCCCCACCACGGGGAGGTCGTCGCCGCTCCACTTCGGGTCCCCCCACGCGGACGGAAGGTGCGGCTTTTTCCGGGGCTCGTCCGGGTGACATCGGCTGTGGTCCTGTGTCTTTTCGAGGTGCGCCAGGAACTCCCTGTATTGCCTGTTTGTCACGGGGTGCCGGTCGACGTAGAACCCGTCCACGAAGACCGGGAGGCCGTCCCCCATCAGGAAGTAGCCGGACGGGACAAAGACCATGTTCTCCGGGGTCTTTCGAGCGTGCTCCTGCTCCCACTCCCGGACCCTTCGCCGGGTCTCCTGATAGCGCTTCTGCACCCTGGGGTCGTCCGGCTGGGCCAGGCGGATCTGGGTCAGGATGCCGAAGCTCTCCAGCCACTTCTCCTGGGACTCCTTCTGGCCGGCCAGGGTGAAGAAGGACTTCACCGCGGCCTCGCGGGTCCTCCCCTCCTCGGCGGTCTTCAGGAGCTGCGGATACTCCCCTTTCCCGCTCAGGAGGCTCGCCTGGCTCCTGAGGAGGGCCACGGCCTTCTCATACTCGTGCTCGCGGATGAGCATGTCCGCCATCGAGAGGAGCTTGGCGGTCTCCGCCTGCTGCCGCTTGATGTCCGACACCCGCTGGGCCAGGGCCTTGCCCATGGCGTGCGCCGGGTCGATGGCCAGGATCAGGTCGGTCGTCTCCTGCGCCCGGTCGAGGAAGTCCGCCGCGATCAGGCGGCGGGTCCGCTCCACCAGCTCGGCGATCGTCTGCTCGGCCTGCGCCGCATAGCGCATCTGGAACAGCTTGAAGGCCTGGTCGAGGTCGATGGGCAGGAAGCCGGCGGCCCCGAGGGCCTTCTCCAGGCGGGCCCTGTCCATCGACAGGGCCTTCGGCCCCTCGCCCGCCTGGAGCTTCGCCCGGTCCCTGACGGACAGGGTCTGCTCCACGAACTCGCCCAGGAAGGGCTCTTTGATCAGGCGCTCCAGGTTGGCCCGCTTCAGGGACGCCTCGGCCGCCGTCACCTCGGCGGCCCTCTTCACCAGCGCCTCCCGGTAGCGCGGCCATTGCTCGGCGGCCTGGAGATACCGCCCTCGCGCGGCGGCCAGTTTGCCGCCTTTCCGGAGTCGCTCCCCCTCCTCCATGCAGGCCCGGAACCCGGCCAGGGCCTCCTGACGCCCGCTGAGGAGGGACTGGACCTCGGCGGCAGCGGGCGTGGCCCGCAGGTCCACGAAGGCGGGGTTTTCCGTGAAGTCGCCGGACAGGGCCTCCAGGTCGTCGTCGTGGGCCGCGTCCACCGCGCGCCGGATCTGCTCCAGGGCCGCGTCCGCGGCGCCCTGCAGGGCCAGGACGCTGGCCAGGGCCAGGCGCAGCCGCCAGTCGGCAGGGTTCTCGCGGACCTTCGCCTCCAGGTCCATCTCGATCAGCACGCTCTGGTCCCGGAGGGCGGGGTCTATCTTCACGGCCCGGCGCAGGGCGTCGATGGCCGCCGTGTGGTCTCCGGCCTTCATCAGGGCCGCGCTGTAGTCCGCGTACCCGACCGCGGACATGGGGTCGGCGTCGATGGCCGCCCGGTACTCTTCGAGCGCCCCGTCCAGGTCCCCCTTGATCAGCCGGGTCTTGCCGAGGGCCCTGCGCACCTCCGGGATGCGCGCCCCGGCGCCGGGGAGGGCGCGGGAGAGGAGATCAATGGCCTCGTCGTGCTGCCCCAGCCCCTGGAGGCGGAGGGCCTCCTCCAGGTCGCGGGTCACCGGGTCCACAGGGGGGGGCTCCGGCTCCTTGACCTGCTCCTGGACGGTTGTGAGCGGGAGATTGCCCGGCAGGCTGCCCCGGAAGAGGGGGTGCTGTCTCCCCCCGGCGGACATGGCATCCTTCGTGACCCGTTCCGACAGGTAGTCGTAGAGCTCCTGGACGCTCACCAGGCCGTCGCCGTCCAGGTCCGCCTCCCCCTTCATGCCCGTCACCAGGTGGTGCGTGAAGATGCCGTGCCCGAGCGCTTCGAGCTCCATGGACAGTTCGTTGATGTCCGAGGCCGTGATCACCACCCGGCCCTGCCCGGCGATCCGGTTCAGGAAGGAGTTGCTCAGCACGGCCCTGGTGTTCACGGTCTCGAAGGTGCGGCCCTGCCCGGCCTGTCCACTGTAGCAGGTGTCGAGCGCCATGACCACGTACTGGGACTCGATCCGCTTGAGCATGGCGCTCAACTCGTCCATCGGGAAGGCCGTGGAGAAGAGGTCGTCCCGGTGCGCGTCGTAGGGCGCCAGGTATTTCGTGATCTGGTCCTCCGGGTTGTCGCCCGAGTGGTCCACGTCCGGGCAGCCGTGCCCCGCAAAGTAGATGAACACGGCGTCGTCCTTCTGGGCGCTGCGCGGCAAAAAGGTGCCGAGGGCGGACTTGATCTCCCGGTAGGTCGCCTGCTCGTTGAGGAGGAGCTTGATGTTCTCCTCGCTGTAGCCGCCGTGCCGGACGAGGGCGCTGTAGACCGCCTGGGCGTCCTCCGCCGCGTACTTCAGGTTCGGGATGGCGTCGTCCATGTAGGCGCTGATGCCGACGATCACCGCGTAGCGGTCCTTGACCTCCACGGGCTGGAGCGGGAGGTCGGGCTGCTCAGGGGGGGGAGGCTCCGGCTCAGGGGCAGGGGCCGCGGGCTTGGCCTCCTCTTCGGGGGGAGCAGAGGTGTAGACGGACCTGCCCTCGAACGTCCCGTTGTCGCGGAAGCGGTTCCGCATCTCCTCCTGGACCAGCTCCCGGTAGACGTTGGCGGAGACGGAGACGGAGTCGGGCTTCGTCGCCCCCTTTTCGAGGTGGGCCACGAAGTTGATGTCGTCGCTCTGGATGCGGCCCGTCTGCTTCAAGTAGCGGGCGTCTCCGAGATGGACCGCGATGCGCACGCGCACCTGTTGCTTGACCCGGCTCCTGGTAGCGTTGAACTCGTCGAGGTGGTCCACGATGTCCAGGGCCGCGGCCGTGGCCTGCTCGGCCATGGTGGTCACGTCGTCGTCGTAGAAGGCGAACAGGCCGCCGTCGCCCGCCAGGCCCCAGGCCCTCCCCTCGTGGGCGTTCGCCTTTTCTTCGATGTAGTCGAGGAAGGCGCTGAACGTGGCCTCGGCGTCCCGCGTGGAGTTGTTGGCGGCGATCGCGGAATGGCCGGCGAGGTCGATCTCCACGAAGCAGAACTTCCGGATGGCCCCTTCTCTCAGGTCTGACCAGGCGTCTGCTGACATACGGCCTTCAGCTCCTTATCGTATGAAAGACTCTGAAAATGCGCGAGAACATTAGAAAAATAATCTGAACTCCTGAAAAGTCAAGGGGATTTATCATTCCTGGGACAGCGCACCCAGCCGGTTGAGGTCTCCGATGGCCCGGCTCCATATATAGGATGACAAATGGGCCGCAGAAAAGGCGACGGACGACGGACGACCGTAGGAAAAAACGTGCTGAGCTCGGCGGTCGTCGGTCCTCGGTCGTCGGTCTGCTTTCTCTTCTCAATCCAGGTGCTTCCGGCAGTTGAACAGGGTCAGCGATGCGATCACCGAATCGCCGAGGGGCCTGATGCGCACGTGGGTCACGCCGGTGTAGCCCATCCCGAATCGGTACCATTCCCACGGCACGGCCGGCGTCCCGAGCAGGTGGCCGACCAGGGCCGCCGTCACCCCCGCGTGGCAGACGAGGCAGACCCGCTCATCGGGGCCGGGCGCAGCCCCCTCCGAAAGCCTTCCCAGCCGGGCCCCGAGCCGGGAGAGCAGCCCGTCCACTCCGGCGCTGACCCGGTCCTGAAAGGCCTGAAACGGCTCCTCCCCGCCGGGGAACCCCTCCCACCACTGCTCCAGGGGCCTCGCCTCAAGCTGTGACACCTCCTCGTCCGTCAGCAGCGGACAGCGCACCTCGCGCAGCCAGGGGAGGGGCTCCGGCGACAGCCCCACGGCCTCGGCCACGTAACCGGCGGTCTGCCGCGCCCGCGCCATCGGGCTGCAGTAGAGCCGGTCGATCCTCTGCCCCCGAAAGCGCCCTCCGAGGCGCCGGGCCTGGGCGTGTCCCGCCTCGTTCAGAGGGGGGTCGTTGTCCACGGCCTCGCTCCACGAGACCTCGCCGTGACGGATGATGATCAGGCGCATAAACAGGGCCTTGTGACGTTCATCACCCTGAAAACGTGACAGATGACACGGGTTTTTCTCAGGGCATTGTCGATATTATGGGCGAACTTCGGTTCTGGGGTGAGCCGAGGTTCGAAGCCCTTCTTCCTGTAGGAACCTGCGAAGGTGACCGAAATGGGAGAAGGGCGTTTTTGTTGTAAAACGGCAGACGGCAGATGGGAGACGGCAGACGTGAAAACAAGAATCCAGAATCCAGAATCCAGAATCCAGAAGAAAAGCAAAACCGGTTCTCATTCTGAATTCTGAATTCTGGCTCCTGTATTCTGCTTTTGCCGTTTGCCGTTTGCCGTCTCACGGCTCTTCTTGTTCCAGCCTGTAGCGCTGCTCGAAGATCTCCAGGTCGGTGTGGTCGAGCATCCCCTGAGGCTCCACGCGGAGGCCCCCCGGCCTGCCGTGGACGCGGTAGGGCTCGTGATGGGCGGCGCTCACGGTCTTCAGGGATTTGCCTCCGTCGCGCAGTTCGAGCCTGCCGTTGCAGGTGCAGACGTAAGCGGTGGTGTCGTCGGGCACGTGGACGAAGAAGATGGTCCCGCGCGTGCCGGCGGTGGCGATGGGGGTCTGGACCTCGAAGTCGGTCCTGTGCTTCACGAGGCTCAGGAGGGTCCCGTGGGCGAGGAGGATGCGGTAGGCGGAGGCGGGGCGGTCGATCTTCACCCGGCTGTTCTCCCGGATGCGGAGGCCGGTCTCGTGGCCGAACCGGACCTCGGCGACGGACTCCGGGCCGGTCTCCAGGGTGGCGCCCTGAGGGATCTTCGCGCCGAGGGCCGCTTTCTGGCCGTTGACCCGGACGTCGCCCGCCAGAAAGTGCAGGATGCCCTCGTCCTGGGCCTCCAGCGCGGAGCAGAGGAGCAGGGAGAGGGCCGAGAGCAGGATGAAAGCCTTGCGAGTATGCATAAGGACCTCCCATCAGGAAGGATGAAGGATGAAGGATGAAGGACAAAAAATAAATATAGAAAAGACGAGGCTCTTGAGCAAGGAATCTTTGCTGTAGGGGCGAGGCATGCCTCGCCCCTACAGTTCCCTCGGCTCGACGAGCCAGGCCGACAGGAGGGCGCCGACGAACATCAGGCCGGAGAAGCAGAGGAAGACCGGCTCGAAGGAGGCCCGGTCGATGGCCCATCCGACGAGGGGCGAGGCGAAGATCGGAAAGGCCTGCATGACGCTCAGGATGCCCAGGTATTGGGGGTGGCGCTCCTGGGGGGCGATCTCCAGGGCGTAGTTGGTCACGATGCGCTGCGACACGGGGGTGAAGCCGAGGCAGGCGTAGACCAGCGGGTAGGCGTGGGGGGCAAGGGAGGCCGGCAGGCGGGAGATCAAGACGGCGAGCAGGGGCACGGCCGCGGCCACGACGGTCATCAGCCGAAGCGTTGCGCGGTTGCCCCGGCGGTCGGCCAGGTTCCCGAAGAGGAAGGAGCCGGCGGCGTTGACGCCGTTCTGCGCAATGATCAGGGTGACGAAGCCATGAGGGGTGACGCCCACGCGCCGCAGGCCGAAAATGGTGTAGTGGGGGAAGAGGAGGAGGGTGAGGTACATCAGGGTCACGACCCAGATCAGGAGGCGGAAGTTGCGGTCCTGGCCCAGCACGCGGAAGGAGTCCCGGATGAACCCCCGCAGGCCGGCGGGCACGTCCCGGTGGCGGACGGGGGGTTCCCGGATGCCCAGGAGGATGAAGGTCGCCACGACGAAGAGGCCGCCGCACAGGGCGAAGATCGGGCCGTAGTCGGCCCTCTGGTCCGTGAGGAAGAGGGGCACCAGGAGGGCTGCGCCGACGATGGCGGAGGTCCCGCCCACGAGCCCGAAGGAGGCCAGGAGCCTTCCGCGTTGCCGGGGGGGGATGAGCTTCCCCTGAAGGGTGCCGAAGGAGAGGGTGCAGAGCCCGTAGCCGGCGGCGCTGAGGGTGTAGAGGGCCATGAAGCAGGCGAGCATCGCGCCGGAGGAGAGGGGGACGAACAGGAGCAGAGCGGCGATGAGGACCCACGGGAGGCCCTGGAGGCAGTTGCCGAGGAAGTAGGCCCCCTTCTGACGGGAGAGGCGGGCGAGGGCCGGGGCGAGCAGGAACTGCGGGAGGCTGGCGCCGATCCGTCCGATCACCGGAAGCAGGCCGCGCAGCGCCCCGGACGCCCCCAGGTGGTCCACGAAGCCGGGGATGATGACGGTCTCGGTGCGGAAGACCCACCCTATCCGCATGGCGATCTGGTTGACGGCGAGGACCCAGAAGTTGCGGACCAGGGCGTGGTCGATCTGGCGCTGGGCCCGGTCGCGGTCGGATGAGGGGGCGGGGTTCACGGGGTTCGGGGCAGTTCGCGGGCGATGAGCGCCTTCAACAGGCCGTCGATGCGCGCAAAGCGCCTGGCCACGGAGGCCTCCGTGGAGCCGTCGCCCCCCACGTCGGGGACCTGGGTGCCCCCCGCCTCCGGGTCGAGCGCGCCCAGGAGCCTGGCCCTGCCCGCCGCTTCAGGGGAGAGGTCCCGGACGGCGTCGAGCATGTCGTCCTGCATGACGTAGATGTGGGTCGCCCAGTCGAGGAGGTCCTTCGCGAGGGGTGTGGAGGCGTGGCCGCTGAGGTCCAGGCCGTAGGCGCGCGCCCCCTCCAGGACTACGGGTGGGGCGGGGTCCCCGAGGCGGGCCTTCGTGCCGGCGGAGCGGACCGAGACGAGAGGACTGCGGTCGGCAAGGAGGGCCAGGAGCCGACGGTGAGCGAAGGCGCTGCGGAAGATGTTGCCGTGGCAGACGAAGAGGATGCGATAAGGGGGCATAAAAAATGATGAATGATGAACGATGAACGATGAACGAAGAGCAAAACAGGGTTATGCTTTCACTTCCGCGTTCATCGTTCCGCGTTCCGCGTTGCTTTTTCTGTTCAGGCGCTTCAGGCGGTGCTCCAGGGCGGCGCGCCAGGGGCCGCGCGCCTCAGGGGGGAGCGTCTCCACGAGGGCAAGGGCCGCGCGCGCCCAGCGCTCGGCCTCGCGGCAGTCGCGCTGCCGGTGCTCGTAAAACTTGGCCAGCTCGACGTGCGCGTAGACCTCGCGGCTGCGGGCGGCCTCCCGCCAGAGATGGACGGCTGCGGGCAGGTCGCCCGTCCTCCGGCGCACGGAAGACAGGCGGCGCAGGGCGTCGCCCCGGACTGGCTCCGGGAGGTCGCGCCTCAACCCGCGCTCGTAGAGCTGCGCGGCGGCCTCGAGATGCCCCAGGTCTTCGAGCAGCCTGCCCATCGCGACCAGGTCCAGACCCTCCCGGACGGTGAGCGGGTCGTTGAGCAGGCGCGCGATGTGGCCGAACAGGGCGGCCATGGCCAGCACGTCCATCGCGTTGTGATAGAAGACGCCCTTCAGGGGCCGGGCATCCCCCGTGCGGAGGTAGTCGAAGTAGAGTTCGGGGATCATCCAGCCCTCCACGTCCTCGCCCGTGCGTGCCACGCCGAGGATTTGCGCCTCCAGGCAGCCGAGGGCGCGGCTGGGGAGGCGGTCCCTCCAGAGTCGGCGGGCCAGGGGCAGCAGGTCGAGGTGGGCGAGGGACGTCAGCGGGAGGGGGAGGCGGTTCACGACGCCGCGCGCGTTCAGGAGCGGGGCGTCGAAGGCCTTGCCGTTGAAGGTCACGAGCGCGGCGCAGGGCCTGAGAAACTCCGAAAGGGCGGCCAGGAGGGCGGGCTCCTCCGCCGGGTCTCGCATGAAGACCTGGGTGACGCGAAAGCGGTCCCCGTCACAGCGCCCGATTCCGACCAGGAAGGCGTAGGTGCCCGCGCCGCCCGACAGGCCGGTGGTCTCGGTGTCCAGGAAGGCGAAGGCGCCAGGCTCAAGCGTTGTGAGCCGGGGCTCGCGCGCCCATTCGGCGATGATCTGCGGGGGGGCGGCCACGCGCAGGGGGGCGCAGCCGTGCGGACGGTCGCACGGATAGTCCGTCTCCACGACGAAGGCCTCGCCGTGAGGGGTCGCCTGGACGCGGCCCGGCACGGCCTGCTCGATGGGACAGGCGGCGCGCGGACGCGGGGGCGGCGTGGGGCCGGGGCCCATCTTCACGCCGAGGGATTTGAGTTTGTCGGAGAGGGAGGACATGATTTAGGTGCGCGGTAGAAGCGCCTCCAGAAGGGCCAGGGCCTCCTGCCTGCCGCCCAGGCCGTTCTCGCCGGCGGGGCCGACGCAGGAGGGGCAGCCGTCGGCGCATTCGCAGGCCGCGACCAGGTCGCGGGCGCGGGCGATCAGCTCGTCGTGCAGCTCGAACAGGCGCTCGCTCAGCCCGATGCCGGCGGGGACGAGGTCGTAGATCACCACCGAGGGCCGACCCTCAGAGAGGGGGGACTGGGGGTCGGCGTGCACGCCCAGGTCGCGGGCGTCGCACATCAGGAAGAGGGGGGCGAGGTGGCCGAGGGCAAAGGCCAGCCCGGCCAGGCCGCTGCGCACCCGCACGGCCAGTTCGGCGCGGCGGTGGCAGGGGGGGCAGAGGGTGACCAGGTTGGGGAGCTGATTGGCCTGCTCGCGCGAGGCGAAGGCGCGGAACGGGACCTTGTGGTGGACGTCGTGGGCGCGGCCCCGCTCCGGCGCGCCGCAGGCCTGGCAGCGGAACCCGTCGCGCGCCCTGGCCAGGTCGCGCTGCGCGGGCCAGCCTGGCCCGTAGTCGTTGGGGTCGTTCCGCCAGAGCCCCCGGTCGCGCAGGGCCTCCACGGTCTGCTCCGTCAGCGAGAACCAGTAGCCGGTGGTCTGGAGTTCGGACGGGGGGAGGGAGAGGTCCCCCGCGCCGAGGCGCTCGTGGGTGAACCACCGCACCCGGTGAAACCCGACCACGCGGGTGGTCACGGCGATCTCTCCGTGGGCCTTGGTCGCGCCCTGCGTCTCCGCCGCGCTCAGGGTCTCTATGAGCTGCACGGTGGTCTCGCTCTGCGGCTCGGTGTAGTGGTCGGCGTCCAGGGGGCGGAGGCGGGCGATGTTCTGCGTCAGGTCGAGGTCGTCCACGCAGTAGGTCCGTCCCTCGTGCAGGTAGACGGCCTGGGGGTGAACCATCCAGCAGGCGCTCGCCCGGTCCACCGTGCCGATAGTCGCATAGGTATCGCCATCGAGCGCCTGGAGCAGCACGGTCTCGGAGGAGGCGCTGCGCAGGGAGATGCCCTGGGCGGGGTAGCGGTCGGCCATCCAGAAGTAGCGGTCCCCGGAGCGGTGCAGGACGCCGGAGGACTGGAGGAACTGGAGGAACTCGGCGACCTGCTCCCCGGCGACGCGGCCAAAGCCCTCCCCGGCGCGGAAGGGGAGCTCAAACGCCGCGCAGCGGAGGTGCCCCAGGAGGATGAGGGGGTTGTCGGGGTTGATGAGCGCCCGCTCCGGGGAGCGGCCGAAGAAGTAGTCGGGGTGGCGGGCCAGGAACTGGTCCAGGGGGCTGGCGGAGGCGATCAGGGCCGCCAGGGAGGTCTCGTCCCCCCGGCCCGCGCGACCGATCTGCTGCCAGGTCCCGGCGATGGTGCCGGGGTAGCCGGTCAGCAGGGCCGCGCCCAGGCCGCCCACGTCGATGCCCAGCTCGAGGGCGTTGGTGGCCACGACAGCGCGGACGCCCCCGTCGCGCAGGCCGGCCTCGATCTCGCGGCGCTGGCCGGGGAGGTAGCCGCTGCGGTAAGCCCTCACCCTCTCCTCCCGGTTCACCCCCCCGAAGGCGGAAGGCGGAAGGCGGAAGGCGGAAGAAGAGGGCGCATCCCTTAAATAAGTGAGCATCAATTCGACGGCCCGGCGGGTCCGGCCAAAGACGAGGGTCTGCACGTCGCGCCGGAGCAGGTCCTGCGCAAGGCGGACGCTCTCCAGCAGGGAGCTGCGCCGGAGGCCCAGGTCCCGGTTCACGACGGGGGGGTTGTAGATCAGGAGGTGCTTTTCGCCCCTGGCCGAGCCGTCGTCGTCCACCAGGGCGACCGGCGCCTCGATGAGCCGCTCCGCCAGCTCGGCGGGGTTCGCGAGGGTGGCCGAGGTCAGGATGAACTGCGGGGCAGCGCCGTAGAATTGCGCGACCCGCTTCAGGCGGCGCAGGACGTTGGCCACGTGCGAGCCGAACACCCCCCGGTAGGCGTGCATCTCGTCGATCACCACGAACCTGAGGCCCCGGAAGAGGTCGGCCCAGGCCGTGTGGTGTGGCAGGATGCCGGTGTGCAGCATGTCGGGGTTGGTGATGATCAGGCGCGCCCTGGCGCGGATGGCGGGGCGGGCTGCGGTAGGCGTGTCGCCGTCGTACGTCGAAACGGGGAGGGAAAGGCAGCCCTCACCCTCCCCCGCCTCGCAAAGCTCGGCACCCCCTCCCTCTCCGCCTGCGGAGAGAGAGTGGTGGAACGCGACCTCATGGGAGCGTTTGGCGGTGTGGGGGGTCATGGGGGTGGGTGAGGTCTGTAACGCAGTAATCAGCTTTTCCACCTGATCTTTCTGGTCCTGCGCCAGGGCCTTGGTGGGGAAGATATAGAGGGCGCGGGCGTCCGGGTCGCGGAGCAGGGCCTGGAGGACGGGCAGGTTGTAGCAGAGGGTCTTGCCGCTGGCCGTGCCGGTGACGATGACGGGGTGCCGGCCCGCCTGCGCGTGTCCCCAGGCCGCGGCCTGGTGCGCGTAGAGGGCTCGGATGCCGCGCCTGCGGAGCGCCCCGGCCAGGGCGGGGTCGAGGTCGTCCGGGAAGGGCGCAAATCGGGCCGGGCGCGCGGGGAGGGTGCGCCACGCGGCGACGTTGGGGGAGACGCCGGGGTCCCTGCGCCAGGCGTTCAGGAGGTCAGAGAGGGGCATGGAGAATGCAGAACGATGAACGCGGAACGATGAAGTAAAACCCTGCTTTTCGTTCATCGTTCATCGTTCTGACTTCATCGTTATCTTTATTCTGTGGGTTCCCAGATGTACTTCCCGTTTCGGTCGATGTAGCCGTATTTGCGCCCGATCTTCACCCGGGCCAGGCCCCCGGAGAAGGGATCGGCCCGGTCGAACTGCGCGGGGATGGACATCTTCCCGGTGAGGTCGATGTAGCCGTAGCCTTCGGGGGTCTCCACGGGCGCCAGGCCCTCGGAAAAGGGCCAGGCCCGGTTGAACTGGGGGCCGATGACGACCTCCCCGTGCGTGTCGATGTAGCCCCACTTTCCGCCGGACTTCACGATGACCGGCGCCATCCCCTCGGAGAACCCGCCGGCGTTCCAGAACTGGGGGTTGATGACGACCTTCCCCGTCTTGTCGATGTAGCCCCACCGGCTCCGGAGGGAGACGGGCGCCAGGCCCTCGGAAAAATCCCCCGCGCCCCAGAACTGGGGGTTGATGACGACCTTCCCCGTTTTGTCGATGTAGCCTCCTCTGGGGCCGACCGCCACGCGCGCCAGGCCCTCGGAGAAGGGCCAGGCCCGGCCAAACTGGGGGGGGATGGCGGTCTTTCCGGTCCTGTCGATGTAGCCGTGCTTTCCGCCCAGCGAGACCAGCGCCAGGCCCTCGGAGAAGGGCCAGGCGCGCTCAAACTGGGGGGGGATGGCGGTCTTTCCGGTCTTGTCGATGTAGCCGTACTTGCCGCCCAGGGAGACGCACCCGAGGTCCTCCGTAAAGGACCAGGCGTAGTCGAACCGGGGGGGGACGGCGATCTTTCCGGTCCTGTCGATGTAGCCGTAGCGGGCGTTCTGGACCACGGCGAAGAGGCGGTCGTCGGCGGGTCGGGCCTGGGGCAGGGCCGGCGCCGGGACGAGGGACAGGAGGGTCAGGAGCAGGAGGGCGCGTGTGTTCACGTCAGGGTCCTCCTGTCAGGGAGGGGATCCGCGTATCCGGGGCCACCCTTCCAGGGGCGCTGGCGCGCCAGGTCTTCGTTCAGGTCCGCGCCCCAGCCGGGCCGGTGGGGGATCAGCAGCTCCCCCTTCTCGATCACCAGCTTCTGGTCGATCAGGTCGTCCTTCCAGGGCACGTCGTCGATGTCGATCTCCAGGATGCGCACGTTGGGCGCGGTGGCGCACAGGTGGGCGCTCATCAGGGTCGCGAGGTGGCTGTAGTAGTTGTGCGGGGCGATGTTGACCTCGTAGGTCTCCGCGGCGTCGGCGATCAGTCTGGATTGCGCGAAGCCGTTCCAGGCCACGTCCACCATCAGCACGTCCAGGGCGCGGGCGTCCAGGTGCGGGCGATAGCCGCGCAGGCCGTAGAGGTTCTCGCCGGAGCAGATGGGGACCTTCGTGGACTCCTTCACCTGGCGGAGCGCGACGGGGTCGTACATGTCGATCTCGACCCACATCACGTTGAACTCCTCCAGGGCCTGACAGATGCGGGCCGCGCCCTCCGGCTTGAAGTTGAAGTTGAGGTCGAGGGCGATTTCGCACCGGTCCCCCACCCCGCTCTGGAACGCGGCGATCAGGCCCCGGATGTGCTCGATCAGGGCGGGGGAGGCGTTCTGGTCGGTGGTGCCGGACCCTCCCTGGAAGCCGGGGAAGTAGACGGAGGCCGGGTCGCCGGGGAAGACGATGTTGGTCTTGAGGGCGGTGAAGCCCCGGCGGACGACCTCCTCGCCGAGGCGGGCGATGTCGTCCATCGCGCGCAGGGGGGGGACGCCGATGAGGTTATAGTGCCGGGCGCGGGAGGTGCCGCAGTGGGACCAGTAGAGGCGCTGGCGGTCGCGCAGGGGGCCGCCGAAGAGTTCGTAGACGGGGACGCCGAAGAGTTTGGCCTTGATGTCCCAGAGGGCGCACTCGACGCCCGCGACGGCCTTGGCGGCGATGCCGCCGGGGCTCTGGCGGATCAGGCGATACATGTCCCAGTAGAGTTTCTCGACCGGGCGGGGGTCCTTTCCGATCAGGACGGATTCCAGGTCGCGGACCGCGCCGGCCACGCCGAGGGGGTTGCGGGGGTCGGAGCACTCCCCGTAGCCGGTGACCGGGGCGTCCGTGCGCACGGCCACGAAGACCCAGGGCCGCCACCCGCCGTCCACGACGAAGGTCTCGATTTCGGTGATTTTCATGGGCGTTCTCTATTTGTAGACCTGCCTGGGATCCCGGCGTTGTCCTTCCAGGGCGCATTCAGGTTCGCATCAAACCAGTCCAGGACGGCATCGCAGAGGTCCCTCAGGTTCGCTTGAGACCATTCGCCTGGATGGTGGCTCTCGTCCATATACAGTCGCCACTCGACCCGTCTGCGGAGTCTGCGAAGGGCATGGTAGACCTCCTCCGCCTGTTGCGTCGCCGCCCGGTCCTCCGAACCTGTCACCAGCAGCAGGGGGGCCAAGACCTTATCGAGGGAGAAGAGCGGCGAGTTCCTGATGTAGGCTTCAGGGGCCTCCCAGGGGGGCCTCCCCAGCCTTCCCTGGCCATTTTCAAACCAGTGCCACCCCCAGGTGCCGTAGTAGCTCGTGAGATTGGCGATCGGGGCGTGGCTTATGGCCGCCTTGAATAGGTTTGTCTGGACCAGCAGGCTCAGGACCGTATAGCCCCCGTAACTATGGCCATACACGCCTATTCGGTCCGGGTCTGCGATCCCCATGTCGATGACGCGTTCCACGGCCGGCGCGACGTAACCGGGCATCTGGCCCATCGGGTCCCGGTCCTCAAGGGGGATGTCGGGATAGAGCACCGCATAGCCCCGGTGCGCGAGGAACTGGGCGTTTTCCACAGTGTGGGTCGTCCCGAATCCAAAGCAGTTCACGTCGTCAGAGTAGTCGTACCCGGCATACACGACGACGATCAGGGGCACTCTCTCAGAGCCGGCGTAGCCGGGCGGCAGCATCAGGGCGGCTTTGGCCTGCCTGCCGTCCGCTGACACGAAGTCGAGCAGCTGCGGGCGGCCCATCAGGACCCGGCTCAGGTCGGGGTTCAGGGAACAGACCCGCCGATGACCGCCCTCTTTTTTGAAGGCCCAGACCTCCGGGGGCTGGTCAGCGGCCTCGACGGCCAGATAGCACGCGGACCCGTCCCGGGCCATCTCCGTGACGAGGCTGCCGTCAGGGGTGGCCCTGTCCAGCTCTGCCAGCGCCGAGGTCTCCCCGGTTGAGATGTCGCAGGCCACCACCTTCGAGCGCTTTGTCGCCGGATCGAGGGCCGTGACGATCACCAGGCGGCTGTCCGGGAAGAGCGCGAAGTCCTCCAGCGGAGGCTGAACCCAGTACCTCCCCTGGACGGGGACGCTTCGCTGGCCGCTCCCGTCCGCATTCAGGACCCAGAAGCGGTTTTTCACCATGTAGTAGACCTTTTGCCCATCCGGGTCCCACCTGGGCGCCAGGTTCACATACGGGTCCGCGCCTCCCAGGTAGGGGGTCTCGTCTCCGGTGATGTCGAGCGGCTTTCGCGACCCGTCTTTCGGGACCACGTACACGCGACCGGGCCTCTCGCCTGCCCAGGTGATGTAGGCTATCCGGGCGCTGTCAGGCGACCAGCTAAATCCCGTGCAGTAATTCTGACCTATTCCCCGTGAGACCGTATTTACTGCGCTGCCGTCCACTGAGAGGACGACGAGATCGCACAGATTCTTCCCCCGGAGATCATCGCGGTCTGCCATGCGCAACGTGGCGGCTGCGCGTCCATCCGGGGCGATCCGCCAGTGACGAAAGACCCAGTTTTCTGCCAGAAGCCTCATCTCCCCCGTGTTCACGTCGATGAGGGCGAGGTCGCCTTTTTCCCGTTCGGTCCAGTCTGGAAGCTGCTCCGCCTCACCCGGATGGTAGGACTGCGTTTTCACCGAGAGCAGGCCTGCCTCAGCGCTGTTTACCTGTGGGGGCTTTGCCTTACTTCTGTTCGACTTCACCTTGATCAGAAGCGAGCCTCCGTCCGGCGTCCACTGAGGGATTTCGAATCCATACTCAACGCGCACAGCGGCGTTTCGCAGGAGCCTGCACTCGCCGCTGGATCGTTGCCAGACCCCGAGGCAGGCATCGCCTTGGTGCTGAATATAAGCCGCCAGTCGTTCACCGCCCGGAGACCAGCGCGGCGCCCACGAAACGCTCTCCTCGGGGAAGGGATGTGCGGCGCTTCCTGTCTTCGTATCCACGACGACAACGGAGCGTCCTGCCGTCAGGGCAAGCAGGATTCCATCCCTTGAGAGGTGGAAGGGCGCCCTGTTGGAGACCCTTTTGTAAGTCAGGAGCCGATCAGCGTCGAACCTGTCCTGCATGCCGGTCCTCAGTCGGGAAAAATCTTGTCTTATGTCCTCTATTCTCTTATATTTCTGCACCGCCATAAGTTCAAATTGGAGGTCGCGCCATGCTAAAGTTTGACCGTATTACTTTTGATCCCAACCTCATGGGAGGTCGTGCGTGCATTCGAGGCATGCGCGTCACCGTCTCTTTAGTCGTCAATCTGGTCGCCAACGGTATGAATACCGATGAGATCATCAAAGCCTACCCATACCTGGAGCCGGAAGATGTTCGTCAGGCGTTGCAGTATGTCGCCCGGCTGGCTGAAGAGACCATCCACCCGCTGGAACCCGTTGCAGGATGAGATTCCTGGCGGACATGGGCATCTCGCCGCAAACGGCTGCTGTCTTGAGGGAACTTGGACACAATGCGGCGCATCTGCACGATCAGAACCTCGACCGGCTGCCGGACCCGGATATCCTGAATAAGGCCCGGCGTGAGGGACGAATCGTTTTGACGCACGATCTGGACTTCGGAGACCTGCTTGCCGCCGGCAAATTGCAATTGCCCAGCGTCATCATCTTCCGTCTGCACAACATGCGACCGGAGAGAGTGGAGCGCTATCTGAAGGAAATTATCACCCGGCACGGCGACGAACTCGAAAAAGGGGCATTGTCAGCGTCACCGAGGGGCAGGTCCGAATCCGCCCGCTTCCCATTCTGGAAGCGTAGCGTTTGAGGTCATAGCGATCCGTTTTCCGAAGCATTGGCAAATCCTATCCCGCAACGGTTCTCAGATGCGTTGCGGGTTTTGTTTTGTGTGGCCCTGGTTGCGTCGTGCTATGCGCTCTGACAGGATGAAACGAAGCAGTTCTTCATGATCGTCGTCAGCAGGCCAGAGGGCCGCGATTTTGTCCAGATCGTCCTCCACCGATCTATACCGGCCGCTTCAGGTAGACCTTATCTATGACAAAACCGCTCTTCTCGTAGAAGAGCCTGGTATTCCCTCTGGTCCCGGTATAGACACCTTTCAATCCCATTTCTTTCGCTCTCTGGGCGACTTTGGCTAGTAGCATAGAACCTATTTTCTCGCCACGATGTGCGGCATGTACGGTAATCTGTTCTAGCAATATCCAGGAAAGAGGCTCCCGCGGATTGGAGTGGTCTATGAAGTAATACTTATCCAGGTCTTCTTCGGGCGCAACTCCGGCCAGGGCAAAACCGACTACCTTGTCCCCGTCAAGAGCGACATACTGAGCGCTCCTGTCTTCATGCTGCAGGTAATACCGCATATGCCTGTCCAGATAGGCGCTATACTCATCAATATATTCCCGGGTACTGGTGGTCATGGTGCCCGCCACCAGATCAAGCAGGGCCGGGATATCCCCTTCCTGTATCTGTCTTGTTTCCATTCCCCTCGCTTTTTAAAGCAATTCCCGCCAAATCAAGGTCGTCTGGCGGGAACTTTCGGCTATGAGTCTGAAAAATATGCTCTCTAATGTCTGCCTTGAGGCGTGGTGTAAATCGTCGCCTCCAATGCCTGGTTGGTCAAATCTTTCATCCCAAATTCACTTTCGTGATGCTCCAGCGGGGGCCTTGAGGGTGGCGATCAGGTAGTCCGTCGGGTTCTGGTGCTTCACATCGGGAGCGCCGGGGTACACGAGTTCACAGCCGATGCCCACCTCCGCGCAGCGCTCCTGCAGTTTTACGCCGGAGTTGGCGGTGTGAATTGGATCTTTCTGCTCCTGGCCCAGGGCCGGAGGATTCCTGTAGATCAGGTAGACTGGGGGATCATCCGCACTCACGTGCGCCAACGGGGAATACTCGGCGATCCAGGGCAGGAGGCTTTCGCGTGCGGCAAGGAACTCCGTAAAGCTATGTTTCCCGAAGGCCGAGCCATCGTAGCTGCTGTTGGGGGTCCAGTCTTTCATCTGCTGGGGATCGAACGTGGTTAGCGGGACCACGACGGCGGCGCACCACAGCCGGGTGGATTCACGGGCGACCGGGTCCTGGATTTTCGGGTCCGCGAGATCATCGTGGTAGGCCAGCCAGAGGCTCGATGTCCCTCCCGCCGAGCCGCCTCCCGCGCCTATGCGTTGCTTGTCGAGGTTCCATTCACGCGCCCTGCTGCGGATGAACTGCAGGGCGCGGGCGGCGTCGTGCAGCGGCGCCTTTATGGGTGGCTCGATTCCTTCCTGGGTGGCGTGAGAGAGATACCGGTAGTTGATGGCCGCCACCGAGATGCCCGCCTTCAACAGGGCGCTGACATCGGCAAAGCGATGCACAATCTCTTTGTTGTTGCCCGTCCAGCTCCCGCCGTGGATGACCAGGGCGAGCGGGGTCGGCCTGTCCGATGACGCCTGCCAGAGATCGAGGATGTGGCGCTCGTGATCGCCGTAGCGGACCCCGGACCGGGTGGGCTTTGGAACGGACGGGGCGTAGCTGGTCATGATCTCAGGCTCGATGTATTTCGGCTTACCGGTATCCTGGGCATGAGCTACAGCCGTGACGGTCACGAGACTGAAAAAGCAGCTCACAGCCAGGAAGGTAGAAATTTCGGTCTTCATGGATGCCATTCTTCCTATTGAACGGTTCGTCGCAACTGAACGATGAGTCGGCCTGTCCTGAAGGTGCCCTCACGGATCGGATTTGTCAATCTATTTTTCGCAGCGGGGCAGGACGCGTCACCGCACCGGACAAACATGCTTCACTTTGGGGTCTCCTGCCCTTTGAGAAGCCTTTCCAGCCACCCATTCACCCGTTCGGCCTGTTCGGGTGTGCGGAAGTGTCCGCCTTCTAACGCCAGAAGCAGGGTCTTCGGCCCGGGGATGATGTTGTACGCGGCGAACATGGATGTGGGAGGGCAGCTTTCATCATTGAATCCCCACGTGTAGATGCCGGGCACGTTGACCCTCCTCCCAAAGTTCACAACATCGTAATACTTGGACACTTCTATTTTTTCCTTCGTTCGGTTTCCTTCCAGCCGGAACATATGGGGACCTCCCCCGGCCCTCCCTTTGAGATAACCGGTGTGGTCGCACATCCCTGGAAAGTAGGCGGCCAGTCCTGTTACGCGGGGGTCCAGGGCGGCCGTAACAATGGCCAGACCCCCGCCCTGGCTCTGACCGGTCACAGCGAGATTTCGCCCGTCCCATTTGGGGAGTGAGGTGAGGAAGTCGTTCGCCCGAACACATCCCAGGTAGACCCGGCGAAAGTAATACCGGTCCCGATTATCCAGGTTGAGCATCATGTATCCGCCCAGCGCTCCCTGACTGAGGGACTGGTAGAGGGATGGGTCGAGGTTCACCGGGATTCCGTGAATCCCGATCTGAAGGGTAATGATGCCCTTTTCCGCAGGCCCGATCAGACCGCGATACGGCCAGACTCCGGCGCCCGGGACCTCCAGGAGGGCGGGGTACTTCCCCTCCGCCCTGGGTTCGCAGAGGATTCCGTAAAGCCGAGTCGGTCCCTCCCAGGCCACGACATTCTGGAAACTGACATGATAGACATTTACCGCGCTGGTACAGTATTCCGGCAACAGGGTCAGGCGGGCGTCCAGGGGGATTTTGGCAAGGGCCTCCTTTGCCGCAGCCCAGAATGCGTCGAAATCTGGTGGGACCTCCGTGGTGGGCTGGATGGCGTCGGGACTGAACCCGGCGGTGGCAATCCCCCGGTATGTCTTTCCACCATAGTCCACCGTGGCGACGCATCGCAGGAAACCCGGCTCCTTCATCGTCCCGCCGTCGACCGTGAGCCCCCCGCCAGGCACGGCCAGGGTCTTTTCGATGGTGGGGGGCATCATCTCAGGCCCGATCCGGATCTTCGCTTCAGTGTCCGTGAGGGGATGCTCGTCGCGTGTCACCGCCACGCGGAACCTGACCTGCTGACCGGGCGAATACAGCCAGTCCGGCCTGTCTGGCGATACCCTCACCCGGACCGTCCCCGTCCTCTCCTGTCGGAGCGGTTCCGCAGCTCTGCTCAGGGTGCAGACTCCCGTCGCCAATGACCATCCGAGGACACATCCCACCGCTGTTTTCCTTGCTGAGATCGCACGCATTCTGACTCCTCCTAACTCCTTGTAAGCGCATCAAGCGCCTTGAGGATATCCTCCAGCTCCTCCTGCGTGGCCCTGTCGATGGCGGGGGTCGGGGGGCGCACGGCGGGGGAGGCGAGGAGGCCGCGGCGGGCCAGGATGTGCTTGCGGACGCTCAGGCCGATGCCGGTCTGGTTCTCGTAGCGGATGAGGGGGAGCCAGCGGTAGAAGAGGTCGCGGGCCTGCTCGACCTGGCCGGAGGCGACGTGGCGGTGGACCCGGACGAGGACCTCCGGAAAGGCGAAGCCGGTCATGGCGCCGACGGCCCCCCGGCGCAGCTCCTCGAACAGAAAGGCCCCGCCCAGGCCGCCGAAGACGCCCATTTTCGGGCCGGTGAGGGCCAGCACGCGGGTGATCTTGGGGGGCGTGGGCGGGTCCTCCAGCTTCAGGTAGCGGGCGTGAGGGAGTTCGGCGTTCAGGCGGGCGATGAAGGCCGGGTCCATGTGGACGCCGGTCTCGGAGGGGAGGTCCTGGACCACGATGGGGACCTGTGTCACGGACTCGACCGCCGCGTAGTAGCCGAAGGTGGCGTCGGGGTTGGGCCTGGCCAGACGGGCCGGGGCGGCCATCACGGCTGCCGCGCCGGCGGCCTGCGCATCCCGGGTCCGCTCCGCGACGGCCTGGTGGCCCTCGGAGCTGACGCCGACGGTGACGGTCAGGCGGCCCCCGGCGGCCCGGATCACGGCGTCCATCACCCGCGCGCGCTCGGGCTCGGTGAGCCGGTGGGCCTCGCCCATCACGCCGAGGCAGACCACGCCCCGACAGCCGGCCTCTTTCGCGCAGGCGACCAGGTTCGAGAAGGAGGCGATGTCGACCTCCCCGTTGTTCGTGAACGGGGTGGGGAGCATGAAGTGGATGCCGCTGAGGTCTGCTGTGCTCAAGGTATGCTCCTCGATGGATCGTGGATCGGCCCTCACCCCGGCTCACTATGTTCGCCACCCCTCTCCCGCGTGCGGGAGAGGGGAAGCCGAGCGGAGCGAGGCGGGGAGAGGGCTGCTTTTACAGCAACCTGAAAGAGTTGAGAAACTTCTCGGCGCGCTCAGGGGAGCCGCCCCTGGGCACGGTCACCAGGACGACGTAGAGCCGCTCCTTGACCAGGCACATCCTGGATTTGTAGGTCTCCTCCGTGGAGGCCTCCCCTTCGTATTCGATCTCCTTCCCCGGATAGCCCCCCACCAGGATGTCCCGCTCCTTCAGCAGCCTGCCGCGCACGTTGTTCACGCTCCCGTCGCGCGCCTCTTGCAGGAGTTGCTCCACGCCTTTCTGACGGACGGTGGGCGCAGGATAGTCGATGTAGACGACCCAGTATTCGGCGGCGGGGTCCTGCATCTCGAAGGTCAGGGTGTGGATGTCCGTCGGCCCATTCTGGGTCGGCACGCTCTCCTTCTTCTGCCTGGGTATGCTGGAAGTTTCGACGGAGAACCCCCCCTCTTTCGAGGAGAAGGTGTCTTTCCGCCCGCATCCGCCGGCCAGGACGACCAGAAACGCCAGCGCGAGAACGATCCTCCTCGATTTCGGCCTCAAGTCCCTGCCCTCCCCTGCCGCCACAGGACGTGGATGGATCGGTCCGCCCACGAAAAGGCTTGACACCGTGGAGCGGTCCCGCTATATATATCCCTCAGGTAAATATAGAGTATGCGGATGAGAAAGTCAATGTTTCGGAGGAGGGCGTGACGTGAAACGATATGGGCTGACGCTGAACCTGAAGCCGGAGACGGTCGAGGTCTACAGGGAGCACCACCGGCGGGTCTGGCCGGAGGTGGAGGCCGGTCTGAAGGGGATCGGCATCCGGGAGATGACGATCTTCCTGATCGGACGGCGGCTGTTCATGTACGCCGTGACGGAGGAGGGGTTCAACTGGGACACGGACTTTGTCTCCTACCTGGAGGACCCGCGATGCGCGGCGTGGCAGAAGCTGATGGACGGGTTCCAGGAGCGGGTCCCGGAGGCGAGGCCGGGGGAGTGGTGGGCGCGGATGGAGGAGGTCTATCATCTGGAGTAGCGCGGAGGCCATAAGGCTTGACAAGACGGGACGTTGGGCGTAAATTACGAATTACGAATTACGAATTACGAATTACGAATCTTCATTCGACATTCGACATTCGACATTCGACATTCGACGAGATATACCATGCCAGATGAGCTGATCATTCCGCAAATGGTGGCCCGGAGGGCGGCTGCGCTGGGGGACAGGGTGGCGCTCCAGGTCTGGCGCAAAGACGGCTATTACAGGCTCACGTATCGGGAGCTGGGGCGGCAGGTGGCGGCGCTGGCCGGGGGGCTGAGGGGGATCGGCGTCCGGGCGGGGGACCGGGTGGGGGTGCTGGGGGAGAACCGGCCGGAGTGGGCCGTGGCCTACTTCGCGGCGCAGGCGTGCGGGGGGATCGCCCTGCCGCTGGATTCGCTGCTGAAGCCGCCGGAGGTCGCGGCGATCGTGAAGGACGCGGGGGCGAGGGTGGTGATCGCCTCCGAGAAGTTCGCGGGGTCCGTCCGGGGGATGGAGGGGGTCGAGCGGGTCGTCTGTATGGACGGCTGGGGGGGGGGGAGGGGGGCCGGGACGCCGATGGCGGAGCCGGACGAGGCCGCGCCCGACGACGTGGCGGCGATCATTTACACGTCGGGGACCACGGGGAGGCCGAAGGGGGTGATGCTCTCCCACCGGAACATCCTAACGGACGCGCGCGGGGCGCAGCAGGTCATCCATCTCCGCGCGGAGGACATCTTCCTGTCGGTCCTGCCGCTGCACCACACGTTCGAGTGCACGGGGGGGCTGATCTGCCCGATGGACGCGGGGGCCACGGTGACCTACGCCCGGAGCCTGAAGTCGCGGGACCTGCTGGATGACATGCGGAACACGGGCGTGACGGTGATGCTGGGGGTGCCGCTGCTCTATGAGAAGCTCCACGCGGGCATCCTGCGCGGGGTGAGCCAGAAGCCGTTGCTGACGCGGGCGATGTTCCGGGGGGTGATGGGGGTCGTGAAGGGGCTGCGCGCCGGGCTGGGGGCGCGGGTCGGGCGGGCGGCCTTCCGGGGGCTGCGGGAGAGGGCCGGGCTGGGGACGATGCGGCTGTTCATCTGCGGGGGGGCGCCGCTGCCGGCCTCGATCCCGCAGGGGTTTGAGGACCTGGGCATCTCGTTCGTGCAGGGCTACGGGCTGACGGAGACGTCGCCGGTGCTCACGGTGAACCCGGCGGAGCGGCCGAGGCACGACTCGGTGGGGATTCCGCTGCCGGGCGTGGAGGTGCGGATCGAGGACGCAGGACCCGACGGGGTGGGGGAGATCGTGGCGCGGGGGGAGGTGTTGATGCGGGGCTACTACAACCAGCCGGAGATGACGGCGGAGGTGGTCCGGGACGGGTGGTTCCACACCGGGGACCTGGGGCGGTTCGACCGGGACGGGTACCTGCACATCTCGGGACGGTTGAAGAACGTCATCGTGACGCGGGGGGGGAAGAATGTCTACCCGGAGGAGATCGAGACGGCCCTGAACGCCAGCCCGATCATCCTGGAGTCGCTGGTCTACGGCATCCCGGAGGGGGACGGCGGGGGGGAGGAGATCGGGGCGATCGTGGTCCCGGAGCGGGAGCGGTTCGAGCAGATGGGGGCCGAGCGGGGGTCGCCTTACGCCTGGGAGGAGATGGAGGCGGCGGTGCGGGAGGAGGTCCGCGCCCTGAACGGGCAGATGGCGGACTACAAGCGCATCCGGGCCCTGCTGGTGCGGGAGGAGGAGCTGCCGAAGACGTCCACGCGGAAGGTCCGGCGGTTTGCGATCCCGGAGGTGCAGCAGGTCAGGAAAACGGTTAAGACAAGATGATCAGGATTGCAGACTTTCTGCGCGGCAAGACGCTGTTCATCACCGGCTCGACGGGGTTCGTGGCCAAGGGGCTGGTGGAGAAGGTCCTCTGCCAGGCCCCGGAGGTGGGCCGGCTCTACCTGCTGATCCGCCCGAGGCGGCGGCCCGACCGGACGGTGATGTCGGCGGAGGAGAGGCTGGACCGGGAGGTGCTCCAGTCGAGCGTCTTCGACAGGCTGCGGGCGCGGCGCGGGGCCGGGTTTGAGGCGTTCGCGCGGGAGAAGGTGGTGGCCGTGGCCGGGGACCTGGCGGTGGAGCGGCTGGGTCTGGACGCGGAGACCTACGGCCGGCTGGCCGGGGAGGTCCAGGCCGTGATCAGCATCGCGGGGACGGTGGTGTTCGACGAGCCGCTGGATCAGGCGCTTCAGGCGAACACGCTGGGGACCCTGCGGGTCGTGGAGTTCGCGAGGGCGTGCCGGGAGGCGACCCTCCTCCACGTGTCCACGGCCTACGTGAGCGGCAGGCAGCCGGGGAGGGTGCACGAGGCGCCGATCCTGCCGCGGGAGACGGTGGCGCACCGGCTGGGGACGGGGGGACGGGACTACGATCTGGACCGGGAGATCGAGGATATTCTGGCCTTCACCCGGCGCGTCCAGGAGGAGTCGCATCTTCCGTCCGTGCAGGGCGAGCTCCGGAGGCTGATCCGGCGGCAGAACGGGCGGGCGGTCTCGGCGCACCGGATGGAGACGCTGATGGAGGCGGCGCGCCATCGCTGGCTCCGCAGGCGTCTGGTGGAGGAGGGGATGCGGCGGGCGAAGAGCCTGGGCTGGCACGACTCCTACACGCTGACGAAGGCGATGGGCGAGCAGGTGATCGCCAAGATGCGCGGGGACATGCCCACGATCATCCTGCGCCCCTCCATCATCGAGAGCAGCCTGTCGGACCCTGAGCCGGGGTGGCTGGAGGGTCTGAAGGTGGCCGACCCGCTGATCGTGCATTTCAGCAAGGGGAGGCTGTCCGACTTTCCCGCCGACCCGGACGTGGTCCTGGACGTGATCCCGGTGGACGTGGTGGTCAACGCGATGCTGGCGGCGCTTCCGCGGGCGCGCCGGGGGGGGGACATCCAGGTCTACCAGGTGGCCACCGGCACGGAGAATCCGCTGAAGCTGGGGGAGATGTACCGGCTGATTCGGGAGTACTTCGAGAAGAACCCCGTGTACACCCGCGAGGGGGGGCCGGTTTCGCTCCCGCAGTGGTCCTTCCCCAGCCCGGAGCAGTTCCGGCGGCGGCTGCGTCTCCGGTATCAGATCCCGCTCAACACGCTCCGGTGGCTGATGGAGAACCTCTCTGCCCTGCCGTGGTCGGCGCGGCTGAAGCGAAGGGTCTCCATGCTGGACGCCACGCTGGACCGGGTGCTCTCCCTGGCGGAGATCTACAGCCCCTACACCAACCTGAAGTGCCGGTTTGAGACGGAGAACACCCGCCGTCTCTTCGAGGGGCTGGACCCGGAGGATCAGAAGGTCTTCAACTTCGACGTGACGCGGATCGACTGGCGGGAGTACATTCAGGACATCCACATCCCCGGCCTGAAGCGCCACGTGCTGAAAGAGGCCCCCTATGGCACGCCGTGAGGAGACCGGTTCCATCCCTCTCTATGAGCAGCTGTTGCAGGACCCGGGGCAGATGCTGGCGCTCTACGACCGGGGGGCCCAGGAGGTCCTGGACGTGGCCCGGTTCGAGGGGTATTTTGACGCCTGGGACCCGGCGCAGCTCCGCTGGCCGCCGAGCCGCGGGGAGGGGGGGGCCATCGGGCTTGCGGGCCTGCGGGAGCGGGTGCGTCTGATCACGGCCATTTACGAGGGGGTCCCCGGCCGCCGGGACGGCCGGCTGGCCGAGGCCTACGAGCAGTTCCGGCGGGCCACGCCGGCGTATCACCGGGCCAACCGCATCTACTACCAGGTCCGCAGGCAGTTTCTGGCCAGGGGCGCGGGGGACGCCAGGGACTTCCTGCATCTCTATCAGAGCCTTTTCGTGGATGCGCTGGCGAACGGGGACCCGTTCGTGCCCGACGCCGGGGAGGCCGCCCTTCAGCGCGCCAGGATCGCGCGGGCGCCCCTGTCGCACGCCCAGGCGGTGGCCGAGGCGCTTTCGACGGTGGCCGTGGGCGACGACCCGAGGTGGGCGGAGGTCTACGCTTATGCCCTGGACGGCGCCACGGTCGAGGCCCCCCTGCGCGACCTGCTGCGGGAGGTGGCCAGGGGGACGCTGGACTACATCGCGGCCGGGGAGTTTCTGGCGACTCGCTACAACACCTACACCAACTTCGCCTGGTTCGGGAGTTCGGTCTGGAAGGTGATCACCGACGTGGATGTCCTGCTCCACCACCTCGACCGGCTCAGTCGCGCGGACAGGCCCTCGCAACGGATAGACCCTTCGTGGCTCGACGCGCTCCGGGGGGACCTCCGCCGGGCCCAGGCCATGATGGTGGAGTTCTTCCAGGCCCACCGGGAGAACCCCGACCATCTGAAGCCGGTCGCCTATTGGTACGGGCATCAATACACCTACCTGACCCGCGACATGACCGATCTGACGAGGCGGCTGGTCGTCTCCGCCAACCGGCTGGTCGGGCGGGTGGGCGAGGCGCCGGGAGAGGAGGCTGAGGAGGTCCGGGAGCTGGCCGTGCCTCCCCTGCTGGCCGGGCGGGTGGAGGGCCGGTTTCTGGAGTACCCTCACGTCGGAAAGAGGGCCGAGGTCTCCGGCTGGCGGCGGGCCTTCCGGGGCGGACGATGGGTGGTGTCTTCGTGGAGGATGGGGCGGCGAAAGCTGAGGCTGGCCGGGGCGTCTCTCGACGTGGCCAGGCGGAAGGAGCTGGCCTGGCAGGACTTCCTGGCGTGGGGCGCGGACACCCTGCGGGCCTTCGACGTCGAGGTGAAGGTCCGCGTGGACCCTCAGTTCTTTCCGATCGCCGAGGAGATCGGGCTGGGGGGCGGGCAGAAGAAGGTCCTGTTCCTGCCGACGCATCAGAGTCTGCTGGACCACCCGGTGATGTACCGGGTCCTCCAGTCCCCCGAACTGCTCGGGGCCATGGGCTGGGAGAGGCCGATGCCGTGCGTGATCCTGGCGCGCACCCGCCTGGCCAGCGCCGGGCCCAGGCTCAGGGTGGGCCCCTGGACGATCACCATGTTCGGCGTCTCTGCGGAGACGTTCGACCGTCTGCTCGAAGAGGTGGACCGCTTCGTGACGCTGGACCGCTCCAGGGACGCCGGCCCCACGACCCAGCGGCTGGTGCGGGCGCTGGACCGGTATCCGGGCCTGACCTACCCGGTCGGCACCACCGTGGCCTTCGACATCCAGTCTCCCCCCCTGCAACACGCCCTGTTCGCCGTGCTCCCCCAGGACGTGGTGATCGTCCCGCTCGCCTTTCGCGGCATCCACTCCCTCTGGCCCAAGTGCCCGAAGGGCAACCTGCGCATCAACCCCGGCCTGGTGGAGGTGGTGGTCTCGCCTCCGATGCCGGGGGAGACCACGCTGCTGCCGAGGCGGCGGTCGCTGCGCACGCAGGTGGAGTCCGCGGCCCTGTTCCAGGCGGTGCACCTCACCACGTTATTGAATCCTGAGCCGTATGGCATCTGACCGGCGTGCCGCGGCGTTCTTCGACGTGGACGGGACGATCCTGAGGGCGACCGTCGTCCACTACTACGTCTACTTCGCCACGCAGGGCCGCTCCGCCCTTCGCCGGGGCCTGTTCTGGGTTCGATTCATTCCGCAAATCCTCTCCTTCTTCGTCATAGACAAGATCAGCCGGAGCGCCTTCAACCGCGTCTTCTACCGGCGCTACCGGGGGATGGAGGCGGCGCGCCTCAGGGGGCTGGCGCAGGGGCTCCTGGACGGGGAGATGAGGCCCAGGCTGTTTCCCGACGCGGTGGCCCGCATCGAGCGGCACCGGGCGGCCGGGGAGCGGGTCGTGCTGGTCACGGGGTCGCTGGACTTCATCGTGGCCCCTCTGGCCCGGATGCTGGGCGTGGAGGAGGTGATCGCGGCCCGGATGACGGAGGCGGAGGGGAGGCTGACCGGGGAGCTGGCCGGGCCTCCCATCGGGGACGAGGAGAAGGCGCGGCTGGTGCGGGCCTGGGCGGAGGCGCACGGGGTCGACCTAACGGAGAGCTTCGCCTACGGGGACAGCAGCGCGGACCTGCCGATGCTCCGGTGCGCCGGGCATCCGGTGGCGGTGAATCCGGGGAAGCGGCTGAGGAGGGTGGCGGAGGAGAGCGGGTGGGAGATTGTGGAGTGGCGCGCGGGAGGATGACGGCCCTCACCCCGGCGGGCAAAGCCCGCCACCCCTCTCCCGCTGATGCAGGAGAGGGGAAGTCTTACAATGCAGGTCTGTTGAGATGATCGTGGGAGGCCCTCACCTCCTGACTCCCTCTCCCGTTTCTTCGCTCTGCTCAGGACAGGAGAAGGGGTGCCTGAGCGGAGCGAAGGCGGGGTGAGGGCCTGACGGCCCCGCGAGGTTGTTCAAGTCGTCACGAATAGTTCTGCCTGCTCAGGACAGGAGAGGGGGAACCCCCTACCCCTCTCCCGTCGTACGGGAGAGGGGTGCCTGAGCGGAGCGAAGGCGGGGTGAGGGCCTGACAGGTTGCGCGGATGTCATCTCGTCAAGAATAAGGCGTAGTATGCAGAAAAAGAAGAAACCCTGGCGTGCCTCGAAGGTCATTCGGAAGCGGGCGCGGGAATTGCGCGGAGAACAGACCGAGGCAGAGGATGTGCTGTGGGAGCGGCTGCGAAGGAGACGGTTGAAGGGTTTGAAGTTTCGGAGACAGCATCCCATTGGGCGTTTTGTGGTGGATTTTTGCTGTCCCGATCTTCGGCTGGTCGTGGAGGTGGATGGGGAAGTTCATAGAGAGCAGATGGAATATGATACGGTTCGCACACAGGCATTGGAGGCGAAGGGTTATCAGGTCATTCGGTTTACCAACGAACAGGTGCTCACAGGGCTGGACATCGTAGTGGCGCAGATTCTGTATTGCGCCCACTCCCCCTCTCCCACAGGTGGGAGAGGGGTGGCCCGCGCAGCGGGCCGGGGAGAGGGCCTGACGGCTCGATGAAGTTGTTCAAGTTGTCGCGAGAGAAGGTTGGAAGCCATCCAGTACATCAAAAGCGTCCCCCGGTACCTGGCGGTGCGGATGCTGGGGGGGCGGTGGAGCGGGCTGCGGACGGGGCGGCTGTCCTGCATCCGGCTGACGGACGTGGAGGCGCCGCGGCTGCCGGGGCCGGAGTGGGTGCGGGTCAGGCCGAGGCTGAGCGGCATCTGCGGGTCGGACCTGGCCACCATCGGGGCGAAGGGGAGCCCCTATTTCTCGCCGTTCGTGTCCTGCCCGTTCGTGTTCGGACACGAGGTCGTGGGGGAGACGGAGGGGGGGCAGAGGGTGGTCGTCGAGCCGGCGCTCTGCTGCGCGGTGCGGGGCCTGGAGGCGTGCCGGAGGTGCGCGGCGGGGGACTACGGGAACTGCGAGCAGACCAACAAGGGGGCGCTGTCGGCGGGCATTCAGACGGGGTTCTGCCGGGACACGGGGGGCGGGTGGAGCGGGTCCATGGTGGCCCATCCGTTCCAGGTCCACGCCGTGCCGGAGGGGATGCCGGACGAGGAGGCGGTGCTGATCGAGCCGTTCGCCTGCGCGCTCCACGCGGCGCTGCGCGGGCGTCCGGGGGACGGGGGCACGGCTCTGGTGATGGGGTGCGGGAGCATCGGGCTGCTGGTCATCGCGGCGCTGCGGGCCGTCGGGGGCCGGTTCCGGATCGTGGCCGTCGCCAAGTACCCGCACCAGAAGGAGGCGGCCATCAGGCTGGGGGCGGACGAGGTCCTCAGGCCGGGGTGGGACCTCTACGGGGCGGTCTGCAGGGCGACGGGGGCGGAGCGGTATCAGCCGGAGCTGGGCAAGCCGGTGCTGGTGGGCGGGGCGGAGGCCGTGTTCGACTGCGTGGGGTCGGCGGCGACGATCGACGACGCCCTGCGGTTCACGCGGGCGAGGGGGACGACGGCGCTGGTGGGGATGCCGGCGATCCCGGCCGGGGTGGACTGGACGTCGATCTGGTACAAGGAGCTGAACGTGGTGGGGGCCTACACCTACGGGACGGAGGAGTGGGAGGGGGGGCGGGTCAGGACGTTCGACCTGGCCATCCGGCTCCTTCAGAAGGTGGGGGAGAAGCTGGGGACGCTGGTGACGCACCGGTTCCGGCTGCGGGACTACCGGCGGGCGATCGACGTGGCGATGCACACGGGCAGACACGGGTCCATCAAGACGGTGTTTGACATGAGGGATGCATGAAATACCTGACCTATTCCGGGAACCACCTGATCAACGCCCCTCTGCCCGACGGCGCGGAGGTCTACTATGCGCCCCCTCCCCTCCCCGGCATCCCGAGGCGCGACATTCCTCAGGCCGTTATCAGGGCCTTTGAAAACCCGCTGGGGATGCCTCCGCTGAGGGAGCAGGTGAACGGCAGGTCGAAGGTCCTGATCGCGTTCGACGACAACTGCCAGCCGTTCCCGGCCACGAAGAGGCCGGACTTCCGGCAGGTCATCATCGAGACGCTGCTGTCCCTGCTGTCTTCGTACGGGGTGCGGAGGGAGAACGTCCGGCTGATCTGCGCGGTGGCCCTTCACCGCAAGATGAAGAGGCACGAGCTGGCCTACATGTTGGGGGATAAGCTCATGGGGGAGTTTTATCCCCACCGGCTGAAGAATTTCGACGCGGAGGACCGGGAGAACATCGTGGCCCTGGAGGAGACCGAGGCGGGGGAGGTCGTGGAGGTGGAGCGGGCCGTGGTCGAGAGCGATCTGGTCATCTACGTGGACATGATCCAGATCCCCCTGAACGGGGGGCACAAATCGGTCGCGGTGGGGTTCGGGTCCTACCGGTCCATCGCGTGTCACCACTCGCCCCGGATGACCGTTGACAGCCCCCACGTCATGCAGCCCGAAAACTCGAACATGCACGCCTCCATCGAGCGGATGAGCCGGGTCGTGCAGAGGCACTGCAAGATTGTGGTGCTGGAATGTCCGATGAACGGGGCGATGTACCCGTTTCATCTCAGGTACATCGGCAAGCCCGGCGAGCGATGCAATCTCGTCGAAAAGGCGCTCAAGTTTTTCACGCCCCCTGCGCTGACCCTCCTGCCCGAGCCGCTGAGGTTTCAGGTTTTCAAGGGCATCCGCACCGCCTACGCGCCCATCGAGGTCAACGCCGGGGCCATCGACGAGGTGCATCCGAGGACCCTGCGGGCCGTCAACGCGCAGCTGACGGTACCGGCGGCCCGGCAGTTCGACACGCTGGTCTTCGGGCTTCCGGACCTGAGCCCCTACTCCGTGGACGCGCGGATCAACCCGGTCCTGGTGGTCAGCGACGTGCTGGGCTACGTCTTCAACTGGTTTTACAATAAGCCTCTGGTGAAGCGGGGGGGGGTCATTGTGATCATCAACCCGGCCTTTGAACGGTTTCACAAGGAATATCACGTGGCCTACCAGAAATTTTATGAAGAGGTCCTGTCCGAGACCACCGATCCCTTTGAGATGCAGGAGAACTTTCAGGAGAGGTTCGCGGCGGACCCCTATCTCATCGACTGTTATCGCCACCGCTTCGCCCACCACGGCTTCCATCCGTTCACGGTCTGGTACTGGGCCACGTATCCGCTGAAGTACCTCTCCAGGGTGATTCTGGTAGGGCCTCAAGATGACCGGGTGGCCAGGAGGCTGGGGGTGGACTGGGCGCCGAGCCTGAGCCACGCCCTGGGGCTGGCCAGGGAGATCACGGGGGGGAACGATGTGGTGGGGTTGACGATACCGCCTTTTATCTATGTGAAGGTTCGATAGTCAATGCCAGCGCACGATCCCTTCCCGCCGGGGGCGTTCGAGCGCCTCGACGAGTCGGACGACCCGGCCTTCTACGCGGAGCCGCGCAAGGTGGTCCACATCGACGAGGGGGCCGTGGCGGCCCTGCGGGTGTTTTACAGGGAGGTCCTGCCCTCGCGGGGGGTCGTGCTGGACCTGATGAGCAGCTGGCGGTCTCACCTGCCGGAGGGGGTCCGGTACGGCCGGGTCGTGGGCCTCGGGCTGAACGCGGAGGAGATGGCGGACAATCCCGCCCTGGACGAGTACGCGGTGCAGGACCTCAACAGGGACCCCCGGTTGCCGTTCGGGGAGGGGGCATTTGATGGGGTCGTCGTGAGCGTGTCGGTGCAGTATATGACGAGGCCGGTGGAGGTGTTCCGGGAGGTGGGGCGTGTCCTGAAGCCGGACGGGCCGTTCTGCGTGGCGTTCTCCGACCGCTGCTTCTGGGACAAGGCAGTCCGGATGTGGCGGGAGTCGGACAACGAGGGGCACATCGCCATCGTGAGGCGGTATTTCGAGGCCTCGGAGATGTTCGGGGGGCCGGAGGTCGTGCGGCGGAATGTGACGCCGGATCGGGAGGGGGATCCCATGTTTATTGTATGGGCGCGGAGGCGGGAGGCGTAGGGGCGCGTGGTAGGGGCGCGATTCATCGCGCCCCTACCACGCCGCGCCCTCTACAAGGTGCAACAGGAGGAAGATCATGGGCGCAGGAGAACGCACGGGCGTCAGGATAAGGGTGGGCCAGAGGGAGGGGGATGTCGTCGGGAGGGACCATCGAGCGCTGCAGGCGGCGGTGGATTACGTGGCAAGCCTGGGCGGGGGGACGGTGGAGGTCGGGCCGGGGGTCTACGAGATGGGGGATTCGCTCCACCTGCGGAGCCGGGTGGCGGTGGTGGGAGGAGCTGGGACGGTGCTGCGGAAGTGCGACGGGTTCGAGTCGCGGCTGGCGATGGACGGGGACTACGGGGAGGAGCAGGTGACGGTGGTTGACCCGTCCCGGTTCCGCGTGGGGATGGGGGTCGCGGTGAGGGACGACCGGTCGGGGGGGTTCCACACGACGGTGGCCACTCTCCTCTGGGCGGAGGGGAACACGTTCGGGATCAGCAGGCCGCTGAACGCGGACTGCATGGTCCACAACAACGCCGTGGCGCAGGCGGTCTTTCCGGTGATCAGCGGGTATTACGTGGAGGGGGTGAGGGTCGAGGGGGTGACGGTCCAGGGGAACCGGCAGAACAACCCGGCGCTGAACGGGTGCCGGGGGGCGGGCATCTTCCTCTACCGGGGCCACGGGGCGCAGGTGCGGGGCTGCGGCGTGGAGGGGTACAACGGGGATGGGATCAGCTTCCAGCAGAGCAATGACGTGGTGGTGGAGGGGTGCGCGGTGTCGGGGTGCAGCGCGCTGGGTCTCCATCCGGGGAGCGGGAGCCAGCGGCCCATCATCCGGTCCTGCCGGTCGTTCGAGAACGGGCAGATCGGCCTGTTCCTCTGCTGGCGGGTGCGGCGCGGGGTGTTTGAGGGGAACGAGCTGCGGGGGAACGGAAAGACAGGCATCTCCATCGGTCACAAGGACTCGGACAATGTGTTCCTCCGGAACGTGGTGGTGGGCAACGGCGTCCAGGGGGTGCTGTTCCGCAACGAGACGGAGCCGATGGGGGGGCACCGGAACCGGTTCGAGGCCAACCGCATCCAGGACAACGGCGGGGAGGCGGAGGGCTACGGGGTGAGGATCGACGGGGAGACGCACGACCTGACGTTCGTGCGGAACGCCATCGGAGACACCCGGCCGGCGGGGGCGAAGCGGCAGCGGATCGGGGTCTACATCGGCCCCTCGGTGGAGCGGGTCGCGCTGGAGGGGAACGACCTGAGCGGGAACGCGGAGGCGGAGGTGAAGGACGAGAGGTCGCGCAGGTAAAGGCTGACATGAGACGCTATGTTCGGCTGTACTTCGCCTTTGCCCGGAACTGCTTCGTGCGGGAGCTGGAGTACCGGCTCAGCTTCGCCCTGCGGGCCGTCGGGAGCGCAGCGGAGGGGGTCCTGCCGGTGGTCTTTCTGGCCTTTGTCTTCCGGCAGGTGCAGGCGGTGGCGGGGTGGACGGTGGACCAGATGCTCCTGCTGATGGGGACCTACACGCTGGTGGAGGGGACGCTGAGCACGCTGTTCGGGGCGAACATGGCGGAGATCTCGCGCTACGTGAACCGGGGGGAGCTGGACCTGGTCCTGACCAAGCCGGTGAGCAGCCAGTTCTACGTCTCGACGAGGCTGGTGGCGTGGGAGGCGCTCCCCCGCGTGGTCCTGGGGGTCGCGGTGACGGCGCACGCCCTCCGGCGGCTGGGCGTGGCTGTGACGGCGGAGTCCCTCCTGGCCTATGGGGTCCTGCTCAGCTCCGGGCTGGCCGTGGGCTACTCCCTCTGGCTGATGTCCGTGGTCTGGGTGTTCTGGACGGAGCGCCTGAGCAATGCGGGGTTCGTGTTCTACACTTTCCTGGAGCTGGGCCGGCTGCCCATCCAGGCGTTTCAGGGGATCGCGCGCCTGGTGCTGACGTTCGTGCTGCCGATGGCCTTTATGACCACGGTCCCGACGGAGGCATTGATGGGCCTCTTCTCCCTCCAGAAGGCCGCGATGGGCGCGCTGCTGGCCGCGGTCTTCCTGGCCGTGTCGTCGTGGGCGTGGCGGATCGGGCTGAGGTCCTACGCGAGCGCGAGTAGTTAATTCCTGGTGCGAAACTCATTCAGGTTGTGGGGTCTTGTGATGATGTCGTATCTTTCCTCCCACTTGAAAGGAGGAAAGGTATGA